>Ga0102590_1001132_pt1 | contig 43556 bp, 40 predicted proteins | sample AraplaMF_Col_mMF_FD_76859 | JGI IMG/M metagenome (GOLD analysis project Ga0102590, IMG submission 76859) | Arabidopsis root microbial communities from the University of North Carolina, USA - plate scrape MF_Col_mMF | ecosystem: Host-associated > Plants > Roots > Endosphere | place: USA... | reverse complement strand
CTTTCAATCGCAGGACGATGATTTTGGCTTTCGTTTGCAATACGAGCCGTGTAAACAGCACATCCAACGCAATATCAGGAGCTGGCGGCGCATGGATGCCCGCGAAATGAAGATCAAGGCCGCCGAGGCAGCACTCGTCCATGTCGAATACGGCATGCGGCTTGGAATCGGGACGGGAAGCACGGCTGAAGAATTCGTCCGCCTGCTCGCCGAAAAGGTCGCCGCCGGTTTCAAGGTCGAGGGCGTTCCGACGTCCGAGCGCACGGCGCGGCTCTGCGTCGAACTCGGTGTCCCCCTGAAATCGCTGGACGAATTGCCGCAGCTCGATCTCACCATCGACGGTGCCGACGAGGTCGATGCGGCACTCCGGCTGATCAAGGGCGGCGGCGGCGCGCTGTTGCGCGAAAAGATCGTCGCTGCAGCCTCGAGCCGGATGATCGTCATTGCCGACGAGAGCAAGCTGGTCGAGACACTCGGCGCCTTCGCGCTTCCGATCGAAGTCAATCCCTTCGGTCTCGTTTCGACGCGCATGGCGATCGAAAAGACCGCCTCGCGCCTTGGGCTTTCCGGCGAACTGACGCTGCGTCAGTCCGGTGACGGAGACTTTACGACCGACGGCGGACATCACATCATCGATGCATCTTTTGGCCGCATTCCTGATGCAGAGGCGCTTGCGAGGGAACTGAATTCCATACCCGGTGTCGTGGAGCACGGGCTTTTCATCAACATGGCGGCGCTTGCGATCATTGCCGGTCCTGCAGGCGCCCGTACGCTGCAGGCAAACAGATAACAGGAGCATAGAAACTCATGATGAACATTGCAGGTCTTGGCCGTCTTGCCGCTGCGACCATCGTTCTTTCCGGGCTTGCCTTCGGCTCTGCCGCAAGAGCGCAGGAAGTTTCCGAGGAGCAGCTGAAGGCTGCCCGCGCAGCCATGGATGCCATCGGCGCCACCACCCAGTATGACAACATCCTGCCGGGTCTGGCCGAGCGCCTGAAGGCCGGCCTCATCCAGGATTCGCCGAACTATCAGGACGTGATCACTGCGACCGTCGACACCCAGGCTCTGGCTCTGGCACCGCGTCGTGCCGACCTCGAAAAAGAAGCGGCTCTGACCTATGCAAAGGCCTTCTCGGTCGAAGAGCTGAAGGCGATCGCCGACTTCTACAATTCCGACGTCGGCAAGAAGCTGCTGCGCGACGGTCCGGTTGCCTCGCGTGAAACCGCCAAGGCTGCCGATATCTGGGCGCAGGGCATTTCCCGTGATCTGGAAAAGCAGAGCAATGCCGAGCTTTCCAAGGTCATCAAGGCTCCGCCGGCGGCAACCGACAGCCCGGTAACGCCGGCTCCGGCAGCAGCGCCGGCTGCCCCCGCTGCTCCGGCACCTGCCAAGAAGTAAGACCATCCTTCATTTCGACAAAAGCCCGGCCTCGTCCGGGCTTTTGTTTTTGTGGCGCTGCCACCTATATGTTGAAAACCCGTCCAGCGATTCCCTCCGGAGATCATCATGCCTTCCTACGACTACGACCTCTTTGTCATCGGCGGCGGTTCGGGCGGCGTGCGAAGCGCGCGCGTTGCAGCCTCGCTCGGCAAGAAGGTGGCGATCGCCGAGGAATATCGCTACGGCGGCACCTGCGTGATCCGGGGCTGCGTGCCGAAGAAGCTCTTCGTCTATGCTTCGCAGTTCCACGAACATTTCGAGGATGCGGCCGGCTTCGGCTGGACGGTCGGCGAAAGCACGTTCGACTGGCAGAAGCTGATCGCGGCCAAGGACAATGAGATCGCGCGGCTGGAAGGGCTCTACAAGAAGGGCCTTGCCGGCGCCAATGCCGAAATCCTGGAGACACGCGCCGAACTCGTCGATGCGCATACGATCAGGCTCCTGAAGACGGGCGAGACGGTGACTGCAAAGACCATCGTGATCGCGACCGGCGGCCGGCCGAACCCGCATGAGGCGCTGCCCGGCCACGAGCTCTGCATTTCCTCCAACGAGGCCTTCCACCTGGAAGAATTGCCGAAATCGATCCTGATTGCCGGCGGCGGCTACATCGCCGTCGAATTCGCCAACATCTTCCACGGGCTCGGCGTCGAGACGACGCTGATCTATCGTGGTACCGAAATCCTCTCGCGCTTCGACGAGGACCTGCGCCGCGGGCTGCATGAGGCAATGGTCGCCAAGGGCATCCGCATCCTCTGCCAGGACGTGATGCAGAAGGTGACGAAGGGTGAAGACGGCCTCGTCATCGAGACGCTGAAGAACGGCACGCTCAACGCCGGTATCGTCATGCTTGCGCTTGGTCGCGATCCGAACACGAAGGGGCTGGGGCTCGAAAAGGCGGGCGTTGCAGTCAACGAGCGCGGCGCCATCATCGTCGACGATTATTCTCGTACCAATGTCGAGAACATCTATGCGCTCGGCGACGTCACCGATCGGGTACAGCTGACGCCGGTCGCGATCCATGAGGCGATGTGCTTCATCGAGACGGAATACAAGGACAATCCGACCAAGCCGGATTACGACCTCATCCCGACGGCGGTCTTCTCGCAGCCGGAGATCGGCACGGTCGGTCTTTCCGAAGAAGAGGCGGCCAAGCGCTACAAGGAGCTGGAAGTCTATCGCGCCCAGTTCCGGCCGCTGAAGGCAACGCTCTCGGGCCGGGCGGAAAAGATGATGATGAAGCTGATCGTCGATGCCGCAAGCCGCAAGGTTGTCGGCGCCCATATTCTCGGGCATGACGCCGGTGAAATGGCGCAGATCCTTGGCGTCACGCTGAAGGCCGGCTGCACCAAGGACGATTTCGACCGCACCATGGCGCTGCACCCGACGGCAGCCGAAGAACTGGTGACCATGTACGCGCCGAGCTACCGTATCCGCGACGGCAAGCGCGTCTGATCTATCCTCATGAATTGATTCCTGCCGCACGGGCGGCAGGCGAGGGTGATCCCTGTGTTATGCGGTCGTTGTCGCGAAACGGCTTCACAGTTCTGCGCGACATGCTTAGCTCGTCAGGCGCGGCGCGCGGATAACCTTCAGGAACAGTGCCTTCATGGCATCAGCAATGCCCTCGGTCGGTGACACCTCGAAATAGAGGCCCGGCGAGGCGCAGGCGGCCATGCGCGTGGGTATCTCGTTCTGGAAGGGCTTGATCCAGCTATTGTACCAGTTGTTGCTCGGCAGCGGCAGGTAGGTGGTATAGAGAATGGCGATCTTGACGCCGCGATCCTTGAGCGGCTTGCAGAAGGACGTGTCGATCGGCTCCTGGCAGCGGCCACCGGTCGTCTTCTTGGTGCAGGTCGAAGGCTTGTAGCTGTCGCCCACACCATCCGACACGAAGAACAGGATCTTTTCGGGCTTGGTATTCGACGTGCCGTCGCCGGCTGGATCGATGATGGTGTTCATCTGCGTCATGGCACTGTCGAAGCTGGTGAGCTGGTCCTGATTGTAGTTCTGATAGGGAATGGTCATCAGGTCGACGGCGTTGGTGTAGTTTTTCACCGTCGTCAGATCCGAGGTGAGATTTGAGATCGTCGTCAGCTTGGCGTCCTCGGCCTTGGTGCCGAATGTGTAGACGCCCATGCGGAACTGGTCGGCGCTGACGCGTTCTGTCTTGGCCGTATCGGTCAGCGCCTGGGTTGCCTGGCGCACCACATCGATACGCATGGCGACGCCGAGGCTCTTGGCGATCGTGTAATTGTTGGAGGCCTGGTCCATCTGGTGGCAGGCGAAGGCGCAGCCGGTCTTGGCCTGCAGCTTGGAAACGTCGGTCGGCGTTGCGGCGACACCCATGGACGGCGTGTTATCCAGAAGGATGTAGAAATCCATGAAGGACGCGGTCTGATATTCCGCCGTCGCCGAGCCCGATATGGTGATCGAGTCCTGGCCGAGGATATGCATGAAGGTGGTCGGTACAGAGGCGCTGAAGGTGACCTTCGAATTGAGCTTGTTAGCCGTCTTGGTGACGTCGATGCTCAGATTCACAGCCACCGAGGTCAACTCGCCGGACATCTGCGAGAAAAAGATGCTACGGGCGTCGGTCTTGGCGACCGAGATAGTGCCGTCTCCCTGCATGGTCATGGCAGCCGCCACCGCATCCGATTTTTCGGAAATCGAGCCGACGGCTGCAGCATCGGCCGCGGCATAGAGCTCGGTGCGCAGGCTCAGCGCATGGGCATAGTCCAGCGCCAGACCGGCAGAGCCGACCAGCGGCACCATCAGCAATGCCGTCATGATGCCGAAATTGCCGGATCGGTCCGAAAGGAACGCGGACGAAAGGATACCCATGCTCAACCCCTATATTATTAGGGTCTGCTTTACATACGAAATCTAAATTAGCCGGAAAATAGCATGGTATATATCGCCTTAACGCCAGGTTCGACGTCGCATTGGCGCAGCCGGAGTGACGCTGCGAGCCGGCGATGGAAACTCTTTCGGGGCGCCGAATGCGCTACTAGGCAAGGGAAGCCGAAAGGTTTATAAGCCGCCGCATTCTTTAACGGGCAGGCATCCGGGTAAACCGGGTGGGGAAGCAGATGAGCGACATGGCACAGAATTGGACCCCGAGCAGCTGGCGGAGCAAGCCAATCCAGCAGGTTCCGGAATATCCCGACGCGGCCGCACTGGCGGCGACTGAAGCCACGCTTTCCACCTATCCGCCGCTGGTTTTTGCCGGTGAGGCCCGCCGCCTGAAGAGCGCGCTTGCCAATGTCGCCGAAGGCAATGCTTTCCTGCTGCAGGGCGGCGATTGTGCCGAGAGCTTCCTGGAGCACGGCGCCGACAATATCAGAGACTTCTTCCGTGCCTTCCTGCAGATGGCCGTCGTGCTGACCTTTGGTGCCCAGCTTCCCGTCGTCAAGGTCGGGCGCATCGCCGGCCAGTTCGCCAAGCCGCGTTCGGCGCCGATGGAAACGCAGAACGGCGTTTCGCTGCCGAGCTATCGCGGCGATATCGTCAACGGCATCGAATTCACGCCGGAATCCCGTATCCCGAGCCCGGAGCGCCAGCTGGATGCCTACCGCCAGTCGGCCGCAACGCTGAACCTGCTGCGTGCATTCGCGATGGGCGGCTACGCCAATCTCGACAACGTTCACAAGTGGATGCTCGGCTTCGTCAAGGACAGCCCGCAGGGCGAGCGCTACCGCAAGCTCGCCGACCGCATTAGCGAAACCATGGATTTCATGAAGGCGATCGGCATCACCTCGGAAAACAATCCGAGCCTGCGCGAGACCGATTTCTTCACCAGCCACGAGGCGCTGCTGCTCGGCTACGAAGAGGCGCTGACCCGCGTCGACTCCACCTCCGGCGACTGGTACGCCACATCGGGCCACATGATCTGGATCGGTGACCGCACGCGCCAGCTCGACCATGGGCATGTGGAATATTTCCGCGGCATCAAGAACCCGATCGGCCTGAAATGCGGCCCGTCGCTGCAGCCCGACAACCTGATCGAGCTGATCGACGCGCTGAACCCGGCCAATGAAGCCGGCCGCCTGACGCTGATCTGCCGCTTCGGCCATGACAAGGTCGCCGACAGCCTGCCGAAGCTCATCCGCGCCGTCGAACGCGAGGGCAAGAAGGTCGTCTGGTCCTGCGACCCGATGCATGGCAACACGATCACGCTCAACAACTACAAGACGCGGCCCTTCGAACGGATCCTCTCGGAAGTCGAAAGCTTCTTCCAGATCCACCGTGCCGAAGGCACGCATCCGGGCGGCATCCATATCGAGATGACCGGCAAGGACGTGACCGAATGCACCGGCGGCGCCCGCGCCGTCACGGCCGAGGACCTGCAGGATCGCTATCACACCCATTGCGACCCGCGCCTCAACGCCGACCAGGCACTCGAGCTGGCCTTCCTGCTGGCCGAGCGCATGAAGGGCGGGCGTGACGAGAAGCGGATGGCCGCAAGGGCCTGATGCGATTAGCCGACAGAGTTTGAAAAGCCCGGCCTAGAGCCGGGCTTTTTGTTTGTGGAGTCACGGGCATCGCCATTAACCCCTGTGATAAGCCCACCGATAAGAAAGGCGAGGGCATCACCGCAACTGAACATGAAGATGGTCGTCGTGACGCGCAGCGCGGCACCCCTGAAACCGCACATGATCGTCGGTGATGCCGAGCGCTTTTTTCAGATGCGGTTCAAGAAATACCTTCTCCACTCCGAACCGGCTCACGCCCTCGGTGGTGAGCCAATTCACCGCCGCCGCCGTCCGTTGCTTCTGAAGCCGGTAGGCAGGAAACAGCGGCTGGAGAAAATCGAGGTCCCAACGCCCCGTCAGCCAGTCGTGCCGCCCCTTGCATGGCTGCTCATCACTATTGGCGGGCTGTTCGAAAGCGAAGTAGCCGATTGGTGAGCGGGTGACGCCATCAAGGAAACTACCGCTGGAATCTTCGTAATAATAGGCGAAGTCGAGCTTCCTGCCGTCAGTATGCGACAAATGCGGCAGCAGCGGAAAGCCGGTCAGGAAGGGGAAATTGGCATCTAGTGCGATCGTTGTCGTGCCGGGAAATTGCCTGTCCATATTGTCTGCAAGGGCATAGGCCAGATCGCGCACTGCAGGCGTGACATAATTTCGATTGAGGGCGCAGTAGATCGGTGAGCGGACGACAAGCTTGTCTGCAGCGTCTGCCAGACAGGACAGGGGAACACGCCCGAAGATCGGCGCAACGATGCTGGTGACAATCGTCAGGCTGGTATAGACGAGCAGGAAGATTGCGAGCTTCGGCACAAATCTACGCACGGCCCAAAGGCGTGCAACCACAATGCCGACGAGATAAGCGATACCGCCGATTTGTGTGAGCAGGGTCAGAAAGACGACGATTGCGAAGAGAAAGCCGAAACGAAGCATCTGATGCTTTTTTTTCACCGGAGGTTGCGATTTTCTTCCATTGCCATTCTCATGAGCGATGACACAAGAGGTAAGTTTGATGCGAACACGTCCGGCCGCGCGGCTGCTTCTGCTCGATCAGTTCGGCTGCGTCCTGCTTTTCAAATTCGTCTTCAGATCGGGCGCGCTTGCCGGGCGGCAATATTGGGCGACGCCGGGCGGCGGGCTTGAGGAGGGCGAGACGTTCGAGGCCGCGGCCTTGCGCGAGCTCAGGGAGGAAACCGGCCTCCATGTGGATCAGGTGGGATCATCGATCGGCAGCCGGTCTTTCGAATTTCAGCTCCACAATGGCGAGATGGTGCGCGCCGAGGAGCAGTTTTTTGTGTTGCGCACCGAGCGTGGGGCGATCTCCGATAGCGGCTGGACGGATCTGGAACGAGAGGTCATGGCGGATCACCACTGGTGGTCCGCCGAAGAACTACTTGCCAGTGCCGACGTCATTTTCCCGGATGGTATCGTCGATCTCATGAAGACTGCAGTCTCGCAGCCTGTATTGCCGATCGCCATGAGACGGTGACCGAGGCCCTTGTCGTGACACCACACGCCCTGTATGCATTGCGCATGACCCGTGTACCGACCCTGTCCGGCCCGTATTACGCGCTGCTCCCATAGAGCGGCGACGGTCATCTATTCGAAACCCGAACGCCGCACGGTCGGCGGCGCGTGTTTCAGCAGAAGGTCTCCGGCCTCACGGCCCCACTGGAGACCCTCATGACCATCAATTTTCAGCCTTCCATCAAGCTTCGATCGGAGTTTCTGCGCGTTCTCGCGGAGCGCGGTTTCATCCAGCAATGCACTGATCTCGAAGCCCTCGACAACCGGCTCGGCACCGGGATCGCGACAGCCTATAACGGTTTTGACCTCACGGCCGACAGCCTGCATGTCGGGCATCTCATCCCCATCATGATGTTGCGCTGGTTTCAGAAGACTGGAAACAGGCCGATCGCGCTGATGGGCGGCGCCACGACGCGGCTCGGCGATCCGAGCTTTCGCGATACGTCGCGGCCATTGCTCAGCGAAGAACAGATCGCCGCCAATCTCGCCGGCATCCGGCGCATCTTCGAGCGGTTCCTGACCTTCGGCGGCGGGCCGACAGATGCGCTCATGGTCAACAATGCCGACTGGCTTGGTAGCCTGAAATACCTGGATTTCCTGCGCGATGTCGGTCCGCATTTCTCCGTGAACCGGATGCTGACCTCCGAGAGCGTGCGCCAGCGGCTGGAGCGAGAGCAATCGCTCTCGCTGCTCGAATTCAACTACATGGTCATGCAGGGCTATGACTTTCACGTGCTTGCCGAAACGCATGGCTGCCTGCTGCAGCTCGGCGGTTCGGACCAATGGGGCAATATTCTCAGCGGCGTCGAGTTCGGGCGGCGTGCCGGCGGGCGAACGCTGTTCGGTTTGACGGCGCCGCTGCTCACGACCGCGTCGGGTGCGAAAATGGGCAAGAGCGCATCGGGCGCGGTCTGGCTGAATGCAGATCGGCTGTCGCCCTACGAATTCTGGCAGTTCTGGCGCAACACCGAGGATGCCGATGTCGGCCGCTTCATGCGGCTCTTCACCGAGCTGCCGCTTGACGAGATTGCGCCCCTGGAAGCTTTGCGCGGCTCCGAGATCAATGTTGCGAAGAAGGCGCTTGCCGACGCGGTGACACGGCTCTGCCATGGCGCGGACGCGGCGACGCAAGCCTCCGAGACCTCTCGCCGCATGTTTGAAGAGGGCGAGGCCGCGGCAGGATTGCCGACAGTTACCATCAAGGCTGATCTGCTGCGCCAGGGCCTGCCGCTGCCGGATGCGCTTGTCGCATCGGGGCTTGCAAGGTCGAAAAGCGAGGCGCGGCGGCTGATCCTCGGCGGCGGCGTGCGTGTCAACAGCAGCAACGTGTCCGATGAAGCCATGCGGCTTACCGATACCGACATGGAGGAGGGCGTCATCCGCCTGTCGGTCGGCCGGAAGAAACATGTGCTGCTACGGCCGGAACCGTAATGCCATCGCGAATGGGCTGCCTCACACGGCAGGCGGCCCGCTCGCCTATCTCAAAGGGCATGGTGCTGACGGAAATGCCGCTGCAGGAAAGACCGCGCTTTGAGGAAGCTCCATGTCCTGGGCGCGTCGGGCAGGAAACCATCGTCGTTCAGGATATCACTCAGCGGTGACGCGAAGAGTTCGGCCGCCTCGTTGCGGTCTGGTGCATGATGGGCGCCATCGAGGATCGCGGCTGATGTGGAGCGGCTCGATGCCAGAATGAAAAGCTCGGGGTGGCAATGGACGGGATCGTAGGCGAGGCCGATCGCGAAGGCGGTGGAGCGATCGATATCGGTGACGGCAACCTCCTCGGCAAGTTCGCGGGCCGCCTCGTCGAAGAGATCGACTTCTTCGCTGGCACCCGGTTCCGCATAACCGCCGATCAAATAAAGGGCGCCTGGATTCTGCTCCGCAGTCAGGCTCCGCTTGGTGACGATCACCTGCTGGTCCGCGGTCGTAAGGATAATGGTGAGCCCAAGCGGATCGGAGCGCTCGGCGTCGGGGTGCTCCACGGCAAAGCCGGCATGGCGGGTCACGACATAGGCGGAGAAGCTCGTGCTTTGGGCCATGATGGTCAATCCGCCATTCTCGATGCGATGCTCGGCCAAGCGCAGGAGCTGCCCGTCGAAGGCCGTTGGGTGTCTTTCGAGAAAGCGATCCCAGCCGGCCCGCCGCAGCGCCTCGACCGGCTCGGAGAGCCGGAAGGTTCCGGCGCAGCGGCAATGAATATGATCGACTGATATTGTGAATGCCTGGTCTGCGAATGTCATGCGCGCAATGTCTTTCTCAGCAATTCGATCGTCTCGGCAACAGATGGCCCCTTTATCGGCGGCGGCTCGGCCCGCTCGCAGAATTCGCGCCAGATGAAGAATGTCAGCTCGGCGCCATCGGTCGGCGTTTCGCCCGAGCCTTCGGCAAAGGTCTGCAGCAAACGGTAGCGCTCATCCTGCCAGAAGAGGTCTTCCACCCAGCCGTAGATCGGGATGATGTGGAAGTGGATCGGAAAGCCGGGCGAGTGGCCGTAGCGGCCAATATAGACGCGCTTTGCGCCGAGCACCTTACCGAGGGCATGCTGAGCTTTTGCCAATAACGGGCCGAGCTCGCACAAGGCTTCAGCCGACAGGTCTGCGAGATCGTTGGTGAAGCTTCGCGAACTGACCATGAGATAGCCGGGCAGAGCGGAGTTGATGCGATGATTCACCAGCCAGCCGGATGTTTCGGACACATGGAACTGTGCAGGAATTTCCAAGGATGCCTTCCTCTCTTGCGTGGGCATGCGCGCAGATTCGCAAATTGGCTGACGATGACGTGCTTCGGCAAGGGCCGTGACTTTCGCTTCTTGTCGGGGCAAATTGCAGACGCACCGAGAGGGAATGTCTTGACTGAAATTGCATGCGCCATTTTCTGGCGGGAAGGCCGGGTTCTGCTGGTCCGACGTGCAGGGCACAAAGAGCGCTTTCCTGATTGCTGGGATCTGGTCGGCGGCCATGTTGAACCCGGCGAGAGCCCCGCGGCGGCAATGGTGCGCGAGGCAAAAGAGGAAGTTGGCCTGACCCCATCCCGATTTCGAAAGCTCGCCGAGCAGCCCGAGGAAGACACGATCTATCATCTCTTCCTCGTGAGCGAATGGCAGGGTGGAGAACCTGTATTGCTGGGAGATGAGCATACGGCGGCGCAGTGGGCCACGCCCGTTCAGGCCGAGGCGCTGGACGATTTGGGCCACCCACAATGGTGTTCGATCTTCCACGAGATTCAAGAACAGTCTCTGGCCGGTGATATGCGTGGCTAATCGAAGTCAATTGCCTGAGATCGGACAATACATATAGATATATCTATATTTAAAGTGCGGGCCGGATTCCTGAATAAACGCGGCCCGCAATGTCTTACAGGCTCGTCGCAAGATCCCAGTTGTAGACGCAGCGATCAAGGCCGATGGCGATTTCCAGCACGAGAACATCCTGTTCCACAGCCGGCCCCTTCTTCGGCTGCGTCCTGTAGCGCTCGGGAAAATCCGTGCGGCGGGAGATAGAGCAGACTTCCATCCACTTGTCGCCGTTATCCACCTCCACATCGACTGTTGTCTGCGAATAGGCCGGCAGCCGGTCGGAAGGCACGATGCGCGTTGGCAGCGGGATGAGCGCGGCGATCATTCGGCGCACGGGCTCCAGCGCGGCGGCATGATAGTCGTTGCCGCTGTCGGCCGTGTAGGCGCACTGGAATTCCAGCTGCCAGAACTCCTTCAGGCGCATGTGCTTGGTCGGCTGCTCCTGCTCGCGCCGGTAGGATCGTCCGGCCTGCCAGACGCAGAGGGGCAGACGCGTTCTCGAATGATTGCCGAGAATGTGCTGCATATAGACGTAGGTCGAGGGCGTCGTTTCCGGCCTCAGCACGAGCGGCGCCTCGGTCTCGGTCAGTTGCTCCTGCGCCCAGATATCGGCATTGGTGTAGGCGTCCGAAATGAGGGCGCGCGGCGTCAGCGCCGGCGCCTCGACCCTTCTGACATCCCAGGCCGGGTTGACCGACCGGAGGAAGGTTCGCACCTCCTCGGAAAAGAAACGGACCATGTGGTCACGCATGTTGATTTCGCGCTCTTCCCAGTGGACGAGCGAATTGACATTGAAAAGATTGAGCACGGTGCCTGTCTCCCTGGCAGCCCTAACAGAAGGATGGGGGCTTTACGTCCAGCAGTTCGCCGGACGCATCAGGGCATCCGGACGTTACGGCTGGACGCGGAGACCTCGTCCGCCAAAAGCGCGCAGAACGGCAACCTGCGGGCAGGTGCGGTCGAGACGGGAGAGAGGCGCGCTGTTGGAACTCATGACAGACGTCGTATCCGCGGGACCAGCGCTTGTCAAACCGGCTGCTCGCCTTGCGAGCAGATCTTCATCCATGCATTCTGCCGGCATGAGCGACATGGATCTGGACCATATTCTTAGAGAACTCGCGGCCCGCGAGCCGATCTTTCACCGGCGCGAATTCGGCACGTCGCGTGCCGATCTCGAACGGATGACCGATAGCAACTTCTGGCAGATCGGTGCGAGCGGAAAAGTCTATCAGCGCGGCTATGCGATCGAAACGTCGCTTGCGCGCTATGAGAAAGGGCCAGAGCCGCATGATTGGCCCTGCCGGGATTTCACCATCACGGTGCTGGCGGACAGGCTCTTCCTTCTCTCCTACATTCTCGAGGAGCCGCAGCGCGTAACGCGCCATTCGACCATCTGGCGTCAGGCCGCCGATGGCTGGAAGATCGTCTTCCATCAGGGCACCCCGATGGCGTGAGCCGGTTCGGTGCTCATCGCTATTGCACCAGTACCGACTGCTGGCAGCGGACATCCGTTACCCGCACATCGGCTTCGCCGATCTTGACGCCGAGCAGGGTCAGCGTGTTGAAAAGCAGCTCGTCGAGCGGCTTGGCAAGCCCGGTCAGCGTATCGGCGACCGCGCCCTGGATGACGGCCTTCGGCAGGCCGATACCGAGACCGAGGATGGTGACCTGGATGTCGGTATTGGTAAGCAGGCTGGTGACCGTCGAGGTCAGCGTGTCCTTGGTCGAAACATTCTTGATGGTCTTGGCGGAAATGTCCTGCGCAGCTTGATGCCGGCAATCGAGCTGATGCCAAGAACATTCAGTTCAAATTGAGCCGTACCTGGGCGGTGCGCACGACCGCACCCGTGGTGCCGACGGCGTTGGAGGCCAGTTCCTTCGGCGGCTCCCCGATTGCGAGCGTCAGTTTCGTGCCGGCGATGCCGGGGACTGCGGCGTTCAGGTTGACGGCCACCTGCTTCTTCTGGTTGGCGGCGATTGCGGCAGCCGAAAGGATATCCATCATGCTGGCATCGACAGATCGCCCTGCAACTGATGATGCTCTGCTCCAACGCATCAGTTTTCCTGAAGCCTTTGATCAGCGCTTTGGATTTGACTGGCTGTTGTACCGACGTCACTCTCCGGACTATTTCAGGGGGAACGGACATGAACGAACATCATGCGGGCGGGTGCCTGTGCGGCGCAGTGCGGTTCGAAGCGCGGGAGAGGCCCGATGTCCTGGTCGGCTGCCATTGCTCGCAGTGCCGGCGACAGACAGGGCTCTATTATGCCTCGGCCGACGTGCCGGTTTCGGCCGTCACGATAACAGGCGAGGAAAACCTGCGCTGGTATCAGTCGAGCGATGAGGCCCGGCGCGGTTTCTGCTCGCAATGCGGTTCGGCACTGTTCTGGCAAAGGCTGGGCGGGCCGGCTATTTCCATCCTGGCCGGCGCTTTCGACGAACAGAACGGGCTCAGCTTCGGCTATCATATCTTCTGTGCCGGCAAGGGCGATTTCTACGAGATTTCAGATGGCGTTCCGCAATATGCTGCGGGACGGCCGTAGAGCTTTTTGATTCACGCAATTCCTTACGCAAAACCGCTGCACGCCTTTGCTGGAATTGCTTTAGACCTTCACGAAGCGGTAGGCGCTGTCCTTGCGTTCGGCATGTCCGACGCCCGGATAGGACCAGTGATAGCCGAGCAGTTTAATCTTTTCCGAAGCAGCGCGGTCAAGAAGCATCCGGCGGTTCTTCAGGGCGGTTTCGGGATCTGTATCGAAGCCGAAATGCCAGGCGGGGTGCTCGAAGAAGATCACGTCATTGGTGCAGGCGTCACCGGTGATGAGGAGATTGCCGTCGCCGGCCAGTTCCAGCGAGATATGGCCCGGCGTGTGGCCCGATGTTTCGATCACCTGCATTCCAGGCAGGATTTCCTGACCCGGCTTGACAAGGGTGAGCCGGTCCTTCACCGCAAAGAGATCGCGCTGCGCACCGCGGGCGAAATCGTGCAGGACGGCGGGCATATGAGTCTCGTAGTCCTTGTCGGTCCAGAAGTTCCATTCTGTTTCGCTGACGAAATACTGGGCATTCGGATAGAGCAGCTTGCCACCGGCCAGGGTCGTTGCGCCGGAATGATCCGGATGGGCGTGAGTGAAGATCACCTTGGTGATGGCTTCCGGCTCGATGCCTGCTGCCTTCAGGTTGGCGGCGAGCTTGCCGGCGCTTGCCTGAAAGTTCGTACCGGAACCGTTGTCTATCAGGATCAGGTCGCTGCCATGGCGGATGAGCGGAATATTGGCCTGGACTGGCGCACCCGCCGCATCGCCGCCGAGCTGCGCCAATATCGGCGGGCGCTCTTCCGGCGTCGCGTCGGGAAGCAGGACTTCGGCGGGCAGGGTGATGAAGCCGTCGCTGACGACAGTGATATCGAAGGCGCCGTGCGTAAAGCGATAGGACGCCGCCGCATGGGTGCCGCGCGGCAGGACAAGGGCCGCCGCGCCCGAGAGGGCGCCGGCCAGAAGCTGACGGCGCGTGGCCGACAGGCCGAGATTATCCGGATTGCTCATCTGCTCGTCTCCTCTTCGGTATCACCATGAGGAGACAATAACAGCACAACGATAGGACTTCGCCTATAAAATTCAATATTATCAATTATTTACATTGATTTTCAGTTCTTTACGGCTGATGCCGGGACACCATACCGGACAACCATTCCCTGCCGACGGTGACAACCGCATATCAGGAAGAAAAAGGCGCGCCACAAGGGCGCGCCGGCAACTCTTCGAGAGAAAACTCAGCCCTTGATGAAGGCCAGCAGGTCCGGGTTGATGACTTCCGGGTGCGTGGTGCACATGCCGTGCGGGAAGCCGGGATAGGTCTTCAGCGTGCCGTTCTTGAGCAGCTTGGCGGAGAGCGGCGCGGAATCGGCATAGGGGACAATCTGGTCGTCATCGCCATGCATTACGAGAACCGGAACCGTGATCTTGTGAAGGTCTTCGGTGAAGTCGGTTTCCGAGAAGGCCTTGATGCAATCATAGTGGGCCTTGGCGCCGCCCATCATGCCCTGGCGCCACCAGTTTTCGATCACGCCCTGGCTGACCTTGGCGCCCGGACGGTTGAAGCCATAGAAAGGGCCTGTGGGTATATCGAGGTAGAACTGGGCGCGGTTGGCAACGAGGGCTGCGCGGAAGCCGTCGAAGACTTCGAGCGGCAGGCCGCCGGGGTTCTTGTCCGACTTGACCATGATGGGCGGCACGGCGCCGATGATCACGGCCTTGGCGACACGACCTTCCTTGGCGCGGGCGACATAGTGGACGACTTCGCCGCCGCCGGTCGAGTGGCCGATATGGACGGCATTCTTGAGATCGAGGTGATCGGTCAGTGCGGCAACGTCAGCCGCATAGGTATCCATCTCGTTGCCTTCGAAGGTCTGGCTCGAGCGGCCGTGGCCGCGGCGGTCATGGGCGATGACGCGGAAACCCTTTTCGAGGAAGAACATCATCTGCGCGTCCCAGTCGTCGGCGCTGAGCGGCCAGCCGTGATGGAAGACGATCGGCTGGGCATCCTTCGAACCCCAATCCTTGTAGAAGATTTCAGTTCCGTCCTTGGTCTTGATGAAAGGCATGGTCTGGCTCCGATTTTCTGATGATGTTGAACTGGTTGCGGCAAGCGTGGTTTTCGGCAGGGCGAGGGCCGCAATGGCCGCGCCGCCTGCCACAAGAACGTCCCGCCGTGTGGCATCCGCTGTCAGTACAATGCTGCGTTCATTCTCAGCTGTGGGCATGATCGCCTCCGTGTGGGCTTCTCCGCGCCTCTTCGACGAGAACAAGCTGACCCACTTCCGGCGGCGATGCGAGTTAACCGTCGTAAATTGATGCAAAGCAATAATGACAGCAATGCGCCATTAGGCGTAATTACCTCATGAACACAATATGTTATCAGCAGGTTTTTCTTCTCAGAGACGCTGCATGTTGCGCCGGACGGCCTGCCTGTTCTCCTCGAACGATCTTGCTTCCCTGCGCCAATGCTCGAAGTGGCCGCCGTCGCGCAATCTGACCGCGGCGTCCCGGCCAACCATCTTCTCGGCCGCCGCCTCATCACCCATGTGCTCCAGCACCTCAGCCACCATATCGAGCAGGGCGGCATGATCGTTGGTATCGTAGACCGAGCAGAGCAGCTTGAGCCGGGGGCTGCCGGAAGCAAGTTCGCGGGCGGCGTGTTCGGCCAGGTCTTCGGAGGAAAAGGAAAGCGGGGCAAACCAATATGCAAGGTAGGCGAGGTCTCGCAAATGCGGACCCGGGCCCGCCAGATCGAAATCGATGATCGCGATCGGAAGGCCGTCCCGGAAGATCATGTTGTAGGGTGCGAAATCATTGTGGCAGATCACGTCGTTGCGGTCGGCAACGGGGTAGGTGTAGGCCCAATTGCCATCGGGTACGAAATCCAGGTCTTTCGTCGCGTCATGGAATTGCCGCAGCATGCCCACGGCTTCGACGAGCGCGGCATCATTCGTCCAGAGCGTGTCCGGCATCGTCGCAGAACCCGCCATGTAAGAGAGGATTTCTCTTCCGCTGGCATCGATGCCAAGGAAGCGCGGGGCATGGCCATAGCCTCGCCTGTCCAGTTGCTCCAGGAGCTTGTGGACATTACCGCTGTTTGGGCCGATCGCACGGCGGACAGTATTGCCAACCCTGACAACGCCGGCATTGACATTGCCGCCGGCAAGCGGGATTTCCTCTGAAATCGGCATCGTCGTCCCCCGGCATGGTTCGCCCATGACCGAATAGCGGAAACAGGCACCTTTGCCCATGCACCGCTTGCGATCTGTTCAGGAGATCGCGACGTCACCCGCCCGCCTCTTGTCGAAGCCGCGGAAACTGCGATGTGCCAGCGGTGCAAGCGTCGTCACGAGATAGGCAAGGCCCGTCAGGAAAAGTGCGGCCGAGAGGCCGAAGCCATCGATCAGCGCGCCGCCGACAAGGCCGCCGAAGGGAATGAGCGCCCAGCAGAGTGCGGCATTCAGCGAGGTGACGCGCCCCATCAGCGGCTTCGGGATGCGCTCGAAAAGCACAGCCGTGAGAATGGGATTGAGGAAGCCCGAGGCGAAGCCGCCGATCGCGAGGATCGCGAAGATCAGGGCGAGTGGGGAGTCCATTGCAAAGACCAGGAAGCGGGGGAAACCCGTCAACAGAAAGGCGACCGTGTAGACGGCAAGCCGCGGTAGGCGCTCGCCGATCATGGCGGCAATCGCAGCGCCGATCATCGACGCACAGGAGAAGACGGCAAACAGGGTTCCGAGCAGGGCCGGGCCATGGCCGGCCCCCTGGGTCCAGACCGGAACCAGGACGACATAGTAGGCCTGATCGAGCAAGTTGGTGGTCGCTACCATCAGCACGATCGCGACGAGCACGGCATCGCGCCGCATGAAGTGCCAGCCTTCCGCGAGTTCCCGCCCATAGGCCTTGATGCCGGATGCTGCGGACTTCACTGCATGTCGAATTGCAGGAATGCCGATAGCGACGATCAGCGCGGAAGCGGCGAAGGTGACGGCGTTGACCACCAGCGCCTGGCTCGGCCCGACAAGGGCAATCAGCCCACCGGCACCTGCCGCCCCCACCGTCGATGCGAGGCGGTCGATGACGCCGATGACGCCGGTGACACGCTCCAGCGGCACGGCGGCAAGCCCGGCAATATCGGGGACCATGGATTGTTTTGCAGCATCGGAGGGGCCGCGCAGCACCCCCATGACAAAGACAATCGGCAGTAGGATCGGCATGGTGAGCAGGTCGAGGAGATGCAGGAGCGGCACGAGACCGACCGTGATCACCGAAGCGCTGTCGCAGATGATGGCAACGCGTTTGGGGCCGACACGATCGATCATCGGACCGCCGAGCGCCTTGGCGACGACATAGGGCAGCATTTCCATCATGGCGACGATACCGGTCAGCATGGCGCTGCCTGTGGTGCTCAGTACCAACCAGGGAATGGCGATGCCCGAGAGGCGCGTGCCGGAAAGGGAGAGCGTTTCGGCAACTGCGAGCGCGACAAAGGGGCTGCGGCTCATGGCTCGCTCTCTTCCTCGCCATGCGGCAGGCGGCCCGGATAGGGAAAGGCGTGCAGCATGACAGTGAAGGGCACCGTGTCGGCGGGCAGTGGCTCGCCAAGGGCCGGGGCTTCACGCATCGCTTCCATGAGAAACTCGTTCAGCCGCGTCGTCAGGGCTTCGGCTTTCTCGGCGGTCAGCGGAATGACGATGTCGCTTGCGGTGCTGGCCTTGCGCCATTCGAGCGGCAGTTCGGCATATTCCTCGGCCGCCTTCTGCATCTGGCCGACCTGCTGGGAGAGTATCGCCTGCGCGAAGGCGACGTCCATGTCGAAAGCCTCACCTTCGCTTTCCGCCGGTCGCACCGAGGTGATCTCGTGCGACGCCTTCCACCACCGATCCCGGCGCGATGTCGCAGGCGCGTCCTCGATGAAACCATATTGGGCGAGCTGGCGCAGGTGGTAGCTCGTGGCACCGCTGTTAAGGCCGAGGCGCGCGGCAAGCTGGGTTGCCGTTGCGGGACCATCGATGCGCAACATGCCGAGCATGCGCAGGCGCACCGGATGGGCGAGCGCCTTCAGCGCGGTGACATCGGGAACGATCTCGCTGACGTTACGCGAGGTGGCTGACGCTTGTGTAGGGACTGGCGTTTTCATGGCGACAGCCTAATATCGCAAACGAATCTTTGCAAATATTTCTTTGCAAATTCTGAAAGAGGCTTTTAGTCGGTCGTTGGCCGGGCGTCGCGCCGTTCCAGTGCCACCTTGAGCAAGGCATGGGCCGATAGAAGCGGAGAGGATTCGCTATCACCGAGGATCAGAAGACCGCCGGAAGCACCTTCAGGTGTTATGTCCAGATGCCTGCCGGGGACGATGGCGACCGGCTTGCCCGAGGTCAGGAAAGTACGGATCGTGGCTGCAACGCCATCGGCCAACCAGAGCGGGCCGGAAAGACCGATACAGAAGGCAGCATCGAAATCCTCCGTCACGATCTGGCCGAGATGCAGCGTATCGGCGAGATCATCTCGGGCAGCGCGGTCGGCGAGGAAGCGGCGGGTCGATGGTTCCGGATGCGCGGTCTGACGCAGCTCGCTGGTCAGATCAGGGAATCCGCCTGACGGGGTTGCGAGGACGACTTCTGCATGTGCGTCTCTGAAGAGATAATAGGCCGGCGCGAGGCGTGAGATCCGGACCTCGCTGCTATCTCCATCCATGGCGAGAACGATCAGAAAACGAATGGGTATGTCGCCGTCCATGGCATGCTCCTCTTGAAGGGCAATGATGCACGGATGGCGAGTGGCGGACGAGTTGATCGTTGTAAATCGGTGTAAAAGGGGTCAGCCCGCAGCACCCGAAAGCTGCGCCGGCTCATGGCCGAGGGCTTCGAGATCGAGGTTGATGCGACGCTCCCAGCCGGCGGCGCTATCCTGTCTTGCAGCTGTGCGTGCCACTTCGAGGATCGCCGACGCGGCATCCAGCGCGTCCGGCCCTTGTCCCTTTGCGGTGACCAGCGCTTTCACCCGCAGGAGTTCGGGCAGGCACCAGCGCTCGCCCGAGACATCGCAATGGACAAGCGCAGCATCGATTACGCTGCCGGCCTCTACGTGCTGGCCGAGGCCGGAGAGGGCTTGCGCCTCGATGGACTGGAAGTAGGTGCGGAAGAGGTTGAAGCCGGCGCGATCGAGGATATCCATCGCCGGACGCAGCGTTGCGAGGCAGAGCCGGTATTTGCCGGCATGCAGATGCAGCTCCGCTTCGAATCCATCGGCATAGGTGTGCCAGACATCGAGTGACAGGGCCTTGGTATGGTCGCGCAGCAGCCGGATCGCGTTCGCGGCTTCTTCGTCATTGCCGGAGAGAAGCGCAAGCGGGCAGACGGCCTCGGCGAGCAGATTGCTGATCGAATGGTTGTGGCCGATCTCGCGGGCGTAGCGCATTGTCTCTTCGGCCTCGTCCAGCGCGGCCTTCTCGTCGCCCGACATCCAGAGGCAACGGGCCAGGATGATGCGCGCCGTCACGCGCTGGTCGAACTGGAAGCGCACGGAGTGGTGCGCCTGAGGCACATGCTCGTAGTCGGCCAGCATGGCCAGAAGCTCATCGCGGGCTTCGGCATGGCGGCCGAGCCAATGCAGCGTTGCGGCCCTCATGCGCCTGCCGATGATGATATCGCTCGGATCGGAGGAGGAGGGAGCAAGGGCTGTAAAACGCGCCGCCAGCTCCAGCCCCTGGCGGGGCTCGGCGCGGTTCAGCATGTCGACCCAGAGCGCCCAGATGGCGCGCAACTGATGGTCGATATCGCCGAGCTCCTCGGCAATGCGCCTGGCCGTCGTCCAGGCAGCGACGCCGAGTTCCGGCGCATGGGTGGCGCGCAGCTGCGGCCAGCCCAGTGCGGCATAGAGCTTCATGCGGCTCCTCTCATCCAGGCCTGGGCGGGCATCGAGAAAGGCGATCGCATGGGTCAGCGCCGCCAGGCATTCGTCAAGCAGCGACAGGCGGAAGAAGAGTGGCAGGGCAGCGACCGTCAGACGCACGCCGAGCAGCGCGTCGCCGGATGGACCGAAGGCCCAGTCGACGGCTGCGCGCAAACCCGGAACCTGCTGGGCGAAATCGTCAGGCCATTCCTCCGGCAGGGCGGCGTAGAGATCCTGCTCGGCGCTTTCGAGCGCGACGGAGAGATGAGTGGAGAAGCGGGCCATGGCACCGGGGAGTTCGCCCGACGCGGCAAGCTTCTCACCGGCATAGAGGCGCGTCGTATCCAGCAACCGGTAAAGCGTTTCGTCGGTCGCGTTCTCGACCACGACCAGCGATTTGGCGACGAGGGCGGCAAGCAGATCCTCTGGCTCGCTGCCGGAGAGCACGGCACCTGCGGCCCTGCCACTGAAGCGGCCGCGGAAGACGGAGAGTTCGCGCAGGGCCTGCTGCTCCTGCGGCGACAGGATGAGATAGCTCCAGTCGAGCGTGGCGCGCAGCGTCTGGTGGCGCGGCAGGGCCGTGCGCCGGCCGCGGGTCAATACCCGGAAACAGTCGGACAGTGAGCGGGAGAGGGCGGCAATGCCCATCGCCTCCAGCCTGCCGGCCGCAAGCTCGATTGCCAGCGCGATACCGTCGAGCCTCGTGCAGATATCGACGACATCGGTGGCATCCTCATCCGTCAGTTCGTAACCGCCGAGGCAGGCATCGGCGCGTTCGACGAAGAGCTGGACGGCGGGCGAGACGAGAGCAGCTTCCGCTGTCACGGCGGACGCCGGCAGATCGAGGGGCAGCAGGCGGTGAACGCGTTCGCCATCGGCGCGCAGCGGCTCACGGCTGGTGGCGAGGATATGCAGATCGGGTGCTTCCGCGAGCAGATCCTCGGCAAGCTCGGCGATATCGGCCACGACATGCTCGCAGCTATCCAGCACGAGCAGGAGGTTGCGTGGCTGCAGATGGACGGCGATTTCCCTGACGATATCATCGCTGCGGGAGAGGATGCCGAGCGCAGACGCCAAGACGGTGGGCACAAGATTTCCGGTCGCGACTTCCGACAGGTCGATCCAGACGATTTCGCCTTCGAAGCCGCCGCGCGCAATCAGGGCGCGGGCGACGGTGGATTTGCCGATACCGCCAGGACCGGCAATCGTCACCAGCCGGCTCTTGGCAAGCTGTCCGGTTACGGCCGCGATCGTCTGTTCGCGGCCGAAGATGCGCCCAGGCAGGCGTTCCGGGCGGGATTTCTGAGGTATCGGTGAGGGGGCGGCAGGCTCAGCGCCGTTGCTGCGGCGGTTGACGGGAGCGATGAACGTATAGCCGCGGCCCGGCACATTGGCGATGAACTGCGGCTCGCGCCTGACGTCGCCCAATGCCTTGCGCAGCGCCGAAACATGGACGCGCAAATTGGCTTCATCGACGAAAGTCTCAGGCCAGACCTGCCTGACGATCTCGGCATTGGTCTTCAACTCGCCCGGATGATGGAGCAGAAACAGCAGTATGTCGACGGCGCGGCTACCGAGCGGCACGGCAGAACCGTCCCGCATCAGGCTGCGCCTGGCGGGCACGATCGAAAATACGCCGAAGTGAAACTCTTCTTCCAAACCCGGCCCCTTGCGTGGTGCCGGCAGGTTGATCCCAATGGCAGCGCCCTGTCAAATGAAACGCAGCGGCAGGGCGGGAATTGCAAGGGGATTTCAGATGTTTAAGGCCACGCTATTTTAGCGGCATCAAGCCTGTCCGCGTTCCCCAAGGATGGCGTTCAACCGGGAGACGTCTTCGCGCAGCGCGGTCAGTTCCGTCAGAACCCGCATGTCGATCTTCTGATGCAGCGAGAGCACCTCCAGTTCGGCTTTCAGATTCACCTCGTAATCCTTGGCCGCTTCGAAACGGTCGCGTTCGGCCTGACGGTTCTGCGACATCATGATGATCGGCGCCTGGATGGCGGCGAGCATGGAGAGGATCAGGTTCAGGAAAACAAAGGGATAGGGGTCGAAGGCGCGGGTCATCAGGATGACCGTATTGATGACCGTCCAGATCACGAGGAAGGCGAGGAAGGCGAGGATGAAAGACCATGAGCCGCCGACGCGGGCGATGCCATCCGCCAGCCGTTGGCCGACGGAAGATTCGGCAGCAATGGCGGCGTTGATGTCGGTGGAGATGATCTTGCGCTCATGTGCCTTGGCCAGCACGCGCTTTTCGATGTCACCCAGTTCTTCGGCCGATTTGCCGAAATGCAGGTGGACGAAATTCGGAAGATTATACATGGCATTGTCCCGGGAATGGATCGAATTGGCGCGCAGTATTCCGCCACTGCTGCAAATTGCAATGCGTATCGGCGTCGCGCAAGGCAAACAGAGGTGTGAGTCAGCATTCATCAAATTTTCGCCGCAGATCGATACGGCTTTTGACGCCGCTTATTGCGGTGCACGAAGGGGCGGATTAAATGAATGACATGACACAGGAAAACGCTCTCTCCCATACGTTCAACATCGCCATCGCCCAGCTGAACCCCACGGTGGGCGATGTCGCCGGAAACCTTGCCAAGGTGCGCGGGGCGCGCGCCGATGCAGCCCGCCAGGGCGCGCAACTGCTCATGATGACCGAGCTTTTCATCTCGGGCTATCCACCGGAAGACCTCGTTCTGAAGCCGGCGTTCATCCAAGCCTGCTGGAAGGCTGTCGAAAGCCTCGCGGCCGACACGGCCGATGGCGGACCGGGCGTCGTCATCGGCTTCCCGCGCCAGGACGAGACGGGCCGCTACAATTCCATCGCCGTGCTCGACGGCGGCAAAGTCATTGCCGTCAGAGACAAGATCGACCTGCCGAACTATGGCGAATTCGACGAGAAGCGCGTCTTCGACCAGGGCGCCATGCCGGGGCCGGTGAACTTTCGCGGCGTGCGCATCGGCATTCCGATCTGCGAAGATATCTGGGGCGATCTCGGCGTCTGCGAGACGCTGGCCGAAAGCGGGGCGGAAATACTGCTCGTGCCGAACGGTTCGCCCTATTATCGCGGCAAGGTCGATATCCGCCATCAGGTCGTGCTGAAGCAGGTAATCGAAACCGGGCTGCCGATGGTCTATGCCGCCCAGCTCGGCGGCCAGGACGAGCTCGTCTTCGATGGCGCAAGCTTTGCCTTCAATGCCGACAAGTCGCTCGCCTTCCAGCTCAGCCAGTTCGAAACGGCATTGGCCGTGACGACCTGGAAACGCACCGAAAAGGGCTGGCATTGCTCGCAAGGGCCGATGGCGCGCATACCCGAGAGCGAAGAAGCCGACTACCGCGCCTGCCTGCTCGGTTTCCGCGACTATGTGAACAAGAACGGCTTCAAGAATGTCGTGCTCGGGCTTTCCGGCGGCATCGATTCGGCGATCTGCGCGGCGATTGCCGTCGATGCGCTCGGCGAAGAGCGGGTGCGCACGGTGATGCTGCCATACCGCTATACATCGGAGGATTCGTTCAAGGACGCCGCTGATTGCGCCAAGGCGCTTGGCTGCCGCTATGACATCGTTCCGATCGAAGAACCGGTTGCTGGCTTTTCATCCGCGCTCTCGAATCTCTTCGAGGGCACAGACAGCGGCATCACCGAGGAAAACCTGCAGAGCCGCGCACGCGGCGTCATCCTCATGGCGATCTCCAACAAGTTCGGCTCGATGGTCGTCACCACCGGCAACAAGTCGGAAATGTCGGTCGGCTATGCGACGCTTTACGGCGACATGAACGGCGGCTTCAACCCGATCAAGGACCTCTACAAGATGCAGGTCTATGCGCTCGCCCGCTGGCGCAACGAGAATGTGCCGCCGGATGCGCTCGGCCCTTCGGGGATAGTCATTCCGCAGAACATTATCGACAAGGCGCCGTCGGCCGAACTTCGCCCGGATCAGAAGGACCAGGATTCGCTGCCGCCTTATCCAGTGCTCGACGACATTCTCGAATGCCTGGTCGAACGGGAAATGGCGGTCGAGGAGATCGTGGCGCGCGGCCATGACGTCGAGACGGTGCACCGCATCGAGCATCTGCTCTATCTCGCCGAATACAAGCGCCGCCAGTCGGCACCGGGCGTGAAGATCACGAAGAAGAATTTCGGCCGCGACCGGCGCTACCCGATCACCAACCGGTTCCGGGATCGCTGAGACGCTTCAAATATCTGGGAGGGATGAATGCGCAGCTCAGTTGAAATCTACAATGTGCGGCGGGGCGAAAGCCGTGTCATCTGGCAGACGGAAGCGCTGGTCGAGGCGCCGAATTTCTCCCGCGACGGCGCCTATCTGCTGATCAATGGCGACGGGCTGCTCTATCGCCTGCGTCTCGACGGCAGCGACCTGGTGGAGCGTGTCGATACCGGCTTCGCGGTCCATTGCAACAATGACCATGGCATATCGCCCGATGGCGAGCAGATCGTCATCTCCGACAAGACCGAGTTCGGCAAGTCGGCGATCTACATCCTGCCGATCGAAGGCGGCAAGCCGCGGCTGATCACCAGGAACCTGCCGTCCTACTGGCACGGCTGGTCGCCAGACGGGCGCGAGCTTGCCTATTGCGGCATCCGCAACGACGTCTTCGATATCTATACGATCTCGGTCAATGGTGGTGAGGAGAAGCGGCTGACGCATGGCGAGGGCCGCAATGACGGGCCGGACTGGTCGGCCGACGGGCAGTGGATCTATTTCAATTCCAGCCGCACCGGGCTGATGCAGATCTGGCGCATCCATCCTGATGGCACGGGTCTCCAGCAGGTGACATCGGACAATTACGGCAACTGGTTCGCCCATCCATCACCCAACAATGACAAGGTACTGATCCTTTCCTACGACCCCGACGTCTTCGACCATCCGCGCGATCTCAATGTGCGCCTGCGCATGATGGACATGGACGGCGGCAATCTGACGGAACTGTTCGAGCTCTTTGGCGGGCAGGGCACGATCAACGTGCCGAACTGGTCGCCTGATGGCGAGGAATTCGCTTTCGTACGGTATTTTCCGGCGAGATCTTGAGAGGGCGCACCGCCATTTGATGATGGCGGTGGTGGATGGTGGTGTGGGACACAAAGTGCAAGTACCCAATGTCCCAAATTGTCAACGCTCTCGGGTCGATAGTTCAGCACGCCATCTTGAGCGAAGTCAAACCGAAGGGTCTGCATGAGATGGAGAACGACGCTGGCTCCGATCTCGCAAATGGCCGTTTTTCTGGCTTTATGGAGATGAATTTTGTACGTGAAGGCGAAGAGCAGCATCCTTCCGCGAGCCTCATACCGAGAGCGAAACTCGAACTAATGAGTACTTGAAAAGATGATCTTGATGAGCATTGATCCCGCGCGGGCAGACCTCGTCTGTAACACCTGAGGCTTCCGACGACGGCCCATCTTCGAAACCAGCACGAGTAATGCTAAAGGTTGACTTCAAGAATCGGTTTCAACCAAAGACAACATGACCGAAAAGTCTCACACGAAGCTTCAACGATTATACATATTGCTTACACGGCCTTTTGTGATGGCTGCTTATCGCCTTCGCGAACGAAGACGATTCAACAAAAACGTTCCTTTGATCTGGAGGACACCTCGGGAAATAACTCACCTCGATCTCGAATATTATGAGCCTGAGGACGAGAATTTTACCCTCGATAAGAAATTCGTAGACGACCTGCAGCCGGCCCGTGACGCGGTTCGTACGTCCTCAAATCGCATTGCTTTGATCAACATCGCCGTCTTCGCCTTCCTGTTGTCAGATTACCTTTCCATCGGCATGAACTTCAGTATTCCGGGTGTCTCTATTGTCGATAAGAAGGGCGTTAGAGAATTCCTATTATTCTTCATTAGTGTGTCCGGGCCGTACGGCCTCATGATACAGAACAATATGTATACGCTTGAAAGCGCAATGAAGTTTGCAATCTCAAAGTTTCCAAAAGAACTTCAGGGTATTTACATTGCTAAGTATTTTTATCTTGAGAATTTTACGCCGTTATTTCCAACTCAGCTGCCACACATCAATGCTACAGGCCTCCACACTCGCATAGCAATGTTGATATCGGTATTATTACTAATTTTAATTATTGTTTACTCAACTATATACATTTCTCTTTACGTGGCGATCGCTATAGATGTTTGGAAAGAGGGTCGTCTCGGGACCTGGAGCTATTTCATCGCAAGCGCATCGATCGCTAATGCCACAGTGGGCGTCGGCTACCTAATATTCACTCGATTGAAGATGCCCTACCGGGATTATAGCGTACTCCACGAACTTCAGGGTCTACGAGAAGTCGCGCCTTCACAATATGAGAGACGCAATTGGGAAGTTTATGGCGAAGGCGTAGAGGACTATCAGGATCTTGTTGCGAGAGGTTACATCAAGCGCAAAGGTGAATAGACGAGAGTTGAGATGAGCGAAACGCCTGCCATAGAAGACACTTCGGTCGAGCAAGCAAAGGCTGAATTTAGAAAGTTCATCGGTGAAATTCACGAGAAACTGGGAGCGGGCGAAAAACGACTCGGAATCCCCGGCGGTACACTCTCTGATTTGCCAAACGAACCAGACTACATGATGGTAATCAAGATCATTGCTGCCATCGAGCCCACGGTAAATGACCTAATCGCGGGAGGGTTAAGCAAGGGTGGGGGACTTGGAGGGGTGCCGAACAAAGTCCTGTTCACTCCCGTCGCAGATTTTGCAGCGGATAGGCTGCAACTGTCTGGCCGTGCTGGAAAGCTTGAGTTGGCGCAGCGACTAGAAATGCTGGATGATGAAGATGTGAGCTTCGCAACGGCGATTTCCGTGATCCGAAATAGGTACGCACATAACATCAAGAACGCATCACGGCAGTTCATTGAGATGGTTCAGGAAGGCCGGAAAAACGATGCGCAGCTGTCAAAAAAGCTCTTCTACGGCGTCGATATGAACTTCGACGGTATGCCGAATTCTTTTGCAAAAATTCTGCTGGCCTGGTCCTTTTCTCGGTTCCTCGAAAGCGCCGATCGGCGACTTCATATACCAAAGGGCGGCAGTTTCCTCAATGGCCTGCTCGGGCTCGCCATCCCCGAGACGAACGCCAATGGCGCAGCCTCCGACGTTAGCGATTCTCCAGTCATCCCTGCATAGGATCGCCAAGTTGGTATACCTAAATCCATTCAGAAAACCACGACCTGTCGCCTGCAGCAAATGTTCTCAGCTGGAATATTTTGACAGCAAAAAACCGTTCCACATGAGAACGGTTTTCAGTTTCGGCCCCATCAGATTGTGAATGGGCGGCGGGGTTTACTTGCCGCGCTTGACAATGCCTCTCAGGCCGCAACAGCAGCCTTCCGCCGTTCACGGACGGCCTTGGCGAGATCCTCGAGCACGTCGACCGACATATCCCAGCCGATGCAGCCGTCGGTGATCGACTGGCCATAGACGAGCGGCTTGCCGGGAACGAGATCCTGGCGGCCGGCGACGAGATTGCTCTCGATCATCATGCCCTTGATGTGATCGTTGCCGGCGACGATCTGGCCGGCGACGTCGTGGACGACCTTCGGCTGGTTCATCGGATCCTTGCCGCTGTTGGCGTGGCTGGCATCGATCAGCATGCGCGGGTCGACACCCAGCTTGGTTGCCTCGGCGATGACGGCCTGGACGTCGGCAGCTTCATAGTTGGGCCGCTTGCCGCCGCGCAGAATGATGTGGCAGTCCTCGTTGCCGCGGGTGGAGGCAATCGCTGCCTGTCCATCCTTGGTGACAGCCGGGAAATGGTGCGGCTGGGAAGCGGCCATGATCGCGTCGAGCGCGACACGCGCGCTGCCGTCCGTGCCGTTCTTGAAGCCGATCGGGCAGGAGAGACCCGAGGCGAGCTGACGGTGGATCTGGCTTTCGGTCGTGCGCGCGCCAATGGCGCCGTAGCTGACGAGATCGGCGATGTACTGCGGCGTGATCGTATCGAGGAATTCGCAGCCGGCCGGCAGGCCCATGGCGTTGATGTCGAGCAGCAGGCGGCGCGCGAGGCGCAGGCCTTCCTCGATTCGGTAGCTGCCGTCGAGATGCGGGTCGTTCATCAAACCCTTCCAGCCAACGGTGGTGCGGGGCTTTTCGAAATAGACGCGCATGACGATTTCGAGATCGCCGGAGAGGCGTCGTCGCTGCTCGACGAGACGGGACGCATATTCGCGGGCGGCTGCCGGATCATGGATCGAGCAGGGACCGATGATGACCAGCTGGCGGTCGTCCTTGCCCGTCAGGATATTATGGATCGTGTCGCGCGTGCCGGTCACGGTCTCGGTCACCGCTCGGTCACGCGGGATTTCCTTGATAATATCGGCAGGCTTGGTCAGCGGGGTGATCTCGACGATGCGCAGATCATCAATAGTGTCAGTCACGGTATGCTCTCCTGTTTGGTCATACCGTGGCGGAACAAAAAAGCCGCCAGGTTGACTAGCGGCTGTTCGGGTGTGTCGTCGCGTTAGTTTCGGTTACGCACAGACCCGCATCCGCTGGAAGCAGCGGTACGAATAAAATCGCGATGCGTAAACGGACGAAATCGACATGCGGCCTATGTAGACATGCGAATTGGAATTGTCACGTGGATTCTGTGAGGAAAAATGACAGGCCTGTGAAGTTTTATCGGCTTTCGGCCATTGCCTCTCTTCGAGCGTCTTCCGGCTCACCCGCTTCGGCATGTCCATGCTTGCCGCGGCGTGTCGTCATGTCATCGCCTGCATTGGCGGGCAGGCGCAGGAAAGTGATGCAGGCGAGCGCGGAAATCCCTGCCACGATGAAGAAGGCGATATGGAAATCGGTGACCGTGAGTTGGCCGCCGTGGAAGCTGGCGGACACTTCCAGGATCGTCCCTGCGACTGCAACACCCATGGCCATGGAGATGCGCTGCGCCACGGCATTGATGGCCGTCGCCTGACTGCTGTCGGCCTCGTCGACATCCCCGAAGGCCATGGCGTTGACACCTGAGAAGGCCATGGAGCGCAACAGTCCGCCGACGAGAAGAGAGCCCATGATGAGATAGATCGGCGTTTCAACAGTGAAGAAGCCGTTCACACCGAGGAAGATTGCGGCAAGGAAGGTGGTCAGCGCGATGACGTTGCGGAAGCCGAAGGCGTTATAGGTGCGGGTTGCGGCGAATTTCGAACCCATGGAGCCGAGTGCGCTGACGAAGGTGACAGAGCCAGACTGCAGCGGTGTCAGGCCGAAACCGAGCTGCAGCATCAACGGCATGAGGAAGGGCAGCGCGCCGAGCCCCATGCGGAAATTCGAGGCGCCGAGGATCGCCGCCCGAAACATCGGGTAGCGGAACATTTTCGGATCAAGCAACGGATGCGGCGTGCGCCTGGCATGGACGAAATACAGGATGCCGGAGAGGACGCCGACCGCGACTGTGACATAGCCGTAGATGACGGGAACGGCCGGCAGGCTGATGACGGATATTCCGAAGACGAAACCGGCAAAGCCGATCCCGGACAGGAAGAAACCAGGAAAATCCATCGGCTTCGGGCTGCGCGGCTCAATTGCCGGCAGGAAGCGGGTGACCAGCGCAATGCCGATGATGCCGATCGGCACATTGATCCAGAAGATCCAGTGCCAGCTGAGATAGGTCGTCAGGAAGCCGCCGATCGGCGGGCCCATGATCGGGCCGATAAGAGCGGGTATGGTGAGCCACGCCATGGCATTCACCAGCTGGTGACGTGGCGTGCCGCGCACCAGAAGCAGCCGTCCGACCGGCGTCATCATCGAGCCGCCGGCGCCCTGGATGAGCCGGGAAATGACGAAGGCGGCGATGGAATTCGAAAAGGCGCAGGCGATCGAACCGGCCATGAAAACGAAGATTGCCAGACGGAAAATGTTGCGCGCGCCGAAGCGATCCGACATCCAGCCGCTGATCGGAATGAAGATGGCGAGCGCCACAAGGTAGCTGGTTACCGCAAGCTTCAGCGCGATCGGCGAGGTGCCGATATCAGCTGCTATAGCCGGCAGGCTGGTGGCGATCACGGTCGAATCCATCTGTTCCATGAACAGGGCGACCGCAAGGATCATCGGCGTTAGGCGGGACACGGGCAACCGGGATACAAGGAGGAGGATTCGACGCCAGTGGCGCCGCTCGGATCAGGGTCTCGTTCTAGGCCAGCATTTTCAACCTGTCCACGAAATGAATGTCGCATGTGGCTTGCGACCATGCTCTTTCCGCGCCATAGATCGCCCTGTCAGGTGCCTGCTGTCACCAGCGGGAGAATCGGGAATCCGGTGGAAGACCGGAACGTGCCCAACGCTGTAAGGCTGACGCTCGCCGTTCAAACTACGCCACTGGCTTTGCGGCCGGGAAGGCAGCGGCGAGGCGGAGGACGCCGAGTCAGAAGACCGGCCTGGCAAGATAGACCCAACCCGCGCGGACGGCGGGCGGTTGCGTTGTTGGGGATTTGACGATGCGACCCATTGATGATGCCGTTTGTCCGGCATCCAGCTTTTCTGCGGCCGAACGCGAGGCCGTCTATCACGCGATCATGACGCGGCGCGATGTGCGCAGCCAGTTCCGGCCTGATTCCTTGCCGGACGATCTGGTGACGCGGCTTTTGACCGCCGCGCACCACGCGCCTTCGGTCGGCTTCATGCAACCGTGGAATTTCATCCTGGTGAAAAGCGCCGAGGTGAGGGCGCGCGTGCGCGATGCGTTTGTCAGGGCGAATGAGGAAGCAGCCCGCATGTTTACCGGCGAGCGGCAGGAAAAATATCGTTCGCTGAAGCTCGAAGGCATTGTCCAGGCGCCGCTCGGCATCTGCGTGACCTGCGATCCCACCCGCAGCGGCAGCGTTGTGCTGGGACGCACGCATAATCCACGCATGGACAGCTATTCCACCGTCTGCGCCATCCAGAACCTGTGGCTCGCGGCCCGTGCCGAAGGCGTCGGCATCGGCTGGGTCAGCATCTTTCGCGAGGGCGACCTCAAGGAGATACTTGGCATTCCCGATCATATCGAAGTCGTCGCCTGGCTCTGCGCCGGCTTCGTCGACCGGCTCTACGAGGAGCCGGAACTGGCAGTCAAAGGCTGGCGGCAGCGGGTGGCGCTGGAAGAACTGGTTTTCCATGACGGCTGGGGGCAGGTGGAAGGCGAGGCCGCGCCGGTTTAAGCCGGCGCGGGTGTGCTTTACTCGGCCGGCTGGGTGCTGCGATCCTTGGCGCAGGCCGGTGTTCTCCAATGGCCAAAGGTGAGGAAGCTCGCAGCAGCGAGAAGCCAGACGCCGATCGCTCCATAGAGCATGACACCGCCGAAGCCTGCGACCAGCGCATCATGCACCGTCTCGGCGGGAATATCAGGCAGGGCGGCGATGCTGCCGGCGGAGATCCGTTCGGCAAGCAAGCGCAGGTCGCCTGCGTCCATCGAGTTTGGCAAGGCACCCTTCAGATGGGAGAGCACACCACTGAACAGGATGAAGCCCATGACCGCGATGTTGATCGCGAGCGAGATCATCCGGGCGCTCATGTCGATGCCGGAGGCCATGCCGGCGCGGTCGCTGGATACCGCACCAGTTGTCGTATTGGTGACGGGGGTATTGGTGAAGCCAAGCCCGATGCCGGCAAGCAGCGCGCCGGGCAGCATCGTCAGCCAGCTTGGCGCAGCGGCGGCACTGCCTGACTTCATCAGCAGGAAGCCGAGCCCGATCGTGAAAAGGCCGCCGGGAATGATGATGCCCGGCCGGTAGCGCAGCATAAGCCGCTCGGCAAGCGGCGGCACGACGAGCGTCGGCAGCGTATAGGCCAGCAAGGCGATGCCGGCGGCCACACTGCCGTAACCGAGGCCGGCTTCATACCAGATCGGCAAATAGATCATGAAAGGCCAGAAGCTGATATTCATGGCGGCCGAACCGACAATGGCGCCCGAGAAGGTGCGGATGCGGAACACCGAGACATCGAACATCGGTCGCGGGTTCAGCTTTTCGGCAACGACGAAGGCGACGAGGCTTGCGGCGCCAAGTCCTATAGTGCCAAGCGCAGCCGGGCTCGCAAAACCGAGAGCAGGCCCCTGGGTGATGAAGAAGGCAAGGCAGAAGACCGCCAGCGAGAGGGTGGCGATACCGGCGATATCGAGCCGTCCGGCTGCGGGATCGCGCGATTCCTGAATTCCCGTCAGCGCGAGAGCGATTGTCACGCCCGCCAGCACGGCATGGATGAGGAACACCCATTGCCAGCCGGCCACCGCCACGATGCCGACGCCGACGATCGGGCCGAAGCCCAGGCCGATGCCGAAAATGATGCCCCACCAGCCGAAGGCGATACTACGGGCGCGGCCCTCTTGGAATTGATGGGAGAGCACGGCTACCTGGCAGATCAGCATGAAGCCGCCGCTCATTCCCTGCAGAAAACGAGCAACGATCAGCAGCGAAACATCCTGCGCGAGTCCGGCAATCAGCGAGGTGAGGCCGAAGACGGCAATGCCGATCAGAAAGACGCGCTTGCGGCCGTAGCGGTCGGCCAATGTGCCTGCGGCCATCAGCACCGTCGTAACGGCAATCGTATAGGCGTTCATGATCCATTGCAGGGCACTGAAATCGGCGTGAAGCACTTTTTCCAAAGTGGGCAGGATTGCCGGCACGCTCGATATTTCGAGGCCGAACATCAGCGAGGACAGACAGGCAGCCAGCAGGGCAATGATGCCCCGCGCACGAGGGGATGAATGGGAATCAGGGGGCATGTTTTGGCCTTTCGACGTTGAGGCGCACAACGTGACATCCGCTGTGGTCCATTTGCGTCAGCATAGGCGGGGCTTGATCATTACAGAATTGGATGATTACATATTTCAGACACAACAAATTCGAATGATTGGTTTCAACCATGCTCGATGTCGATTCCGTTCAGGCCTTCGTGGCGATCGCCGACAACAAGAGTTTCACCCGCGCCGCCAACGAACTCGGCAGCACGCAAGGAGCGATCAGTGTCAAACTGAAGCGGCTGGAGGAGCGGCTCGGCCACCGGCTGATCGAACGCACGCCACGGCTGGTGCGGCTTTCGGCGCAGGGGGCAGTGTTTCTACAGGCCGCACGTGAATTCCTCGAAGCCCATGACAGGGCCGTTGCGGCGCTCTCTTCGTCGCGCCGCCATTTCACGATCGGCATTGCCGCGCATGTGGCCGGGCCGGAGGTTCCGACACTGCTTGCGCGCCTCAACGCCCATGATCCGGGTCTGACGATCGAAGTGCGGATCGATAATTCCTGCACCCTGCTTGCAGCCTTCGATCGCGGCGAACTGGATGCGGCGATCATCCGCCGGGACGAAGACCGGCGCGACGGCGAGGTTCTGGGGCCTGAGCATTTCGGCTGGTTCGCCACGCCGCAATTCGAGTATCGCCGCGGCGAGCCGTTGCGTCTTGCAGCACTATCGCCGACCTGCGGAGTGAGGGCTGTCTGCACCCGCGCGCTCGATGCGGCGGGCATTCCCTGGACCGAAGTCTTCCTCGGCGGCGGCTCTTCGGCTGTGACCGCAGCCGTTTCGGCCGGACTTGCCGTCTCGACCTTCTCCTATCGCCTGGCCCCCGTCGGCACTGTCGAAGTCAGCGAGCGTTTCGGCCTGCCGCCATTGCCGTCTTCGGAGATCGTGCTGCATTCGACGCTGACGGACGCCAAATCGCGCGCGGCACTACGCACGCTGGCAGCCGCCTTCAGAGAGCATCGCGTGTCCAGCTGATAGCGCGGTTTCTATTGCACCGAGATCGTGATTATTGCTGCTGTTGGGGCTGCGGGCCCGATGCCGCGGGATTGGCGAGATCGATCTTGCCCTGATCGCCGGCGAGGAATTGCGGGCCGACCTGGCGCACCTTGTTGCTGGCGGGATCATAGGGACGATCCGGTACCTGGACCTGCGGGGCAGGCGGGGCGCTTGCCGTTTTCGGGGCTTCGGTGTGGATCGTGGTGATGGAGCTTTTCGGCTCAGGCGCCGGAGCAGAGGCCGTCTGGCTCTTGCGCATTTCCTCGTAATAGGCACTGAGATTGCACGAGCAGGCGGATTTTTCGCCAGGCGCGCGGGTCTTGTAGGCGAACGCGTTCTTCATCGCGCCATAGGGCGCGCCTGTTGCCGTAGAGATCATGTTCGAGGCTTCGGTGCTGGAAATATCCCGGTAATAGAGTTCCGTCTCTACACCGGGGCACATTTTCGAGCACGTCGCGGCATCGCGGCCGAAATCGACCGAAGTGGCATTGTTGCTGATCGGGAAGAAGCCGCCATCACAGGTGCGCACGCAGATGGTGCTGACGGGCGAAAGCATTTCGGCCCGCGGCAGGCCGTAACGCTCACCGCCGCCGAGTGGAATGAAGGTATCGCCGCGCATTGCCTGCTCCTCGATGGAAGGAGCGGGCGCATAGGCGTCACCTTGCGCGGATTCTGTAAAGCTGTCGCTGTTGCAGCCATTGTCTTCGAGGGCCGCCATCAGGCCTTCGCGGGCCGGATCGGCGCCGGACTGGCGCAATTCGCTACGGCGGTCCTGCAGATAGCGGATATTGTCGACCATCTTTGCTTGCGCCTGCTCGAGTTCCTCGCAGAATCCCGCATTCTCACCGCCGAGGACGACCATGCTGCCGGAGGTGCAGCCATACCGGCGCAGATCGCCGCGCACCTTGCGCAATTCCAGATTCTGTTCGGCAAGCGCGCCTGCATATTGGCGCATCTCGGGGCCATTATTGCCAAAGCTTTGCGGCAGATCGGCCAGCCGCCCGCGCAAATCTTCGCAGATCGCGTTGGTCTCAGCTGCTGCCGGAACCGCGAATGCCAGAAAGAAAACAAGATACAGGTTTCGGCGCTTCACGACGTCGTCCCGGAATGAGAAAAGCATCTATCGGTGAATTGCGGCTTCAACCCACCGCGCTTTGTCTTAACGTATTTCCCTTAATAAGCTCGCAGTAATTCCTAGCGCATTTTTGCAATCTTATCCAGCAAGCCTAATGCTTGCATACCTTCGCTCCTGCAATCACGCGGGGAGCCCGTTGATCTCTAGACAGCTGATATGACAGGCATTTCCGACGAAACTCACCTCACCGAAGCGACAGCAGGAATACCGGAAACCGGACACGGCCTGCACCTCTTCGTGGACGGTTGTTTTGAGCCTCGCTCGGGGCACGGCGGGTGGGCCTTCATCGCCTATCGCGACGGGGTGGAAATAGGCACCGGTTTCGGCGGCGTGGAGAATGGCGCCAACAACACGATGGAACTGACCGCAGTGCTTGAGGCGGCAATCTGGATTGGCCGCACAGTGCCCGGCACAGCCGCGATCATCTGGTCCGATTCCGTCTACACCGTCGAGGGCTGCAACAGCTGGCGCCCCGTCTGGAGGAACAATAGCTGGAAGAAAAGCAATCCCAACGGCAGGGCCAGAAACAGAGCGATATCGGATGCCAAACTCTGGAAAGCGCTCGACATCGAGCTATCCCGGAATCCATCGATAACAATTGCCTGGTGCAAGGGTCATTCCGGCATTGAAGGCAACGAACGCGCGGATGAACTGTCGGATCAGGGACGCCGTTCGATACGGCGTGCCTGATGTGCCTGATATCAGCGGCCATCGCTTCACAGACGGCCGCAGCGCAAGTTACGCCGGCTGCGATGCCTCGACGACAGCAAGCGCTGCCATATTGACCACACCGCGAGAGGTGACCGACGGCGCCAGGATATGGGCCGGCATCGCCGTGCCGAGCAGGATCGGGCCAACATGCAGGCCGTCGGTCATCGATTTCACGACGCCGAGGGTGATATTGGCCGCATCGAGGTTCGGGAAGACCAGCAGGTTGGCTTCGCCATGCAGCGTGGTATGCGGCATGACGCGGCGGCGCAGCTCCTCGGAGATCGCGCTTTCGCCATGCATTTCGCCGTCGACTTCGAGATCCGGTGCCGCCTCGCGAACCAGCTGCAGGGCGTTGCGCATCTTGCTTGCGCTTTCAGACTCGCGCGAGCCGAAGTTCGAATGCGAGACCAGGGCAGCACGCGGCGTGATGCCGAAGCGCTTGATTTCCTCGGCAGCCAGAACCGCCGCCTCGGCGATTTCCTCAGCCGTCGGGTTGAAGGTCACATAGGTGTCTGTGAAGAAGGTCGCGCCGCGCTGCGAGATCAACAGGCTGAGCGCGGAGAAATCGCGCACGTTCGGGCGCTTGCCGATGATCTGGCGCACGTCGCGCAGATGCTTCTCATAACGGCCTTCAAGGCCGCAGATCAGCGCATCGGCTTCGCCACGCTTCAGCGCCAAGGCACCGATGACGGTCGTGTTGGTGCGCACGATGGTACGGGCCGCTTCCGGGATAACGCCGCGGCGCCCGACGAGCTGCAGATAGAGATCGACATATTCGCGGAAGCGCGGATCGTCCTCGGGGTTGATGACATCGAAATCCTGCAGCGGGCGAATGCGCAGGCCGTAACGCTTCAGGCGCGTTTCGATGACTTGAGGACGGCCGATAATGATCGGTTCGGCGATGCCTTCTTCAAGCAGCACCTGGGCGGCGCGCAGCACGCGTTCGTCTTCGCCTTCCGAGAAGATGACGCGCTTGCGCTCCGCCACCTTGGCGGCCGTGAAGATCGGCTTCATGACGAAACCGGAGCGGAAGACGAAGCGGTTCAGCTGGTCGAGATAGGCGTCGAAATCCGTGATCGGGCGGCGCGCTACGCCGCTTTCGGCCGCAGCCTTGGCAACGGCAGGCGCGATGCGCAGGATCAGGCGCGGATCGAAGGGCGAGGGGATGAGGTAGTCGGGCCCGAAGACCGGGGTTTCGCCGGAATAGGCGCGGGCGGCAACGTCCGATGGCTCCTCGCGGGCGAGGGCCGCGATGGCGCGCACTGCCGCCATCTTCATTTCCTCGTTGATCGTCTCGGCGCCGCAGTCGAGCGCACCCCTGAAAATATAGGGGAAGCAGAGAACGTTATTGACCTGGTTCGGGAAGTCGGAACGGCCGGTGCAGATCATCGCATCGGGGCGGGCGGCGCGGGCAAGATCCGGCATGATCTCTGGCGTCGGATTGGCAAGCGCCATGATGAGCGGCTTTTCGGCCATCTGCGCCAGGAGTTCTGGCTTCAGCACGCCGGCCGCTGACAGGCCGAGGAAAACGTCGGCGCCGCCGATATTTTCGGCAAGCGTGCGCGTGTCGCTCTTCTGCGCGTAGATCGCCTTCCACTCGTCCATCAGCTCGACGCGGCCTTCATAGACGAGGCCTTCGAGATCGTGGACCCAGATGTTTTCGCGTTTGGCGCCGAGCGTCACCAGCAGGTTGAGACAGGCAAGGGCGGCGGCACCGGCGCCGGAGGCGACGATCTTCACCTCATCGATCTTCTTGCCGGCGAGCTCAAGGCCGTTGAGGATGGCGGCGGCAACAATGATCGCGGTGCCATGCTGGTCGTCGTGGAAGACCGGGATCTTCATCTTCTCGCGCAGCTGCTTCTCGATGCGGAAGCATTCCGGCGCCTTGATATCCTCGAGGTTGATGCCGCCGAAGGTCGGCTCCAGCGAGGCGACGGTGGAAACCATCTGGTCGACATCTGCCGCATCCACTTCGATATCGAAGACGTCGATGCCGGCGAATTTCTTGAAGAGGACAGCCTTGCCTTCCATGACCGGCTTGGAGGCAAGCGGGCCGATATTGCCGAGGCCGAGCACGGCGGTGCCGTTGGAGATCACGGCAACGAGATTGGCGCGCGACGTATAATCGGCCGCCTGCTCCGGATTGTCACGGATGGCGAGGCAGGGAGCGGCGACACCAGGAGAATAGGCAAGCGCCAGGTCGCGCTGGTTGCCGAGCGGCTTGGTCGCCTGGATTTCGAGCTTGCCGGGGCGCGGATAGCGGTGGAAGAAAAGCGCCTGCTCGTCGAGGCTGCCGCCCGTCAAATTCTTTTCCGATTTGGATTTTTCGTGGTGATCCATCGCCGCCTCCAGCGTTGTTCGAAGTCTTTTGAAGCTTCCTCCATACATCAATCGACCCGTGGGAACAGTACGGAAATAAGCCCAGCGGAACTTTTTGATCTGATGGTAACGGGGAGCTGACATCGGAGTTTTCCCGGTCAGCTGCGGCACTCCGACCGGGAAGGGCTCTTATCGGTGGATTGAGCGGCTTTGCAGGGCTTTCCTGCGGTTTGTCATCTTCCTGATACACGAGTCTGATTTTGGAAGACCAGACGAAGAACGATGGGACACGAGCGGAAAGGCTTGTGACAGACATGATGGAACCCCGGCGCTTCCGCACCCTCTTCATTTCCGATGTGCATCTCGGCTCGAAGGCCGCCAAGGCGGATTTCCTGCTGGATTTCCTGAAATACCATGAGGCAGACACGATCTACCTCGTTGGCGATATCATCGACGGCTGGCGCCTGAAGCGCAGCTGGTACTGGCCGCAGGTCTGCAACGACGTCGTCCAGAAACTCTTGCGCAAGGCACGCAAGGGTACGCGCGTCGTCTATATTCCCGGCAATCACGACGAATTCCTGCGCGCCTTTCCGGGCACGCATTTCGGCGGCATCGAAGTCGTCGACCGCATCATCCACGACGGCGCCGACGGCAAGAAGTATCTGATCCTGCACGGCGATGAATTCGACGTGGTCGTACGCAATGCCCGGCTGCTCGCCTATCTCGGCGATTGGGCCTATGACATGGCGATCCGCATCAATATCGTGCTCGCTGCCGTGCGCCGCCGCCTCGGCATGCCTTATTGGTCCTTCTCGGCATGGGCCAAGCTGCAGGTGAAACACGCCGTCAACTTCATCGGCGAATTCCAGCGTGTGGTTGCCGAGGAAGCCCGCAAGAGCGGCGCCGATGGCGTCATCTGCGGCCATATCCATCACGCCGTGATCGAGGATATGGACGGTGTCCGTTACATCAACACCGGCGACTGGGTCGAAAGCTGCACGGCAATCGTCGAGCATGAGGACGGCCGGTTCGAACTCATCACCTGGCGTGCGCTGACCAGCAACGTGCCGGCCCTGACCTCTGTCGAATTGCTTGAAGAGGGCGATCTCGCCCCGCAGGCTGCCTGAATAATGTGTGCGTACCGCACCGGCCTGGCCGGTGCATCATGAATTTAGCCGTTGCCGTCAGGCGACAGGCCCAATTAATTTTTTAAATCGTTTCGAGTTATGTCCGAAACGTTACAGGCGGGCTATTTCTCGCCATAGTCGTGTCGGATTGGATGTGTTAGGCAACGGTCAGTTTCCTTCAGGTCCATCATGATTCCCGCACAAAATCCCTCGACGGGTGAAGGAGCGCCGCCGCGCTTCCGGCAGCTTAGCGCGCTGTGCTACAGCGCGCCGCTGCTGGTCAACGGCATCGTTCTGCCCTTCTTCCCCGTCTGGCTTGCAGACCACCAGTTCAGTGACCACCAGATCGGCACGATTCTGGCCGTACCCATGGTGGTGCGCGTTCTCGTGGCCCCGATCGTGGCAGTCTTTGCCGACCGCATGCAGGAGAGGGCACATGTGCTTCTATGGTCAGGCATCCTGTCGCTGCTGACCGCCATAGCGCTCTACTGGACCACGAATTTCTGGCCGGTGCTGATCGTCTTTGCGCTGCAGGGCGCGACATTCGCTCCTTATGTGCCGGTCGTCGAATCGATCGTGATTTCGGGGGTGCGCCGCTGGGGGCTCGATTACGGCTCCATGCGCGTCTGGGGCTCTGTTGCCTTCATTGTTTCCACTTTGATCGGCGGCGAACTGGTCGGCAAATGGGGCGGCGCCATGGTGCTGCCGGTGATGATCTTCGGCTTCACGCTGACGATCGTCATGGCGGTTTTCTGTCCGCGCATCGGGCCGACACGGCGGCGCGGCCAGCCGATCAATCTCCCGGCGACGACGGGCAGCGGCCTGCGCGAGCCGCATCTGCTGCTTCTGCTGCTCGGCGTTTCCATCCAGCAGGCAAGCCATGCGCTGCTCAACGCCTTCTCCTCGATCTATTGGCACCAGCTCGGTTTTTCGGGCACAGCGGTCGGCCTGCTCTGGAGCGCCGGCGTAGCCTCCGAAGTAACGGTGTTCTTCCTGTCGCGGCGGCTCAACCGCCGCTTCAATGCCTGGACTTTGATCCGCTTCGGCTGCGCCGTCAGCATCTGCCGTTGGGTGTTCTTCCCGATGGAAACGAGCTTCATCGGCTTCTTCATGCTGCAATGCCTGCACGGTTTTACCTATGCCTTCGTGCATACCGGCGTGCAGCGGCGCATCGTTGCGACGGTGCAGGAGACGCAGGAAGCCTCGGCCCAGGGCGCCTATTTCTTCTATATCGGCATGGCCTCCGGCCTGATGACGATCGCCTCAGGCTATATTTATTCCGCGCTCGGCCTCGACAGCTTTTATGTCATGGCCTGTGTCGCGGCCTTCGGGCTCGCCCTTGTCATCATCGCCTATTATCTTCAGCCCCAGAGGCTGGCGTCGGGCGGGAATACGAGGGAGCCGGCATAGTTCAGACCGGGCTCGCGGTCGCGGGCCAAGAGCAGCGGGCCGTCGAGATCGACGAAATCGGCGTCCTGCGCCAGAAGAACGGCAGGCGCCATCGCAAGCGACGTGCCGACCATGCAGCCGATCATGATCGAGAAGCCGAGCCGCTGGGCTTCCTCCTTCATTTCCAGCGCTTCCGTCAGGCCGCCGGTCTTATCCAGTTTGATGTTGATCGCGTCATAGCGGTCGGCAAGGCTTGCGAGGTCGCCGGTGTGATGGACGCTTTCATCGGCGCAGACGAGCACATGACGAGCGATCTCGGCCAGCATGTCGTCACGGCCGGCCGGCAGCGGCTGCTCCACCAGCGCGATATTGGCTTCGGCAGCGATACGAAGATGATGTTCAAGCCTGTCTTCCGGCCAGCCCTCGTTGGCATCGAGGATGATGGCGGAATCGGGCGCGGCGGCGCGCACTGCCAGGATGCGGCTTTCGTCATCGCCAGTGCCGACCTTGACCTTCAGGAGCGGGCGCTGGGCATGTTCACGCGCCTGGGCTGCCATGACATCGGGTTCTCCGAGCGAGATCGTATAGGCCGTCGTCAGGGACTTCAGCTTGCGCAGATCGAGCCGGTCGGCAACGCTCCGGCCTGATAGTTTGGCTTCGAGATCCCACAGCGCGCAATCGACGGCATTGCGGGCCGCGCCCGGCGGCATGGCATGCAACAGTGCGGCCCGGGAGATGCCATCCTCGATCAGCGGACGGGCCGCTTCGATCTGCGCCATCACGCTTTCCGTCGTCTCGCCATAGCGGCGGTAGGGCACACATTCGCCCCATCCTTTGGCACCTGATTCTGTCAGCGTGCAGGTGATCACCTCCGCGGAGGTCTTTGCCCCGCGCGAGATGGTGAAAGTTCCCGCAATCGGGAATGAATTCATCTGGATATCAAGATTGCGCGGCATATTTGCTCTCCTGCGAGCATGGAAATTGCGCGTTGCTTCTGTATATTAACGCGCCGGGCGGCGAATATCACGTTCGCGAGTCGGGACTGTCGCTGCAAGCATTGAAAGACACAAGTATTTTGAAGTCCGAGAAACGCAACGCCGCCTCGCTGCATGTGGACGACCGAGCCGAGGGCTCGGGCCAGCATGTGCATCTCGAAGGCAATTGGCGCAGCGCCAACCTCCATCTCGTCCTGCAGGATTTCGATAAGCTCGCACGCAGCAATAGCGGCGACCTGACGCTCGATCTTTCCAATGTCACCGATATCGACACGGCCGGCATCTGGTTGCTTTGCCGGCTAAAGAAACAGCAGGAAGAGGCCGGGCGGACTGTCCGTTTCGAAGGCACGAACCAGCATATCGACGAGCTGATCGCCACCTTCTCCAAGGAGCCTGATAAGCAGGAGCCCGAGCAGAAGGAAAAGGGTTCGCTCATGGAGCGCGTCTTCGCGCCGATCGGCCGGATGACCTTTGATGTCTGGGACAATCTGGCCGCCGCCATGTACATCCTCGGATCGGCGGTGCGCGGCGCCCAGATGAAGTTCGGCCGGGGCAGCGGCGTTTCGCCCGCTTCGATCGTCAACCAGATCGACCATATGGGTGTGCGGGCCGTTCCGATCATCCTGCTGATGTCCTTCCTGATCGGCGCGATCATTGCGCAGCAGGGCGCCTTCCAGCTTCGCTATTTCGGCGCGGAAATCTTCGTCGTCGACCTTGTCGGCATCCTGCAGCTTCGTGAAATCGGCGTGCTTCTGACCGCGATCATGATCGCCGGCCGCTCGGGCAGTGCCATCACCGCCGAAATCGGCTCCATGAAGATGCGCGAGGAAGTCGACGCGCTGAAGGTGATGGGCCTCAACCCGATCGGCGTGCTGATCTTCCCGCGGCTGGTGGCGCTCACTGTTGCGCTGCCGCTTCTGACCGTGATTGCCAACTTTGCTTCGCTGGCGGGTGCCGCTGCCGTCGCCTATCTTTATTCGGGCATTACATTCGCCACCTTCCTGTCGCGCCTGCATGAGGCCGTAACGCTTTCGACCATATTGGCCGGCATGATCAAGGCGCCGTTCATGGCGCTCGTCATCGGCATCGTCGCGGCGGTCGAAGGCCTGAAGGTCGGCGGCAGCGCCGAATCGCTCGGCCAGCATGTGACCGCCTCCGTCGTGAAGGCGATTTTCGTCGTCATCCTGATGGACGGACTTTTTGCGATGTTCTATGCAGCGATCGATTTCTGACATGGCGGACAACGTGGATCAGCAACCGATCGAAGAGACCAGGAACGGTGATCGCGACATCGTGCTTTCAGCGCGTGACGTCACTGTCGGTTTTGGCTCCAAGGTCGTGCTCGACAAGCTCAACCTCGATATCTACCGCGGCGAGATCCTCGGCTTCGTCGGCGCTTCCGGCACCGGCAAATCGGTGCTGATGCGCACCGTTCTGCGCCTGCTGCCGCGCCGGTCCGGCACAATCAAGATTCTCGGCCAGGATTTCGACGAGCTCAACGAGCAGGAACGCAATGCGCTCGACATGCGTCTCGGCGTGCTCTTCCAGCAGGGCGCGCTCTTCTCCTCGCTGACGGTGAAGGAGAACATCCAGGTGCCGATGCGTGAATATCTGGACCTGCCGAGTTCGCTGATGGATGAGCTTGCGCATCTGAAGATCCGCATGGTGGGCCTCGCGGCCGATGCGGCCGACAAATATCCTTCCGAGCTGTCAGGCGGCATGATCAAGCGCGCGGCACTTGCCCGCGCGCTGGCGCTCGACCCGGAACTCGTCTTCCTCGACGAGCCGACGTCAGGCCTCGATCCCATCGGGGCTGCGGAATTCGACGAGCTGATCGCCAATCTGCGCGATAGCCTGGGGTTAACAGTCTATATGGTGACCCACGACCTCGACAGCCTGTTCTCGGTCTGCGACCGTATTGCCGTGCTTGGAAAGAAGCGGGTAATGGTGGAAGGAACGATCGACGACATGCTGGCCTACGACGATCCGTGGG
>Ga0102590_1001131_pt1 | contig 43557 bp, 45 predicted proteins | sample AraplaMF_Col_mMF_FD_76859 | JGI IMG/M metagenome (GOLD analysis project Ga0102590, IMG submission 76859) | Arabidopsis root microbial communities from the University of North Carolina, USA - plate scrape MF_Col_mMF | ecosystem: Host-associated > Plants > Roots > Endosphere | place: USA... | reverse complement strand
GCGAGAAGCTTGGCGAGGCCGCCGCGCTGTTCTCGCATTTCGATTGCTCGGCGTCGCTGTTCGGCAAGCCCGCGAAATTTCGCCGGGTCGTCCGGCGCGCGGGCGTCGAGCCCGCCAAGGTCATCGCGATCGGCGACGAGGTCCGCGACATCGAGGCGGCGCGCGCCGTGGGGATTGCCTGCGGCGCGGTGGGCTGGGGCTATGCAGCGCCGGCGGCGCTGCGGGCGCTGGGGCCGGATTACACATTTGAGCGGATGGACGAGATCGTGCACGCAGTGCGCCCGGCGGCGTAGCTGCCCCTACTCCGTCCTGCGCAAAAACGCCCCGAACGCGCGCGGGCCGTCGCCGGTTTTGACCTCGCCGATCACCTTCAGCTCGGCCGCATCGATGATCACGAGCGTGTTGCTTTCCCAGCAGGCGACGACGATGCGCTTGCCGTCGGCGGTCGCATTGATACCCTCGGGATAATCGCCGACGTTGATGCGCTTCACCGGCTTCAGCGTCGCCAGGTCAAACACGCTGACGGTGCCGCCATATTGGTCGGTGACGAAGCCGCGCCCCTGCGTCAGCGCCACCGCATAGGGGCGCATCCCGACCGGCACGCGGCCGATCTCCTGGCCTGCCGCGATGTCGATCACGGAGACGTCGTCGGAGCCGACATTGGCGGTGTAAGCACGCTTGCCGTCGGCATCGATGGTGACGCCGAACGGACGCATGCCCACCTTGATGACCGCCTTGCGCTGGCGCGTGACGGTGTCCACGACCGAAACGCCGTCGTCGTCGCGGTCGGCCGAGAGCAGCAGCTTGCCGTCCGGCGTCGCTGCGAGGCCCGACGGCGAGGCGCCGACCGCGATGCTGGCGGTGACGCTGCGCGAGGTCGCATCGATCACCCGCACCGCCGCCGCGTACCAGTCGGCGACGTATACGGTCCGGCCATCGGGCGAAACCGCGATGCCCAGCGGGCCGCCGCCGACCTCGATGCGGCCGGCGACCTGTCGCGCGGCCGCGTCCACCACCGTCACGGCCTTGGCCTCGGGGCTCGTGACATAGGCAAAGCGTCCGTCCGCGCTGACGGCGACGCCGGCCGGCTTGCCGCCGATCGGGATGGTCGCGACGCTACGCGCGGTGGCGAGGTCCACGATCATCAGATCGTCGCTGAGCTGGTTGGTGACGAACGCCTCCTCGGCGGAGGCGTAGCCAAACCCTGTGAGGCAAAGGCTGGCGGCGAGCGCCACCAGGACCCGCGCCCGCACGGTCAGCTTCCGCTCTCGATCTTCTTCTTCAGCGCCTCGAGGCCGACCTTGTACAGCCCGCTCACCGCCTTCATCGCAGCCTCGTCGTTCAGTTCCGGCGGCGGATCGTTGTTGGGGAAGCCGCGATAGAACGCGCCGGCCCATTCCACCTTCGCCTTGCCGTCGGGCGCCGGCGACACCGTCAGGGTCGAGGAGTAATTGGTGACGGGCAGCACCTTCACGTCGACCTTGGTGATCCGGTACGAATAGCTGAGCATGTCGGGTTCGTATTTGTAGAGCTCCTCCTCCACCGTCGCCCCGCCCGTGAGCGTCAGCTTGCGCGTCGCGCCGATCTCGTTGCCCTTCTCGCCCTCGGTCTTGGTGACGGGCGGAAGCCAGCTCATGTCCTGGAAATTGCCGATCGCCGCCCACACCTTGGCCTGCGGTGCGTTGATCTCGATGGATTCGCGCACCTTCTGCCGGGTCGGGCCGTGAGCCCAGATCGGCTCCAACGCGGCGCCCAGAGCCATTCCCGCCACCGCCAGCGCCGCCACTCCCGCGATCGCCGTTCCGCTTCGCATCCGCATGTCGTTTCCTCACCCTTGAAGCTGCGCGACTTGGTGCGCGCTGGCCTCATCGTAGCGCATTTTGCGGCCATGGGGAGACCCGTTCGTGGCAGGGTTGACCACGCGATTTTGTCCCTACGCAGGCTGCACCGGTAAAGTCCTGCGGTGATGTGGCGGCCAACCGGCGCGCGCATCGTTCATCCGCGGGGCGACGGGGGCAATAGAATGACGGTCTGGATGCAGCATTAGCTGTCCAGTCAGCTTTTGAGTTCGCGGACACTATATGTGTATCTTCGCGACACATCGTGCCCGAGCTCTGCTGTCGTCACCGCCGCCGAAAGTGCCGAGCCTACTCCCCCAGCGTTGCCTCCACGAACCCGCGCGGATCGTTGCAGAACTCCCGCATGACCCGATAATGATCGGTCCCTTCCACCGTCGTCGGCTCCAGGCCGTATTTCCCCAGCCGCAGCAGCTGCGCGTTGGGATAGGCCATCAGCAGCGGCGCATGGGTTGCCATGATCACCTGGCAGATGCGGGAGTCCTCCATGCGTCGCAGCAGCTTCAGAAACTCGATCTGCCGCGCGGGCGACAGCGCCGATTCCGGCTCGTCGAAGATGAAGATGCCCTGACGCTGGCAACGCTCCTCGAAGAAGCGCAGGAAGCCTTCGCCATGGGAATGCGACAGGAAATCGGGGCCGAGCTGCCCGGCATCGCGGGCGGCCTTGTCGAGATAGCGCGCCACCGAGAAGAAGCTCTCGGCGCGGAAGAACCAGCCATTGGTGATCTTCGGCAGCCAGCTTGCCCGCAAGGCCTTGGAAAGCTGTCCCCCCATCTTCTCCCGTGCTGCGGAGTGGTCGACCGGCATGTACCCCTTCCCGCCACCGGCATCGTCGTAGCCGGCGAGCGCTGCGATCCCCTCGAGGATCGTCGACTTCCCGGTGCCATTCTCGCCGACGATGATCGTGATGGCGGCCTCGAAGTTGAGCTCGAAATCATCCGGAAAGATCGGCAGGCAAAACGGATAGGCCTCGCGATCGCGTACTTGCGACGGATCGAGCCAGACCCGTTTCAGATAGGGGGCCGGCAGGTTAATCGTTCGACCGCGTCTTCGGCTCATGCCCAGCTCCCGCCCCCAACCCCGACCGGATATCGCGACAGGAACATATCAGGAACACAATCCCCGCGAAAGCTGCAGCTGAGAAACAGATGGACACAACTTGAAACAAACCCGGGCTACGCCGGCCGGGTCCGAATTAAGAAAACCTGGCTACGAGACAGATTGCCGGCATGACGCCGGCTCCGCACCTCGCGACCCCGCAATGATTGACGGACGTCCGGGACCGTACGACGCCGCGAGGAATGCGCGATGGTATCAACGTATTTCGGTTACAACTACATCACGCGTAATCTCAAACAGTCCCTGACGCGGGTCGAACTGCAGCCGGACGTGGCGCGAGAGGCCGCCTACTACAAGGCCAACATCGGCAAGGTGAAGACCGTCGACGATTTCATGAAGGATTACCGCCTTTATCATTACGCGATGAAGGCATACGGCCTGGACGACATGACGTACGCCAAGGCCTTCATGAAAAAGGTGCTTGAAAGCGACCTCAACGACTCCAAGAGCTTCGTCAACCAGTTGGTCGACAAGCGGTACCGGGAATTTGCCGCGGCATTTTCCTTCAACGGCTCCGCGACGCCGGTCGCGCAATCGGCGGACCAGACCGACGAGATGATTGGTCTGTACACGGCGACCAAGAAGAACCAGGTCGATGCACTCGCCAGTGACTCGAATTACTACAGCGCCCAGATCGGGAACATCAGCACTGCAGACCAGCTCCTGAACAACGATCGTCTTCGCAATTATGTCTATTCGGCATTCGGGATCGACGAGAGCAAGTGGCCGGCCAGCACGATCAGCCAGGTCCTGCGCAGCGATCCCTCCGACCCAGCCAGCTACGTCAACACCACCTTCGCGTCCCAGCTGAGCGGCCTCAACGCGTCGCTCGCCCAGTCGCAATCGGATATCAGCACGGCAAATTCGAACATCGCCAATTATACCGCCCAGCTCTCGCAGCCAGGCGCCAACGTGCCCCAGTTGCAGGTCCAGATCCTCGTCGAGAAATATCATCTGGAGACGGCAACAAAGAGCGTTGCCAGCCTCAACGACCAGATCGGAGCGATCGGCAATTTCGTCGACCTCGCCGGCGCATTCGAGTTCTTGCCCGACGGGTCGCTTCCGGCAGGTACGCCCGCGCAGACCGCCGCAAACATCACGCTCACGAAGAAACAGTTCGACGACAGCAAGGCCGACGTCTACTCGGCGGCAAGCCCGATCTTTGAAGCCGTGGCGATCAAGCAATTCAGGGCGGACCTGCTCAAGATCAATTCGGTCGATGCGTTCGTGTCGACACCGGGCGTGTATGATTTTGCGCTGGGCGCCGTCGGCCTCGACCCCGACAAGGTCCCGCAGGACGTCATCAAGAAGGTCCTCGAAAGCGACATCAACGATCCCAAGAGTTATGTTTATACCCTCAAGGACACTCGCTACATTCAGCTCGCGCGCGCCTTCAACTTCGATGCGAAGGGCAATCTGACGACCCCCCTGGTCGCGCAGGACTCGGCGGAAGTCCTCCAGATTGCGAGGGACTACGTCATTCAAGCGGTGAAGAGCGCAAGCACGGGAACCACCCAGCAACAGGCGGCCGTCAAGGCACAAGCCACCAAGGATGCGACGGAATATCAGCAGGCGATCGCGGGCATCGACAAGGTGTCCGATCTGCTTGCAAACCGGCCGATGGTCGACCTGGTCCTCCTCGCCAAGGGTCTGGACCCCAGGAAGGTCAGCGATGATTTCCTCAAGAAGATCTTCGCCTCCGACCTGAACGACAAGAAGAGCTTCGTGAACACGCAGAGCGATCCCCGCTTTGCCGACATCGTCGCGTCGTTCAATTTCGACAGCAAGGGCAACGTCGCGCGCCTGCCGATGATGGGTCCCCAGAAGCGCGATCAATTCCGGGAAACCCAGGCGAACTATCTCGAGCAAAACCTGGAGCTGCAGCAGGGGGATACGAATCCCGGCGTCCGCCTTGCGCTGTATTTCAAGCGCAAGGCGGGAGACATCACGTCCGCATACGACATCCTCGCCGACAAGGCCCTTTCGGAGGTGTTCAGGACCACCTTCAATCTGCCCGATTCAATGGCTGCGATGCCGATCGATCAGCAGGCCAAGTTCGTGGACAAATTCATGAAGATCAAGGATCTCTCCGATCCCGCGAAGGTCGAGAAGCTGCTGAGCCGGTTCTCCGCCATGTACGACGTCAAGAACGGCGACAGCACCGGCCAGGGTCAATCGCCCCTGCTCAATCTCTTTCAGGGATCGAACTCAGGCATATCGAGCATGAGTGAGGCCACGTACCTGGCCATCGCCAAGCTACGTGCACATTGATGGTCGCTCGGGACTACTAGCCCAACACCTCGAGAACCAATTCCATGGTCATCAGCACGGGATTGTCGCCCCGGATCAGACGGCCCTCCGCAATGCCGCCGGTGTAGTCGATCAACGCGACGTCGAGCGCCGCTTCCAGCGCACCGGCAGCCCCCGGCGCGATCGTACCGGCCGTGATCGCCAGCTCAGTTGCAAACGGCTCGGTCACGCCGCCGTGGGTGAAGCGCGCGCCGATCGTCGAGCCGACTCCGCCATGGATCTTCGCGTGCGCGATGCCGCGCGCGCGGCAAAACTCTTCGAGGCAGCCGGCGAAATCCTGGTTCGGGCGCAGCCGCAGCGCGAAGACCCGGCTCGCCGCGCGCGCGCCAGTGCTCGCGGCAGCGACCGGTCCAAACAGCTTGAAGTTGGTCTCGGGATCGGGTTCGGCGGTGAAGATCGCGCCATCGACGCCGAAGGCCGCGACCTCGAACGCCTCGGCAACAACAGTCTCGTCCGGCAGCATGTGGCCGCCGCTCGCCGTGCCGTCCGCCTCAAGCCACAGCCCGTGGCAATGAAAGAACGGCGCACCGTCGCGCGTGCCGAGCGTCATGCTGCCGAGCCTGGTCCGCGTCACGCCGCCAGGCCGAAACGTATCGCTGTAGAACGCGGCGTTCTCGCCGGTCTTCGACAGCGCCGGCATCACATAGGCGAACGGCCCGAGCGTGCCGCGGCCGAAATTCAGCACCCCGCCCGCAAAGCCCTCCGCGGCAAAACCGCGGCGCGCGGCTTCCAGCAGTGGCAATCCTGCTTGAAGCGTGAACGAGAAGGCGCGTCCCCTCGCCTCCACCCATTGGATGCGCTCAGTGGCCGGCAAGCCCGGCTGCTTGATACTTCGCATCGCGTATGCTCAACCCGCCTTCGTCTTGTCGAGATCGAGCAGCCCGCGCGCCTCGAGCTCGTCGCGCACCATGCGCTTCGGAATCTTGCCGTAGCCGGACTTCGGCAACGCCTCCCAGAAGAAGAACCGTTTCGGCATCTTGTAGCGCGGTACTTTCGGCAGCAGGAAAGCCGCCATCTCCGCTTCGCTCACCGGCCTCTCGCCCTCGCGCGCAACGCAGACGGCGATGCCGACCTCGCCCCATGTCGCATCCGGCACGCCGAGCACGGCGACCTCGCCGACCGCGGGATGGGTCAAGATCTTCTCCTCGATCTCGCGCGGATAGATGTTGGAGCCGCCGGAGATGTACATGTCGGAGGCGCGTCCCGTGATGTAGAGAAAGCCTTCCTCGTCCATATGGCCGAGATCGCCGGTGCGGAACCAGCCGTTGCGGAATGCCTTCGCATTGGCGTCGGGGTTGTCGTAGTAACCGGCAAGCACGGCGGGGCCGATCACGCAGATCTCGCCGCTCTGGTTGGCCGCGAGCTCGCGACCCTCGTCGTCCTGAATCGAGACCTGCATGCCGGTGCGCTCGAAGCCGCAGGTACCGATCTTCGCATGCGGCCCGTCCTCGGGATCATGCAGCGCCGCCGGCAGCACCGTGATGTTGCCGGTGACCTCGCCGAGCCCGAAATACTGCACGATGACCTTACCGAGCTTCCTCAGCGCGGCCTTCTGGTCCTCGCGATACATCGGCGCGCCTGCATAGATCACATGACGCAGCGAGGAGTGGTCGTATTTGTCCACCGCCGGATGCTCGACCATCATCTTCAGGATGGTCGGCACGGTGAAGAGATTGGCGACGCGGTGCGTCTCGATCAGGCGGAAGGCCTCGTTGATGTCGAATTTCTCTGTGGGCAGCAGAACGGTGCAGACGCCGCGCGCGGTCTGCACCAGCTGATGCACGCCGGCGCCGTGCGACAGCGGCGCCACCACCAGCGACGCATCCGATTCCGTGACGCCGGGGGTGAGATCGGCGAGATGGTTGGTGACGACAAAGCCCATCTGGCCGTGGGTCAGCACCGCGGCCTTGGAGCGGCCGGTGGTGCCGGACGTGAAGAAGAACCAGCAGGGATCGTCGTGCTCCACCGCAACGTTCGCGACCACGCGGCCTGCTTGCGAGGCGATAGCGTCGGCCACCGAGCGTTCGCCGAACGCGGCCTTGCCGTCGAGGCTCCAGGTGAATTCCAGAGCACCGCCCTTCACGCTCGCCGCGTGCTCAGGAAAATCGACATGACACAGAAACGCCTTCGCGCCGGAGGCCTGCGCGAGATAGGTGACCTCGTCCGGCATCAGGCGAAAATTGGTGGGCACCCAGACCGCGCCGAGCCGGAACGCGGCGAACATCGAAAAGAACATCTCGTCGCTGTTCTTGGAATGGACCAGGATGCGGTCACCCTTGGCGATGCCGCGCGCGGCGAGCGCCGCCGCCAGCGCCGAGACCTGCGCATCGATCTGGTGCCATGTCCAGGATATGTCACCCCATACGAAACCGGGACGCGCCCCATGCCGCCGCGCATTCTGGGTCAGCATGTGAGCGAGATTCATGACGCGGCGGGACATGCGCAGGGGCTGCATCGGGCTTCCTCTTCGACGGCAGACGGCACACCGGCCGCCCGCTCATTGCAGCCCATTTATCGCCATCATCCCTGCCCCCGCAAGGCCGGCGACCGCGCACCTGCACTACGGCTGCTTGAATGCGAACGGTGCCGCCGTGATAGCCTTCTCCTTGACGCAGGCCTGCGCACCGAAGCCACCGCAATAGCTGCCATGCAGATCGAAGCGGATTCTGCGCGCGGCGCCGCGCTTCATCGACGGCGCCAGAATTTTGTAACTGCGAACATAGCCGTCGAACACCGGGCGGACGCTGCCATCCGGCAGCGTCACCAGAATGTTCATGACACAGCCGCCGGTTCCGCAATAAGTGGTCTCGCGCTCCCCACATTTGGTGTCGCGGAAATCGACGATGTAATCGTCGCGGCCATCGCCGGTCAGGTCGACCTTGCGCACCGTGTCCGGCGCGAAGGTCACCGCACCGCCGTCCTGGCTCTCGCACTCCTCAACGGCGTCGCGCAGCACCTTCTGCACGCTGGGCGGATAGTCGACCGGATTGAACGGCTTTGCATCGTCGGCGCGCGCGCCGGTCGCGAGCAATGTGAGCAGGAGGATCAGATATCGCATTCGCGTTGGTCGTCCGCACTGCGGCGATCGTTCAGAGAATTTTAAACATGATCGGCACAACCTCGTTCAGTTCTCGCGTACAGAGTGCCGCATCATGGTCAAAGCGCCCGCCCTCCTCCTGTTGTCGCTGGCGCTCGCCGGATGTGCCGTGGCTCCGCAGGCGCATCTGGCTACCGATCCTGCCTTCAGGCCCGCGCGTTATGCCTGGGATGGCGCCGGTGAGGACCCGAATCAGCCACGTTCTGCCTCGGGAACATCGCGTTCAACGCGCGCCGCATCCGAGCGAAACACATCGCAAGCCGGACTTCAGCCCTATTCGAAGGAATGGTGGCAGGCCCAGGACGGCATCGAGGCCGAGCACGACGCCAGGGTCAACCGCTCCCTCGTCATCTGCCAGGGCTGCCTGCGCCCGCAACCGCAGCCCGAAGACGCACGGCTGGCCAAAGCGACCGATTGAACCGAACCGCCCTCACATCGGTCTACCAACATACGCGCTGACACCGGCCTCTCCGGCCTGTTGACGCACGCCATCGTCCCAAGGATATCTCATGCTCACCCGCCGGACCTTCGTCGTCACCTCCCTGCTTGCCACGACCTCCCCGGCATTCGCCGTGATACCCACCCCCAGCGATCCCGTCGCCATCCTGACCGCGATCTACACCCGCGCGGCCAAGGGCAAGGGCGATGGCGGAGGTGCCTTCGTTATCGCGAACAAGGTCGCCAAGAGCCAGTATCTCTCCAAGGCGCTGATCGCGCTGTGGGCCAAAGCGGATGCGCATACGCCGAAGGGCGACGTCGGGCCGGTCGATTTCGATCCGGTCACCAATTCGCAGGAACCGGACGTGAAATCGTTCAAGGTTGACGCCGAGAAGATGGAGGCCGACAAGGCGATCATCGCGGTGACCATCACCGGCCATCGCAACGACCGCAAACCCGCCGATTTGATCGTGCGTTACGACTTCGTGCGCGAGGCCAATAGCTGGCGGATCGACGACATCAGAGGCTCGTCCGACGGCGAAGCCTGGTCGATCCGCAAGATGCTGACGGACTCGCTGAAGAGCTGACCGGAGACGATATGAGCGACGTCATCAACAACACGGCCCATCACCGCTACGAGCTTGAGGTCGAGGGCCATCTTGCGACCGAGCACTACAAGCTCGACGGCAACATCATCACGTTCGAGCACACCGACGTGCCGAAGGAGCTCGGCGGCAAGGGCGTCGGCTCGAAGCTCGTGCAAGGCGCGCTCGACCAGGTCCGCGCCGCCGGATTGAAAGTGATCCCGGAATGCCCGTTCGTGAAGGCGTGGATCGAGAAGCATCCCGACTATCAGGACCTGGTGAAGACGTAGCCATCATTGCGAAGCGGTCGAGACTGCCTAAATCAGAAAACACACACCGCTTCTGAAGGACCACGCATGGCTGCATCGGTACGCGACAACAAGGACAGGAGCCGCTTCGAGCTCGATGTCGGCAGCGAAATCGCTTTCGCCAATTACAGGCTGACGCCGTCGGCGGTGATCATCACCCACACCGAGACGCCGCGCGCGCTGCGCGGCCGCGGCATTGCCTCCGAGCTGGTCAAGGGTGCGTTGGACCTGATCCGCCGCGACGGCAACAAGGTGATCGCCGGCTGCGGCTTCGTCGTCGACTATATCGAGAAGCATCCGGAGGATGCGGACCTCGTCGCCTGAACGCAAAGAGGCCCGCGCGAGCGCGGGCCCCTGGCAAACGAATTTGCGATCGGTCAGTGCTTGATTTCCGGCGGCAGCTTGCCGCCGTTGGCGGCGAGCTTGGACATCACCTGCTTGTGCAGCCAGACATTCATGCTCGCCGAGTCGTTCATGTCACCGCTGTAGCCGAGCTCCTTGGCGAGATCCTTGCGCGCAGCGAGGCTGGAGTCGATGTCGAGCGCCTTCATCAGGTCGACGATCGAGGTGCGCCATTCCAGCTTCTCCTTCTGGGCTGCCACCAGCTTGTCGACGACGGCCGCCACGTCCACGGTTGCCATTGGCGCTGCTGCGGGTGCCGATCCGCCCGGCGCGGCTCCTGCAGGCGCGCCGCCCGCGGGTGCGCCACCGGCAGGCGCGGCGGAAGCCGGGTGGCTGCCGAAGATCGCGCCCATGATTTTCCCGAAAATGCTCATGTCTTCTCCCCGAAAAGGATCCGCTGGAAGGGCCTTGAGTGGCACTTATAGACGAAGTTACTGCGTTGCGCCCGCTAAGTTCTGCGAACCGACCGACAGCATCAGCTTATCTGCGGCGAAATGACGACCGAATGACATCGTCGAGTTGCACTGCGGCATCGAATCTCACCCAAGCGTGAGGGACAGGACTCGGAATTGGGAGTAGCCTCCGCGTACAACTCGCGAGCCCTTCCGGAATTCGCGTCTGGTTGGAATCGCGAAACTCAGAGAAGAGCGGCCGCTCGCGCCGTTTGCTGGCGCAGAATTCGGCTGCCGGCAAGGGAGCTAGCGACAATGGCCACACTCTACCAGGGCAATGTCCCCACGATGGCACCGCCCGCGGATGCGGCGGGACCGGTGATCCGAACCATCCAGCTGTCCGACCTTCACGACGCACTCAGGCGCGGCTGGGAGGATTTCAAGGCGGTTCCGAGCCACGCCATCATCCTCTGCGTGATCTATCCGGTGCTCGGCCTCGTGCTCGCCCGCATAGTGATGGGCTACTCGGTGCTGCCATTGTTGTTCCCGCTGGCTGCGGGCTTCGCACTGATCGGGCCCTTCGCGGCGCTCGGTCTGTACGAGCTTTCCAGCCGCCGTGAACGCTATGAGGAGGCCGGCGCCTGGGATGCCATGGAGGTGCTGCGCTCGCCTTCCTTCGGCGCCATGCTCGGCCTCGGTACGCTGCTGCTCGCCCTGTTCGTGACCTGGGTCGCGACGGCGCAAGCCATCTACATCGCGGCGTTCGGCTACGAGGGCGCGTCCGGCGTCTCCGATTTTCTGACGCGCGTGCTCACCACCCGGCAAGGCTGGTGGCTGATCGTGGTCGGCTGCAGCACCGGCTTCCTGTTCGCGCTCACCGCGCTCTGCATCAGCGCAGTATCGTTCCCCCTGATGCTCGACCGCCATGCCGGTGCGTTCGAGGCCATGGTCACCTCACTGCGCGTGGTCGCGAAAAACCCGGTGCCGATGGCGGCCTGGGGCCTGATCGTCGCGCTGCTGCTGGCGCTCGGAACGATCCCGGCCTTCCTCGGCCTCGCCGTGGTGATCCCCCTGCTCGGCCACGCCACCTGGCATCTGTACCGCAAGGTGATCGTCTCCGATCCCGGTGCGCGGCCGGTGCCGCCTCCGCCACATCGCCCGCGCAAGCCGGCCGCCGACTTCCCCGCCAACCTCTTCCCCTGGCGCAATCGGACGGACGCCTGACGGTATCGTGACAAGCGATCCTGCCCGGGCCCGGCTCGGGCAGGACCGCAGCCTGTCATACGCCTTGCTTTGGCCGCGGTTACAATCGAGATTGCGCCTGCCGGTCAGATCACCTCACGGAATCAATTTCATCTGATGACCCCGACGATTTCTCGTCTCGCTCTCGCAGCCCTCGCCCTTTCCGCATCCCTCCTGTCAGCCCAGCCCGCGCTCGCCGCCGTCGCTTGCGGATCGGGCAATTTCGACGCTTGGCTTGCGGACTTCAAAACCGATGCAGCCGCCAAGGGCATTTCGCAGCAGGCCATTGCCTCGGGCCTGACCGGTGTGACGCTCGATCAGGCCGTGCTGAATCGCGATCGCTCGCAGAAGGTCTTCACCCAGACCTTCGAGGAGTTTTCCGGTCGCATGGTGCCGCCCCGCATGACGCGGGGCTCCAACATGATGAAGCAATACGGTTCGGTGCTCTCCCGCATCGAGCAGACCTATGGCGTGCCGGGCGAAGTGCTGGTTGCGATCTGGGGGCTCGAGACCGATTTCGGCGTCAACACCGGCAAGTTCGCGACGATCCGCTCACTGGCGACGCTGGCCTATGACTGCCGCCGCTCCGAGCAGTTTCGCGCCGAGTTGCTGGATGCGCTGCGCATCGTCCAGCGCGGCGATCTCGCGCCGGCCGACATGAAGGGCGCCTGGGCCGGCGAGCTCGGCCAAACCCAGTTCATGCCGTCGTCGTGGATGAAATACGCCGTCGATTTCGACGGCAATGGCAAGCGCGACCTCTTGCACAACGCACCCGACGTGCTCGCCTCCACCGCCAATTATCTCGCCGGCTATGGCTGGCAGAAGGGCAAGGATTGGCAACCCGGCGCTCCGAATTTTGCTGTGCTCCAGCAGTGGAACAAGAGCGAGGTCTACTCCAAGACCGTTGCCTATTTCGCGACCCAACTCGCGCGCGCCCCTTAAGCGGACACTCAATCAAACGCGTAGGGCCGATCGCCCCGCGACCGGCCCTCTCTTGGTGCGCCTGCCTACCCGTTTACTTGCCCATGGTGGCGTGCATCGCCTTGTTCAGGTGCGCGCCGCACGCACCCATTTTTCCGTTGAGCATGGCGTCCTGCGCGGAAGCGATCTCCTTCTGCGCGACCATCTTGCCGTCACCGTCGGCCATGTTCTCGATCGCGGTCTCGGTCTTCTCTAGATTGGCCGAGCTGCAGCCGCCCATGGCGTGCTTGGCGGCCTGGGCCGGCGCGACGGCGAATGCGACGGCGGCAATTGCGATAACCCCGAGTAACTTCGTCATGATGTTACTTTCCTTCTCTTTTTCTTGGGACAGAACCAGCGACATTGCCGGAATCTGCGACATGACTTTCCTCCCGACGCGGCAACATGTCGCAATAAAATCCCCGCGAGAATTGCGTGATGTTGCGTGAAGCGCAGAGCCGCATGCGAAATTCCTGATTTTCATTACGTCGGTGTAATCAAGGGCCCTGTTCCAGGTGCTCGCACTGCACTCGGGTCGATTCTCGACGGTAAATCGGTACAAATCCAATCAGCGCCGTGCCTTGGCGCCTCCATCACTGGATCGATTGCCCTGACGGGGAACATGGCGAATCGGTCGTCTCGCAGAGACCGGACAAGGCCTAGAATAGATACAATGAATTTATATTCATTTATACAGTTCCAGCATCATGCGATTCGCGCATGCGAGACTTGGGCGTAGAAGCTGCTTGATCGGCTTGCGAGCGTCCCGCGCGCAACATATTTCTCCTTCGATCAGAATCATCAACCTAGCTATAACTCCGTGGATTCACGGACGTTTATGGCATTTCCTCCCTCGTTCCGCCCAACCTTTGGGCGGGCCTGCCGTCGGGTTAATCGTCCGTTACCGATGCCATGCGTTCTTCGCTTAGCTGCATCGCAACATCGGAACTTTCGCAGTGCACCACACTCACCTATATTCATTTCAACGATAACGCCCGGGCAAGGGCTGAATCGAACTACAGGAGACTACCAATGCTGCTCTCGCTCATCCGCATGATCCAGGCTTTCCGGGACTATCAGCGCAATGTTGCCGAGCTGTCCCAGCTCAGCGATCGCGAGCTGGCCGATATCGGCCTCGATCGCTCGGACATCCCGCGCGTTGCCGCCGGTCAGTATCAGGGCTGATATCATTCAGCCCTCACCGGACGAACCGATAGCGCCCGCCTCGTGCGGGCGTTGTCGTATCCGGTGGCAGAAAACTCGATCTCGGCGATTCCACTGACCGCCGAAAAGCGCTACCTGTCCGCCCATGACAGGACCCAAATCCAATTCCGTGCACGTCATCGGCGCCGGCCTTGCCGGCTCGGAAGCCGCCTGGCAGGTGGCCCAATCGGGCGTGCCCGTGGTGCTCCACGAGATGCGGCCGAGCCGCATGACTGAGGCGCACCGCACCGATGGGCTCGCCGAGCTCGTCTGTTCCAATTCGTTCCGCTCGGACGATGCCGCCAACAACGCTGTCGGCCTGCTCCATGCCGAGATGCGCCGACTGGGCTCGCTGATCATGCGTGCGGCCGATGCCAATCAGGTGCCCGCCGGCGGCGCGCTGGCAGTCGATCGCGACGGCTTCTCGGCCGCCGTCACCAAGGCGCTCAACGACCATCCCCTGATCGAGATCGCCCGTGGCGAGGTCGCTGGCCTGCCGCCGGCCGACTGGACCAACGTCATCGTCGCAACCGGCCCCCTCACCTCCGCGCCGCTCGCCGACGCCATCCGCGAACTGACCGACGAGAGCGCGCTCGCCTTCTTCGACGCGATCGCGCCGATCGTGCACCGCGAATCCATCGACATGTCGGTAGCCTGGTTTCAGTCGCGCTACGACAAGGTCGGTCCCGGCGGCACCGGCGCCGACTACATCAACTGCCCCATGACCAAGGATCAGTATGACGGCTTCGTCGCCGCGCTGATCGCCGGCGAGAAGACCGAGTTCAAGGAGTGGGAAACCAACACGCCCTATTTCGACGGCTGCCTGCCGATCGAGGTAATGGCGGAGCGCGGTCCCGAGACGCTGCGCCACGGCCCGATGAAGCCGGTCGGCCTCACCAATCCGCACGACCCCACCACCAAAGCCTACGCGATCGTGCAGCTCCGGCAGGACAACAAGCTCGGCACGCTCTACAACATCGTCGGCTTCCAGACGAAGCTGAAGTACGGCGAGCAGCAGCGCATCTTCCGCACCATTCCGGGGCTGCAGAACGCCGAATTTGCCCGCCTCGGCGGGCTGCATCGCAACACCTTCCTCAACTCACCGAAGCTGCTCGACAGTCAGTTGCGCCTGCGCGCGCAACCGCGACTGCGCTTCGCCGGCCAGATGACGGGCTGCGAGGGTTATGTGGAATCGGCCAGCGTCGGTTTGATCGCCGGCCTCTATGCCGCTGCAGAAGCCCGCGGCGAGACCCTTGCGAGCCCGCCTGGCACGACGGCGTTGGGATCCCTGCTCGGCCACATCACGGGCGGCCATATCGAGACCATCGAGCCGGGCACGCGTTCGTTCCAGCCGATGAACATCAATTTCGGCCTGTTTCCGCCGCTTGCGAGCGCACCGACGAAGAAGCCGGACGGCACGCGCCTGCGCGGCAACGAGAAGACGGTGGCCAAGAAGCAGGCGATGAGCGCGCTGGCGCTCGCCGATCTCGATCGCTGGATCGCCGATCACCTGCGCATCGCCGCAGCAGCGTGAACCTCATGAGTCTGCCGAAAGACGACGCCGCGACACTGTCGGCGCGCTGGACCGAGGGCGTGCTGCTCAAGCGCGACGTGTTCTCGACCGTCGAACGCGGCCGCTTCCGCGGCGACAGCGGCGAGGTCGACGCCGTGCTGCGCCGGCTCGACGAGGTGCCGTGGTGGTCTTTCCTGCTGGCGCGTCATTTGTTCGCGCGCGAGAAGTATGCATTAAGGTTGGCCAAGGGCCTGAACGTCGGTCCCGAATTGCTGTGGGCCGGTCGCCGCGCGCTGGTGCGCGGCTTCGTGGACGGCGTCGCGCTGCATCTGGCAAAACCGCATGGCGACCTCGCCTATTTCCGCTCGGCCAAGGCGGCGCTGCGCCGGCTGCGCCGTGCCGGCATCTGCCACAACGACCTGGCCAAGGAACAGAACTGGCTGGTTGGCCGCGATGGCCGCGCCTATGTCACCGACTTCCAGCTCGCGGCCTGCTTCGAACGGCGCGGCCGGCTCTATCGCATCCTGGCCTACGAAGATCTCCGGCATCTGCTCAAGCACAAGCGATCCTACGCGCCCGAAGCGCTGACGCCGCGCGAGCGTAAAATCCTGGCGAAGAAATCCTTCGCTGCGAGCCTGTGGCTTGCCACCGGCAAGAAGGTCTACCGGGCGATCACACGCGGCCTGTTCAATTTCACCGACCGTGAGGGCGGTGGCCGCCGTCTCGTCAACGACGCCCCGGTGCTGGCGGAACTCATCCGCAAGAACCCGGCCGTGCGCGACACCGCCATCGTCGCGTTCGCCGATCGCCGGTCCGGCGTTGGGCTCTACGCGTTCGTCGAAGGCGATCAGGCTGCGCTCGAAGGCCAGCTCCGCAACGAGCTTGCCGCCGTCAAGGGCCCGAAGCCGCCGGAACACATCCAGGTCGTGCACGCGCTGCCGCGCGACAGCAGCGGCAAGCCTCGCACCGAGATCCTGCAGCTGGTCGCCATGAACCAGCTCGATCTGATCGAGCCGATGATGAAGAACGACCAGGACCGCGCCTTCCTCAAGGACATCCTGGAACAGCGCAAGAACCTGCGCGACCGCTTCAACTTCGAGGCGGACCTGCCGGCGAGCTAGCTCCGTGGTCCGCGCCATGAAGCCTCCACATTGGCGATAGAGAAGCTGGGATCATGCGGCTTGGCGGGCTTATGGGCATTCAGGTAACGACACATCGGGTGCTTGGCGGCATGATCGCCGGCCTTGTTCTGCTTGCGGCAGCGCCCGCGATGGCCGAATCCCCGGCCGAATTGATCTCCAGCTTCCGCCTCAAGCACGGTGAGGTCCGCGTGGTGCGCGACGCAACCCTCGACCGCATTGCCATGGACCAGGCGCGCGCGATGGCGGCGAAGGACGATCTCAGTCACGATGCACTTGGCCCGTTCAATCGCCGCGTCGCGCCGGCCGGCGCGGGGCGCGCCGCTGAGAACATCGCCTATGGCTACGACAATTTCGAGAAGACGCTGGGACAGTGGATCGACTCGTCCGGGCACCGCAAGAACCTCTTGCTGCACAACGCTTCCCGCGTCGGGATCGCGAACGCCAGGAATGCCAGCGGCAAGCGCACTTACTGGGCGATGGTGATAGCCGGCGATTACGAGCCGAAGAAGGGCAAGGGCAAGAAGGACACGGAGCCGCTGGTTGCCGTGAAGCGCGAGGCTGCGCCCGCCAGCAAGCCCAAATCGAGCAGCTGCCACGTCAAGCTGCTCGGGCTCTGCATCTGAGACGAAGCCAGGCATCGTCCCCCGGGCCGCAACTTGCGAGCATTCTCAGGTGCGCCTAATTCATGCAGGAGCATCGCGAGAGGTGGAGGCGCACTTGATTGACATCGACCGAATACGGGCTGACACGCCCGCCGCCTCCCGGCTTGCCTATCTCCACAATGCGGGCGCAGCTCTCATGCCGGCACCCGTCGTCGCAGCAATGAAGCAGCACATCGATCTGGAGAGCGAGATCGGAGGTTACGCCGCCGCCGATCGCGAAGCCGATCGGCTGGAATCGATTTACGGCTCGGTCGCCCGGCTTCTGAATGCCGCGCCCGATGAAATTGCGCTCGTGGAGAACGCGACCGTTGCCTGGCAGATGGCGTTCTACGCGCTTCAATTTCGCCAAGGCGATCGCATCCTGACCGCCGAGGCGGAATACGCCGCCAATTATGTCGCCTTTCTCCAGGTCGCCAAGCGGACGGGCGCGATCATCGACGTCGTGCCGAGCGATGCCAGCGGTGAACTCGATATCGACGCGCTCGAACGTATGATCGACGAGCGAGTGAAGCTCATCGCCATCACCTGGGTTCCGACCAATGGCGGGCTGGTCAATCCGGCGGCGGCGATCGGCAGGATCGCGCGGGCGCGGGGCATTCCCTATCTGCTCGATGCCTGCCAGGCAGTCGGCCAGATGTCGGTGGACGTGGAAGCCATCGGCTGTGACATGCTGTCGGCAACCGGCCGAAAATTCCTGCGCGGCCCGCGCGGCACCGGCTTTCTCTATGTCCGGAAGTCGCTGCTGCAGCAACTCGAGCCGCCGATGATCGACCACTTCGCGGCGCCTTGGGTCTCGCGCGATGAATATCGGCTGCGCGACGACGCGCGACGTTTCGAGACCTGGGAGAACAATTATGCGGCCCGGCTCGGGCTTGGCGCCGCCGTCGATTACGCGCTCACCATCGGCATGGGTCCGATCGAGCAGCGCTGCCGATTGCTTTCGCACCGCCTTCGCAGCGGCCTCGCGTCTATTCGCGGCGTCACGACTCGCGACCTCGGTCGACGTCCGGGCGCCATCGTCAGCTTCACGGTCGATGGACACGAGGCGGACGCCATTGTCAAAAGCGCGGCCTCCGCCGGCATCATCATCGGCGCGTCGGATCCTGCGAGCACACGCATCGATGCCGAAGTCCGCGCGCTGCCACCGCTCGTGCGCGCTTCGCCGCACTATTACAACACGGAAGCCGAGATCGATCGGCTGATCGACCATCTGGCGAGGCTGGCGCCGCGATAGCGCGTGGCCGCGCGCCTCAGGTGCAGCGCGCGCTCAATCCGGATGCACTCAGCCGTGCCATGACCTCGTCGAGATGCGCGCTGTCGCGGGTCTCGATGACGAGTTGCAGCAGCGTCGCCTTGGCCGGAAGGTCGGAGAAGGTCCGCTGGTGCGAAACCTCGATGATGTTGGCGCCGGCCTCGGCCAATAGCGCGGCCACCGCAGCCAATTGGCCGGGACGATCCGGGATGTCGAGCGACAACTGGGTCAGCCGTCCCTCGCGGGCCAGTTCACGCGTGAGGACCGATGCGATCAGCCTTGTGTCGATATTGCCTCCGCTCAGGACCAGGCCAACCTTCTGGCCGGCGAACCGGGAGCGATCGGACATGAGCGCGGCGAGGCCGGCGGCGCCGGCGCCCTCCACGACGGTCTTCTCGATCGAGATCAGGGTCGCAACCGCCCGCTCGAGCTCGGCTTCGTTGACGAGCGCAATGTCGTCGACGAGGCGCCGGACGATTTCGGTCGTGATCTTGCCCGGCGATTTGACTGCGATGCCTTCGGCCAGCGTATCCCCGCGCGCAGGCAGAGTGCCACCATGGATGGCATTGTACATCGAGGGATAGAGCCATGCCTCGACGCCCAGGATACGCAGCGAAGGCTTGATCGATTTCGCGGCGATGGCGATGCCGCTGATCAGGCCGCCGCCGCCGATCGGGACGACCAGCGTGTCGAGCTCCGGCACGGCCTTGAGCATCTCGAGCCCGACAGTCCCCTGCCCCGCGATGACAAGCGGATCGTCGTAAGGATGGACGAAGATCAAGCCGCGGGCTTCGCCGTGGCTGCGCGCGAATGCGGCCGCCTCCTCCAGCGTCGCGCCTGTCACCACCACCTCGGCGCCGTGGTGCCTGGTGTTCTCGACCTTCACCATCGGCGTGCCGACCGGCATCACGATGGTGGCGGGGATGCCGAGCCGCTTGGCGTGATAGGCGACGCCCTGCGCATGGTTGCCGGCCGACATCGCGATGACGCCGCGGGCGCGCTCCTCCGCTGTCAGTGCGGTCAGGCGATTGAGAGCGCCGCGTTCCTTGAACGAGGACGTGAACTGGAGATTTTCGAACTTCAGCCAGATGTCGCAGCCGCAGATATTGCTCAGCGTACGGCTGTAGCTACAAGGCGTCTCGACGACAGCGCCCCGGATGGTCTCGGCGGCAGCGAGAATGTCGTCAGATGCGACCGGAAAGTCGCTCGGATCGGAGGACATGGATTGGGACAATTCGGCCATGGAACAGCATAGAGCATTTGGCAAATCGAGGCGATAAGCCAACCTCTATTTGGTAAATTCCCGCGATCGTGAAGCCCGCCACAACGTCCAGAGTGTGCGCAGGCGCGACGACGGCTGCGGCGTAAACGGATGGCGTCCCGGCTGCGACAGCCGCTTGAGGTCGGCCCGCACCTGGCCGAGCGGCAGAAACGCAGGCCGCGCCGACGCCGGCACCTCCGCCAGCAGCGATAAGGCCGTGGTCAGATGTTGCTGCGCCTCGCCGATGAGCTGTTCCAGCACGGCATCGAGATTGGCGCTTTCCTTGCCGGCGAACACGTCCTCCATGCTGCAGTCATGGCTCGTCAGAAGTTGCTGCGGCAGGAACAACTGCCGGTGCGCGGCATCGCGCGGCAGACTCGATATGATCTGCGCGATGCCCTGGGCGAGCCCCGCATGCCTTGCCAGATGCTCGGCTGCCTCCGAAGGCGGCGCCATGATCTGAGCTGCGAGCGCGAACAGCGCCGAACAGGTCGCCGCCAGATAGCCTTCCAGCGCCGTCAACGTCGGCATTGGATCGTTGTAGAGATCGAACTGGTGCTCGTCGGCGAGCAGCGACAGCGGCTCGACCGGCAGATCGAAATCGCGGATCGCACGCAGCAACTCGGCCGCCACCGGATTGCCCTCGGCGCTGCCATGGACCTGGCCCGACAGCATGTCGGTCCACCATTGCAGCCGGATTTCCCCGGGCAGTGGCTGGCTCACCTGGTCGCGGACGCGGACGATCTCGACGTTGAAGGCATAGAGCGCCAGCAGCGCGCGGCGCTCGGTCGCGGGCGCGAACAGGCTCGCGGCATAGCGCGGAAAGTCATGACTGCGCACGAGATCGGCGCAGAAGGTGACGGAATCGGCCGGAACAGCAGCGCTGCTCATGGTACGGCGATCAGCGCGGCCGCGACGCGCCGCCGTTCGCCGATCATGATGTTGTAGGTGCGCACGGCGGGGCCGGTCTGCATCGTGTCCAGCACCACCCTCACCGCTTTCAAGGCCTGACGCAGCTCAGGCGGCGGCAGCCAGACGCCGGTTCCAGTGCCGATCAAAAGCGTGTCGATGCTGCTCGCGGCCGTGAACACCCGATCCAGCGAATAGCGGTCGATCTTCGCCGGGTCGGTCACATCCCAGGCCCAGATCGCGTCCGGCAGGCACAGCAGCGAGCCGCGATGGGACATGCCCGCAAAGGCGAAGCCGCCCTTGCCATAGGCCTCGATCGGCGCGGAGCGCGGGAAATGTGGTGCGTTGGGATCGCCGGCCATCAGCCTCGTCCGAATGAGCTTACTGCCCCCGCAAACGCATGCGGGGGCATGCGGTTCGGATCATGCCTTGTTTTTCTTCGCGGGCGTAGCCGTATCGGGCGCATCCTCGCGATGCTCGCCGACGCCGAGATAGATCAGGATCGGAGCCGCGATGAAGATCGAGGTATAGGTGCCGACCAGCACCACGCCGAACATCATCACCGCAGTGAAGCTGTGGATGGCATGGCCGCCGAACAGCAGCAGGGCCAGCAGCGCCAGCGTCACCGTGAAGTGGGTGATGATCGAACGCGACAGCGTCGAGTTGATCGATTCGTTGAGAAGCTGCGGCATCGGCATCTTCTTGTACCGCCGCAGCATTTCACGGATGCGGTCGTAGATGACGACGGTGTCGTTGAGCGAATAGCCGAGAATCGTCAGAAGCGCGGCGATGCTGGTCAGGTCGAAATCGACCTGGCTGATCGACATGAAGCCGATCGTCAGCACGATGTCGTGCACGTTCGCGATCATGGCGCCGAGCGCAAACTGCCATTCGAAGCGGAACCAGAGGTAAATGAGGATCGAGACGATCGCGAGCATCAGGCCGAGCATGCCGTAGGCAAGCAGCTCGCCGGCGACGCGCGGGCCAAGCACTTCGACACGGCGGTATTCAATGGAATCGCCAAGAGCGGTGCGCACCTTCTGCACGGCATCTTGCTGCGCCTTGTCGCCGCCGGGCTGCTCGGCGACGCGGATCAAGACGTTCTCGGGACCGCCAAATTGCTGCAGCTGGACTTCGCCAAGCCGCAAGCCGTCCAGTGTCGTGCGCATCGCCGAGATGTCGGCGGCGCCGGATATGGCCCGTACCTCCAGCAGCGTGCCGCCCTTGAAGTCGATACCGAGGTTCAGGCCGTGGGTGAAGAACAGCGTGATGGCGACGATCGACAGCGCCGCCGAGATCGGGAAGCTGATGCGGCGGAAGCGCGTGAAGTCGAAATGCGTGTCGTCCGGGACGATACGCAGCGACGGCAGCAGGCCGAGGGCCGCGACCACGGTGAGAATGGCGATGAGGACGCCGAGCCCGATGAGAACGGTCTGAGTCACAATCAGGCTCCTAGATCGGCACGCTCTGCGGCCGCTTCCACCGCACCCACCAGGCAACGATCAGCCGGGTCAGGGTGAAGGCGGTGAACACCGTGGTGATGATGCCGATGCCGAGCGTCACGGCGAAGCCGCGTACCGGGCCGGTGCCGATGTAGAACAGCACGGCGGCGGCGATGAAAGTCGTGATGTTGGAATCGAGGATGGTCGCCAGCGCCCGCTTGAAGCCGGCGTCGATCGCCGAGATCGCGTTGCGGCCGCCGCGCAGCTCCTCGCGGATGCGCTCGTAGATCAGCACGTTGGAATCGACCGCGATGCCGACGGTGAGCACGATGCCGGCAATGCCGGGCAGTGTCAGCGTGGCGTTGAGCAGCGACAGCAGGCCGAAGATCATGGCGACGTTGATGGCCACCGCGATGTTGGCGAACACGCCGAACAGCCGGTAGGTCAACAGCATGAAGATGACGACGAGGATCGAGCCGACGTAAGCCGCAAGCTCGCCCTTCTCGATCGAGTCCTGGCCGAGGCCCGGACCGACGGTGCGCTCTTCGACCACGGTCAACGGGGCCGGCAACGCGCCGGCGCGCATCAGGATCGCGAGGTCGTTGGCGGACTGGACCGTGAAGCTGCCCGAGATCTGCCCCTGCCCACCCGTGATGGGCTCGTTGATCCTGGGCGCAGAGATCACCTTGTTGTCGAGCACGATCGCGAAGGGCAGCCCGACATTCTCTTGCGTAGCCTGCGAGAATTTGCGCGCGCCCGACGTATTGAACTTGAAGCTGACGACCGGCTCGCTGGTGCGCTGGTCGAAGGTCGCCTGGGCGTCGATCAAATCGCTGCCGGCGACCAGCACCTGCTTCTTGACCACATAGGGCGTAGGCGGCGGCGACGCGCTCATCAGCAACTCGGATTCCGGCGGCAACCTGCCCTGTTGGGCCTGGTCCGGCGACACGGTGGTGTCGACCATGCGGAATTCCATCTTCGCGGTCTCGCCGAGTATCTTCTTGAGGCGCGTCGGGTCCTGAAGACCCGGGACCTGCACGAGGATGCGGTCGTTGCCCTGGCGCTGGATCACGGGCTCGACGGTCCCGAGCTCGTTGACGCGGCGTTCCACGATCTGGATCGATTGCTCGATGGTCTTGCGCATGCGGTCGAGCATCGCTGCCTGCGGGACGGTCAGCCGGATCACGCCGCCACCGGCATCGGTGACCTCGAGGTCGCGCTGACCGCTGGATCCCATCAGGCCGCCGAGCGGTTGGGACAGCTCGCGCAGCTTGGCGAGCGCCGGCTGAAAATCGGTGTCCTTGGTGATGCGAACCTCGGCCGCGTCGTTGCGCACGGTGACGCCACCGGTGAAGCCGATCTTGGCATCACGCAGCGTGCGGCGGACGTCGTCGCGAACCTGATCCAGGCGCTCCTTCTTCACATAGGCAGAATCGACCTCGAGCAGCAGATAGGAGCCACCCTGGAGGTCGAGGCCGAGCACGAGCCGACGCTGCGCCCAGGCGGGCCAGGTCTTGACCTGCGACTCCGGGAAGAAGTTCGGAACCGCGCAGAGGCACACGATCAGCGCCGTCAGGATAATCCCCAGCGCCTTCCACCGCGTGAAATACAACATCGACTGGACCTGTCAGATCAGGAGACTGGGGAGAGACTCGCGGAAGTACTCACTTCGACGCGGCGTCGTCCTTTGCGTTTTCCTTGGCGCTTTCCTTCGAGCTGTCTTTGGCCGGCTCGCCCTTGGCACGCACGCCGGAGACCATCGAGCGCATCTGCCGCACCCGCACGCCGTCGGCGATCTCGAACTCGATCTGGTCGTCATCGACGACCTTGGTGACCTTGCCGACGAGGCCGCCCGAGGTCACGACGGTGTCGCCGCGGCGGATGTTCTTCACGAGGTCGGCGTGGTCGCGCACCTTCTTCTGCTGCGGACGCAGAATCAGGAAGTACATGATCACGAAGATCAGGGCGAACGGCAGCAGCGACATCAACATGCTGTTGGTGTCGCCGGCGCCCGCGGCCTGGGCATACGCAGGTGTAATCAGCATTCGGAACGATCCTCGTGGAAACGGGGGAAAGCCGGTCAGGCCCTCAAAGGCGACCGGTTCGGTCAAATTCGCGCGGACTATAGCGGCCACTGTCCCAATTGCAACGCTGCCAGACCGCCCATTTGGTCACCTTGCGGCGCGGCCTCAGGCCCGATAAGGCTGCATTCTCAGGAACTTCGGACATGCCCAAAAAACCAAGCAAAAGCCCGGCCGGCAAAGGCCCCCGCACCCCTGCCAGGAAGCTTGCCCGCGTCGCGGCAAAACGCCCCACGGCGGCCTCTCACGCAACCCCCGACCTCTCCCAGGACCGCATCGTCCGCGCGCTGGAGACCATCGCGGCGCACCTCGCAGCCCAGGGCAAGCCGCCCGCCGGACGCGAGTCGTTCAGGCAGGCGGATGCCTATGTCTGGCACCCGGACGGCCGCCTTGCGGCGGTGCCGCGCGTCAGCCGCGTCGAGCTGTTCCTGCTCAAGGGCGTCGAGCGGATGCGCGACATCCTGATGGAAAACACGGAGCGCTTCGCCAATGGCCTGCCCGCCAACAACGCCCTGCTCTGGGGCGCCCGCGGCATGGGCAAGTCGTCGCTGGTGAAGGCGGCGCATGCCAGCATCAACGCGGAGCGCAAGGCCTCCGACAAGCTGAAGCTGATCGAGATCCACCGCGAGGACATCGAGAGCCTGCCGGCTCTGATGGAGCAGCTGCGCGCCTCGTCCTTCCGCTTCATCGTGTTCTGCGACGACCTCTCCTTCGACGGCAATGATGCGTCCTACAAGTCGCTCAAGGCGGTGCTCGAAGGCGGCATCGAGGGCCGGCCCGAGAACGTCATCCTCTACGCCACCTCGAACCGCCGCCATCTGCTCGCGCGCGAGATGATCGAGAACGAACGCTCGACCGCGATCAATCCCGGCGAAGCGGTCGAGGAGAAGGTCTCGCTGTCGGATCGGTTCGGCCTGTGGCTCGGCTTCCACCGTTGCAGCCAGGACGAATATCTCGCCATGGTGCGCGGCTATTGCAGCCATTTCGGCGTCAGGATTGACGACGAGGCGCTGGAGCGTGAAGCGCTGGAATGGTCGACGACGCGCGGCTCGCGCTCGGGCCGAGTCGCCTGGCAGTTCGTGCAGGAGCTTGCGGGACGGCTGGGCGTGAAGCTGACGGGGAAATAGCCCGAACTGCGGCCGCACTCACAACTGTCATCGCCCGCGAAAGCGGGCGATCCAGTATTGCAGAGACGTTTGCGATCAATCGAGGGGCCGCGGCGTACTGGGTCGCCCGGTCAAGCCGGACGACGACAGCTTCAGCGTGGAGGCAAATTAGGCCTCACGCCCCGTTCAGGAATTGAAGCGGGTCAACCGGGCTCGATCCCTTGCGGATCTCGAAGTGGAGCTGCGGCGACGCCACCTCCCCGGATTGACCCGACTTGGCAATGACCTGACCGCGCTTGATGGTATCGCCGCGCTTCACCATCAGCTCACTCGCATGGGCATATGCGGTGACGTAGCCGTTGGAGTGCCGAACCAGGACCAGATTGCCATAACCTTTCAGCTCGTTGCCGGAATAGGCAACGACGCCGTCTTCAGCCGCCTTGACCGGCGTACCCTCGGGCACCGCGAGATTGATGCCGTCATTGGACTTGCCGTTGGTCTTGGCGCCGTAGCTCGTGACCACCTTGCCGCGCACCGGCCAGCGGAAGGTCGGCAGCGCGCCGGTGGCTTCCGCAGCCTTTGCCGACGCCTCGGCCGGCTTCTCTTCGACATTGGCCGTGGCTTGAGCCAAGCGCGCACTCTGCACCGGCGCCGCAACGGAAGCCATCTTGGTGGCCGGAGCGGGAGCGGCAGCGACGGGCTGCAGCGTGCCGGCCACCGGAGCGGCCATGACGGGAGCGACCGGCGCTGCGACGGCGGCAGTCTTTGCACCGGGCACGGTCAGCCTGGTGCCGAGCTTGAGTTTCGCCGAGGGATCGAGACCGTTGGCGCGGGCCAGTTCAGCCGCGGAGATGTGGTTCTTGCGCGCGATGCTGGCGAGCGTGTCGCCGCGGTTGATGAAATGCATGCTCGACGGCGCGGCCATGGCTGCAACTGGCCTCGCAGCAGGCGCCGGTGCCGCCGCGACGGGAGCCATCACCGGCGCGGGTGCAGCAGCGGTCGCACCCGGATGCGGGATGATCAATTGCTGGCCGGGCGAAAGTGCGCGCGGGCCCTTGTAGCCGTTAGCCGCCATGATCGCCTGCGGTGTGACGCGATAGCGCTTGGCGAGCACATCGAGCGTGTCGCTGGTGCCGACGATGATCTTGGTCCCGCCGGCCGGCTGAGCAGCCGCGACCGAGCGCGGCGGCACGGTGGCCGTGGTCTCCAGATGGGGCTGCGCCGGGGGCGCGTAGGAGCTGACGCCGCGACCACCTCCTGACACGCCGCCACCTGCGGCAACGGGATAGGATTGCGGCGCGGACACTGCCGGCGGCGGCAAGGGCTGCGACTGATAATAGCCAGACTGCGTCTGCGGCCGCGAATATTGCGGCAGCTCACGCTGCGGGGGCGGCGCCTGCTGCACCGTGCCGGTCTGATCAGACGAGAAGGGATTGGAGAAATTCGACTGGGACAGCCGCGACTGCATGTCGGCGCTGCACCCTGCAAAGCTGAACGAGATCAGCGCCAGCACCGCAACCTGCGGCACGCGGCGCGAGTAAAGCAACTCGGCGACTACAGACATGGTTACTCACTCGTACGCAACAGAACTGGTCTTTTAAGTAAACACGCGCCGAGTAAATAACGGCTTAACCCTCCCAATAAGATGTTGGCCGCACAGCCAATCCGGAAATCTACAGCTCCCGCGCCACACCGGGCAGCGCCGGCACGAACCGGACCTCGACGAGTTCCTTACGCTCGATCCCGGCCTCGGTCCGGCTGAGCCGGATCAGCGTCTGCACGCCCTGATGCGGGCCGACCGGCGCGATCAGGATGCCTCCGACCTCGAGCCGCTCGACCAGGTTCTCCGGGATCTGCTCCATCGCGGCCGTGACGATGATGCGGTCGAACGGGCCGATATTGGCGGGCAGATTGAGCCCGTCGCCGAGCATCACCTCGACATTGTGGTAGCCGAGCTTCTCGATCCTGGCGCGTGCGACGTCCGCCAGCTTGCGGTAACGTTCCACCGTCAACACCTGCCCGGCGAGCCGCGAGAGCACAGCGGCCTGATAGCCGGAGCCGGTGCCGATCTCGAGCACGCGGTGGTGCTTCTGAAGCTGGAGCTGCTCGGTCATGTAGGCGACAACGAAGGGCTGGCTGATCGTCTGCCCGCAGGCGATCGGCAGCGCGCTGTCACGATAGGCCACCTCGCGATCGGCCTCCTCGACGAACTGGTCGCGCGGCACCTCCTCCATGGTTCGCAGCACCGCCTGGTCGCTGATGCCCCGACGCCTCAGCGAGAGCTGAAACATCATCTTTTCCGGCGGAGGCTGATTGGAAGTCATCGCTGTTTGTATCGTCCGGATTATCGCTTTAGGAGCCCAAAGCCCGGGCCAAGAATCTTGTTCCTGCCCAGGAACCCATGATAGCCTTTGCTCGCGGTATTTGACCACAAATTGGCTCGCGGCGGGTTTAGCCACAAAGGTCATTTTCCTCCGTTCGCCGAAACGCGCATTGCGTCGATTCGCGTTATCTGCGAACGTTTTCCGCAAATGGGCAAGGACTCAACGACAATGACCGCGACAGGGCTTTCGGGCCGCTCTGTATTCCTCGTCGAGGACGAGGTGATGATCAGGATGATGGTCGCGGACATGCTCGAAGAACTCGGCTTCAAAGTGGCGGCTGAAGCCGGCGATATCGCCGAGGCCATGCGGCTTGCCGAAGCGACCCAGTTCGACATCGCCATCCTCGACGTCAACGTCAACGGCAAGGTCATCTCGCCGGTTGCCGATCTCATCAAGGCGAAGGGCTGCCCGTTCATCTTCGCCACCGGCTACGGCTCTTCCGGCCTGCCCGAGCAGTATCGCGACCGGCCGGCGCTGCAGAAGCCATTCCAGCTCGATGCGCTCGGCAAGACCATCGAAGCCGCGCTTCGCGGCAGCTAGCGGCTACTTCAGCGTCGCGCTCAGCGCTTCCGAAAACGCCTCGTTGGTGCGGTCCAGCCTGAGCGGCGTGACCGAGACGTAGCGCTCGCGGAGCGCTGCCAGATCGGTGCCTTCAGCCGGCGTATCCATCATCGCGGCGCGCTCGAAGCCGATCCAGAAATAGGGATTGTTGCGGCCGTCCCTGCGCTCGTCGATCCGGAGGAAACCGAGGTTGCGCTTGCCTTGGCGCGTGACACGGATGCCGAGCACGTCTTCCGGCGCGCAGGACGGAAAATTGACGTTGATGACGGTGTCCTTCGGGATGCCGGCAGCGATCACCTTGCGCAGGATGTCGGGCCCGAACCTGCGCGCGGTGTCCCACGGCGGACGGTCGCGGGTCTCGACGCTGAACTCCTGCGACAGCGCAAACGAGGGCAGCCCCAGAATGGTGCCCTCCAGCGCGCCGGCGATGGTGCCGGAATAGACCACGTCTTCGGCGACGTTGCGGCCCTTGTTGACGCCGGACAGGATGAGGTTTGGCGGCTGGGTGCCCAGGATGTGCCGCGCCCCCATGATGACGCAGTCGGTCGGCGTGCCGCGCACGGCGAAGTGCCGCGGGCCGACCTCGCGTAGGCGCAAGGGATCGTTCAGCGACAGCGAATGCGACACGCCGGACTGGTCGAGCTCGGGCGCGACCACCCAGACGTCGTCGGACAGCGCCTTGGCGATCTCCTCCACGACCTTGAGGCCGGGAGCGTGGATGCCGTCGTCATTGGTGCAGAGAATGCGCATGCGAAAGATCAATTCCTGTTTGAGCCGTCTTATCCGGCTACGGCCGGGGAGGCAAACCGCCGGCTGTCTGGGATCCAGCTCATTGCGGCGGCGCAACACGCCACCCTGGACGAGCGCGATGCCTTACTAGCGGCGGATGCGCCATTGCGGCAGGAAGCGCGCGAGCCGACCTTCGGCACGCAGCTGCATCGCCGGCACGACCGGGCTCACGACGGGCACCTCGACGACGCCGAGCGCCTTCAGCTGCGCCACGATCGGAGCCGCCTCCACCGTCTGCGGAAAACGTTCGCGCGCCACCGTCAGGGCCTTGTCGAAATCCGCCGCGTTGACTCCGGGCTTGGCCCGCCGGCTCTGCACGAGAGCGTCGTCCCAGAGCCGCGCGACATCGATGTCGAGCGCGCCGCGCAGGCGCTGGTCGACGGCCTGGATGCCGGCACCCGTCACCGCCCATTGCCTGCCGACCCAGAAGATGTCGCGGTGTAAAGCCATGCACGGTGGTTCGCGTTGTCGGGTGGCCGGCAGGATAACCGGCCGCCCGATCTACGCAACCAAACGTTTCGAACGTTTCAGACGGGCAACGCGATTAGTCGCGCGACACCACTTTCAGGCCGCCCATATAGGGCTGCAGTACGCTGGGGACCGCAATCGAGCCGTCCTCCTGCTGATAGGTCTCCATCACGGCGATCAGCGCGCGGCCGACCGCGGTGCCGGAGCCGTTCAGCGTGTGCACGAAGCGCGGCTTGCCGTCCGGCCCGCGCGAGCGCGCGTCCATGCGCCGCGCCTGGAAATCGCCGCAGACCGAGCAGCTCGAGATCTCGCGGAACATGCCGCCCTCGCCCTGCCCGGGCATCCACACCTCGATGTCATAGGTTTTTTGCGACGAAAAGCCCATATCTCCTGCGCAGAGCGTCATCACGCGATAATGCAGGTCGAGCTTCTGCAACACCTGTTCGGCGCAGGACAGCATCCGCTCCAGCTCGTCCTTGCTGGTCTCGGGCGTCGTGATCGAAACCAGCTCGACCTTGGTGAACTGGTGCTGGCGGATCATGCCGCGCGTGTCGCGCCCGGCCGCGCCCGCCTCGGCACGGAAGCACGGCGTCAGCGCGGTCAGCCGCATCGGCAATTGCTTCTCGTCGAGAATGGATTCGCGCACCAGGTTGGTGAGCGAGACTTCCGCGGTCGGGATCAGGCCGAGGCGTTCGGTCTTCAGCCGCTCAAGATCGGGTGCAGCCAGCAGCTCGCCGCTGATCGCCCAGAACTGATCGTCCTCGAATTTCGGCAACTGCCCGGTGCCAAACATCACCTCGTTGCGTACCAGCAGCGGCGGATTGATCTCGGTGTAGCCGTGCTCGTTGGTGTGCAGGTCGAGCATGAACTGGCCGATTGCGCGTTCGAGCCGTGCCAGCCCCTTCTTCAGCACCACGAAGCGCGCGCCGGAGAGTTTTGCCGCCGCCTCGAAATCCATGTAGCCGAGCGCGGTGCCGAGATCGTCATGCAGCTTCGGCGCAAAGCTGTAGCTGCGCTTGTTGCCGTAGACATGGTGCTGCAAATTGCCGTGCTCATCGACGCCATCGGGCACTTCGTCGCACGGAATGTTCGGGATCGCGGACAGCTCTTTCGCCAGCTCCTCATCGGCAGCCTTCGCGGCGGCCTCGAGCTCGGGCATCGTGGTCTTGAGCTCGGCGACCTCGGCCATCAGCTTGGCCGCGCGCGCCTCGTCCTTCGCCTTCTTTGCGTCGCCGATCTCCTTGGAGGCCGCATTGCGTCGCGCCTGCGCCTGCTCCGAGGCCAGGATGGCCGCTCGCCGCTTCTCGTCGATCACAAGCAGCGAGGCCGACAACGGCTTCAGGCCGCGCCGGGCGAGGCCGGCGTCGAAGGCTTGCGGATTGTCGCGGATCGATTTGATGTCGTGCATGGCCGTGGTCCTGGGGCTGATTGCAAGCCTGCAAATCTGGATTTGCATCTGTGCAAATGGCTGCTCCCCCTAGCACAGCTGTCATCGCCCGCGAAAGCGGGCGATCCAGTATTCCAGAAACGGGGGTGATTCTCAGAGACGGCGCGGCGTACGGGATTCCCCGCTTTCGCGGGGAATGACGGCGGATCCAGCCGTCCTACTCCGCCGGATTGGCCGGCGTCGACACGTCGGTACCGGTGGTGGTCTGCGCGGCCGCCGCCTTCTTCTCCACCATCCCCACCGCGATGATCGAGCCCTCGTAAAGCAGGAGCAAGGGGATCGCGAGCGAGCACTGGCTGAGTATGTCTGGCGGCGTCAGCACGGCCGCGATGACGAAGGCGATCACAATGAAATAGCGCCGCTTCTCGCGCAGCATTTTTGCCGAGACGATGCCGATCCGGCCGAGCAGCGTGAGGATCACCGGAAGCTGGAAGGCGATGCCGAAGGCGAAGATCAGCGACATCATCAGCGACAGATATTCGCCGACCTTCGGCAGCAGCTGGATCTGCGCGGTCTCGTCGCTGCCGGCCTGCTGCATCCCGAGCGAGAAGCGGACCAGCATCGGCAGCACGACGAAATAGACCAGCGCCGCGCCCAGCACGAAGAAGAATGGTGTCGCGACCAGATACGGCACGAAGGCGTTCTTCTCGTGCTTGTACAGGCCCGGCGCGACGAATTTGTAGATCTGCGTCGCGATGATCGGGAACGAGATGAAGCCGGCGCCGAACAGTGCAAGCTTGAGCTGGGTGATGAAATATTCCAGCAGCGCCGTGTAGATGAACTTGGAGTTCTCCGGACCCGCGACCCACACGAACGGCCAGACCAGCACGTTGTAGATCTGCTTGGCGAAGAAGAAGCAGAAGATGAAGGCCACGCCAAAGCCGAGCAGCGCCTTGATCAGCCGCGACCGCAGCTCGATCAGATGGTCCATCAAAGGGGCTTTGCTGGCCTCGATATCGGCGTCGCTCATGACGCTTTGGCGTCCTTGATCGCTTCGGCTGGCGCGGTGTCTTGAGCGACCTGCGCCTGCTCGACCTCACGCGTGATGGCGAGCGGCTCGTTCACCGCTGCATGCGCCTCGGCTTCAACGAAGGTTTCCGGCGTCGGGGCTTCCGGCGTCGTTGGCGTCACCGGAGGCTCGACAACAGCGGGTGTGGGCGTCTCGGCCGGTTTGTCCAGCGCGTCGACGCGGAGCGCGTCGCTGACGTCCTTCTGGAGCGAGGTCATCAGATTGTTGCCGGCGAAACCGGAGGCCGCTTCCTTGACCTCGTCAAAACTCTTCTTGAGGTCGGCCATCTCGGCTTCGCGCATGGCCTCCTGAAACTGGCCCTGGAATTCGGCGGCCATCTTGCGGGCCTTGCCCATCCACTGCCCGACCATGCGCAGCACGCCCGGCAGCTCTTTCGGGCCGATGGCGACCAAGGCCACGACCCCGATCAGGACCAGTTCACTCCACCCGATGTCGAACATGAGGTCTTCCGTTCAGGCCAGCCGCGACCGGCCCAATCCTCTCCACGCAGGATCGGGGCCGCACGCGCCCGTCCACGCTTTGGCTCAGACGGCCTTGCTGCCGACGTCGGACCGTGCCGCGGTCGGCGCGGCAGTGTGCTCGATGGACTTGGCCGGCTCGGGCTTGTCGGCGACCTTGTCGTCGTCCTGCATGCCCTTCTTGAACGCCTTGATGCCCTGCGCAACGTCGCCCATCAGATCCGAAATCTTGCCGCGGCCGAACAGCAGCAGGACGACTGCGATCACCAGGATCCAGTGCCAAATGCTAAGCGAACCCATCCTGCAACCCTCCAAACATCTATGGCCGGGACCCGGCCGATCTTGACCGGAACGTAGGCTTGGCAGGTGTCAAAAACAAGGACCAACGCAGCGCCAATTCGCTGTTGGCGCTACGTAATCTTGCTAGTGTTAACCTGTCGCAGGGGACTTGAGAAAGGCCGCACGTTAGTCCTCGCTGTCGCCCTCGCCGCCCTCATTGCCGCCTTCCGGCGCCTCGGGCTCGACCGCAGGCGCCAGCGCCAGATCAAGCTCCTCACCGGGTTCCAGCGGATCCTCGTCCTCGCGCAACTGCGGGTCATCCGATGGCGTCGGCACGCTGAAGCCGGTCGGCAGCCGCGAATCGAGGAGACCCGTGCCCTTCAGCTCTTCCAGACCCGGCAAGTCGCCGAGCTGTTCCAGGGTGAACTGCGACAGGAAGTCCTCGGTGGTTCCGAAGGTCAAGGGACGGCCGGGCGTCTTGCGCCGGCCGCGCGGCTTGATCCAGCCGGTCTCCAGCAGCACGTCGAGCGTGCCCTTGGACGTGACCACGCCGCGGATCTCCTCGATCTCGGCGCGCGTCACCGGCTGATGATACGCGATGATCGCCAGCACCTCGATCGCGGCGCGCGACAGTCGGCGGGTCTCGGTGCTCTCCCGCGTCATCAGCCAGGCGAGATCGCCCGCCGTGCGGAAGGTCCATTTGTTGGCGACCCGCACGAGGTTCACGCCGCGCAGGGAATAGTCGGCCTGCAGCTGCTCCAGTGCGGCCTTGACGTCCACGCCCTCCGGCATGCGCTTGGCCAGCGTCGCGGTATCCAGCGGTTCGCTCGACGCAAACAGCAGCGCTTCCAGCAGCCGCAACTCCTCGGGACGCGCCTGGGATTCGTTCTCCATCGGCTCGGCCTCGTCTACCCGCACTTCAGCCAGGCTTGCCATGGTCGATTCTCCTTCTTGCACTTAAGCGACCGGCGCATCGGGCGCGGGAGCTGCGTCCGGAACCGGCTTGGGACGGCCCTTGCGGAAATAGATCGGCGCAAACGCCTCTTTCTGGTTCAATTCGAGCTGACCTTCGCGCACCAGTTCGAGCGCAGCCGCAAAGCTCGAGGCGAACACCGTCGCACGCTGCGTCGGATCGGCGACGTGTCGGATCAGGAAGTCGTCGAGCACGCCCCAGTCATCCTGCTCGCTGATGCTGCCGACCAGCCGCTCCAGCGTGGCGCGCGCCTCGGCGAGCGACCACACCGTGCGCTTGGCCAGATGCACGCTCGCCAGCACGCGCGACTGGCGCTGTGAGGCGTAGGCGGTGAGCAGGTCGTACAGCGTCGCGGTATATTTCGGATGCTTGATCTCGGCGATCTGCTCGGGTTCGCCGCGCGGGAAGATGTCGCGCAGCAATTGCTGCCGGTTCATCAGACGGTTGGCGGCTTCGCGAATGGCTTCCAGCCGGCGCAGGCGGTTGGCGAGCGCGGTCGCCATCTGCTCTGCACTCGGACCTTCGGCGCTCGGCGGCTCCGGCAGCAGCAGGCGCGACTTCAGAAAGGCGAGCCAGGCCGCCATCACGAGATAGTCGGCCGCAAGCTCGAGCCGGATCTTTCGCGCGGCTTCGATGAAGTGGAGATACTGGTCGGCCAGCGCCAGGATCGAGATCTTGGCGAGATCGACCTTCTGTTGCCGCGCCAGCGCAAGCAGCAGGTCGAGTGGGCCCTCATAGCCCTCGACGTCCACCACCAACGCCGGCTCACCCTCGGCGAGCTCTGCGGGCCGCCCGGTTTCAAACGATAGGATTTCTGCGGTCATGCGGATGCCGTGTTTGCCCGTGCGATCAATGCGTCCAGTTCGGCGCGTGCGGCTGCCCGGTCGAATGGCTGCGGCGCCTTGCGTGCGGCAAGCGCGGCGTTCGCCCGCTCCAGCGCCTTGCCGGACAATCCAGGCGTCTGGCCGGCAACTTCGCGCATCTCCTCGATGTTGCCGTTACAGTGCAGGGCGACGTCGCAACCGGCCGCGAAGATGGCGCGGGTCCGCTCGGCAATATTCCCCGACAGCGCGTTCATCGACACGTCATCACTCATTAACAAACCCTGGAACCCGATCACGCCGCGAATCACCTGAGCGATCATTGTCGCAGAAGTCGTCGCCGGATGGGCGGGGTCGACCGCGCTAAACACAACATGTGCAGTCATGGCCATCGGCAGATCCGCCAGCGGCTTGAACGCGGCGAAGTCGGTTCGCTCGAGCTCGTCCCGGGGCGTATCGACCGTCGGCAGCTTGAAATGGGTGTCGGCGGTGGCCCGGCCGTGGCCAGGGATGTGCTTGAGCACCGGCAGCACGCCGCCCTGCTCCAGGCCCTCGGTGACGGCGCGCGCGATTTCGGCAACCTTGCCCGGCTCGGTGCCATAGGCTCGGTTGCCGATGACGGCGTCGGCACCCGCGACCGGCACGTCAGCCAGCGGCAGGCAATCCACGGTAATGCCGAGATCGGCGAGATCGGCCGCGATCAGCCGCGCGCTGAGGCGCGCTGCGGTGAGCCCGAGGGCCGAATCGATGTCGTACAAACTCGCGAAAATGGCGCCCGGCGGGTAGACCGGCCAGTGCGGCGGACCCAGCCGTTGTACCCGTCCGCCCTCCTGGTCGATCAGGACGGGCGCGTCAGCGACCCCTGCAACTGCCCGCAATTCCGCAACCAGCGCAGCAACTTGAGCCGGTGTCGCGACATTGCGCTTGAACAGGATGAAGCCCCATGGGCGTTCGGCACGGATAAACTCCCGCTCGGCGGCGGTCAGTTCCGTTCCGGATACGCCGGTAATGAAGGCCCGCGTGCTCATAAGGGCCGATTAACCCTGCCCCGCGAGGGGGTCAAGGAAACGGCCGTTAATTCCTCTGGACGAAGCAGGCCGACAAGCCTGCAGACTTCAGGCTGTTGCAGGCCTGCGTCGCCTCCTCCGCCGATCCATAGGGGCCAGCGAAGGCGCGGTAGACGACCCCCTTGCCCTTGTCGGTAAGATCGACCCGCTTGATGACAGGCGAGCGGGAGCCCAGCACGCTGCCATACTTGCTCTGAAGGACGCGGTAGGACGCAGCCGCGCTGTCCTCACTCTGCTGCGAGGAGACCTGCACGACGTAGCCGCCACCGCCACTGCTGGCGGGCGCGATCTGTGTCGGATTGGTTGCGGCCATCCGCTGCGGCGGCTCGGCCGCAGGCGCCGATTGCGGGGCCAGCGAGAGCGGCTGATTGGCGCTGGCGTTGGCCGAGGTCGGCGGACTACGCGGCACGGCGGGCGCAGCCACGGGCTTCGGCGCAGTGGCCGGCTTGGCCGCAGCCGACTGCGGCAAGGCGCTATCTGTCTGATCGCCTCTCACGGCCACGGTCCTGACCGGGCGCGGCGAATTGTTCGGCAACGTGCCGTTGCTCGGCTGCGAACCTGCGCCCGGCGGCAGCGCCGCCGACGGCGAGACGCTCGATACCGGCGGCGGGTTCGCATTCTGGTTCAGCGGCGGAAACACCACGCGAGGTCCGCCGACTTTGGCGTTGACGTCGACGGGCGCCTCTTCGCGCGGCACGATCTTCTCGGAACCATCGCCGCTCGCCATGCGATCGGGCACCTTGGCCCCGGAGTCCGTCGGCGCCGGCACGATCTTGGTTGGCGTGTTGTCGGCCCTGATGATCGGCGGCTCGCCGCTGCGGGGCGACCCGACATATGTTTTGTAGGCGAAGGCCGCACCGGTGCCGACGACGGCAAGCGCGAGGATCGCCGCGACCGTCATCATGCCGCCACGCGGCTTCTTCGGCTCGTCGAGATCAGCCTCGGGATAATCACTCTGAAAGGCGTAGGGATCGTCGGGATAGGCGGGATCGCGCTGATAGTCCTGCTCGCCCGCCTCAAGCCGTCCGTAGAGCGCATCGTCGTAGCGCGCCGGATCGGGCTGCTGATAGGCTGGCTCCTGGTAAGCCTGATCCTGCGGCTGGAGCGTATGCCCCTGATACGCCTGATCTTGATAGGCCTGGTCCTGATAGGCTTGCGGCTGATGAAAATCAGGTTCGGGCGCGGTCGGCTGGGCTGAGTAGCGATGCAATGGATGAACCGGGTTTACGGAGACAGGATAGTCGGGCTCTGGCGCTGGCGCCGGCTGCACGTTGGCGCGCCGCATCCATGAGGGCGGCCCTGGCGGCGGCGGGGCCTGCTCGGCGTAATCCTGCTGATAATCGTCCTGCGGATAATCGTCGTCCTGATAACTCTGGGTGGGCGCTGGAACAGCCGGCGCGGGCGAGCTGGGCCGCCCCTGCGCCGCGAACGGATCGGTCTGTCCGATCAGGCGGGCGAGCTCGGCCAAGGGATCGGTTTCCGCCTTGCCATGCGGGTCGCCACCGCGACCATAGTCATCGGAGGGAAACCGTCGGTCCTGATATCGTTCGGCCATCGTGATGATGCGTCCCTTCGGGAAAGCCGCGCGCCCCCTCGACCAAGGCACGGCCTTCGACCCACAAGGCTTCCAACCAAGTCTAAGCGGTCCGGCTTCTGCCAGTTACCCCCAAAAATCCCCTTAAGTAGTTCGCCCCAAACTACCGCATCTCATCCGGAGCATGGACGCCGAGGATGGCGAGGCCCGATGCCAGGACAGAGACGACGCCCTGGACCATGGCCAGCCGCGCCTTCGTTAGCTCTGCATCATTATTGATAATGAAGCGTAAATAGGGCAAATCCCGCCCCTTCGTCCAAAGTGCATGAAATTCGCTGGCTAAATCATAGAGATAAAAGGCAATTCGGTGCGGCTCGTGAGCGCTTGCGGCCGCTTCCAGCATCCTCGGATAAATTGCGAGCCGCCTGAGAAGGTCGAGCTCCACGGGGTCCGACAGCCGCTCCACGGCCGACTCACCGAGCCAGGCGATCCGCTTCTCCGAGTCCTCGGGCAAGTCCGGGAACACTTCCGTCCGCGCATTGCGGAAGATCGAGTGGCCGCGGGCGTGGCCGTACTGCACATAGAACACCGGATTGTCGCGCGACTGTTCCATGACCTTGGCAAGGTCGAAGTCGAGCACCGCGTCGTTCTTGCGGTACAGCATCATGAAGCGGACGGCGTCCTGGCCGACCTCATCCACCACCTCACGCAAGGTGACGAAGTCCCCGCTCCGCTTCGACATTTTCACGGGTTCGCCGTTGCGCAGCAACTTCACGAGCTGGACGATCTTGACGTCGAGCGCGCCCTTGCCTGACGTCGTCGCCTTCACCGCCGCCTGCATGCGCTTGATATAGCCGCCGTGATCGGCGCCCCAGACGTCGATCATCTCCGCAAAACCACGGTCGAACTTGTTCTTGTGGTAGGCGATGTCGGAGGCGAAGTAGGTGTAGGAATTGTCCGACTTGATCAGCGGACGATCGACGTCGTCGCCGTAGGCGGTCGCCTTGAATAGCAATTGCTCGCGGTCTTCCCAGTCCTCGACCGGGGCGCCCTTCGGCGGCGGCAGGCGGCCCTCGTAGATGTCGCCTTTGGCCTTGAGGAAATCGATGGTTTCGGCGACCTTGTTGTTGCCGCTCTCGATCAGCGAGCGCTCCGAGAAGAACACGTCGTGACGGATGTTGAGGGCGGCGAGATCGTCCTTGATCTCGTCCATCATCATCGCGATCGCCTTGGCGCGCACCGTCGGCAACCATTGCGCCTCGCTCATCGTGCGGAGCTTGTCGCCGTGTTCCTTGGCAAGAGCCTGCCCGACCGGCTTCAGATAGTCGCCGGGATAGAGGCCTTCCGGAATGGCGCCGATATCCTCGCCGAGCGCCTCGCGATACCTCAGGAACGCGGACCGCGCGAGCACATCCACCTGTGCGCCAGCATCGTTGATGTAATATTCGCGCGTAACATCGTGCCCCGCGAAACCAAGCAGGCTCGATAGCGCGTCGCCAAACACCGCGCCGCGGCAATGGCCGACATGCATCGGTCCGGTCGGGTTGGCCGAGACGTACTCGACGTTCACTTTGGAGCCGCCCCGGACGCGGCCATAGTCGGCGCCCTCACGCAGCACGGTGCGCAGCGCCTCCGCCCAGGCGGCCGGCTTCAGCGTCAGATTGATGAAACCGGGACCGGCGACATCGACCTTGGCGATCAGCGCGTCAGCACGCAGCCGCTCGGCGATCTGCTCGGCGAGATCCCGCGGCTTTGCCTTGGCCTCTTTCGCAAGCACCATCGCGGCGTTTGTCGCCATGTCGCCATGGGAGGCATCGCGCGGCGGCTCGACCACCACGCGGGAGAAATCGATGCCCTCGGGCCAGCTGGCGTCCGCCGCGAGCGCACGGCAGGCGGCGTGCACGCGTGCGAGCACGTCGGCGAACAAATGCAGGGATGAGGATGTCTCGGGCATGGCCGCCGCCTAACGCAAATCGGGGGTCGAGTCAAAGAGCCGCTGGTGTTCGGTCAGGGCGAAACGGTCGGTCATTCCGGCAATGAAATTGCCGATCCGCCGGGCCCGGTCGCCCTCATCGTCCGCCTCCGCCCCTGCCAGCCATTCCGGCGGCAGCTCGGCCGGCACCTTCAGGTATTTCGCGAACAGGTCGAACAGGATCTGCTCGGCCTCCCCCATCACCCGCATCACCCGCTTGTGGCGGTACATGTGCTGATAGAGGAAGCGCTTGATCGCGGCCTCCTCCTCGGCGACCTCGGCGGGGAATACGACCAGCGCCCGGCTCTGCTGGCGCACGTCCTGGGCCGATTGCGGCTTCACCGCCGCGAGGTTCTTCTGCGCCTCCGTGAACACCGCGCCGATCAAATGGGAGATCAGCTCGCGCACCAGCTCGGCACCACGCCTGACGTCTTCGAGGTCGGGGTAATGCGCCGAGGTCTCGGCGATGATCTCCGCAGTGAGCGGCATCACCTTGAGGTCGTCGAGGTTAAACAGGCCGGCCCGCAGCCCGTCGTCGATATCGTGCGCGTCATAGGCGATGTCATCGGCGAGCGCTGCGACCTGAGCTTCGAGCGAGGCGAAGCTCCAGAGTTCGAGGTCGTAGGTCCCAGTGTAGTCGGCGATGCCGACGGGAATGCCATGCTCGCGATAGCGCCCGACCGGCGCGCCGCTGCGATCCGTCAATGGGCCGTTGTGCTTGACGATCCCCTCCAGCGACTCCCAGGTCAGGTTGAGCCCGTCGAACTCGGGATAGCGGTGCTCGAGCGAGGCGACGACGCGGAGCGTCTGGGCATTGTGGTCGAAGCCGCCAAAATCCTTCAGGCAGGCGTCCAGCGCCCGCTCGCCGGCATGCCCGAACGGCGGATGGCCGAGATCGTGGGCGAGCGCCAGCGTTTCGGTGAGGTCCTCGTCGAGCCCAAGCTGCCGGGCCAGCGCCCGGGCGATCTGGGCCACCTCCAGCGAATGGGTCAGCCGGGTGCGATAATGGTCGCCCTCGTGGAACACGAACACCTGAGTCTTGTACTTCAGGCGACGGAACGCGGTTGAATGGATCACCCGGTCGCAATCGCGCCGGAAAGGGCTGCGGGTCCGGCTCGGCGGCTCGGCGACCAGCCGGCCGCGGCTGCGGTCGGGGTCGCAGGCATAGGGCGCACGGGGGGCTGCCATTCCGACGGACACGGCGAATTTAGTCCCTATCTGTTTGATTCTGCGTATGGTGGCACTTAACTATGCCGGACGCGGGATACCAAATGAATTGGGCAAGTGAATCGGCCAAGTGAATTTGGTATGATCGCGGGCCTATCGGAGACGACCTATGACGACAGACGTGACCATCAGTGACCGCGCCGCACGCCGGATTGGGGAGATCCTCAAGGGCGAGGGCACAGGCGCGATGCTGCGCATCTCCGTCGAGGGCGGCGGCTGTTCCGGCTTCCAGTACAAGTTCGACATCGATCGCGCCCGCACCGACGACGACCTCGTGATCGAGCAGGAGAATGCCGTGGTGCTGGTCGATTCCGCCTCGCAGCCGTTCCTGGCGGGGTCGCAGGTCGACTTCGTCGACGACCTGATCGGAGCCTCGTTCCGCGTCAACAATCCAAACGCGACGGCGTCCTGCGGCTGCGGGACCAGCTTCTCGATCTGATCCGACTCAAAACCGGAAAAACAACCCCATGCACAGTAGCCGGCAGGGCGGCGGGATGCACTTCGGGTTTTACGAATATCGATTGACGCGTCGGGCAAAACAGGGGTAAGGTGGGATCATCGCGAGGTCCCCCAAGGTCGGACTTGGCCGGACGCACGCGCGGCGGGTTCGATACAGCCTAGCTGCTGAAGCGGCCCCTGCCCGCAGTCCAGTCCTTCGAAAATTTGAAACATCGTCAACGGCGCCATTAGCGGTAGTCAATTTTCCAATGCGCATGATCGATCGTCTGTTCGCTTGCCTCGCCCTGCTCCTCGCAATCGCGACCCTCCCGGTCCCTCCCGCGAACGCCGCCGAAACCTGCCCCTTCATCACATCCAAGGAACTCGCCGGCGCGATGCCGGCGCTCAAATGGTCGCTGATTTCAAATCAGGACGGCCGCGGCTGCATCTACCGGGGCGGACGCGGCGACACGATGATGCTGACCGTGTTCCGCAATCCCGACAAGGACCGCGCCAGGGAATTGTACGCGACCTTCGTCAAGACTCTCAGTGAGCGCATGCCGCTGAGCGCGGTGTCCGGGATCGGCGATGAAAGCCAGGGCGGAACGACCGCCGCCGACGCGCAGCGCCAGGAGGCCTCGGTCGTGGCCTTGTCCGGCGATTACATTCTGCAGATCAGCGTCTACCCGACCGGCCGGCGTGCCGACAACGTGCTGCTCGGACCGGCCACCGAAGCCGCGCGCATTGCCATCGCAAATGTGGCCAAGACCAGCGAGCGGTTCGGCGACTGCGAGTGGCTCACGGCCTCGGATGCCGACGGCTTTCTCGACAAGAGCACGCTGCAGGTCCAACGGACCGGCGCGGGCAGCTGCATGATGTTCGATCGCGAGGCCAACACCATGGCCGTTGCGGTGATCGCGATGTCACGCGACACCGTCATCAGCATGATGAAACGCGCAGGCCCTTGCCAACACGTCGCGATCTCCGAGTTCGGCAGTGAAGCGTTCGGCGAACATTCCTGCACCAAGGGCAACGGCAATGCCGTCAACATCTTTGTCTGGAAGAACGGCCGGCAGGCTTCGATCCTGTTCGCGCCGGTCAAGCCGCACCCGGAGTCCGGCTCGGTCGAGCGCCTGAAGGCGGTCGCCGCGCGGGTCTATGGAAAACTGTGACGGCGCATCTTGCAAGGGATCGCGTGGACTGCGGTTCAATCCCCCGCAAGCTTCTGTCCGACCGCGTAAAGCCTGCAATCCTCGCCGCGCGAATTGATCTTGCATTTCATCAAAGCAGGCTCGCGCGCCTCGAGAGCTGTGCGGCCAAATCCAGTCCCGCAGTGGCCGCGCGTACTCACCGCGAAGGCCTTGGCATCATCGGGATTGGCGAGGTAGCCCGCGAACGCCTCCTGACAGGCGGCGACAGCCCCCGGCGGGATTGGCAGCTCAGCAAACAACGGCGGCCCGATGACAGTCTTGGTTGGAAGACCTAACTTTTCAAGAAAGAGGTCGACTGACGGAAACCAAGTATCTGCCGGCGCGAGCATGACAGTATTGTGGCCGTTCGGTTCGAACGGAGGCAGCACATGCAACTGCACTGGCGCACCGCCAGCGCTGTAGGCCGCGAACATGCGCCGTGCCAAGTCTGGACCGTAGAATTGATCGTTCTCGGCATAGAGCCAAAGCACCGGAACACGGGCCGTGCGCCCCAATGCGGCGACTGTATCGACCAAATTATCAGGCGCGCAGGGTTGGTTGGGTGCTGAGAAGCTACTCCGGCCGCCATCGAAATTCACGGCGCCAACGACCCCCGGTATGTCCTGTGCGGCCACGGCCAACACCGTGAGCCCCCCAACGGAATGACCGAGCAAGACAACATGCTCAGCGTCGACCCAGGGCTCATTCCGCAGTGAAGCGAGCGCCGCAACGACATCTTCGCTAGCGGCGCGCGCGGCCGGAAGATAGTCGCAGGTCTGCCGCGCAGACTCGGAGAACCCTCCCCCAGATCGGCCATAGCCACGGCGCATGATCGAGACCACCGCATATCCTCGCTGCGCGAAAGCGACGGCCGCCTTGCTGTAATCGACCGGCGAGCGGTTGAGGATTGCAGTGAAGAATTCCTCGCCGGAGCCATGAGGCATTCCGTGAGTGATCACGACGAGAGGAAATTTGCCGGGCCGATCAGGACGAACGACGAAGCTTTCGAGCGACACCTTGTTGCCGGAAATTGCGACAGGCAACATCATGTGCGCGCTCGTCAGCGGCCCGTCGCCGGCGCGGGCAGAAGCCGTGAACAAGATGAGAAGCAGGGCAACAAGGCGCATGGCGGAGCAAGGTAACACGGCGCATCCAAATTTCCAGCGTCCGGCCAACCGGTGCGAAACGCCTATTCAGGCACGTGGCTAGCGCCTACGCGCCCGTCATCTGCCTTTCCTCGTCCGTCCACTCCACCTCGCCCGGCTCCAGCGCCGGCTGAAGCGGCGCGTCCTCCGGGGCAACAACAACGTGGCCGTCCAGCGCGCGCAGCAAGGCCGCGACCAGCACGGGCTTCCGTAGCGGCTTTGCCAGGAAGTCCGACATGCCCGCTTCGCGGCAGATCTTGACGTCCTCGGGGAAGGCGTTGGCGGTCAGCGCAATGATCGGCAAGGCCTCGAAGCGTCCGCCTCGCGCGCGGATCGCGCGGGTGGCGGCAAGGCCGTCCATGCCGGGCATGCGCACGTCCATCAGCACGACATCATGGTCGCTCTCGGACGCCGCCGCGACAGCCGCGATGCCATCGGTGACCACGCTCAGCTCGACGTCGAAGGCACCCAACATCTTGCTCACGACCATCCGGT
>Ga0102590_1001128_pt1 | contig 43645 bp, 38 predicted proteins | sample AraplaMF_Col_mMF_FD_76859 | JGI IMG/M metagenome (GOLD analysis project Ga0102590, IMG submission 76859) | Arabidopsis root microbial communities from the University of North Carolina, USA - plate scrape MF_Col_mMF | ecosystem: Host-associated > Plants > Roots > Endosphere | place: USA... | reverse complement strand
ACGGATGACGGTGTTCAATCACTTTCCCCGCAAGGAGGACATGTTCTTCGATCGCGACGAGGAGGGTCGCGAGATGCTGCGCGAAGCTCTGCGGCAGCGCCATCCCAGCGTCTCTCCGATCGAGACGCTACGTCTGCTCGCTCATCAGCTGGTTGCGGAGGAGAGCCCTTACCTCCGATTTACTGCTAGGAGCCAAAGCTTTATCGAGACGATCGAGGCCAGCGACACCCTCAAGGCTCGGGCGAGGGCAATTCGTGACGAGATCGCCCACGTCGTCGCGGTGGCGCTAGCCGAATGCGTCGGGCGAAAACCTGATGATCCTGACGCCCATCTGGCGGCCGGTATTCTCCTGGCGACGTGGACCGTGGGCTTAATCCAGGCTCACCGGGCCTTTCGGCAGAGGCAAGATACAGAGGAAGCAAAAGCCGTCTTTCTCGCCGCTGTCGATAAGGGAACCACCGGCCTGAACGCTGCTCTGGCAGGTACACCTTATGCCTGAGCAATCACCCTCTGGTGGGGCCGGAATGCCCGTCTCTGGAATGTTGAGGTCTTCCGGGCGGATGCGGTAAGTGCGCGCCGCGCTTTGGCTCAATTGCGGCGGAAACGGCAGCGAAACACCGCCGTCGATACGGAAGCCGCCGTCGCTGATGCCACCCTCGAAGAGGTTAGGCTAACTTCGGTTCTGCAAGCGGTTTGTTTTGCGCCACTCTTCGTACTCTCCGCGGGCATCGTCATGCAACGGATAGTAGCGCTGCAACGACCCGCCCTCCATAAGCTTCACTCGCGAGAACTCCTCCCAATCGTGATGCTTTTGCGACTCTTCGATTACCTTCGAGGCCATTGCGACTGGAAGCACCACCACCCCGTCGTCGTCGGCGACGATGATGTCGCCGGGGATTACCGTGACACCGCCGCAGGCAATCGGAACGTTGACGGCATTGGGATAGATGCTGGTCTGCACATGGTAGTTGGGAGTCCAGCCACGCAGCCATAGGGGGAGATCTAGCTTCTCGACATTGGGCCGATCGCGCATGCACCCGTCGATTACGATGCCAGCGCCGCCTCTGCCTTTGAAATACGTCGACATCATATCGCCAAAGACACCGGAGCTCATGTCGCCGCGCGCGTCGACCACGACCACATCGCCCTCCTGCGCGTGATAGAGCACGTGCCTGTGCAACTGCGTCTCCGGATCGGCATATTCTCCCTCGGTGAAGAGGTCCGGCCGCTGCGGCATGAACTGGAGCGTCAGCGCCGGCCCGACAATCGACTTCCCGTGGTTCTGCGGGACGGGACCGACCATGTGCGGATTGCGGAAGCCCATGTGGCCAAGCGTGCCGGCAACCGTCGCAGCGCCGATTTCCTTCAGTGCGTCGATCAGCTCTTTGGGCGGTCGCGTAATGTCGGGAGTATGGGTCATTTTAGACTCCGGTGGATGAAACTACCAGTTCGTAACAGAACCGTCGCGGCGCTTCAGGTGAGGCGCTTCCCAGAAACGAAAGCTCTCGGCCTTGACCGCCTCTTCGTTGACCTCGACGCCGAGCCCCGGCAGATCGCTGACCGGATAGTCGGGGCCGTCGAGCCGTGGTTGCACGGGGAAGAAATCGGAATTGTCGAAGCCCAGCTTTGCTTCGGGCGCCCTGGTCTCGAGCCAAGCGAAATTCGGCACCGCGGCGGCGAGATGGATGGTCGCGGCCGTGCAGATTGGGCCAAGCGGATTGTGCGGCATCAGGTCCACATAGTGCGCTTCGCTCCAGCCAGCTACCTTCATCGCTTCAGTGAGCCCGCCAACATTGCAAACATCGAGCCGGTTGAACTGATGGATGCCGCGCTCGATGTAGGGCAGGAACTGCCACTTGCTGGCAAATTCCTCGCCGATGGCAAACGGGATGTCGGTCATCGTGCGCAGGGATTCATAGGCCTCCGGTGTCTCGTCTCGTATCGGCTCCTCGAGGAAATCAAGCACGCCACGGCCGAGCTTGTTGCAGAAGCTCGCCGCCTCTGCCACCGAAAGCCGATGATGATAGTCGATGCCGAGGACGACGTCGTCGCCCAGCGCCTCGCGCGCCTTGTTCAGCATGCTTGCTGTAGCGCCGATCGATTCGCGCGGCTCAAACATGTCCTTGCTGTTTTGCCCGATGGGAAAGAAGCGGATCGTCTGCCACCCCTGTGCGCGTAGTTCGCGGGCTCGTTCGATGGCAACATCGCCCTCGGCCTCATCACCGGTCGAGGCGAAGGTAGGAATGCGGTCGCGCTGCTTGCCGCCCAACAGATCGTAGGCCGGCACGCCCAGCGCCTTGCCCTTGATGTCATGAAGGGCAATATCGACGGCGGAAATTGCCGCCTGCAGAACGCGCCCGCCTTCGAAGTATTGGCTGCGATAAACTTCTTGCCAGATCCGACCAATCTGCATCGGGTCGCGGCCGATGAGAAACTCGCGATAGTGCTCGATCGCGCCGACCACGGCCTTCTCGCGACCGCTCAGGCCGCTCTCGCCCCATCCGAAGATGCCGTTGTCGGTCTCGACCTTGACGAGCATCTGGTTGCGCGTTCCTACCCATACTGGATAGGGCTTGATAGCGGTGATTTTAAGCTTCGTAGTCATCCACACCCTCGTTCCAGACGCATCCGCTCTGTCTCAGTTGGCCTTGAGGGCCATTTCTGTTTCGCCGTCGAACAGATGCATCCGCTCCTGGTCGAACTCGAGCCAAATCGGCTCGTCGGGCGCGACGGCAATGGTCGGCGGCACGCTGACGTTCACAATGGCGCCAGACAGGAACGCCTGTACGAAGGTGACGTCTCCGGTCGGCTCCACCGTGTAGGCCTTGGCAGGAATGCTTCCTGGCACCGCACTCTTATGCAGCTTGATCGTCGAGTGACGTGCGCCGAGCACGACTTTCTTGGTGGTTGCCCTCGCGACCTTCTGGGCGTTGTGTGGCGAGAGCTCGAGGCGCCAGCCCTCCGCGCTGGTCAACACTGTATTGCCGCTTGCCGTTGATGCCTCCAGCGGAACAAGGCTCATCGCCGGGCTGCCGACGAAGCTGGCGACGAACATGTTCACCGGATGGGCAAAGACCTGTGCCGGTGAATCGTATTGCTGCAGGTAGCCGCCGTTCATCACCGCCATCCTGTCGGCCATGGTCACGGCTTCGAGTTGGTCGTGCGTCACATAGATGATCGTTGCCTTGAGGTCCTGGTGGAAGCGCTTGATCTCCGACCGCATCTGCACGCGCAGCTTCGCGTCGAGGTTGGAGAGTGGTTCGTCCATCAGGAATACCGCCGGATCTCGAACGAGGGCGCGGCCCAAGGCCACACGCTGCTGTTGCCCGCCCGAAAGTTCGCGCGGCTTGCGCTCGAGCAGTTGCGTCATGTCGAGCACTCGCGCTGCTTCCTTGACCTTCCTGTCGATCTCGTCCCTTGGCAGTTTGCGCATTTGCAGCGGGAACGCCAGATTTTTATAGACCGATTTTTGCGGATAGAGCGCGTAATTCTGGAACACCATTGCGATGTCCCGGTCCTTGGGGTCGAGGTCGTTGACCACCCGGTCCCCGATGACGATGTCGCCCGATGTGATGGGAATCAGCCCCGCTACTAGATTGAGCGTGGTTGTTTTGCCGCAGCCTGAAGGGCCGACGAGCGCAACGAATTCGCCGTCATTGACCGTCAGCGAAACATCGTTGACAGCTTTGAAGCTGCCATAGGTCTTGACAAGATCTTTGAGGACCACGTGGGCCACCGGCAACTCCCTAGTGCTTAACGGCGCCTTCTGTCAGGGCGCGTACGAAGTATCGTTGCAGGACGAGGAACAGGACCACGACGGGCACGCTCATCATAAAGCTGGCCGCCATCAGGCCCGGAAAGTCCGTCGTATTTTCCGAGAAGAAGCGCTGGATACCGACCGGCAGTGTCAACTGGTCGTTCTTGGAGAGGAACGTGTAGGCGTAGATGTACTCGTTCCACGCGCCGATGAAGGAATAGATCGCCGTGGCGATGATTCCTGGCGCCGAGAGCGGCATCACGATCAGGAGAAAGGCCTGGAACCGCGTCGCTCCGTCGATGCGCGCCGCCTGCTCGAGCTGCACCGGGATGTTGTCGTAGAAGCCCTTGAGGAGCCAGATTGCCAGCGGCAGGCCGAATGTGAGGTAGGTGAGAATGAGCGATCCATGCGTGTTCACCAGCCCGATCGCGCGCATCAGGATGAAGAGCGGCACGAGAAAGATCACAGCCGGGAACATATTGCGAAGCAAGACGGCGAAGAACAGAAAGTTCCGGCCCGGGAAGGTGAAGCGCGAAAACGCGTAGGCCGCCGGAACCGCCACGATCACCGAAAGGATGGTCGTGGCAGTGGAGACGAAAAGGCTGTTCCAGAAGAAACGAAGGAAGTCCTGGCCGACGCTGTTTTGCGGATCGAGCAGCTTCTGGTAGCTGTCAAGGGTGGGTTGGTCAGGCCACCATTGCGGCGGGAATTGCATGGCCGCGAAGCCGGACTTGATCGAGGTGATCAGCATCCAGATCATCGGCAACGCAGTGTAAAGCAGCATGAACGCGAGGAAGATGCGTCCGCCCCACCGCCATCCGTCGATGCGCATACGGCGACGGGCCTGGCCTCGAGGAGCAGTCTCGGCAATCGTGCTCATGCGGTCCCATCCTTCCGCTCGTTGCCGCTTAGAGCACGGACGTAGAAGTAGCCGAGCGACATCAGGATCAGGAACAGCAGCACCGAATAGGCCGATGCCACCCCCCAGCGCTGGCGGCCGAAGGCGAGCTCATAGATGTGAGTGATCCAGATATGCGATGCGTTCGACGGCCCGCCGCCGGTCATGATCCAGGGGATGATGAATGAATTGAAGTTGGCCACTGCCAGCAGAAGGATCGTCACCGTCGAGACGTTTCTCAAATGCGGGAAGGTGACGTGCCAAAACCGCTGCCATGCATTGGCTCCGTCGACTCTTGCGGCGCGCAGCAACTGATCGGGAACCGTCTGCAGGCCAGCCATCATCATGATCATGGCAAACGGAAACTCCCGCCAGATATTGACGACGATCAGGGAGGGCAGCACTGTGCTGACGCTGTCGATGAAATTCGGCGGCCTGTCGGCCAATCCGAGGCCGACCAGCACCGCGCCGATAATCCCAAAGTCTGAATGGTAGATCCACTTCCAGATATAGGACGCGGCGACCGCGCTGATGACCCAGGGAATGATCAGGATGGCCCGAAGGATGCCGCGGCCGACAAAGTCGCGATGAAGCGCCAGGGCGCAGGCAAACCCCAGGACAAATGAGATGAAAGTGGATCCAAATGTCCAGATCAGAGTGTTCGAGGTGACCTTCCAGAACACCGGACTTGTAAGGATGGCGGTGTAGTTGCCGAGGCCGATGAAAATCTTGTCCCGGAGCTGCAGGCCAGGCGGCGTATTGAAGAACGACAGCTCGATCGTGTAGTAAATCGGATAGGCTATGACGATGAGCATCACGGCGATCGCAGGGAGCACGTACGCGTAGTCGGCGCGATGCTCCCAAATCTTTCGCAGCACACCGGACTTATCGGGTTGCAGTCTCCGGCGAGCCTCTGCCTTGCCGATCAAGATCGTCACCGTGGCGTGCCCTTATTCTTCGGAACAACCGGCCGCACTCTTGGCGCAGCCGGTCAGATCGTGGTCAGGCTTGGTCTAGAGTCCGCCGTCCATCAGGTCTTTTACCTTCTTGGCCGCGTCGTCCGCTGCTTGGTCGACGGTCATGGCTCCGGTCAGGGCATTCTGCAGCATGTCCGGGACGATGATATTCATGATCTCGGGGGACTGCGGCAGCGCCGGGAACGGGATGCCGTATGGCAGCATCGAGGTCGTGACATCAAGGAACTTGATGTTCTCCAGACGCTCCTTCATCCATTTGGTCTTGAAGCCGTTAAGGTTTCCCGGGTTCGAGCCGGCATAGGCCATCTTCAGCGACCATTCAGGGCTCGTCCACATGCAGATGATAGCCTTTGCGGCCGGCTCGTCTACCTTGCCGCCCTCGACATATTCGGGCTTCAGGATGTGAATGTTCGAGCCGCCAAACACGACAGCACGCTTGCCGTCGGGGCCAGTCGGAATCAGGCCGTAACGCATGTTGTCGATGACGGTCTGCGCCTTGTCCTTGTCGGTAGCCGTCGCCTTTTTCTGCAGGTCGAGCATAACGTTGTAGTCGGACGGGTGCGAGATCATCATGCCGAGCTGGCCACCGAGGAAGAGGGGCTGGTTGTCGGCCTGCTGGTTGGTGAGCGCCGAAACCGGAACCGACTTGTCGCGAACATACATATCGTACGAGGCTTGCAGCGCCGCCTTGCTCTGCGGGCTATTGAGCTCGACCTGCTTATAGGTCGGGCTCGCGGTAGCTTCGTCGAAGACGCCTCCGCCATAGGCCCACAGCTGCGGCATGAAGCGATACGGCGTATTGCCGGCATTCTTGCGAGCCACGAGGCCGTAACCGGCAATGCCGAGCTTGTCGTGGATCTGCTTGGAATACTTGACGACGTCGTCCCAGGTTGCCGGAGCCTTGTCCGGATCGAGGCCTGCACGCTTGAAGATGTCGGCGTTCCAGATGAACGCCATCGTCTCGTTGTTGGTTGGAATGCCGTAGGTCACGTCCTCCCAGGTCACGGCCTTCATTGCGCCGGGCCAGAAGTCCTCGGTCGAATACCCAACATCCTCGGGTTTGAGCGGCTGCAGATAGCCCTTTGAGGCGAACTCGGTGCCGCCCAGGATTTGCAGGCGGACCGCCATGGGCGCTGCATTACCCAAGAGCGCGGTCCGGAACTTGTCCAGAAGGTCGTTATAGGTGAGGGCTTGTTCCTCAAGCTGGATGTTTGGATAGGTTTTGCGGAAGGTCTCGAAGAACTCCTTGTAATACTGGCGCAGGAGGTCAGGGTCGCCCTCGAACACGCCCTGATACCAGAAAGTCAGTCGCCCCTTGTAGTCGAGCGGCGTGACCTTGGCGCAATCGCCCGCCGTGTCAAAATCCTGCGTGCCGGCAATGGAGCGCACATATTCCGGCGACCACTTGCTCAAGTCGACCGGCGCACCCAGCGCCGAAGCGGACATCAGCGATAGCATCAAAGCAGTGGAGACAGCGCCGCGCAGGACGGCACCGCCGAGTGAAATCCTCGTCATAAGGTATCCTCCAGGTTCTCCCATGCCGCTCTGCATCGAGGCGAGCGGTCTTTGCTCATCGGCCGCGGGACGCTTTCAGCCAATGTATCCATTTCAGATCTTTATACATTTTCAGATCGCGAATTGCCTATCAACTAGACAAATCGTACATTGTTTATGGCAATCTCGCGTGATAACGAGATCAATGTGTGTATTGATTGGGGACAGCCTTGGCCGAAACAAGCGATTTTAAAGCAAAGCCCCCCGAAGGGATCGACGCTCTCGGGGCCTCCAGCGAGGGTGCCTCGCTTTATCAACTGATCAGGGAAGACATCATCGAAGGGCGGCTGGCTGCCAACGAGCGACTTGTGGTCACCGATCTCGCCCGGCGCCACGGCACCTCAACCAACCCGGTGCGCGAGGCTCTGCAACTGTTGCGCGGCGAAGGTTTTGTCACCCTCGTTCCCAACCGCGGAGCGCGCGTGCGGCCCATAGATCAGGATTTTGTACGGGACATCTACGAGATAGGAGTCTTGATCGAGCCGGCACTGACGCGATGGTTCGTGAATATGGCCACCGTCGAGGACATTGCTGAACTCGAACGCATCCAAGGCCTGATTGAAGAAAACGACTTCGCCGACACGTTGAGGCACAGCGAGCTGGACACCGCCTTTCACACCGTAATGTACCAAAAGCACTACAACCGCCATGCCGCCGAGCTATGGTGGAAGCATCGCGAAGTGCTTCGAGCCGTGAGCCGGCGTTTCAACTTCACGCTCGCCCGGCGTGCCGCGATCCTTAGCGAGCATCGTGAGCTCATCGCACATGTAAAAGCGGGAAATGCGAACGAGGCAGCCGAACTCATTGCACGCCATGTCGAGGGTTCCGGCCGGCACATCCTCGAACACATGCGTGCGCGTAACGCCGCTCGGGCAGGATAGAATACGCAGTCTGGAATATCGTTATCCCGACCACGTCAGTAAAGGCAGTTGAGATGAAAATCACCAGCGTTCGGCCGTGGCTCATCAGATCCGATGCTTCCTATTGGGGAGAGTTTCTGTTCGTCGAAGTGACGACCGACGAGGGGGTGAGCGGCTGGGGAGAGATCACCACCACGACAAGGCTCGCCAATCGCGCCCTCTGCACGATCCTGCGGCAGATCGGTGCCGCTGTAACAGGTGAGGACCCGGCGCGTATTGAGTATCTGTGGCACAAGATATTCCGCAGCTTCACCTATATGGGCAGCCGCGGCGCCGCAGTCGAATGCGTAAGCGCCATCGACATAGCCCTTTGGGACATCCGAGGCAAAGTTCTTGGTAAGCCGATTTACGAGCTGTTGGGCGGGCCGGTACGCGATGAAATCGCGCTCTACACCCATCCCAACCAGGCCAAATTTACCAGCAAGGAGGCCGTGGTCCGCGAAATTAGAGACATCGTCGAGTCCGGCCACACTGCGCTCAAGTTCGATCCTTTCCCCCACCAGGGCCGCACCGCCGATGGACAGTCCCGCGAGCAGCGGGACGGCTACCTCGATGGCAGCATGACCCGCAAGGATGAGCGCGAGGCCGCCGAACTCACGGCTCTGATCCGCGAAACGGCGGGCTCTGATGTCGACATCCTCATCGATGCGCATGGCCGCTTCGACGTTCCCACCGCCATCCGCCTCTGTCGGAGCCTCGAGGAAGCCGGTCAGATCGACTGGTTCGAGGAGCCCTGTCCGCCGGAGAGCCTCAACGCCCTCAGACAGGTCCGTGAGAAGGTCAGTGCCGCTATCTCGTGGGGCGAGCGCGGCCACACGAAGTGGGATTTCGTGCCGGTGCTCGAAAACAAGCTCGCTGACTACATCATGCCTGATGTCACCTGGACCGGCGGCATTACCGAACTCAAGAAGATTTCTGCCCTATGCGAAGCCTACTACATCCCGGTCTCGCCGCATGACGCCGCAGGGCCGATCAACGTGGTTGCCGGAGCGCAGGTGATGATGACCGTTCCTAACTTCTACAAACTCGAAACGTCGGAGTGGAATCTCGGCAAATACGATCACCTCATCGACACACCACTCGATGTTTCGAACGGCAGCCTCAAGCTTACGCCGAAGGCTGGTCTCGGCGTCGAGATGAACCGCGACTACCTTCAAAACCACGAGATAGAGCTGGACTAGCTAACCACGCTCTGCGCCGCCTCAGCATGCGCGACGACGAGCCCCCGCCGACCAGAACGAGGATAAATCATGCCAGAGGCAGATGGAGCCGACGAGGCGCTCAATCGGGTGAACACGCATTCCAAGCCATCCGACCTTCGCATCACCGACATGCGGGTAGCCGAAATTGTCGGCGCGCCATTCACCTCAGCGCTACTCAAGATTTACACCAACCAGGGCATCGTCGGGCTTGGCGAGGTGCGCGACGGCGCCAGCGCCACCTACGCGCTGATGCTGAAGAGCCGGTTGCTTGGCGAGAACCCTTGCGACATCGACCGCCTGTTTCGCCGGATCAAGCAGTTCGGCGGGCACGGCCGGCAAGGCGGCGGCGTATCGGCCGTCGAAATCGCGTTGTGGGATCTTGCCGGCAAGGCCTATGGCGTCCCCATCTACCAGATGCTCGGCGGCCGGTTTCGGGAGAAAGTGCGCGTCTACTGCGACACCGACGCCACCGTGCCGAGCGGCACCGAGACCGGCAGGCGCCTCAAGCAACGCATGGAGCTCGGGTTCACCTTCCTCAAGATGGATCTGGGGCTGATGCAGATCGCGGATGTGCCCGGTGCGGTCGTGTCTCCTGCCGGCTCACTTGAAGGGTACCGCAACCACCCCGGCCGCGGCCCGCTGAAGACCATTGAAGAGCGGCGCGTCCGCAACGCTGCGTACGATTTGCATAACGTCCCACACCCGTTTACCGGCCTGCACTTTTCCGACAAGGGCCTCGACTTCCTTGAGCAATACATTGCCGAGGTTCGTGAGGTCATCGGCATGGATATTCCGCTCGCCATAGACCACATCGGCCACATCTCAGTGCAGAACGGCATTCGCCTTGCCAGGCGAATTGAAAAATACGTGCCAGCTTGGCTCGAGGATGTGATCCCATGGCAGTACACTGAGCAGTACCGACAACTGCAGGACGCCACTACGGTGCCGATCTGCACCGGCGAGGACATATACCTCAAGGAAGGCTTCGAGCCTCTGCTCAAGAGCGGCGGCCTCTCCGTTATCCACCCAGACCTGCTCACCAGCGGGGGCATCCTCGAGACTAAGAAGATCGGAGATATGGCGCAGGACCGTGGTGTCGCCATGGCCATCCACATGGCAGAAAGTCCAATCGCCGCAATGGCCGCGGCACATGTGGCGACCGCGACTGAAAACTTCATGGCGCTCGAATACCACTCTGTCGATGTCGACTGGTGGGACGATATCGTCACCGGCCTTCCCAAGCCACTCGTGAAGGACGGCTTTATCACTGTTCCGGACAAGCCGGGCCTGGGGATTGACGACGTCGTCGACGAGGTGATCTCGCAGCATCTGCAACCGGGTGTCACCGGCATCTGGCAGCCCACGGATCACTGGGACGATGAGTATTCCTGGGATCGCACCTGGAGCTGAGGCGAAAAGGAACGAAGATGAAGATCACCGATCTCCGCTGCGCCGTTATCGGCAAACACCCGATCGTCCGCATCGTAACCGACGAAGGCCTCCATGGCTTGGGCGAAGTCGAGTTCACCAAGTCCTACCTCAAGCCCTGGGTACTGCATTTCCGCGAGGCGCTGATCGGCGAGGACCCGACCGACGTCGAGAGAGTCATGCTGAAGATCCGTCAACGCGGCTCCTTCAAGCCGTACGGCGCGGCGGTAAGCGCTATCGAGCATGCGCTGTGGGATATTGCCGGCAAGGCCGCGGGCGTGCCCGTCTATAAACTGCTGGGCGGCAAGGTGCGCGACAAGGTGCGCGTCTACAACGGCTCGATCCGCCGGCAACGCACGGGCGACCGGCCGGAGGATTACGCCGCTGACGTCAAATGGATGATGGAGCAGCCGCAGAACTTCTTCATGATCAAGCAAGGAATCTCGTTCCACTCCAACATGAAGGACACCATTGAAGGCTTCCACTACGGCGTGACGCAGAAGGCCGGCTATCACGGTGCCATGGATCAGGGCGTGATCAGCGAGCGCGGTTTCAATCACATGCTCGACTGCGTGATCGCGATGAAGGAAGTGCTGGGCGACAAAGTCAGCCTGGCGCTCGACTGCGGTCCGGGCTGGATGCTGCCCGATGCGATCAAGTTCGCTCGCGCGGTCGAGAAGTACAATTTGATGTGGCTCGAGGACATGCTGACTGGCGACTATGTGCCGTGGGTCAATCCGCAGGCCTATCGGGAACTGACAACCTCCACCTCGACGCCAATCCACACTGGTGAGCAGATCTACCTGCGGCATAATTTCAAGGAACTGATCGAGACGCAGGCGGTGCGCGTCATCGGCCCCGATCCAGCCGATATTGGCGGTATTGCCGAGCTCAAATGGGTCGCCGAGCACGCCTACATGCACTCGATCCTGATGGCACCGCACGGGGTCGCCAACGGCCTGCTAGGCCTCGGCGCGTTGATCAATGTCTGCGCCACCCTGCCTGCAAATTACATCGCGTTCGAATATCCGAGCGCCACCGACCCCTGGTGGGAGGATCTGGTCGTCGGCTTGCCACCGCAGATCGTGAAGGACAGTATGGTGGACCTGCTGGAAGCGCCGGGGCTGGGCCTCGATATCGACGCCGAAGCGGCCAGGAGATATCTCAGGGAAGAGGATGCAGGCTTCTTCGACTGAACCTCCCTCCTCACGCCAACAATACCGTGGATCGCCGCCCGTCGCCCTTATAGGCCGAGGTATCGAGATTGAATCCCAGGAAGAGAGCCACTTTCCCGTCTGGAGTTTCGAGGGCGCATTTTCTGCGCCCTCGTATTGCAACTCAGCCGATGGCCATGAGGCTTGCATTGCCGCCGGCGGCCGCGGTGTTGATCGACGTCGACACCTCCTCCAGCAGCCAATTCAGGCAATAGGCTTCGGGATCGCTCGCCAATTCCTCGGCCGTCGCGGCCTGGACCAGCAGAAGCGGACCGGGCAGGTGAGCGATCTTCTGATTGACGGCCAGAACCCTGTCGCGATCCCCTTCGACGAGGGCACCCGAGAACGGTCCGTCCTTTTCCCAATCCGATGTCCAGGAAATTCGGCTGGCGACAGCCGCCGGAAGATCCGCCAGGACTGACTTCGATAGGGAACCCGCGTCCACGACGATATGGTTACCGGTCGACAGGGCTGCGGCGATCTGGCGATGAAGCCCGCTTTCCGTCTGCGGCACGAGGAGAATACGGCCGCGGGGATGGAGCGCGTAGAGATTGAGCTCCCCGACCGGACCGGTGAGTTCGCGTTCGAGCCCGAGCGCCGAACGGCTCGCATATCCACGCGCCGCCTCCCCCTCGCCCGGCAGGCCCTTCTTATCGAGCCAGACAATGTAGTCGCGAAGGGCGAGGTCCGTATGAACGGAATCCTGCTGCGGCGGCACCGGAGCGCGTTGCACCAACCGGCCGATATAGAGCGGACCGCCGGCCTTCGGACCTGTTCCCGACAAGCCGCGACCGCCGAAAGGCTGCACGCCGACGACGGCGCCGATGATGTTCCGGTTGACGTAGAGGTTGCCAGCCTTGATGCGGCTGGTCACATGCGCGATCGTTTCATCAAGCCGGGTGTGAAGCCCGAATGTGAGCCCATAACCCGATGCGTTGATGTCGTCGATCAGACGGTCGAGCCCGTTTCGCTTGAAGCGGATGACGTGCAGGACCGGTCCGAAGACCTCCCTCGTCAGGTCCGACAGCGACTTGATTTCGATAATCGTCGGCGGAACGAAGGTCCCCGCCGCGGCACTTTCGGGCAGCGGCAACTGATCCACCTTGCGGCCTAAGCCGCGCATATGCTCGATATGCTGGTCGATCTCCGTCTTTGCGCTGTCATTGATGACTGGGCCGACGTCGATGCTCAGCCGATCGGTACGGCCGATCGTCAGTTCGCGGAAGGCGCCCTTCAGCATGGCGAGGGTCCTGTCGGCGACATCGTCCTGAAGGCAGAGAACTCTGAGCGCCGAGCAGCGCTGACCGGCGCTATCGAAAGCCGAGGCAATGACGTCGGCCACCACCTGCTCGGCCAGTGCCGAGGAGTCGACGATCATGCCGTTCTGACCGCCCGTTTCGGCGATCAGCGGAATCGGCCTGCCGCCTGCTGACAGCCGTTCCGCCAGCTGCGCCTGGATCATGCGGGCAACTTCGGTCGACCCGGTAAACATGACGCCTGCCGTTTCCTCCGCCCCGACCATGCCGGCGCCAAGGCGGCCGCTGCCGGGCACGAACTGCAAGGCACCGACAGGCACGCCCGCCTCGTGGAGGATCTTCACGCTTTCCGAAGCGATGATCGGCGTGACGCCGGCCGGTTTGGCAAGCACGGGATTGCCGGCCACCAAGGCTGCGGCGACCTGCCCGGTGAAAATCGCCAGCGGGAAATTCCACGGGCTGATGCAGACGACCGGGCCGAGGGGCGCATGCGAGGGGCCGAGGGTCTTGCGCGCCTGTTCGGCGTAGTAGCGCAGGAAATCGATGGCCTCACGCACCTCGCCGACGGCATTGGCCGCGGATTTGCCGGCTTCGCGCATGACGATGCCCATCAGCGTCTTGATGCGGGCCTGCATGATGTCGGCCGCACGCTCGAGACAGGCGGCACGCTCGGCCGGCGGCACGGCGGCCCATTGCGGCGCATGCTCGGCCGCCATGCGAACGATGCGCGCTGCTTCCTCGACCTTCACTTCGGTTACCGTACCGACGACATCCCGGTGATCGGCAGGATTGAGAACATCGCGCGTCACCCCATCCGTGGAGCCGTCGGCAAGGATGGGAAGTGCGTGCCACGGGGCAGCAGCCGTGGTGGCGAGCGCCTCAGCCAAATCCGAGAGGGTGGCCTCGTTCGAGAGATCGAGACCATCAGAATTGGCCCGGGCGTTACCGTAAAGAGCCTTCGGCGAGGCGATCTGCACGTGGGGGGCGCCGACGACCGGCATGGCTGCGACGATTTCGGCGGGATCGGCGATCAGGGCCTCGACCGAGACATTCGGATCGGAGATGCGGTGCACAAAGGAGGAATTGGCACCATTTTCCAGAAGACGTCGCACCAGATAGGCGAGCAGCGTCTCATGTGTTCCCACAGGCGCATAAATGCGGCAGGGCCGGTCCAGTTTTTCCTTCCCGACGACCTCGTCATAGAGAGGTTCGCCCATGCCATGCAGGCATTGGAACTCGTATTTGCCGACGGTGAAATCAGGACCCGCCAGACGATAGATCGTAGCGAGCGTCTGCGCATTATGGGTGGCAAATTGCGGGAAGACCGCATCCGGAGCATCGAGCAGCTTGCGCGCGCAGGAGATGTAGGCGACATCGGTGTAGATCTTGCGGGTATAGACCGGATAGTCGTCGAGGCCGTCCAGCTGGGCGCGCTTGATCTCCGCATCCCAATAGGCGCCCTTGACGAGACGGACCATGACCCGGCGCCCGGAACGGCGTGCGAGATCGATGATGTAGTCGAGGACGAAGGGGCAGCGCTTGCCATAGGCCTGCACGACGAAGCCGAGCCCGTTCCATCCGGTGAGCTCAGGGGCAAAGCAAAGCTCCTCGAGGAGATCGAGTGAAAGCTCCAGCCGATCGGCCTCCTCCGCGTCGATATTGAGGCCGATATCATAGGTCCTGGCGAGAACGGCCAGCGCCTTGACCTTCGGCAGCAGCTCAGTCATCACCCGGCCGGCCTGCGACCTCACGTAACGCGGATGCAGGGCCGAAAGCTTGATCGATATGCCCGGGCCGTCATAGATGCCGCGCCCGTCCGACGCCTTGCCGATGGCATGGATCGCCTTTTCGTAGTCCCGGTAATAACGTTCGGCATCAGCGCCCGTCGTGGCGGCCTCGCCCAGCATGTCGTAGGAGTAGCGGAAACCACGCGCTTCCAGCGGCCGGGCGCGCTTCAGCGCCTCTGCGATCGTTTCGCCGGTGACGAACTGCTCGCCCATCATGCGCATCGCCATATCGACGCCGCGACGGATGACCGGCTCGCCGGCCCGCGCGATCAGCCGCGTCAGCGCTGCCGACAGGCTTCGGTCGTTAACCGTCGAGGTCAGCTTGCCGGTGACGACGAGACCCCAGGTGGCGGCGTTGACGAACATGGATTTTCCGCCACCGATATGGGAGGTCCAGTTGCCCTCGGCGATCTTGTCGCGGATCAGCGCGTCCCGGGTTTCGGTATCGGGAATGCGCAACAGCGCTTCGGCGAGGCACATGAGCGCCACGCCTTCCTGGCTGGAGAGCGAGTATTCCTGCACCAGCCCTTCGACACCGGTCCCCTTGTGCTTGGCGCGCAACGCCTCGATCAGGCTGCGGGCCGTGCTGCGAATGTCATAGCGTTTTGCCTCGGAGACACGCGCTGCGGCAACGAGCGGCGGCAGGCATTCGGTTTCCGGCCGGCGATAGGCTGCCGTGATGGCCCGGCGAAGTTCGGATTGCGGTCGGATCGGTGGGGCAAAGCCGGAGAACGGCGCGCCGTCGACGGGATCATGGGAGGGCGTGGAGGGGGGCGCTGCGTTCAACATGGGAGTCCCTATTCAATCGATGTTTGGTCTAGCGGATAAATGGAACAGCGGGCTCGTCGTCCCAGAGCGCATCATCCGTGAAGGCCGGGCCGGAATATTCCGTCTCGCGCAGCGGGCGCGCATCTGGTCTGTCGCGCTTGAAGGTGAGCGCCGCCGCCACAGCCCTTATTGCCACCGGCCGGTAGTGAACGAGCAGGTCGGGTTTTTGGTCATCATCCGCTTCGTTGTCATGCATGTATGATCCCCCGTTTTGAGGTCGACGCCGATACCGATCACAGCGCTCTTTCACCCGGCGCCCAATCTATCACAGCCCCAGATCGCGATCTCACTTGATTTTTACAGTTTCTAGGCCGTATGAACTTATTAATACGTCATCGAGAGTTCAAATGGCCACAGAAACTGACATCTTTAGTGAATTGGACCAGTTCGATAAAAAAATCCTCGCCGCACTCGCCGAGGACGGAAGGCTGTCGATCACCGATCTGGCTACGCGTGTCGGACTGTCGAAGACGCCATGCCAGATCCGCTTCAAAAGGCTGATCAGCGAAGGATACATCGAAGGCTTCAAGGCCATCCTCAATCCGTCGAAAATGCAGCTCGACCACATTGCTTTCGTCGAGGTGAAACTCTCCGATACCCGCGAGCATGCGCTGAAAAGCTTCAACGATGCCATCAAGAAGATCGGGGAAGTCGAAGAGTGTCATATGATTGCAGGCAGATTCGATTATCTGCTGAAAATCCGCACCCGCGATATCGGCCGCTACCGTCGGGTTCTGGGCGAGCGTATCTCGACGTTGCCTCACGTTGCCAGCACATCGACGAATGTCGCCATGGAGACGATCAAGGAAGGCTGGGACAAGTCCGGTTCGAGTTTTTCGTGAATGTGATCAGTGGGAGGCTATGACTAGCTGCCGGTGAGCTGCCGTAGAATCCAAAACGCGCGACCGAAGCTGCGCATAATCGGTCCAATTTGCCGCCGAACGGACTGCGATATCTTCCTTGTCGTCGGCTGTCGCGCCAATGTGATCATTGCGATCATTCGCATGAAGCGATGACTAAAGCGGTTGCGGCAGGGGTAGCAATCCACCCACAGCCAGTTTAGCCATCTCTAGCTTTCCGACCGCGTGCGCTCGGGCTTCACCGGCACGCTCTTGCCGTACTCATTCCACCATGCCGTCAAAGCCTCCATGGTGGGGCCGAGGCCCCGCGCTTTCTGCGTGATCTCATATTCGACGCGCGGAGGAACCTCTGTAAAGATGGTGCGGGACACGAGCCCGTCCGCGCACGGCGGCATGCGAACGGGGTGCCGACAAGATCACCGTGAACAACGTTCTGCCGCTTGCGGACACCTGGGGCGCCGCGGAAAAGGATGTTCCTCCGCCGGCGAACGCGCTCGCGCGTTTCGGCTCGCCGGAAGACGACATTGCCCCGGTGGTGCTGTTCCTGGCCAGCAAAAATTCCCAATTCATTACGGGGTACAGCCTTACCCCGACGGCGGCGCAATCATCGACAGCGCTCGATAACAGCCCACGGCAACCGTCGATGAGCAAGGGGCGCAGCATGTTGCGCCCCGTTGTCCGGCACAGTCTCTCGACATGAGTGTTGGTTACCGATGCCGGTAGCGAAAGGCTTCGACGAAGGCGGAGAAAGCAGGGGATGGATGGCGCCGGCTGGGGTAATAGAGATGATACCCTTGGAACGTTGGCGCCCAGTCCGCCAGCACTTCGTGCAGTTGACCGCTGTCACAATATTGCCTGATGAGATCCCTCGGCACATAAGACAGCCCCGCCCCATCGAGAGCGGCATTGATCGCAGGTCCTATGTTGCTCATCACGAGCTGGCCTTCCACACGTACGCTGAACTCGCGGCCATCCTTTTCAAACTCCCAGGCATACAGAGCGCCTGACGTCGGAAGACGCAGGTTCACGCAATTGTGGTCCGTCAAGTCTTGCGGGGTCGAAGGTGCAGTGCGGGCCGCAAAATATTCCGGTGATCCGACCACGGCATAAGAGATATCGGGCCCGATGCGAACGGCCACCATGTCGCGCGCAATCGCCTCGCCGAGCCGCACGCCGGCATCGAATTGGCGCTCCACGATATTTGTGAAACCGTTGTCGACGATGAGTTCCACGGTGATATCGGGGTAATCCCGTAAAAATGCCGACAGCCTCGAACGGAAAACCAGCTCCACGGCATCATCGGGACATACGAGGCGGACTGTGCCCGAAGGCTTGTCGCGCAACGCGCCGAGGGCACTGATCCCGGCGGCGATGCTCTCGAAATGCGGCTGGATAGTTTCCACGAGGCGCGCACCGGCCGCCGTGGGAGCCACGTCACGCGTCGTGCGGGAGAGAAGCCGGACGCCGAGTCGGGCTTCGAGCGCGCTGATCGTATGGCTCAACGCCGAGCGCGTAACTCCCAATTTTGATGCAGCGCGCGTGAAACTCCGCTCCTGAGCCACCTCCAGAAACGCACGCATTTCCGTGAACTCGTCTCGCCGCATTGTTGAATCTCCTTCATCACGACGTTCAGATTATAGCTTCTAGTCGCGCAAAACCAGTCCGGCTATCTATCTGGCAACGGACAGGAGAACGTGAATGACCGTCGAGTTGACATTGAATGAGACCTCACTGATGGACGACACGGCGACCTCGTGGTCTGCTGTGACCTGTCTCTCGCTTCTCACTTTCCTTTTGGTGGGTCTGGAATTTCTCCCTGTGAGCCTTCTGACCCCAATCGCCAGGGACCTCTCTATTTCAGAGGGGCAAGCCGGATTGGCGATCACCGTGTCGGGTGTCTTTGCGGTTCTCACCAGCCTTTTCGGCAATGCCTTCCTGGCGAGGATCGACCGGAAGTCTGTCGTCTTGCTCTATACGGCGGTTCTTGTTGCATCGAGCTTGGCGGTTGCCCTCGCACCCAACTTCCCTGTCTTTCTCGTCGGGCGGTCCCTGGTCGGCGTTTCGATCGGCGGCTTCTGGTCGCTGTCGACGGCTATTCTGGCACGCTTGACTTCGGACCGTGATCTGCCCAAGGCCATTGCGCTTCTGCAAGGTGGCACCGCATTCGCGCTCGTCCTTGCCGCGCCACTCGGCAGTTTTCTTGGCGGGTTCATCGGATGGCGCGGAACCTTCTTCATTACCGTGCCGATCGGAATTGCCGCACTCGTCTGGCAACTGGTCGTTCTGCCGAGGATGCCGGCGACATCAACCGTCTCGGTGGCCAGAATATTCGGGCTGCTGCGCAATCGCACATTCGCAGTTGGAATGGCGGCGACCGGCTTGGCCTTCATTGGCCAGAACGCACTGTCCATTTATCTTCGCCCGTTCCTCGAAGGCGTCACGGGACTGGAATTGAATGTTCTGTCCATGGTGCTTCTCGGCCTCGGAGTCGGCGGGCTAGCTGGAACCTCCGTGATCGGCTTCGTCGCCCGGCGCCACCTCCTACTCGTTCTCGTAGGTCTGCCGGCTGCTCTTGCTGTCCTTGCCCTGCTGCTGATCGCTCTCGGGCCGTTCGCAGCGATTACGACATTGCTGCTCGTCTTCTGGGGGTTCTTCTCGACCCCGATTCCGGTGGCCTGGAACACCTGGATGGCCGCCATCGTTCCTGGTGAATTGGAAGCGGCAGGTGGACTGCAGGTGGCGCTGATCCAGCTCGCCATTGCAGGCGGCGCCTTTGCTGGCGGCATGCTGTTTGACGCCGCGGGATGGCGGAGCACCTTCCTTCTGGCCGCCTGCCTTCTCGCCGGCTCGGCTGTCCTGGCCGCGCTCGCCGGCCGCCGTTCCTGAGCCTTCAGAAACCAAACAGGAGATCATCATGTCCCAAGGAATTGAAAACAAAGTGGTCGTCATCACCGGGGCAAGCAGCGGGCTTGGCGAAGCCACCGCGCGTCACCTTGCGGAGCGCGGCGCGTCCGTCGTCCTCGGCGCGCGGCGTAGCAACCGCATCGCTGCGCTGGCTGAGGAGCTGTCCGCCAAGGGCTATAAGGCCAAGGCAGTCCAAACCGACGTCACGGACCAACATCAAGTCAAAAAGCTCGTCGACACGGCCGTCAACGCGTTCGGTCGCATCGACGTGATGCTGAACAATGCCGGCCTGATGCCACTTGCGCCGCTCGAACGGCTCAAAGTTGACGAGTGGGATCGCATGATCGACGTGAACATCAAAGGGGTGCTCTACGGCATCGCAGCAGCGCTTCCGCACATGAAGGCGCAGAGGTCGGGGCACATCATCAACGTGTCCTCCGTCTACGGTCATGTGATCGATCCGGGCGCCACCGTCTATTGCGCGACGAAATTCGCCGTGCGCGCCCTCTCGGAAGGGCTGCGGAAGGAAGTGAAGCCGTACAACATCCGGACCACGATCATTTCACCCGGCGCAGTGAGCACCGAACTCCTCGAACACATCAGCGAAAAGGACATCCAGGCGGGCACAAAGGAGTTCGTCAGCAAGATCGCCGTCAGCGCGGACACGTTCGCCCGAACGGTCGCCTTCGCGGTGAACGAGCCGGACGATGTCGACATCAACGAAATCCTGTTCCGGCCGACGGCTCAACCTGTCTGACGCGAGGCGCGCTATGTCGATGACATCCAAGTTCATGAGCCGTCGCGCGGTGCTGGGCTTAACCTTGGCGGCCGCCGCTCTGCCTCTCGTGGCGCAAGGGCAGGACGAGCGCGGCCCGGCGGAGCCCGAGGCGACAGGCGTCAGGATCAGGATCAGGATAGGTTTCAACAATCTAACCCTGACCGCGACACTCGCCGACAATCCGACGGCGCGCGATCTCGTTTCCATGCTGCCCCTGAACCTTAAGATCGAGGACTATGGCAGGAACGAAAAGATCGTCCATCTGCCGCGCAAGCTCACCGAAGAAGGCAGCGGTGCGTTCGGAAACGAGCAGCCGGGCGACCTTTGCTACTTCAAACCCTGGGGTAACTTGGCCCTGTTCTACGCGGATTACCGCTGGGACGGGCTGATCAGGCTCGGCCGCTTCGACAATGACTTCGAGCCGTTGCTGGTGCGCGGCGAGTATCCGGTCCGCATAGAACGCATCTGACAAAGGTTGCATGGGCAGAAATCTAAAATAGCGTTCCTCTCGGGCGTCCGTTGAGCCGAGATCGGCCAGCACGTCAAACCGATATCTGCTTCGGATGACAACCCTTGGAGAAATGGCAGGAATACTGCCACCGAAGCGTCCCCCGTTCGCCGCTTGGCATCGCCATCTCCTCCCGTGCGAACGCGGAACCGGGGCGCCGCAGATTGGTCGTCAGCAGCGGGTGAACGAGCGAGCGAGACCTTGGTGGCCGAGTAGACGCTGAAGGTCGGCAAGCCCTTCAAGCCAACAAGCGGCCTACCGCGGTCTTTGAATTTCACAGTAGACAATGCTGCGGTTTGAGCCGGACCAAACCGACACCTTCACATCCGCCCCAGCCACGCTTTCACTGGCGATCAAGCCCATCTCTCGTTCTGACCGCAACAGCAGCGCCCAGTTCATAAATGTTTCCATATAGCCATCGACCTCCGTCTCCGGGGAAAAGTTGGCGAATAGGAATGTGCCGCCAGGCTTAAGCATGCTGACGCACTTCTTGGTCAGCTTTACGGCTACCGCGTCCGGCAAATAGTCATAAAGACCCGCGGCATAAACGAAATCGAACATTCCCAGCGCATGCCTTCCACCGAGCAGGGATTTGACCGACCCGTTCACCGCTTCGACGGACGTGCCGGCGAAATCGCGGGTGACGGTTCCAACGCTCATCGGGTCTTGATCCAAGGCTACCCAGCGCCTGATCGCGCCGGCGCCGAGAGCGCGTGACAAAGGCCCCTCACGAAGATGTCCGGCCGCGATGGCGAGGACTTCGGCGGAACCAGGCCGGGCCAAAGCGATTTCGTCAACGCGGCGAGCCAGAATGTCTCGACGCTCTCTTACCGCGACGGATGACGAAGCATTTCGAGTGTAGGCGTAGATCGAGCGTCCCAGGTTGCTCGCTGATAAGACGGCGTCCTCAATCTCAGGTCTGCCGTAGATGAAGTCGAGAAGGCGTGCGTCGCCAGAATAGCCGCGCGGCTTTTCGAACGACCAGCGGGTCAATGGATCTTGATGAAGATAGTGAGCAACTGGATGAGATTGCGCGATCGGAACGATGACGTCCCACACCTCCGGATGAAAGCGCCGCCGTATCTGATGCAAGGCGTCGGTAAGACGCTCGATTATCGCATTAGGCTCGATGCCGGATTTGAACTGACGGATCGACACGTCAAGGCTGAGGGCAAGCTCGGCTCTGGCAACGATAAGGTGGCCGGGATCTGGGGCAGCAACCCTTCTTGCCGCCCGACGAATTTCACCTGGCGCAACAAGACTTTCACCGTCCAAGACCAGGTTTTGTGCCATTTCGAGCCCCCTTTGACATAGCGTTAAGCATAATCAACCTCGAAATAGGATGCGACTAGAATCTACACGGGATAAGGGTAATTCTACTCTTGCGGGTCCGATGCTACCCCTCTAACAAAGCTAAGCAACAAGACAAACCGGTTGCAGGTTGCCGAACGCAACTCTGGAGGGCGCCGAAGTATGGCTTACTTTTCGACATACTTTAGATGGCTGTCAGTCCAGCGTTTTTGCAGGACCGCGGCCTACGCTAATGTCCAGCGCGACGAATCCACCGCCAGCTTTTCATTCGCCGAGGCCCTCAAGTCTTTGAAAACTGAAAATGATGCTGTCCGAGGGCGGAGTTCACGGCATGGTCTTTGGATCGCGGTTGCCGTTTATGTGTCCTTCGCACTTCCCGACCGTTGGCTGATCCCCGATGTTGCGCCTGTGACGATCGCCGCGCGATTCGTCGTTGCAACGATCGCTCTGCTGGTTTTCGAGACCCTGCGCCTGGCAAAAGCGCAAACCGTCTGGCTTGACATCACATGCGCCTCGGCACTGCTTGCGGGCTATGTGGGCTGGCTTTACCCGGCGATCGCCACCCGCGACGTCACCGCCATGTCATACTACATGATATTCGGCGCCATCTTCATGATGGGCGCCAACCTCTTTTTCAGTTTCCCGTTTCGGCTTTCGGTGATCACCTCGAGCCTCGTTCTTTGCGCATTTTTCGTTACGATCGAGGAATTTTTCCCGTCAAGCCAAACCTACAAGTTTGCCTTCGGGTTGTTCTACATTTCGTGCTTTGTCTTCACGTCTTTCGTCAATTGGCGATTGAACGTGGAGCGTCGAAACGTGTTGTTGAACGCGGCGGAGGCTCGCCACCAGCACTGGGAAGCGTCCGAGCGGGGAAGGTCACTGCTCGAGCTTTCACATACTGACTACCTGACGGGCATAAGCAACAGACGCGCGCTGGATCGGCGACTCGACGAATGCTGGGCCGCTTGGAAAGACGAACAACGCGACTTCTCCGTGTTCCTCATCGACGTCGACTTTTTCAAACGCTTCAATGATCGCTACGGACATCAGGAAGGAGACCGATGTCTGACTGTCATCGCCAATGCGCTGAAGGCAGTTGTAGAGTCGTCCGACGGCATGATCGGCAGGTATGGTGGCGAGGAGTTTATCGTGGTCATGCCGGCTGCCCTCCCCAAGGTCGCGATGACTCTCGCCGAGAAGATCAGAATGGAAGTCGAGTCTCTTGCGATTGCTCACGACGAGCGACCAGATGATATGTCGATCGTAACCGTCAGCATTGGCGCCGCCTTCACCCGCGAGAAAGTTGGAGAGAAAGTTGAACGAATAGTGCGTGAAGCCGATCTTGCTCTCTACAATGCCAAAGCAAGTGGCCGAAACTGCATTCGTAGTTTTGATCCGTTGTTGCCTCGCCCCGACGACTATGCTGGTAAACTCGTCCCGCTGCTGGCGGCCGCCATTGATCGCAAACTGGTTTCGCTCGTGTACCAACCGATCTTCGACGTGACGAACGAGAAGGCAAGAGCTGTCGAGGCTTTGATGCGCCTCAGGATGCCGGACGGCACCGCGGTTTCGCCGAAGACATTCATTCCGGTGGCAGAACGAAGTGGCGCTATCCTCGAACTGGGCAGGTGGGCGATCGAGACGGCATGCCGCGATATATTGATGACCGATCGCATGGCTACCGTCAGCGTCAACGTGTCGCCAATACAACTGCGTTCCCCCGGCTTTGCTGCCAGTGTCGCTGATATCCTTGCTCGGTGCGGGGTCTGCGGATCGCGACTAGCCTTGGAAGTCACCGAGGGCCTGGACATGGATATGCAGTCGGAGGTGCTGAAATGCATTGCCGATCTGCGGACACTCGGCGTCGAGATATGGCTTGACGACTTCGGCTGCGGTTTCGCGGGCCTCTCTTGGCTGAGGGCAATCGAGTTTCAGACGGTCAAGGTCGATAGAACCTTCCTGCACGACTGCTCGAACCCACGCGGTCTGATGATGCTTCAGGACATGATTGCTCTCATCCGCAATCGTGGGAATACGATCCTGGTGGAAGGCGTCGAAACTGCAGCACAGTTTTCCCTTCTCAAGGATCTTCGCATCGACCGCGTCCAGGGCTTTCATATGGGAATGCCGGTTAGCGCTGAACTTCTGAGCGCGGCATAACTCGCCTCAAGGTTTCCAGATGGCTCAGCACGTTGCCGATGATCGGTGCGTGGTGCATGACGTCTCTGCCAATTGCGAATTCAGAGGTGAGCGTGGCAAGCATACCCTTATCTTCTCGCCGGGCGGTGCGCTTTCCGTACAGGCGATGAACCCGGGCGCCTCGGCCGAACCAATTACCTACACGGCAACCAAGGCAATTGGAGCCATCGCAACGAGGGCTGTGCCACCATTGTCAGAAGTCTTGCTTTTAGACGGATCACGCCGTCTGATGCAGCGAGGCAACGGATCGCTGAATCAGACGAATATTCGGCGGTTGAACCTGAGAATGAGGATCAGATGGATCACGCCAATGGCCCGCAAGCCCCGGTGAACGAACAGAGGGAAGCGCGCAGGCTTCAATACCTTACCTGGGAACACATTGTGTCCGACCTCGGCCATCCAGCCCACCTTGCCCGCAAGGCGGAACTCAGGCGATCATGCGGTGCGGAGCTGGCCGATACGTCCTACATCGCCGAGAATGCAGCGATCTTCACCGAAAGCCTGACGATGGGCGAGCGATCCTGGATCGCCGGGCACGCACTCGTCCGCGGCCATGTGATCCTTGGCGATGATTGCACCATCAATCCCTATGCCTGTATTTCCGGCACAGTGACGTGCGGCAATGGCGTGCGGATTGCCTCGCATGCCTCGATCGTCGGCTTTAATCATGGCTTCGACGATCCGGCAGTTCCCATACATCGCCAGGGTGTCAACAGCATCGGCATAGTGATCGGTGACGATGTCTGGATCGGCGCCAATTCCGTGGTCCTCGATGGCGCAACAATTGGAAATGGCGCCGTGATCGCCGCCGGAGCGGTGGTTACCGGAGACATTCCCACCATGTCGATTGCCGGTGGCGTGCCCGCCCGGGTACTGCGGAGCCGAGGCTCGGCACCCAGGAAATCCGGCACTGGAGACATCGAAGATCAATTGGTCAGGCTGGGGCAGAAGGCGAAAGACCAGTGGCCGGACATTCTTGCACGCTGGAAAACGCAGGGAGCCTATGAATCCCTGGAAGCGGACGGCGTCCGGAGGCCGGCGATCCGGCATTTATGCGATGCCATCGAGATCGCCGCCGGGTTCGGTCACCTGCCGCCCGACCTCAATCTCTCGGAAACCGTCGAGCTTCTCCAAGGCCTCCAGGAACGAGAGACCGGGCTGTTCCCGGATGAGCATTCGCGCATGCACGACAAGGCGCTGAGGGATGATCCAAAGGCGCTCTACAACGTCCTTTCGGCCGGATATGCGCTTGAGCTGCTTGGCTCCAGTCCACGGCAACCCGTCCATGCCGTCGAGCTTGGCATCGGAGAGCTTGACGAATGGCTGAGCGCCCTGCCCTGGTCGACACGGGCATGGCACGCCGGCAGCGTGGTCGATGCGATCGGAACCGCCATGTACTTCAATGCGAAGTATTTCGGCCTCAGGCATTCACGGCAGCAGCTCTTTGAGTGGCTGAGCCGGAATGCCAACAGCGTCTCCGGCCTATGGGGTGAGCCGACCGCGGGGGAAGGATGGCTCCAGCCTGTGAACGGCTTTTATCGCCTGACACGAGGCACCTACGCCCAGTTCGGCGCGGCACTTCCCCACCCGCACGCCTCACTTGAAACAGTTCACCTCAATTATCGCAACCACAAGGGCTTCGTTGCTGCGAAATACAATGCGTGCAACCTGCTCGATACGATTCATCCTTTGCTGCTGATTGCCCGGCAGACCGACTACAGGCGGGCTGACGGAGAGGCGATCGCCCGAAATCTCATATTGAGGGCTCTGGATAGATGGCGGGATGGCGAGGGATTCCCGTTTGCCGACGGTGGTGAACCGAGCTTGCAGGGGACGGAAATGTGGCTTTCCGTCATTCACCTGGCGGCCGATTTCCTGGGACTGGCAGATCACTTCGCCTTCGTCCCCAAAGGCGTCCACCGAACGGCCACTGTAGGATTGGGCTTGTGAATACGGCAGTTTCGATCAACCGTGCAATGATGCCGTCAGCCAGGCGGCGGCAAGGTCCCGCGCGTTGTTTCGCTTGGCTTTGACGGGCACGATCACGTTGTAACGATCTTCCGCGGCAAGCTCACCGCCGCTGATCCGCACCAGGGTTCCATCCTCCAGAAAAGTGCCCACCAGCATGCGCCATCCCAAGGCAATCCCTTGCCCTGCGCGCGCGGCGGCGATGGTTTCGGTATAGTGGTTGAACCGAAGCGACGGCTTTACCTCGAGCTTGGCGCCGGTCAGAGAAAACCACTGCGCCCAGCTATACCAGGAACGATCAAGAACGTCCGTTTCGATGAATTCGTCGACGGAGCCTAGCAGGCCATCTCCTCGACGCCTGAGGTAATCGGGAGAGCAGACGGGGCAGATGACGTCGCCGCGCGAGGCGATGACGGTAGCATCGCTGAAAGGGGGCACACCATAGCGAATTGCCACATCGACTTCTCCGTCGTCGAGAGCGATCGGGCTGTCCTGGGATATCACTCGCACCAGAATGCCCGGGTTCGCCCGGCGGAATTCGGCCAGCCGCGGCAGCAGCCAGAAGGAAGAGAATGCAACGGTCGCCCCTATCGTCAACACGTCCTGGCTGCGCGACTGGATCGCTTCCACGCTCTCGGCGATATCGGCAAAGCTCTTGGCCAGCGTGGCTCCGAGGTTGATGCATGCCGTTGTCGGTTCGATGGCTCGATGCTTGCGCACGAATAGGGGCTGGCCGAATTCCTCCTCCAGCAACGCAATCTGCCTGCTGACTGCCGCCTGGGTGACACCCAATTCGGTCGCAGCCGTGGTGAAGCTCTTCTTCCTGAGCACCGCCTCCAGGGTCACCAGTGCCGTCAGCGACGGGATCCGTCTTCGGAAATGCATGCAGAACTCCTCTTCACATGATAAAAACTCATGCGAACGTGATTTTTTATGCCGTTGAAACGTCAGCGTTGCAAGGGCAATCTCGGGAAACTCTCGCATAAGAGGTTCTCATGCTAAACAGGCTTCCATCTACCATTTCAGCCCTTCTCGACGCCCGCGCCGACGGTCACTCGCTGCCGGCCGGCCTTTACGTCAGAGAAGACGTGTTCGAAGCAGACCTCGAGGTCTTTTTCCACAAGCACTGGATCTGTGTCGGCCTGGACTGTGATGTTCCCGAACCCGGCGACGCCACGGTGGTCGATATCGGCAAGACGAGCCTGATCCTTCTGCGTGACGACGACGGAGAAATCCGCGTCCTGCACAATGTCTGTCGCCATCGCGGCTCCCGCCTTCTCGATCCGGGCAAGACGATCGTCTCAAAACTCGTCTGTCCCTATCACACCTGGACATATGAACTGACGGGTGAGCTCAGCTACGCGCCTCACATGGGCAAGGACTTCGACAAGGAGTGTCGGAGCCTCAAGTCCGTCACCTTCAAGTCGATCGGCGGACTGATTTATGTCTGTCTTTCCGACAATCCGCCCGAGGACATCGCTCTCCTCGAGCAGGCCATGACCGAGCGCCTCGCCCCCTACGACATCCGGAACGCAAAGATTGCCTTCCAAACTGACGTCATCGAGGACGGCAACTGGAAGCTGACGATGGAGAACAATCGCGAATGCTACCACTGCTCCGCAAACCATCCGGAGCTCTGCGTCTCCTTCGTCGATCTCGACTTCGGCTTCGACCCCGAAACTCTGAGCCCGGAGGATCGTGAACAGGCCGAAGAGCATTTCAGGCTGTATGAAGAACGGACCAAGGCGTGGGAGGCTGACGGCTTTCCGTCGGCTGCCGTCGAACAACTCGCCGACTGCGCCACCAATTTCCGCACCCAGCGACTGATCATCGCAGGCGCCGGTGAATCCCAGACCCACGACGCCACCGCCGCGTCCTCCAAGCTGCTTGGGCAGATGACCCGCAAGGATCTCGGTGACATGCATCTTTGGGGCCACAACAGCTGGAACCACTTGATGGGCGACCACGCCGTGGTGGCCACCGTCATTCCGCTCTCCGCGGGCAAGACGCTTGTGAGAACCAAGTGGCTGGTCCACAAGGACGCCGTCGAAGGCGTAGATTACGATCTCGACAAGCTGACGGACGTCTGGGTCGCGACGACCGACCAGGATGCCGATCTGGTTGCCCGCTCCCATGCCGGCGCTCTCGACCCGGCATATCAGCCCGGCCCCTACTCCCGCTTCTCCGAGACGAACCTCGACAAGTTCGCCGCCTGGTACATCGACCGGATGCGCGCCCATGGATACTAGAAGCCCACAGGCGCCCGCGCCCAGAGCCGCCCTTAACGACCTGTGGAACCCAGAGGAAGACGACGCGCTGGTCTGCCTCGACGTTCAGCAGGAGACCCACGACGTCAAGACATTCACCTTCGCCTCCCGTGAGGGCAAGCGGTTTGCGTTCAAGGCAGGACAGTATTTTCTGTTCGACCTGGAACATAATGGGGATGCTGAAAACAGGTGCTACAGCATCTCCTCCTCGCCGCATCGAACGAACGCCTTCTCCGTGACGGTGAAGCGCGTTCCCGGCGGCAAGATTTCCAACTGGCTTCATGACACCCTGGTTCCCGGGGCAACCGTCAAGGCGAACGGCCCGCTTGGCCATTTCGTCAGGCCCGTGACGTCGAAGCCGAAGCTTCTGCTGCTGTCCGGCGGTTCCGGCATTACGCCCGTCATGTCCATCCTGCGTGAACTCGCCGACAGTTGCGAACCCGCCGACGTCGTCTTCATGCATGCCGGCCGGACACCGCAGGACCTGATCTTTCGCGACGAACTCGCCTGCATCGCCCGCAGGCTGAAAGGCCTTCGCCTGCACTTCCTCCCGGAGACCGTTGCCGGCGAGCCATCCTGGCCCGGTCTGACCGGCCGTATCTCGGCAGACTATATGCGGCTGGCGGTTCCCGATATCGCCGACAGAACCGTGATGTGCTGCGGCCCCGCGCCGTTCATGGCTGCCGCGCGCGGCATTGCTGCCGAGCTCGGTGTCGCCGGCTCGAACTACTTGGAAGAAAGCTTCGACGCCGCGGTCATCGACGAACCTGAAATCCCTGCGGTTCAGGAGGCCGCTGCCAAGGTCTTTCAGGTCACCTTCTCGAAGCAGGCCCGCAGCATCGACGTCTCCGGCGACCAGAGCGTGCTCTCATGCGCGAAGAAGTCAGGCGTCAGGATCCCGTCGTCCTGCGCGAACGGCGTCTGCGGCACCTGCAAGTCGAAGCTTACGTCAGGCACGGTCGACATGAACCACAATGGCGGAATTCGTCAGCGGGAAATCGACGCCGGCTTCTTTCTGCCATGCTGCTCCAAGCCGCTTAGCGATCTCGTCATCGAGCGCTGAGCGCCCGGTAACGTCGCGTCACCCACCGACAACAGGGACTCACTGAGATGTTGCGAGAGGAAAGCGATTCCGCCGAGCTGACCGGCCCGACGGTCTTCAAGGATGAGCGAAAGCAGGCATATCTCAATCCTGAGGGAGCGGATCGACCTCTTATCAGTCCTTTGCCGGCCACGACGCTCGATCGGGCTCGCCGCTATCGTCTGGAACGCCTGCGCGCGAAGATGCGCGAATGGGATTGCGGCGCCCTGCTCCTCTACGATCCCGTCAACATCCGATATGCCTTCGATTCATCGAATATGAGCATTTGGACGATGCACAACGCCTCGCGCTACGCTCTGATCCTGGCCGATGGTCCGGCCATACTTTTCGAATTCGAAGGCGCCGAACATGTCAATGACGGGCTTCCCGGCATCGACGAGATCCGGCCGGCGAAGTCATGGATATTCTTCACGGCCGGGAACCTTATGGAACCCCGGCTGAAAGCCTGGGCGGAGGAAGTCGCGGACCTCATAAAGAGCAACTGCGGCAACAAGCGCGTGGCGGTGGACAAGCTCGAACCCGCCGGCGCGTTCGAATTGCGGGAACGCGGCTTCATGCTCTTAGACGGTCAGGAGCTGGCCGAGCGGGCGAGATCCATCAAAAGCGCTGACGAAATCGAGCTGATGAGATGGACGATCCGTGTCTGCGAAGCAGGCATGGCGCGGATGTACGAGGTATCCGAGCCCGGCCGCACCGAAAGAGAGATCTGGGCCGAGCTCCACTTCGAAAACGCACGCAGCGGCGGCGAGTGGCTCGAGACCAAGCTCTTGAGCGCAGGCCCCAGAACCAATCCCTGGTATCAGGAATGTTCGGACTACGTCATCAAACACGGGGAGATGATATCCTTCGACACCGATATGATCGGACCCTACGGCTATTGCGCCGACCTCTCACGGTCGTGGACAGCGGGACACGTGGCGATGAACGCCAAGCAGAAGCAACTCTACGACGCTGCCAGGGGTCAGATCGAGCACAATCTCGCAATCCTGAAGCCCGGCATGACCTTCGCGGAGTTCAACGCGCTGTCGTGGCGGATTCCGGAGAAATACCAGCCTTATCGATACACGCTTGCTCTGCACGGAACCGGAGTGGCGGACGAATGGCCAGGGATCCTTCTGCATCCGGATTTCGACCCTGATTTCAGCGGCCTCATCGAGGAGGGCATGGTGCTCAACGTCGAGAGCCTGATAGCCGAAGCCGGATCTGAAAGCATCAAGCTGGAAACCCAGGCTCTGATCACGGCAATGGGCGCGGAGCGGCTGGACACCTTTCCGTGGGAAGAGATCTGAATAAGCTCAGTGTGCTCTCGAAGCGGCTGCACGATGCTGTGAGGGGGTCTGCCCGAATGTGCGTTTGAACGTTCGCGTGAACTGCGAGGCATTTTCAAAGCCGACATCCAGCGCGATCTCGATCAGGGGCGCCTTCGACTGAGCCAGGATCGATTTCGCTCGCTCCATGCGAACACGATTATAGGCCTTGGCAGGAGACATTCCCGTCTTGTCGATAAAGATCCTCTCCAGTTGCCGCCGTGACAGGCCAACCGTGGCGGCAAGCTTTTGAATCGACATGCTGCCATCGACGAACTGTTCCATCGTAATCATCGCCGCCTTGACGCGGGCGTCGTCATAGTCGTCGTAGAGCGGACGCCGGGGCTGTATGTCCGATGGAGTCCGGGCCTTTTCGATCTGAAGCACTTCAAGCGCGTTTCGTTCAGCGTCGCGGCTGATATATTTCCTGACCAGCAACGCCGCCATGTCGGCGGAACTGCTGCCGCCTGCGCACGATCCGCGCTGGCGATCGAGATTGAAGAGCCGGTCGGAGCGAACGCTAAGCTCGGGGAACCGCTCCCGAAACTCCTTGTAATGCAGCCAGCTCACACAGGATTCGTGCCGCTTCATCAGGCCTGCCGCAGCAAGAATGAACGAACCCGTGCACACGCCGATCAGCGGCACCTTCTTGACGTCGGCCTGCTTCAGAAAAGTGATGGTCTGCTGGTCGACAGGGTTCTCCACCGTCAGAAGGCCGCCGACGACCACGATGTAGTCGAACCTCGACGGATCGACGAAATCGGATGTCGGAGCAACCTGGACGCCGCAACTCGCGGTGATCAAGTGCCTCGTGCTGCCGATCACCTGCCAGTCTGCAAGGACCCTTCCGGAACGATCCTGCTCGTCGCTGGCAAGCCGCAGCGTGTCCACGAAGAGCGCAAAGGCGGACAGCGTGAACGATCGCGCCAGAACAAAGCCGACCTTGAGCCGGCCAGCCGACTTCGCGTCGGCGTCTGCCTGTCGATGCTGCTCAGGTCGCATAGTCATCTCCTTGCCGCTTCTTACCCCGCCCCCGTCTTTTCAGACGAAAACGCGCTCATCGGATCTGAAAGCCATGCGCCAGCGGATCCCGATCGTCAACGAAAATGGTGTTGTGTCCGATGACGCGTGCCCAGCCTCCGATGCTTGGAAGAATACCGCTATAGGGCCCAATGCGTGCCTCGGCTTCGACCCGGCCCTCGAAGACGGTTCCGATCAGGCTTTCATGCCGATATCTCGACCCGATGGTAAGCCGTTCCTTCCCATAGAGTTGGGCCATGCGAGCGGAGGTGCCGGTGCCGCCCGGCGAGCGATCGATGGCCTTCTCGCCATAGAAGACCGCGCAACGCCCATCCGAGGTGTCGTTCACGGGGCGGTCACACCAGATGGCATGATGCACGCCGCGAATCCTCGGATCGTCGGGATGAACGGGATCGCAAATATCGGCAAGCGCTGACCTGAGCTTCTGGCTGCAGCCGACGATATCCGATGCGGTCATGCGGTCGAGCCCGCTCCAGTTTTCCTGCGGTTCGATGACCGCATAATAGTTGCCGCCATAGGATATATCGACGCGCAGACGACCCATTCCCGGCACATCGACCTCGACATCCGCCTCGTGCAGATAGCTTGCAACATTGTGGAGACGAACGGATTCGACATATCCGCCCTTTTCCTCATAGGTGACATCGACCCTCCCCGCGGGCGTCTCGATGGCAACCCTTCCCGGCTCCCGCGGCTTGACGAGCCCTTCCTCGATCGCGGCGGTCACGACGCCGATGGTGCCGGCGCCGCACATCGGCAGGCAGCCGCTCACTTCGATGAAAAGAACGGCAAAATCGCAATCCTCCCGGTAGGCCGGATAGATGATCGCCCCCGACATGATGTCGTGACCCCTTGGCTCGAACATCAGCGCCTGGCGCACCCAGTCGTGATCGCGGACAAAAATCTCCCGACGCTCGCTGATCGGCGCGTGCGGAAGCAGTGGGCCGCCTCCGGCAACAAGGCGCACGGGATTTCCTGACGTATGGGAGTCGATGCAGAAGAAGCTGTTTCTCATCTTTTGGTGTCCTTGCTCATCTCGTCTTCGGCAGCCTGTCACGGTCGAGCAGACCGCGGGACAGCCGGTCGAGCAGAAGGGCGATTGCGACGATCGCCAGGCCCGCCCGCAGGCCAAGCCCCATCTCCATGCGCGTCAGGCCGCGCGTCACCTCCGCGCCGAGACCGCCGGCGCCGACGAGCCCGGCCAACACCACCATCGCCAGCGACAGAAGGATGCATTGGTTGAGCCCGACCAGGAGCGTCTGCCTGGCCAAGGGGATCTCGATCTTCCAAAGCACCGAACGAGGCGGCGCGCCGATGGCGCTGCCGAGTTCCACGAATTCTCTCGGCACCTGGTTGAACGCCAGGGTGGTCAAGCGGAGCATCGGCGGAATGCCATAGACGATGGTGGCGATGATTGCCGGCACACGTCCAAGGCTGAAGATCATCACCGCAGGAATGAGGTAGACCCATGGCGGTACGGTCTGCATCACGTCGAGAACCGGGCGAACCATCGCCTCCAATGTCTTATGGCGCGAGCACAGGACGCCGATCGGGAAGGCGATGAGCACGGAGATCAAGACAGCGACCGTGACCAGGGAGAGGGTCTGCATCGATGCCGTCCACAGCCCCATGAGGAGACAAAACCCCAGGCAAAGACCGGCAAGGATTGCGGCGCGCAGACCGACGGCGACAAATGCCAGGATGACGACGATCGCGATAAGCCCATAGGGCGGCACGAAGAGGAGGGCCGCCTCGAATCCGGAAAGAACCGCTTCGATCAGGTAGCTGATCGCCGCAAACAGCGGATGAAGGTTGGTGTTGAGCCAATCGACTGACGGCGCCAGGAAAGCGCCGGGCGAAAACTGCAGGATGGACGGATTCATGACTTCCTCCCCGTTCCCAAACGAGCCGCGCTCTGAGTTATCCGGTCAAGCACCATGGTCAGAACCACGATGGCTATCGCTCCATTGATGGAGGTCGCGATGTCGAGCGTTCTGATCGCGCCGTAAATCGTCTCGCCGAGCCCGCCGGAACCGACGATGCCTGCGATCACGACCATGCCGAAGGCCATCATCAGGCTCTGGTTGATCCCTGCCATGATGCTCGGCAGCGCAAAGGGAAGGCGGATCTTGAAGAACATCTGCGCCGGTCTGATCCCAAGCGCCTCTCCAAGTTCGATGAACTCCCTGGGCGTCATCCGGATACCGAGAGACGTCAGGCGGATTGCCGGCGGCACGGCGACGATCACCGTCGCGATCAGTGCCGTCGCCGGTCCATAGCCGAGCAGGGCGATCGCCGGCAGCAGATAGATGTATGGCGGAAGTGTCTGGATCAGATCCAGGCCGGGCTCCATGAAGCGATCGAGGGCGGGGAAAAAGCCGGCGGCAATACCGATCGGGATCCCGATCGCCAGGGCGAGTGCGGTTGCGGTCAATACCAGCGCCAGGGTGCTCATCGTCTCCGGCCAGAGCCCCATGGAAAAACAAAGCGCCAGCGCGACGCCGCTCAGCACGGCGAACCAGACATTGACCAGCCGCCAGCCGATGAGCGCCACGATCAGCGCGACCAGGTAGAAAGGCGGAAGCTGCAGAAGCCAGAGGATCCCGTCATAGAGCCCTTCGAGGACCTGCCTGATAGAATCGAAAAGGAACTCGCCGTTGTCGCTCACCCACTCGAGCGCCGAGTCCGTCCATTCGTCAAAAAGATCGGTGAAGCCTGAACTATCCATGTCAATCAGCTCCAGTTGTGGGACGCCGCCGTGAGATCGTGGGTGGACGTCCCCTTGACGCCCATCAGGAGGCTGCGTGGCGTGACCACGCCGACGATCTGATCATTGTCGACGACGGCGATGGCATCTCGCTCCGACTGCATCGTCAATGTGATGAGTTCGTCGATGTCGGCATCCGGCGTCGTGCGCGCCAGCGATGCGATGTCGGAATTCGGCTGGCTCTCATGGAATTCGGCGACGCTGCGCATGACGGAATGCGCCTTGATCAAATGGAGGCGGGATATGCCGGCGACGAATTCGGCGACATAAGCATCTGCCGGGTTGAGGATGATTTCCTCGGCCGTGCCGGTCTGGATGATGACGCCGTCCTTCATGATCGCAATGCGGTCGCCGATCCGGATCGCCTCGTCGAGATCATGGGTGATGAAGACCGCGGACTTGCCCAAGGCTTTCGTCAACTGCCGGAACTCGTCCTGAAGCTGACGCCGGATGAGTGGATCGAGAGCGCTGAACGGCTCGTCCATCAGAATGATCTCGGGGTCGGAAGCGAGCGCGCGGGCGAGCCCGACGCGTTGCTGCATGCCGCCGGAAAGCTCGTTCGGATATCGATTCACCCAGTCGGCGAGGCCGACCTTCTCGAGCGCTGCAACGGCGGTCTTGTTTCGCTCCGGCTTGGCAATTCCCTGTACCTCGAGGCCGAAGGCCGCATTTTCCAGGACTGTGCGATGCGGCAACAGAGCGACGCTTTGAAACACCATGCCGATGTTCCTGGCGCGCATCTGCCGGAGATCGACCGGCGACAGGGCGGCGAGGTCGCGTCCCTTGACGAGGACTTTGCCGGAGCTCGGCGTGATCAGCTTGTTGAGAAGGCGGATGAGCGTCGATTTTCCGCTTCCAGACAATCCCATGATGCAGAAGATTTCGCCGCGCCGGACCTCAATGCTCGCGTCGGACACGCCGACGACGCAGTTGAACTCCTTCAACACCTCCTTTTTGCCGAGGCCGCGCTCCTTGATCGACTTCATTGCCGCAGCGGACTTGTCACCGAAGACTTTCCAAAGGGATTGGCAGTCGATCAGGACGTCATTGATATCGGCATTTATGGCTTTCATAGCGATCCCCTTTGAGCCATTCGGCGCTGGCTTCTTCATTAGGTTTCAGGGTGACCGCCCGACGGATCGGACGGCCACGACGCGTTTAGTTCTTCCTGATGTTTTCCCAGCGCTTGATCAGGTCGGCATGGGCGCCGATCCAATCCTGCACGGCCTGGTCCATGGTCTTGCCTTCATTGACCGCGCCGTTGATGGCGGTGATGTCGGCGATCGGGACGTAGACGCTGGCCATAACTTCACGCGCATGCGGGTTCTCTGCGGAGAAGCCCTTGTGGCCGATCCAGTAGTAGCTCTGCGGCGGCGGGAATACGCCCTTCGGGTCCTTGAGGTACTTGACCTCGTACTTCTGAACCATCCAGGACGGCTCCCAGATCGTTACCGCAATCCACTCCTTGCGATCATAGGCGGACTTCAGCGCCGCCGTCATCGCGGCGGTGCTGCCCTCGACGAGCTGGAGCTTGAGGCCGTAGTCCTTGACCGCATTCGAGGTATCGCGCATCAGGCCCGAACCCGGTTCGATACCGATGATCTTGCCGCTGAACTTGTCGGCGTTTTCGTTGAGCTGTTCCAGCGAGTCGATCGGGACATATTTAGGAACCGCAACGCCCTGATAGAGGCCGTGCGAAACGGGCGAAATCTTTTCGAGGCGGTTCTTGTTCTTGTCCCAGTAGTCCTGCGCAACATAGTCCGTCTGCGAGGTGAGAACCTGGATGTCGCCCTTGGCGAGAGCGGCGTAGGCGATGCCCCACTCGGAGAACTCGGTGACCTTGACCGTATAGCCGGCGTCTTCGAGAACCTTCTTGGTGATTCCGGTGATGGGCGTCAGGTCCTCCCACGACATCGTACCCATGGTGATCGTCTTTTCTTCCGCGCGAGCAGGAAGGATGCTGACCCCGATCATCGCAGCGGCGCAGAGCGCCCTCCACAAATTTTTCATTGTTCTTACTCCTGTTTTACGTTCCCATTCTCATTGAAGTCTGCGAGCGGGCAGTCTTCATATTGCGTGGGCCGAGGGATCATCCCTCGCGGCCTGCGCGCAATTCCTGCAAACGGATCATCGCGTTGATGCCCAGCCAGGCGAACGGCTCCGGCGGGAGCCTCGAAGGCTCAGGGTGATCCATGTATTGTTCCAGATGCCGGGAGGCCGTTCGGGTCGCCAGTTCCGCCGCCATCATGCCGGCGAGTGTGCTCTTGACCGTTCCAAGCCCGTTTTCGCAGCATGCGGAAAACAGTCCTTCTTCGATCTCGCCGAAGGCGGGCACGTGGTTCCGGCTGAGGCACAGACGACCCGCCCAGCTATATTCGAAAGGGACATCCGCCAGACCCGGGAACCGCGCGTCGAGCGCGTCTCGATGGGCCTTGGCCATCTTGCCCATGCGCCAGTCCGACGCCTCCAGCTTGCTTTCGTAGGTGTACTTCGTGCGGATTACGATCCGCGACTGGCCAGCGGAGGTAATCTTTCGAATCGTGGCTCCCATCGCATCTGCTGGGAGCAGCGCCCACTTGTCCTGCCCTGAGGCCTTCTGGCCGAAGTCGTCTGCTGAAAACGGCGCTGTCATCGAGGCATAAGCGAAGATGTGCATCAGGCGGCCGCGATAGTGCCCGAAATCGTCGATGTGGCCATTGACCCCGAGGATCACCTTTGGAGCGGCGACCTTCCCTCGGTGTGTCATGGCGGCCCAGGTGCCGCTGTCTTGCTTCAATGAAGTGACAGGAGAACGCTCGAAGATACTGACCCTGTCCGACAGGCCCGCCGCAAAAGAGCGGATGTAATCGGCGGGCTGGATAAGCACCGCTCCGGGCGTGTAGAGACCGCCGGTGTAGTAATCCGATGCGGTGATCTCCCGCATCTCTTTCGCGTCGAGAAACGTATGCTTCTCGCCAGCGCCCCTCAGGGATTCGCCGAAGCTCCGGTTGAGCCTCATGCCGCGAGCAGTGGCCGCGGCGTTGATCTTTCCAGCCGGGTCGAATGTCGCGCGCGACATCCCGTATTCCTCCGCCGCTTGCGCGGCAAAGGCTATCGCTGAGCGGTTCTGGGCCATCTCCAGCCGAGTGGCTTCCGCCTCTCCACTCGAATACTCCCCACCTGAAAGGTTGTGCGGAACGTCGATCATGAAGCCGGAATTTCGGCCCGACGTCCCCTTCCCCACTTCGCTCGCATCAAGGATGACGATCTTGTCATCCGGCCGAAGTTCGAGAAGACGGCGGGCCGCCGAGAGGCCAGCAAACCCCGCGCCGACGATCAGCCAATCCGCGGTCACATCGCCGTCGAGGGTCCGGACCGGGAAAGGACGTTTGCTGACCGCCTCCCAGCCCGAGACGCCATTCTCAACAGGCAAACGTTTGACCGACTTCGAGATCATCGGATGGTCTCGTCGACCGAGCGATCCGAGACGTCGATCCAGATCGTCTTGAGTTCGCAGTAGTTGTCGTGGGCGAAGACCGACTTGTCGCGGCCGCCGAAACCGGACTCCTTGTAGCCGCCGAACGGCGTGCTGGCGTCGCCTTCTCCGAAGCAGTTGACGGTGACGACGCCGGCGCGGATTTCGCGCGAGAGCTTGATGGCGTTCCTCAGGCTGCCGGTATAGACGGACGCCGTCAGACCGTAATTCGTGTCGTTGGCAAGAGCGATTGCTTCGGCAAGCGAATTGAAGGTCGTGACCGAAAGCACCGGTCCGAAGATCTCTTCCTGGAAGAGGCGGCTGGCGGGCGTTACACCCTCGACCACCGTCGGTTCGATGAAGATGCCGCCATACATTTCGCCACCGTGGGTGATCGTCAGCTTCTCCTTCTGGGCGTCGTCGAGGAAGGATTTCACCTTCTCGAAATGAGCCTTGCTGACGAGCGCGCCGATGCGGTTTGCGGGGTCGAGCGGATCGCCGGTCTTCCATTCGCGCATATAGGCGCCGATGCGTTTCAGCAGCTCATCCTTGACCTTGGAATGAACGATGAGACGCGACGTGGCCGAGCAGTTCTCGCCCATGTTCCAGAAGGCGCCGTTGACGACCTGCTCGGCAACGAGGTCCAGGTCTTCGGCATCGTCGAGAACGACGGCGGGGTTCTTGCCGCCGCATTCGAGCACGACGCGCTTGAGATTCGAGTCCGCTGCATAGCGCAGGAAGCGGCGGCCGGTAGGCGTCGATCCGGTAAAGGCCACCATATCGACATCCATATGCATGCCGATCGGTTCTCCGACTTCCTTGCCGCCGCCGGTCACGACATTGAAGACGCCGGCTGGAATGCCCGCTTCATGGGCAAGCTCGGCGACGCGCAGCGTGGTGAGCGTCGTTTCCTGCGCAGGCTTGACGATCACCGAGCAGCCGGCAGCGAGCGCCGGACCGATCTTCCAGGCCAGCATCAAAAGCGGGAAATTCCACGGAAGCACGCATCCGACGACGCCGACAGGCTCCCGCACGATCATCGTCAGCGCGTTGGCGCCGACAGGCGCGGTGTTGTCATAGAGCTTGTCGATCAGTTCGGCGTGCCAACGGATCGTATGAATGGTATCGGGAACATCGACCGTCTGGCATTCGCCGACCGGCTTGCCGCTGTCGAGGCTCTCCATGACGGCGAGTTCGTGACGATTGTCCTCCAGCAGCCTGGCGAGCTTGAGGAGCACCGCCTTGCGTTCTGCCGGCGAACGCAGCCGCCAGCGGCCGTCGTCGAAGGCTTGCTTTGCCTTGGCGACGGCGGCGTCGACATCGGTGGCATCACATGCGGCAATCTCGGCGAGAACCTCGCCCGTCGCGGGATTCGTCGAGGTGAATGTCTGCCCGGAATTGGCCGGACGAAATGCGCCGTCGACGAAGGCATTCGTCGGAAACTGAAGACCGGCGGCGATCGCCTTGTATTCGGAAGCGGTCAAGGGTTCATGCATGATTTGCTCCCGAGGTGATCTGGCCGACCGTGCGCTTCAACGTGGCGACGACGGTCTGGAGGGTTCGTTTTTCTTCGGAGTTGAGCGGCCGCAGCGGCGCGCGGACCGATCCGACATTCAGCCCGATCAATTCGCATCCATGCTTGATCGATTGGACGAACTTCCCGCACTCCAGGAAATCCATGAGCGGCAGCATCGCCGTCATGATGGCGCGGCCCTTGTCGAAATTCTTTTCGAGCACGCAGGCTTCATAGAGGGCGACATGTTCGCGCGGGAGGAAATTGGAGCCGGCGCAGACCCAGCTCTTCGCGCCCCAAGCGAAGAATTCGAGCGCCTGGTCGTCCCAGCCGCAGGACAGCGCAATATGGGGAAATTTCCGGGCTAGCAGGTGCAGATTGCCCATGTCGCCGGAGCTTTCCTTGATGGCGATCACGTTCCTGGACTTGCCGAGGCGGGAGAAATATTCCTCACCCATCATCACGCCCATACGAGCCGGATAGTTGTAGAGCATGATCGGCAGGTTCGCCGCGCGGTCGACGGTCAGGGCGTGGACCGCATTCTCGCGCTCGGTCGGCAGCGCGTAGGGCGGTGACGACACCAGGATCGCATCCGCGCCGATTTCCTTCGCCGCTTTTGCGTATTCGACCGAATCTTCGGTCCGCGTGGCGCCGGTTCCGATAATGAGCGGCAGCCGCGTGCCGATGACTTCCCTCGCATGGGCCGCGAGCTCGAAACGCTCCTGGCTGCTCTGGGCGTAGTACTCGCCCGTCGAGCCGCCGACGATGATGCCGTGGACGCCCGCCTCGATCAGCGACTCGAGCACGGCGGCAAATCCAGCCCTGTCGATCTGACCATTTTGGTCGAGCGGCGTCACCGCCGGCGTATAGATCCCCTCAAACTTCACGACGATTTCTCCAAGAGTTGGGTGGCGGGGCCGCCGAGGAAGGCGTCCGCCTTGAGACCTTGCGGGGCGATGAACATCTCCATGTTCTCGCGGGACAATTCCCAGTGTTCGAAGACGAGGTCGACGACGGCATTCTCGTCGTGAGCGCCGAGCGCATCGATGAAGCCGTCATGATGGCCGACGGCCACTTGGAGCCGTCGCTTCATGTCCTCGTTCCTCGGCCGGAAGAAGGTGTGGCCGATACGCGCGTGGTCGATGAGCAGCCGGCCAAGGCTCGGCTGCAGATAGACGTTGCCCGACATCTCGCCGAAGATTTCGTGGAAGCGATTATTCTCGAGGACCATCGCCAGGGCGTCCATGTTCTCGCTGGCGGCGCGGAACCGCTCCTGGGTCTGCTTCAGGTCCGAAAGCTGAGTGGGCTTGAAGTTCTGCACGGCGAGACGGCCGATTGCCGCGTAGATCATTGGCGCGACGAGAAAGAAATTCCGCAGGGTGGAGTGGTTCATCGGGATGACCCGTGCGCCCCTGTTCTCGCGGATGTCGATATAGCCCTCACCGGCAAGGCGACGGAATATGTCGCGGACCGGCGTCCGGGAGAGCCCGTATCTTTCGCTCAAACTGGCCTCGTCCAGATCGGCGTCCGGGTCCAGTTCCATCGTCAGAATCTGCCGTTTCAGATCTTCGTAGAGATTGCTCTTGGGGGTCTTCGCCATTGTCATTCTCCGGCCGCGGGTTGCTCTACGCCGTGAAAATGGCACGCCTCTCGGGGCGAGTCAATAATTGTGTACATTGCGTACACACTTAGTATTTCTTAAATACACAATGATGCCGGGCGAAGCGTCCCCGGCGCGCGTCAGGCGTCATTTCAAAGCGCTATCCAGGGATCGCGTTCCGCGGCGGCGGCCATCACGGAGCTTCCCAAGCGAATTATGGTGGCGGGTCTGTGAGAATTTCGGTGCAGTCGAGGTTGATGCGATTTTTATCCGCATCAACCTTGATCATCAGGCGTCGGAAGCTGGCTGCCGGCAAGCCGGTGCGCGGTCATCGCGGACTATCTCGATATCCGGTGGCGGCGGTTTTGTCGGGGAGCGCCGGCTCGGCGTCCCAGAGCATTTCCGCTTTCTCTCAAGTCACGGAAATGCTCTCTTTTGTTTTTACGCAATCCTGGACGCAAAAACGCTGCGCACTTTTGCTGGGAATTGCTTTAGCCGATCACGAGGCCAGCACGCCGCTCTTCTTGGCGGTCCAGGTTGCGATGTAGTCCATAAGGCCAGGGTTTAGGCAATCGTAAGGCTCGAGGCCTGATGTCCTCAGCTGCGCCCTGACGGCGTCCATCTTCGCGGGGTCGAAGCCGCTTTCGATGATCGACGACACGAAGGCCGCAAAGCCCGGCTTCGCCCAGCCGCTTTCCTGGAAGCGTTCCGGATGGATGAACGACAATCCCTGGAACGGATGTTCGCGAACGACCGGCCCATACATATGCACGCCGCATTCCTTGCAGGCGGTGCGCTGGATCAAGGCGGCGGAATCGACGACAGCGAGCTTGTCGCCATTCTCCAAGACTTCGACACTTTCGGTCGGAGCGACCGCCACGACCGAAAAGACTGCACCTTCGGGCTTCCAGCACTTCGTGCAGCCGCAGGCGTGATTGTGGGCGATATCGCTCTTGATTCTTACCTTCACCGGATTGCTGGCGCACTTGCAGACGAGCGTCCCGCCTGCAAAAGCAGCGTCATCCGCCCGAAAGCCTGAATCCACTGCCGGATGTATGGCTATGCTGGTCATGGGTTTCTCCTCCCCTTCTGGGCCGTTTGCGATATGCCCGGCCAAGCTCTGCAATCAGTCTCCCAATCTCCGCGCGTGCCAGCGCAGATGGTCTTCCATGAATGTCGAAATGAAGAAGTAGGAGTGGCCGTAGCCTTCCTGCATGCGAAGCCGCAGGCTGATGCCGGCCGTCTCGCAGGCTTGCCTCAGCTCTTCGGGGCGCAATCCATCCTCCAGGAAGCTATCCGCCGTCCCTTGGTCGACGAGGAATTCCGGGAACCGGTGCCCGTCTTCGATCAGCGAGCAGGCATCATATGCCCGCCAGTTCTTTTCATCCGATCCGAGGTATTTCTGGAATGCCGGCTTTGACCAGCCGGAGACCGATGGATGGCTGATCGGCGCGAAGGCCGAGCAGCTGCTGAAGCGTTCGGGGTTCTTGAGCGCGATCGTGATCGCGCCATGTCCCCCCATCGAGTGACCGAAGATTCCCTGTCGCGTCATGTCGACCGGAAATTCGGCCGCGATAAGCTTCGGCAATTCATCGACGATGTAGCTGTACATCCGATAGTTCTGTGCGAATGGCGGCTCGGTGGCGTCGACATAAAAACCGGCACCCTTGCCAAACTGCCAATTATCCGGCTCGTCTGGGACGGCATCGCCGCGTGGACTGGTGTCGGGGCAGACGATAACAATACCGAGTTCTGCGGCAAGACGCCGATACTCTCCCTTGTCCATGACGTTGGCATGGGTGCAGGTCAGACCGGAAAGGTACCACAGAACTGGCAGCTTCCGTCCTTTGGCCTGCGGCGGTAGAAATACCGCAAAGGTCATGTCGCAGTCGCAGACATCCGAGCGATTGACGTAAACGCCCTGGGTGCCGCCATGAGAATTGTCGGTCGAGATGGTTTTCATGACTCAGTAGACCACCACGCCGCGGATGCTCTTGCCCGAATGCATCAACTCGAAGCCCTTGTTGATGTCTTCGAGCGGCATGGTGTGGGTGATCATCGGATCGATCTGGATTTTGCCCTGCATGTACCATTCGACGATCTTCGGCACGTCGGTGCGCCCGCGCGCGCCGCCGAAAGCGGTGCCCATCCAGTTGCGGCCGGTGACCAGCTGGAACGGACGGGTGGAGATTTCCTGGCCGGCACCGGCAACGCCGATGATAACCGACTTGCCCCAGCCGCGGTG
>Ga0102590_1001127_pt1 | contig 43650 bp, 30 predicted proteins | sample AraplaMF_Col_mMF_FD_76859 | JGI IMG/M metagenome (GOLD analysis project Ga0102590, IMG submission 76859) | Arabidopsis root microbial communities from the University of North Carolina, USA - plate scrape MF_Col_mMF | ecosystem: Host-associated > Plants > Roots > Endosphere | place: USA... | reverse complement strand
ATCGCCATTCACACTGATTTCAGCTTCCAGCATCGCATTCTCTCTCAGGCGCTTCATGAGCACAGATGTCCTGCGATCAACAAAGCGTTTCGTCAACCTTTCATGTAGCGCGTCCGATAACCTATCCTCTATTTCCCGTGTCTTTTCTTGCCAGTGTGTCGGATCGGCAAGCCAACCAGGGCGATTAGAGACGTAGGTCCAGGTCCGGATCTGCGCTATGCGGGCCGACAGTGTGTCGATTTCACCATCGGTGCGGTCGGCGCGGCGGACCTGTTCCGCCATGAATTCCTCGTTCACCGTCCCGAAGCGCACAAGATCGGAGAAAAGAGTCGAAATAAGGTCCGCGTGCTGCGCCGGCGCAATACGCCGGTAATCCGGCAGCGCACAGGCTTCCCACAGTTTCTCGACCCGCTGCGGCGTCGTCGCGATATCCTTAATTTCGGGATAACGTGAAAGATAATCAAAGGCTTGGCTGTCGGTCGCGGGAAGCGCGCGCGTCAAGCCCGCAAGGGCGGGCGCAGCGTCCAGGCTTTCCCTCAGAGCCCGGAGCGACGAAAAATCGAGCTGCTTCGACCGCCACTGCAGCACTTTGACCTGATCGAACTGGTGGCTTTCGATTCGCTCGACCAATTCGTCTTCGAAAGGCGCGACCTGTCCGGTCACGCCAAATGTACCGTCCCGCACATGCCGCCCGGCACGGCCCGCGATCTGCGCCAGTTCGGCCGGGTTGAGGTTGCGGAACTGATAGCCGTCGAACTTCCGGTCCTGCGCGAAGGCCACGTGATCGACATCGAGATTGAGCCCCATGCCGATCGCATCCGTCGCGACGAGATATTCGACATCGCCGGACTGGTAGAGGCCGACCTGCGCATTGCGGGTGCGCGGGCTGAGCGCACCGAGGACCACCGCGGCGCCGCCGCGCTGGCGGCGAATGAGCTCGGCGATCGCATAGACCTCGTCGGCCGAAAACGCCACGATCGCGGAACGCTGCGGCAGGCGGGTGATCTTCTTCTGGCCGGCATAGAACAACTGCGAGAGGCGCGGCCGCTCGACGATGGTTATTCCCGGCAGAAGCCTTTCAAGGATCGGCCGCATGGTGGCGGCGCCCAGCAGCAGCGTTTCGTCGCGGCCACGCAGATGCAGGATGCGGTCGGTGAAGATGTGGCCGCGTTCGAGATCGCCGGCGAGCTGCACCTCATCGATCGCCACGAACGCGGCTTTCGTCTCGCGCGGCATCGCTTCCACGGTGCAGACGGAAAAGCGGGCATTCGGCGGGGTGATCTTTTCCTCGCCGGTGATGAGCGCGACCTGGGAGGCCCCGACCTTTTCGACAAGACGCGTATAGACCTCACGCGCCAGCAGCCGAAGCGGCAGGCCGATCACACCGGTGCCATGCGCCACCATTCGCTCGATGGCATAGTGGGTCTTGCCGGTATTGGTGGGTCCGAGCACGGCGGTGACGCCGCGCCCGCTGAGCATCATGGGCTGGAAATTCAATGCCTGGTTCCGCGCGTCACATAAGGCCTGGGTCCCGCGTTGTCGCCCGAAACTCCAAGCCTCGCAACACATGGCGATCTCGGCTGGCAAACGCAAGCCTGAAGAATGGTTTTGCTGCCGAAGAATATCGCCTGAGGGCCGCAAATGAGGAGAAGGCGATTCGAATTTTACCGGTGAAGGAACAGACGCGAACGAATCGGAGACGAATCGCAGACTCCGGCGGATTCAGCTTTTGTTCACCGCTATATATTGATGCGACTCCGGATTTCTACACGACATCCTGAATCTGTGCCTGATTTGAGTGCGCACAACCTGGAGATTCATCCAAGAGCTGCACGTTCATGAAGAATCGAAAGAGTCAATCCGTTGATATGGTTAATGTTTCGTCAAGCGATTCAGGCAGTTGACGCACCATTCGAACCCGGAATTAAGATTCGGGCCAAAGGCGGAACGAATCGCTGACGAATCACAGACATCCGCGTTTTCGCGTTTTGTTTCCCACAAGATATGGTAGGTCTCCGCGGAACACAGCCGCAAGAAAATGGCCGCGGAAAGCGGCCTCGGAAGCAAATCGTTCAGGTGCCATTAACGTTGGCTAACGCACTTTAACCACACGTGAGAGCACACGCTTGCAAGGCGATGGAACAAAAATCGCGGCGCTACGTTTCCTCGCCAAATCCATATCGGATTGTTTAGCGGAGTAGAAAATCATGCTCGGAACCGTGTTGCTCGTCATCCTCATTCTGCTACTCATTGGCGCTTTGCCGAATTGGGGCTATAGCCGAGGCTGGGGCTATGGTCCGTCGGGCGGATTGGGCCTGGTCGTCCTTATCATCATTATCCTGCTGCTGATGGGCAGGATTTAAAAGCGGCGTAGCCGTGTGTACCAAAGGGAAGGGAAAGTAACATGATGAAGAAGATTCTGATTGCAGCCTGCATGATCGGCACGCTCGCATCCTGTACCGCAACCGAACGGGGTACCGCCATCGGTGCCGGCTCGGGTGCCATTATCGGTGGCGCCGTGACCAATAGCTGGGGCGGTGCGGCAGTCGGCGCAGTTGCCGGCGGCCTTGTCGGCGCTGCAATCGGCCATTCCAGCGAACGCCGCGGCTATTGCATCTATCGCGACCGTTACGGCCGCCGCTATGAGGCCCGTTGCCGCTAAGCGCGCAGAGTTATCCAATCCCTCAGGACCGGCGCCCGAGCAATCGGCGCCGGTTTTGTTTTGGCGGGACGAAGGCCGCCATTAACACTTGGCCAAAGCCGGAACGAATCGCCGACGAATCGGCGACATCGCCGGTTTCCCGCTTTGTTCACCGCCATATATCGTGTAAAAACAATTTGTTAACCATATGAACGGGTCGTTTCGGCGCATCAGCATGCGCCGAAAACCATCCAAAGGTTAACGCCGGGGATCAGCTCGCGAAGAACTGGCCGCCATTCGCCGACAGCGTCGAACCGGTGATGAAGCCGGCGTCATCCGATGCCAGGAACACGACGCAGCGGGCAATCTCTTCCGGCTCGCCGAGGCGTCCGACCGGGATCAGCGGAATGATCCGCTCGTTCAGCACCTTTTCCGGCACCGCGCGCACCATTTCGGTGGCGATGTAACCCGGGCAGATGGCGTTGACGGTGATGTTCTTGGCAGCGCCTTCCTGCGCCAGCGCCTTGGTGAAGCCGAGATCGCCGGCCTTGGCCGCCGAATAGTTCACCTGACCCATCTGGCCCTTCTGACCGTTGATGGAGGAAATGTTGATGATCCGGCCGAAACTGCGGTCGCGCATGCCGGTCCAGACCGGATGCGTCATGTTGAAGAGGCCGGTGAGGTTGGTACCGATCACCTCGTTCCACTGTTCGGGCGTCATCTTGTGGAACATGCCGTCACGGGTGATGCCGGCATTGTTGACGAGCACCTCGATGGGGCCGAGTTCCGCCTCAACCTTGGCGACGCCGTCGACGCAGGCCTGATAGCTGGAGACATCCCATTTGAAGACCGGAATGCCGGTCTCGTCATGGAAAGCCTTCGCCTTTTCCTCATTGCCCGCGAAATTTGCGGCGACACGATAACCTGCCGCCTTCAACGCGATGGAGATGGCGGCTCCGATCCCACGCGTTCCCCCCGAAACCAATGCAACCCTGCTCATGCGATTTTCCCCTCTTCGCTCGGATCCGATCCTTCTGTGTGACCGAATACTTACCCAGTTTGACATGCTTTTAGCGGGGAGATAGTCCCGCCGCGAAGTTTTGCAACGTCGGCGGGATTATCCACATCCTTCTAAAATATCACATGGCTTCGAGGCACATGGCAATGCCCATGCCTCCGCCGATGCACAGCGTCGCAAGACCCTTCTTGGCGCTGCGGCGCTTCATCTCGAAGACAAGCGTGTTGAGGATGCGGGCGCCCGATGCGCCGATCGGATGGCCGATGGCGATCGCGCCTCCGTTGACGTTGACGATCGACGAATCGAAACCGAGATCCTTGACGACCGCGCAGGATTGCGCGGCGAAGGCTTCGTTTGCCTCGATGAGATCGAGATCGCCGACCTTCCAGCCCGCCTTTTCGAGCGCCTTGCGGGAAGCCGGGATCGGGCCGGTGCCCATGATCTGCGGATCGACGCCGGCCGTCGCCCAGGAGACGATGCGGACCATCGGCGTGATGCCGCGGCGGGCAGCTTCCGCTTCCGTCATCAGCACCGCAGCGGCCGCGCCGTCGTTGAGACCCGACGCGTTGCCGGCGGTGACGGTGCCTTCCTTGTCGAAGGCGGGGCGGAGCTTGGCCATCGAATCGAGCGTCGCGCCGGCGCGGATATATTCGTCGTTCTCGACGGTCACGTCACCTTTCCGCGTCTGGATGATGTAGGGAATGATCTCGTCCTTGAAGCGGCCGGCATTCTGCGCGGCCTCCGCCTTGTTCTGGGAGGACACGGCGAACTGGTCCTGCTCCTCGCGGGAAAGCTGCCACTGGCGGGCGATGTTTTCCGCCGTGATACCCATGTGATAGCCGTAGAACGCGTCGGTCAGGCCGTCCTTGATCATCGTGTCGATCATCTTGAAGTCGCCCATCTTCACGCCGCCGCGCAGGTGCGCGCAATGCGGCGCCATGGACATCGATTCCTGGCCGCCGGCAACGATGATCTTGGCGTCGCCAAGCGCGATCTGCTGCATGCCGAGTGCGACGGCGCGCAGGCCCGATCCGCAGAGCTGGTTGACGCCCCAGGCAGTCGCCTCCTTCGGAACGCCGGCCTTCATCGCGGCCTGGCGGGCGGGGTTCTGTCCCTCGCCGGCCGGCAGGACCTGGCCGAGGATCACCTCGTCCACTTCCGCCGCCTCGACGCCGGCGCGCGCGAGCACACCCTTGACCGCCGCAGCGCCCAGCTCATGCGCCGGGACATTGGCAAAGGCGCCATTGAAGGAACCGACCGCGGTACGGCCGGCGGCTGCGATCACGATGGATGGGTTGGTCATGGACGTTTCCTCTTATCCGATGTTTGCCTGCGAGACTGGCAAAGCTTGGGCTCAGAGTCAAACGCCAGTCCGACACCGGGACGAGGCGGCCGGATCTTTTGAAAATGCCCATTAGATTCCGCGGGTTTGCTGCGCAACAAAGCGGTCGCCGCGCCGCACAAATCGTTTGTAAGTCCTCGTCATTTAGGCTTACATTCCTGTCGGGAGAAGCAGACCTATCGATAATGACCAAACCATATTGACGGGAGCAGGAGGCAATCATGGCGAAGACCGAAGGCGAAATCATAATCAAGAAATATGCCAACAGGCGCCTCTACAACACGGGCACCAGCACCTATGTGACGCTGGAAGACCTGGCGAAGATGGTGAAGAAGGGCGAGGAATTCACCGTCCAGGACGCCAAGAGCGGCGAGGACATCACCCATTCGGTTCTGACGCAGATCATCTTCGAGCAGGAATCCAAGACCGGCAACACGCTTTTGCCGATTTCCTTCCTGCGACAGCTGATTTCCTATTACGGCGACCAGATGCAGATGGTCGTGCCGACCTTTCTCGAACACTCGATGAAAGCCTTTACCGACCAGCAGGTTCAGATGCGCGAGCAGATGACGCGCGCCTTCGGCGATACGCCGCTCAGCAAGAACCTGCAGATGCCGATCCAGATGATGGAAGAACAGGTGCGCCGCAACACGGACATGTTCCGCCAGGCCATGCAGATGTTCACGCCGTTTACGGCCCAGCCCCAGGCACCCGCCGCCAAGAAGACCGATGCCAAGGATATCGACGAGCTGAAGGAACAGCTCCGCAACCTGCAGAGCCGTCTCGATAACCTCTGAAACCGGCGGTTCTCTTCAGAGCCCGATCGACACGTCACGGCCGGCCGAGCGGATCGCAACCGCAAAGCCGCCGATCACGTCGACGAAGGTGATCGTCATCAGGATGAAGAAGATCTGCGTCGCGGCATCCCGCACCAGCAGGAATTCGACCAGATAGGCGATGAACACCAGCATCGACAGCATGTGGTTGATCAGCGAGCCGCGGCCGTTGCGGCTGGCTTTCAGAATTTCCACAAACAGGAAGACCAGCGCAACGACGATGATCACGTCGCCGAGGGTCATGGTCCAGACGGCACCAGACAGCATCTGGAGCGAACTGATGACGGTGCCGAGCGATCCGATCCCGCCGCCGCCCAGGATGCCGAGCATGGCGAGATTGTAGAGAATGAACGGGATGATCATCAGCGGCAATGCGGCAAGCATGGTCTCGAGGCTCCAATCGGCGTGAGCCGGACTCTACGTGCTTGCCCTGCTTTCGCAAGTCTTCGCGCAAGAAAACAAGTCCTTGCGCAACAAAAAAGGCCGGCAAAGCCGGCCTTTGATGCAATAAAACCAGAAAACGCTTACGCGTTTTCCTTCGGCGTCAGGACCTGACGGCCGCGATACATGCCGGTCTTCAGATCGACATGGTGCGGACGGCGCAGTTCGCCGGAATTCTTGTCTTCGACATAGGTCGGAGCCTTGAGTGCGTCTGCGGAGCGGCGCATACCGCGCTTCGACGGGCTCGTTTTTCTCTTCGGTACAGCCATTTTCGTTACTCCACTTGCGTGCAAAACATAATCCCCGGCCGGAACTGAGGCCGATTGGACATGTCTCGATCTCGGAAATTTGGGCGGCTTATACATGCCCTGCCGGGCTTTGACCAGTCCCTGCCGGGATTTTTTGACAAATATGCGACTTAGAGCGTTTCTTTGCTGGATTGAGACATTCAACCCGACAAGGAACCGCTCTAAGCCTCGTCCTCCGGTACGATCCAGGTTTCGGCAAGCGCCGCCTCCTGCCACTTGAGCCAGGCCGGGTGGGATTTCATCGCTGCCATATAGGCAAGCGTCCCGGCATCCGTCGTCAGGTCATAGACGTCGAAACGGTTGACGACAGGCGCAAACATCGCGTCCGCTCCGGAAAATTCGCCGAACAGGAATGGGCCGCCGGATTTCGCCCTGAGCTCGCGCCAGATCGTCTCGATGCGCGCCACGTCGTCCATCACGCCGTCCGGCAGCGCGATCCTCGCCTTCGGCCGGCGCATGTTCATCGGGCAGGCATTGCGCAACGCCCGGAAGCCGGAAATCATCTCCGTCGAGACGGAGCGGGCAACGGCACGATCGGCGGCGGCCCTTGGCCAGATGCCATTGTCCGGAAAAAGCTCGGCGGCATATTCGATGATCGCAAGCGATTCCCAGACACGCACAGCGCCCTGATGCAGCACCGGCACCTTGCCGGTCGGCGAGATCGGCTTGAATTTCGGATTGCCAGCCGGAAAATCGAAGGGGATCAGCACTTCCTCGAAGTCGATGCCCGCCGCCGTCAGCGCGATCCAGGGGCGGAAGGACCAGGAGGAATAGTTCTTGTTACCGATATAAAGGGTAAGCTTGTCCATATTTCGTCTCCGGTTGGTTGTTCAGCCCTATACTGGCCTCGGCCGGAGACGACCAATGAAATCGGTAGACCTCAATCATAAATGCATTTGATATAGTCGCCGGAGCCGCGGGCCCGGCTCTCGACCACGCTTGCCAGCCGCTGCACGCCGCGGCTTGGTTTGCTGGCGATGCGGGTGATCGGGTTGGGCAGCGCCACGGCCAGGAGCGCTGCCTGCCGAGCGCTCAGTTTCGATGCCGGGACCTTGAAGTGATATTGTGCGGCCGCTTCGGCGCCATAGATGCCAGGCCCCCATTCGGCGATGTTGAGATAGATCTCCATCATCCGCCGCTTCGACCAGATCAGGTCCGCACCGAGCGCCAGCGGCAGTTCCAGCCCCTTGCGGATGAAGGAGCGGCCGTTCCAGAGGAAGAGGTTTTTGGCGGTCTGCATCGGAATGGTGCTTGCACCCCGCGTCGCTTCGCCGTCGAGCGCATCCTCGACCACGCCGCGCATCTGGTTCCAGTCGACGCCGCCATGGAAGCAGAACTGGCCGTCCTCGGACATCATCACCGAACGGACGAGATTGGGCGAGATCTGGTCGAGGCTCACCCAGCGCCGGTCGTAGCCGCGGAACAATACCAGTTCCGACAGCATCAGGGTCGAGACGGGCCGGGTGAACGGCAGCGCGTAGACGAAGACCAGCAGATAGGGCAAGGCCACCAGCGCGATCGCGATCATCACGATCCGGCGGATCAGATTGCCCGGAACCGGGCGCCGTCTCCAGCCGGCCCTCACGGGCTGCTCCTCCTGCACCTGCTGTTCGGGTGTGAAGTCCAATATCCCACGCGTCCCTCGTTTTAAGTTTCATAACCGTTCAGCGTGGCCAAGGCGAGTCCGGCGCCGAAAACTTCGCCTGTCCCGGTGGATAGCCGTTGCCAGCCAACCCCTCGGCATGCCAAACAGCGGCCATGACGGACGCGAAGACGGCATTCGAAACACGCCTGCGGCAGAGCGCCGCCGAGACGGGAGCACTGCTTTCGTCTCTCCTGTCCGATACCCCTCTTTCCGACGAGACGACACGCCCCGCACATCTGATGGCCGCGATGCGGCACGGATCGCTGAACGGCGGGAAACGGCTGCGGCCCTTCCTCGTCCGCGAAAGTGCGGCGCTGCTCGGCGCGCCGGCGGATGCAGCACTTCGGGTCGGCGTCGCGCTGGAATGCCTGCATTGTTATTCGCTGGTCCACGACGACCTGCCGGCAATGGACGACGACGACCTGCGCCGCGGCCAGCCGACCGTGCACAAGGCCTTCGACGAGGCCACCGCCATCCTCGCCGGCGACAGCCTGCTGACCTACGCTTTCGACATCATCGCCGCACCCGAGACGGCACTTGCCGACCGGCTGAAGACCGAACTCGTCCTGTCGCTTGCCCGCGCAGCCGGTCCCGGCGGCATGGCAGGCGGCCAGGCGCTTGATCTCGCCGCCGAAAAATCGCCGCCGGACGAGGCGGGCATCATCACGCTGCAGGCGATGAAGACCGGCGCGCTGCTGCGTTTCGCCTGTGAGGCAGGCGCGATCATCGCCGGTTCAGAGCCGCAACATCGCCAGCGACTGCGGCTGTTCGGCCAGAAGATCGGCCTTGCCTTCCAGCTCGCCGACGATCTGCTGGACCTGACCTCGGATGCCGCCACCATGGGCAAGGCAACCGGCAAGGACGCCGGACGCGGCAAGGGCACGCTTGTCGCCCTGCACGGCATAACCTGGGCGGAAGACCGGCTGGACGCTTTGACCGCCGAAGCCGTCGAACTGCTTGCGCCCTACGGCGAAAAGGCGTCCATTCTGCAGGAGACGGCTCGCTTCATCGCCAGCCGGGAAAACTAGACAGGGATAGGAAACGAGAATGCCGGACGTCCTGAGCTATCTGCCCTACATGTGGCCGGCCTATGTGGCCTATGTCATCAATGTCGCGAGCCCCGGACCGGCCAATTTCGCCATCATCGGCACCTCGATCTCCCAAGGGCGCCGCGCCGGCCTGATCACCGCGCTCGGTATTGCCAGCGGCTCGCTGACCTGGGCGACGGCCGCGGCCCTCGGCCTTGCGGCGCTGCTCCGCAACTATGCGATCGCGCTTGAGATCATGAAGGTGCTCGGCGGGATCTACCTGATCTATCTGGCCTGGAAGGCCTACAAGTCCGCGCGCCTGCCGGATTCCAAGGTCGCCCTGGGCAACACCAAAACCAATTACACCGCCCGCCAGCTCTGGCTGCGCGGATACGCGGTCCACGTCACCAACCCGAAGGCGATCTTCGCCTGGCTGGCGATCATTTCGCTCGGCCTGCCGGAAAATGCGCCGACCTCGGCGATCCTTTTGATCATCGGCGTCTGCATGAGCTCGAGCCTGCTGATCTTCACCACCTATGCGATGGTGTTTTCGACATCGCATGCGCTGCGCGGCTACAAGGCCGCGCGGCGCTGGATCGAAGGCACGATGGCCATCTTCTACAGCGTCGCCGGCCTGAAGCTGCTGACGAGCCGCATCTGAGCGGCCCGCCCCTTCCTCATCAGCTTTTTTGATCAGCCCTGGGTGATCGGCGCGATCGCCACTTCGACGCGGCGGTTCTGCGCGCGGCCGTCCGAGGTCGCATTGGTGGCAACCGGCTGCGACGGGCCGAAGCCCATGGTCGACATGCGGCGCTGGTCCACACCGCGGCCGCCGAGATAATTCGCGACGGAGGCGGCGCGGCGTTCGGAGAGCGCCTGGTTATGCTGCAGGCTGCCAGTCGAGTCCGTATGACCGTTCACGTCGATCAGGGTGCGGTTGAACTTGTTCAGCACGATCGCGACGGAATCCAGCGTCCGGTAGAAGGGCGGGATCACCTGGTCCTGGTCGGTGGCAAACGTGATGTTGGACGGCATGTTGAGAATGATCCGATCGCCGACACGGGTCACGGAAACGCCGGTGCCCTGCAACTGGGCGCGCAGTTCCGCTTCCTGGTTGTCCATGTAGGCGCCGATCCCGCCACCGGCGAGCGCGCCGATACCGGCGCCGATCAGCGCATTGCGGCCGGCATGGCGTCCACCGGTCAAGCCGCCGGCAAGCGCGCCGAGACCCGCGCCGATGGCGGCGCCGCCGGCGGTGTTGGAAATCTTCTGCTCGCCCGTATAGGGGTCGGTCGTGGTGCAGGCGGAAAGATAGGTCGCGCAAAGTGCGACGATTGCGATTTTCTTGAGCATGTAAATAGATATCCCCGTCGTCAGTGGTGATACCTCATTTACCACGAATTGCGGCAATAGCGAGGAGACCGGAAGGTCTTCGTCATCGACAGGCAGCAGGGCGAACCCGTCCCGGTCCAGACACTGGGTGAAGAGACCCGATGCGGCGATAAAACGGGCGGATCAGCGAGCCGCCGGCAGGCTTTTCAGAACGTCGAGCAGCCGGTCGCATTCGGCATCCGTGCCGATCGAGATGCGCAGATAGTCGGCTATGCGCGGCTTGTTCCAGTGCCGGACCAGCACGCCCTCGGCCCGCAAGGCCGAATAGACTTCGGCGCCCGACAGGACCGGATGCCGGGCGAAGACGAAATTCGCCTGCGACGGCAAGACATCGAAACCCATCGCCTGCAATTCACCGCTGACGCGGTCGCGCGTCGCGATGATCTTTTGCCGGCAGGCCTCGAACCACTCCACATCCTCGATCGCGGCGGTCGCGGCGACCTGCGCCAGCCGGTCGAGCGGGTATGAATTGAAACTGTCCTTCACCCGTTCCAGGGCGTCGATCAGCGGCCGCTGGCCGAGCGCAAAACCGACCCGCATGCCGGCAAGCGAGCGTGATTTCGACAGTGTCTGGATGACGAGAAGGTTCGGATAGCGGGCGATGAGGCTCGCGGCCGTCTCGCCGCCGAAATCGATATAAGCCTCGTCCACCACGACAGGCGCGTCCGGGTGCGCGGCCACCAGCGCCTCGATTTCCGACAGGAAGAGGCCGATGCCGGTCGGCGCATTCGGGTTCGGAATGATGATCGCGCCGCAGGGGCGGTCGTAGTCGGAAAGCCTGATCTGGAAGCCTTCATCAAGCGGGATCTCCACGACGTCGATATCGTAGAGCCGGCTATAGGTTGGATAGAAGCTGTAGGTGATATCCGGATAGAGCAGCGGCTTGTCATGCTTCAGCAGCGCCTGGAACGTATGCGCCAGTACCTCGTCCGAACCGTTGCCGACAAAGACTTCATCCGCCTCTACGCCGAAACGCAGGGCAATCGCTTCGCGCAACGCCGTGGCCGACGGATCCGGGTAAAGCCGCAACGCATCGTCCGCCGCCGCCCGGATCGCGGCAACCGCCCTCGGCGAGGGCCCGTACGGGTTCTCGTTGGTATTGAGCTTGACCAGATTCTGGATACGCGGCTGCTCGCCCGCGACATAGGGCTTCAGCGTACTGACGATCGGCGACCAGTATTGGCTCATGAGATTATTCGGCAGCCGTGCGTTGGCCAAACCGATTTTCGATATACTCGATCACCAGCTTTTCGAAATCGGCGGCGATGTTCACGCCGCGCAGGGTCAGCGCCTTCTGGCCGTCGATAAACACCGGCGCAGCCGGCGTCTCACCGGTACCCGGCAGCGAGATGCCGATATCGGCATGTTTGCTTTCGCCGGGACCATTGACGATGCAGCCCATCACCGCGACGTTGAGCGCCTCGACGCCCGGATATTTCTCGCGCCAGACCGGCATGTTCTTGCGCAGGTCGTTCTGGATGTTCTGCGCGAGCTCCTGGAACACCGTCGAGGTCGTGCGGCCGCAGCCGGGACAGGCGGCGACGACGGGAACGAACTGGCGGAAACCCATGACCTGCAGCAGTTCCTGCGCCACCTGCACTTCGCGGGTCCGGTCGCCGTTCGGCTCCGGCGTCAACGAAACGCGGATCGTATCGCCGATCCCGTGCTGCAGCACATAACCCATGGCGGCCGACGAAGCGACAATGCCCTTGGAACCCATGCCGGCCTCTGTGAGACCGAGATGCAGCGCATGGTTGGAGCGCTCGGCAAGCATGGAATAGACGGCAATCAGGTCCTGCACCTGGCTGACCTTGGCCGACAGGATGATGCGGTTGCGCGGCAGGCCGATCTGTTCGGCAAGCTCGGCGGAAATCAGCGCCGACTGGACGATCGCCTCGTGCATGACCTGGCGGGCCGACAGCGGCGAACCTTCCGCCGCATTGCGGTCCATCAGCGTGGTCAAAAGATCCTGGTCGAGCGAACCCCAGTTGACGCCGATACGAACAGGCTTGTCGTAACGGATCGCCATCTCGATGATATCGCCGAACTGCTTGTCCTTCTTGTCCTTGAAGCCGACATTGCCGGGATTGATGCGGTATTTCGCCAGCGCCTCGGCGCAGGCCGGATGGTCGGCGAGCAGCTTGTGGCCGATATAGTGAAAATCGCCGACCAATGGCACATCCATGCCGAGCCGCAGCAGCCGCTCGCGGATTTTTGGAACGGCAGCGGCGCTTTCGTCGCGATCGACGGTGATGCGAACCAGCTCGGAACCGGCCTTGTAGAGGGCCGCGACCTGCGCGACCGTTGCGTCGATATCGGCGGTATCCGTATTGGTCATCGACTGCACGACGACAGGCGCGCCTCCGCCGACGATGACGCCGCCCACATCGACGGCGACCGTGGCGCGGCGCGGTTTCGGGTCGTATTCGATGGGTGCGGTCATCGGAAATCTCGTCGCCTTGGGAATGAAGCGCCTTTCAGGTGGCGTATGGCTTGCGGCTTGTCAACCGCCGCGACGCTCACTTTATCGCACCCGCCTTTCCCGTTCCAGCCCGGCAGGCTGACGCGCCTAGTGATGCGCGGCATCCGCATGTCGAGCCAAAGGCGAGAGCACCAGCACCACGACGATCAGCGCCGAGAGGCCGGCGAAGATGATCGCAAGGCCGGTATGCTCGGCGATGAAGCCGATCGCGGACGGCGCGACCAGGATGCCGGAATAACCCATGGTCGTGACCACCGAAAGGCCGACGCCGGCCGCCATGCCCGGCAGGTTGCCGGCGGCCGAAAAGGCGATCGGCACGATGTTGGAAATGCCGATGCCGGTCAGCGCAAAACCGGCGATCGCCATCGGCGCATTCTGGGCAAAGCCGATCAGCAGCAGGCCGAAGATCGAGATGACGGCACAGACGCGCAGCGTCCTGACCGCGCCGAAACGGTCGCGGATCAGGTCGCCGGCAAAGCGCATCGTGGCCATGGTGAGCGAAAATGCCGCGAAGGCGAAACCGGACAGGGTGACGGAGGCTGCAAGCTCGTTGCGCAGGTAAAGCGCGCCCCAATCGAGGATCGCACCTTCCGGGATCATGCAGAACAGCGCCATGATGCCGATCAGCCAGGGCAGCGGCGAACGCGGCAGACGGCTTCCGCCATGTTTTGCCTCATCCGGATGCGGCGCATCGTGCAGCACGGTCCGCCAGGCAGCAACGATCATCAGCGCGGCAAGCACTGTCACCAGGATGGCATGTGCCGAAACGCCGATATGTTCGATCAGGAAGCCGCCCGTCGACGAGCCGAGTAATCCTCCGAGGCTCCAGAAGGCATGGCAGGACGACATGATCGCCCGGCGCATGTATTTCTCGACCGAGACCGCATTGGCATTCATCGCCACGTCCATCGCCCCGATCAGGCCACCAAACAGGAATATGGCGACCGCACCCGACCAGACGCTGCCGACCCAGGTGAGCAGCAGCAATGTCGGCGTCAGAAGCACCGATATATATTTGGAAACCTGGCTCGATCCGAACCGGGCAATCTGGCTGCCGGCAATCGGCATCATCACCAGCGACCCGAGCCCGAAAGTCAGGATCATCAACCCGAGCGAGCTCTCGCTCAAGCCCAGGCGGCTTGCGAATTCCGGAATCTTCGGCGCCCAGGCACCCACCATGAAGCCGTTCATCAGGAAGAGCAGCGACACGCCTACCCTTTCGCGGGTGATGAAGTTTCGTGAGCTGGAGGAAACGTTCGAGGGCGAGCGACTATCCATGGACAAGTTCCTTTTCGATCGCGGCGAACATATTTAAATCGATTGAATTTGCAACGCGGCGAGGAGGCTTTCCCTCTCACAAATTGTATCCGGGCGAAACCCACAACGAGAGAAAAGTTCACCGCGCTCCCCTCCTTGCCGAAACTTCGGCGTCTGGGTGGCAACAAACCGCATCGTATGCGGCCCGCCCAAGCGTTCGCGCTTGGCTTCCTGATCTGGGGCAATCCGCCGGCCATCAACGTCACGGCCGGCGCTATGGCGCCGGCCGATGATCATGTTTGACGAAAGATCCGGCCGGGAAATCGGCGCCGGAGAAGGCGGCTGAGGTCAGCCGCCATAGACGATCAGCAGATCCTTGGCGTCGATCTGGTCGCCCGCCTTGACGAGGACTTCGGCAACCGTCCCGTCCTTTTCGGCGTGGAGCGCGGTTTCCATCTTCATCGCCTCGATCGAGAGCAGAACGTCACCCGCCTTGACGACCTGACCGGTGGTCGCGAAGACGCGGCTGATGACGCCGGGCATCGGTGCCCCGAGATGGGCGGCATTGCCCATATCCGCCTTGCGGCGCACCGCGCTGCCGGAAGCCCCATGCGCCCGGTCAGGCACCTTGATGCGGCGCGGCTGGCCGTTGAGTTCGAAGAACACGGTGACCATGCCCTGGGCATCCGTTCCGCTCATCGCCTGGTTGACGACGACCAGCGTCTTGCCCCGCTCGATATCGGCGAACAGCTCCTCGCCGTCCTTCAGCCCGTAGAAATAGGCATGCGTCGGCAGCACGGAGACCGGCCCATAGGTGTCGGAGGCCAGCGCGAAATCGGTGAACACCTTCGGATACATCAGGTAGGAGGCGAACTCGAAGTCGTCGACCTTGCGCTCCAGCTTGTCTTCGATGACTTTGCGCTCCGCCGCGAGATCCGCGGGCGCCAGCAGCGAACCCGGCACCGCGGTATAGGGCGCCTCCCCCTTCAGCGCCTTCTTCTGCAGCGCTTCCGGCCATCCGCCCGGAGGCTGGCCGAGATCGCCCTTCAGCATCGAGACGACCGAATCCGGAAACGCGATGTCCTTGGCCGGGTTCTCGACGTCGGCGACGGTCAGGTCCTGGGAGACCATCATCAGCGCCATGTCGCCGACCACCTTGGAAGACGGCGTCACCTTGACGATATCGCCGAACATCTGGTTCACGTCGGCATAGGTCTGGGCGACCTTGTGCCAGCGGGTTTCAAGCCCGAGCGAGCGGGCCTGTTCCTTGAGGTTGGTGAACTGGCCGCCCGGCATTTCGTGCAGATAGACTTCCGAAGCCGGCCCCTTGAGGTCGCTTTCGAAGGCCGCGTACTGGCCGCGCGCCGCTTCCCAGTAGAAGGAGATGCGGCGGATCCATTCCGGATCGAGGCCGGGATCGCGCTCGGAGCCCGCCAGCGCTTCGACGATCGAGCCGAGGCAGGGCTGCGAGGTATTGCCGGAAACCGCGTCCATCGCCGCATCGACCGCATCGACGCCCGCGTCTACCGCGGCAAGCACCGTCGCTGCGGAAATGCCGGACGTGTCATGGGTGTGGAAATGGATCGGCAGCGAGGTCGCCTCGCGCAGCGCCGTAAACAGCACCTTTGCCGCAGCCGGCTTCAGGAGACCGGCCATATCCTTGAGCGCAATGATATGCGCGCCCGCCTTCTCCAGCTCTTCGGCGAGAGAGACGTAATATTTAAGGTCGTATTTCGGCCGGGCGGAGTTGAGCAGATCGCCGGTATAGCAGATCGCCGCCTCGCAGAGCTTGTTCTCCTCCTGGATCGCATCCATCGAGACGCGCATGTTCTCGACCCAATTGAGGCAGTCGAAGACACGGAAGAGATCGATGCCGCCCTTCGCCGCCTGGCGGACGAAGTACTTCACCACGTTGTCGGGGTAGTTCTTGTAACCGACGCCGTTGGCGCCGCGCAGCAGCATCTGCAGAAGCAGGTTCGGCGCGTCCTCGCGGATCATCGCGAGCCGCTCCCAAGGGTCTTCGGTCAGGAAGCGCATGGAAACGTCGAAAGTCGCCCCGCCCCAGCATTCCAGCGAGAACAGGTTCGGCAGCGCCCGCGCATAGACGCCGGCCACGCGGGCGATGTCATAGGTCCGCATGCGGGTGGCGAGCAGCGACTGGTGCCCGTCGCGCATCGTCGTATCGGTCATCAGCACGCGCTTTTCGTTGCGCATCCATTCGCCGAATTTTTTCGGGCCGAGCTTGTCGAGAAGCTGCTTGGTGCCGTCCGGTATCGGCCCGTTGATATAGGGCAGGATAGGCTTGGCCGCGTGTTCGGAAGGTGCAGGCCGGCCCTTGGTTTCCGGATGGCCGTTGACCGTCACGTCGGCGAGATAGGTGAGCAGCTTGGTGGCGCGGTCCTGGCGCTTCACCTGCTCGAACAGTTCCGGCGTCGTATCGATGAACCGCGTCGTATAGGAATTGTCGCGGAATTTCGGATGACCGATGATCGCTTCGAGGAAGGTCAGGTTGGTGGCGACGCCGCGGATACGGAATTCCCTGAGCGCCCGGTCCATGCGGCTGATCGCTTCCTGAGGCGTCGAGCCGGCGGCCGTCACCTTGACCAGCAGCGGATCGTAATAGCGGGTGATCACCGCGCCGGAATAGGCCGTGCCGCCATCGAGACGGATGCCGAAACCGGCCGCCGAACGATAGGCGGTGATGCGGCCGTAGTCCGGTATGAAATTATGCTCCGGGTCTTCCGTGGTGATACGGCACTGCAATGCGTGGCCGTGCAGGCGAATATCGGCCTGGGCCGGAACGCCCGATTCCGGCGTGCCGATCGCAAAACCCTCGAGGATATGGATCTGGGCCTTGACGATATCGATGCCGGTGACGACTTCGGTCACCGTATGCTCGACCTGGATGCGCGGGTTCACCTCGATGAAGTAGAACTTGCCGCTGTCGGCATCCATCAGGTACTCGACCGTGCCGGCTCCGACATAATTGGTCGCCGCGGCGATCTTCAGCGAGTAGGCCGCCAGTTCCTGGCGCTGGGCTTCCGACAGATAGGGGGCCGGGGCACGTTCCACGACCTTCTGGTTACGGCGCTGGATCGAACAGTCGCGCTCGAAGAGATGCACGACATTGCCGTGGGTATCGCCGAGGATCTGGCTTTCCACGTGGCGGGCACGCTCGACGAGCTTTTCCAGATAGACCTCGTCCTTGCCGAAGGCGGCCATCGCCTCGCGCTTGGCTTCGGTCACTTCCTTGGCGAGGTCCTTCGGATCGCGGATGGCGCGCATGCCGCGCCCGCCGCCGCCCCAGGAGGCTTTCAGCATGACGGGATAGCCGATTTCCTCGGCCATCCTGGCGACTTCCGCCATATCGTCCGGCAGCGGCTCCGTCGCCGGCACGACCGGCACGCCCACCGAAATGGCCAGGTTACGCGCGGCGACCTTGTTGCCGAGCTGACGCATCGTATCCGGCCGAGGGCCGATGAAGATGATGCCTGCATCGTTGCAGGCCTCCACGAACTCCGGGCTTTCCGACAGAAGACCGTATCCCGGATGGATGGCATCGGCACCGGAAAGCTTGGCGACACGAATGACTTCGGGAATGGATAGATAGCTTTCGATCGGCCCCATGTCCTTGGACAGATGCGGGCCTCGGCCGACCTGATAGCTCTCGTCCGCCTTGAAGCGATGCAGCGAGAGCTTGTCCTCCTCCGCCCAGATCGCCACGGTTTTGATGCCAAGCTCATTAGCAGCCCGGAAGACGCGGATCGCGATCTCCGAGCGGTTGGCAACCAGAATCTTCGAAATCGACAAGACGAATCTCCCCACACGCCATCGAGAAAAATGCTGCACTGCAAAGAAACCAATATCGTCTTATGCAAGCAAGCGCAATTTGTCGGGAGGGCCGGATGACACATTTATGTCGTGAGGAAATCGGGCTGACGCCGAGGTACTCTAGGTAACGAGACCGAGGCGAAACGCAGAAGCGACCACATGCTGGCGGTTCTTGGCGCGCAGCTTCTCCTGAAGGCCGTTGATGTACCAGTCGACCGTATGGCTGGAAATATCGAGCGACTTTGCGATCTCGTTGGAGGTCAGGCCGTCGGCAAGCAGCACGATCACCTCCATCTCGCGGCGGGTCAGCTGGGTATCGACCTTTGCGACGGCTTCCAGCTCTTCCGTCTGGCCGCGCAGGTCCAGAAAGCGCCAGAACACCTTTTTGGCGGCGACATCGAAAAGCGCCATTTCCGCGGGCGAGAGATCCACCGGGCGACCGCCGAGGCTCATATTGCCGAGCAGACCGTTGCGGCCATGAACCGGAAACATATAACCGTCCTGCAGGCCGTAACGGGTTCCCTCCTGCATCATCCGCTGCATGCGCTGCCGATGCGGATCGTTCCGCAGCCTGAGAACAGCATCCCGCCAGCGAAAGGGCCTCTGCGCGATGCTGAGCATACGAACAGTCGGATCGACGAGCAGATATTTGCGGCCAAGATAGACTTCCTGCCAGCCTTCCGGCCAGCGGCTGGCGAGGATCAGGCCGGCCTGATCCTGAAGGGAGCGCGGCTGGATAGCCAGTCCATAATATTCAAAACCATAGGCTTTCAGCAGGGATTCGAGCTGAGCCGTCAGTTCTGCCTCGGTCTTGATTTCCCCGACGAGTATCAAGAGTTGCACGACCAACTGAATGTTCACGACCTGCTCCCTGCCGCGCTCTTTCCGGGCGCTTTTTCTCTTTACGTTAAATTTCAGTAACTTCCCTCTTTCACAATCGATTAGCATAGTTATCATTCTTTGAAGGTATACCGCGAAATCTAGCCCTTGACGGCTTTGTGAGGGGCGCCGTGGATTGGTTCAAGACACCGAATGCGCGAAGCCTTGCCCTCTATGAAACATTTCTGGCAGAAGAGTATTATCTCCGGCGTCCGTCGCGGAATTGCCGTTTCCGATCATTAGATTACCGATGCCGCCGGGATGGCGGCTCCATATGAAAAAGGTTGCGCAGTTGACGCTGTTCCAGGTTTACGCACGAGCCCTCAAATATCTGGCAAAGAACAAATGGCGCGTCACCGCCGTCGTCATCGCCAATATCGTGCTTGCCGTCATCACCATTGCCGAGCCGATCCTCTTCGGCCGGATCATCGATGCCATTTCGTCCGGCGGTAACGTTACCCCGGTCCTGTTATTGTGGGCCGGTTTCGGCGTCTTTAACACAGTCGCCTATGTGCTCGTTTCCCGAGAGGCGGACAGGCTCGCCCATGGCCGCCGCGCCTCGCTGCTGACCGAAGCGTTCGGGCGCATCATCTCCATGCCGCTTGCCTGGCACCATACCCGGGGCACATCCAATGCGCTGCACACCCTGCTGCGTGCGGCCGAAAGCCTGTTCGGCCTCTGGCTCGAATTCATGCGCACCCATCTCGCCACCGCGGTGGCGCTCGTGCTGCTGATCCCGACCGCGATCTCCATGGATTGGCGGCTCAGCCTCGTGCTGCTGGTGCTGAGCATCCTTTATTGGATCATCGGCGTGACGGTGATGAACCGCACCAAGGAGGGACAGGCCTCGGTCGAGAACCATTATCACACGGTCTTCTCGCATGTGAGCGACTCGATCAGCAACGTATCTGTGCTGCACAGCTACAACCGCATCGAGGCCGAGACCCTGGCGCTGAAGGACTATACCAAGGACCTGCTTGCCGCCCAGTATCCGGTGCTCGACTGGTGGGCCCTGGCGGGTGCGCTCAACCGCACCGCCTCGACGGTGTCCATGGGCGTCATCCTCGTCATCGGCACGCTTCTGGTCCAGCGCGGCGAAATCCGGGTCGGCGACGTCGTGGCCTTCATCGGCTTCGCCAACCTGCTGATCGGCCGTCTCGATCTGTTGCGCCAGTTCGCAACCCAGATTTTCGAAGCGCGCGCCAAGCTCGAGGACTTCTTCATTCTCGAGGATTCCGTCGAGGAGCGGGCCGAACCGGCCGATGCCGCCGACCTCGGCGAGGTTCGCGGCGAGGTGGAATTCCGCGATGTCTCCTTCGGCTTTGCCAGCACCAGCCAGGGCATCCACAACGTCTCCTTCACCGCCAAGGCCGGAGAGACGGTCGCCATCGTCGGCCCGACCGGCGCCGGTAAGACCACGCTCATCAACCTTCTGCAGCGCGTCTACGACCCGCAGGAAGGCAAGATCCTGATTGACGGCGTCGATATCGGCAAGGTGACGCGGAAATCGCTGCGCCATTCCATCGCCACCGTCTTCCAGGATGCCGGCCTCCTGAACCGGTCGATCAGCGAGAACATCCGCCTCGGCCGAGAGGGCGCGAGCGAGGAGGAAATCGCCAAGGCGGCCGAAGCCGCCGCCGCCGCCGAGTTCATCGAGACCCGGCTGAACGGCTACGAGACCCCGGTGGGCGAGCGCGGCAACCGCCTGTCCGGCGGCGAACGCCAGCGCATCGCCATTGCCCGCGCCATCTTGAAAAACGCCCCGATCCTTGTCCTCGACGAAGCGACCAGCGCGCTCGACGTCGAGACGGAGGCCCGCGTGAAGACGGCCATCGACCGGCTTCGCGAGAACCGCACCACCTTCATCATCGCCCACCGGCTCTCGACCATTCGCGACGCGAACAAGGTGATCTTCCTCGAAAACGGACGGGTGGCCGAGATGGGCAGCTATGAGGAACTCAGCGAGAGCGGCGGCCGCTTCGCTTCGCTGCTGAAGGCAAGCGGCATCCTGACGGACGACGAAGCGGCGGGCCATCCGGGGCCGGTGGCACAGCCCGCCTGATCAGCCGGACCTCAATAAAAAAACCCGCCGCCATTCGCATGGCGGCGGGTTTTTCTGTGTCAGCTTCCCGGTGAGCCGGGATCTCAGCTGCTGGCCGGTTCCGGCAGGCGCTTCACGGCTTCTCCGTCGAGAAGGAAACCTTCCGCCTCATTGACCGCCTGGCCGTCGATCGTGACCGTGTCGCCTTCGACGACGATCCGGTGTGCGGTATCCCCGACGGTCAGTTCGGCGGTAAAGCCGTTCCAGTCGCTCGGCAGCACCGGATTGACGAACAGCCGGTCGCCCTGACGACGGATGCCGAGAATGCCTTCGGTGGCGGCGCGATAGAGCCAGCCCGCCGAGCCCGTGTACCAGCTCCAGCCGCCGCGGCCGGTATAGGAGCCATGACCATAGACATCGGCCGCGACCACATAGGGCTCGACGCGATAGGTCTCCGCCGCTTCACGATCGAGCGCGTGGTTGATCGGGTTCAGCATCTGGAAGCACTTCCAGGCATCGTCGCCGCGCTTGAGACCCGCCAGCGCCAGCACGACCCAGATCGCCGCATGGGTATACTGGCCGCCGTTTTCGCGCACACCCGGCGGATAGGCCTTGATATAGCCCGGATCCCTGCGGGTATCCTGGAAGGGCGGCGTGAACAGGCGGATGATGCCGGCCTCGCTGTCGACGAGCTTTTCGAGCACCGCGTCCATCGCCTGGGCGGCACGATCCGGATCGCCGACGCCCGACAGCACGCTCCAGGACTGGGCGAGCGAGTCGATGCGGCATTCGTCGCTGGTGCTCGAGCCGAGCGCGGAACCATCGTCGAAATAGCCACGGCGATAATAGGTGCCGTCCCAGCCGGCCTTTTCGAGCGCCTGCTTGAGGGTTTCGATATGGTCGGTCCACCGCTGGACGCGCTTCCTGTCCTTGCGCGCTTCCGCATAGGGAAGGAAGTTGCGCAGCGCGGCGGCCAGGAACCAGCCGAGCCAGACGCTCATGCCGCGGCCGCCGACGCCGACGCGGTTCATGCCGTCATTCCAGTCGCCGCCGAGGATGAGCGGCAGGCCCTTGTCGCCGGTGCGGGTGATCGCCAGGTCCAGCGCCCTTGCCGCATGCTCGTAGAGGGATGCGGTCTCGGTCGAGATCGTCGGCTGGATGAAGGCGTCGTGTTTGCTCTTTTCGAGCACCGGACCCTCGATGAACGCCAGTTCCTCGTCGAGCAGCGATTGATCGCCGGTCACCGAGACATACTGGTGCACACCATAGGCGAGCCAGACGACGTCGTCGGAGATCATCGTCCGCACCCCGGCCCCGGAACCCGGCAGCCACCAATGCAGGACGTCGCCTTCCTTGAACTGCCGCGAGGCGGCATTGACGATCTGGCGGCGGGCGAGCGACGGCTCGTGCACCAGGAAGGCCAGCGTATCCTGCAGCTGGTCACGGAAGCCGAAGGCGCCGGATGCCTGGTAGAAGGCGGTGCGGGCCATGATGCGGCAGCCAAGCGCCTGATAGGGCAGCCAGTGGTTGACCATGTTGTCGAGCGACTTGTCCGGCGTCGAGATCTTCAGGCGGCCGGTGAAGCCGGTCCAGAAATCCTGGTTCGCCTCAAGGATCGGAGCAAACTCCTCGCCGCGCAGCTGGGCGACCAGCGCCTGGGCCTCTTCCTTCGTATCGGCATCGCCGAGATAGAAGGTGACCGTCCTCTCTTCGCCCGGCGCAAGCTCGATGTCATAGGCGAGCGCCGCGCAGGGGTCGCCGTCGAGATCGAGCGCGTTGCTGAGCGCGGAAGCGGACATCACCGCCGCCGGCATCTGGACCGAACCGAAACGGCCGATGAATTCGCGGCGGCTCGCCGTGAAGCCGACCGGCGTCTCCTTCATTCCCATGAAGGCCACGCGGCGGTAGTCGATGCTGTAGGAATTGGTGGCGAAGAGCGTGCCGGTTTCCTCGTCGCGGGTGGAAAGGATGAACGGCAGGGACCGGGCCGGATTGGCGCCGAGCAGCCATTCGACATAACCGTAGATGCGCAGCTTGCGGGTTTCCGAACCACCGTTGTGGAGCAGGATGGACGAGAGCTTTGCAGCCCGTGTCCGGTCGACCGTCTGGGTAAGCCTGATCTTCAGGCCGTCTTCTTCGCTCGAGAAGACGGAGTAGCCGAGCCCGTGCCGGGTTTCAAACTTAACCTCCGGCTTGCGCGACAGGACCGCGAACGGCGTCATGACCGCACCGCTATCCCGGTCTGCGACGTAGAATGCCTCGCCCGGACGGTTGATGACCATGTCGTTGGTCCAAGCGGTCAGCTGGTAGTCGCGGGAGTTCTTGGCCCAGGTGAAGCCTGCGCCTTCTGCCGCGATATGGAAGCCGAACTTGTCGTTGGAGATGATGTTGATCCACGGCTGCGGCGTCGACTGGCCGCCATGCAGGCGCACCACATATTCGCTGCCATCCTTGGTGAAGCCGCCGAAACCATTCCAGAAGTCGAGATCCGCCGGAGCCTCGACCGGAGCCGGAGCCTGGAAGATCTCGCCGTTCAGGAGCGGACGGCGATCGACCTCGATCTCCTGGTCCTTCGGCGGCGCGAAGATCGTCGCCGTGCGGTTGAGCTGGTCGCTGATCTTGCCATTGCGGGCGTGCAGAACCACGCGGGAGGCGGCGATCAGGCCTTCCGAACCCTCGTCGTCCATGATGTCGCGACGCAGCGAGAAGACATGCTGGCGCTGGCCTTCCTGCTGGCTGAGACGGCGGGAACTCTCAGAGAGATGTTCCAGCGCCTGCTGCATTTCCTGCGCATAGGAAGCCGCCCGCTCGTTGAAGATGACGAGGTCGGTGATGACGCCGCGCGAGCGCAGATATTCCTGGGCGCTCATCGCTTCCTTGGCGACCGGCATGTCGTTGTCGTCGTTGATGCGCAGCGTGAAGATCGGGAAGTCGCCGGAAACCGACGACGGCCAGAGCGCCGACTGCTGCTGCATGCCCGCATGGATGGTCGCCTGGTCGGCGCGCAGCTGCATGTCGGGATAGATGAGGTAGCGCGCCAGGTGCTGGAACGCCGCCGCATCCTGCGAAGAGACGCCGAGATGGCGCATCTGCACCTGCGTGCGCGTCCAGGCCTGGGTGAGCTCGGTCTGGAACGCATCCGGGTGACGATAGCGTTCGATTGCCTGGTCGAGGTCTTCACGCCGGGGCGCTGCGATCGTCCAGAAGATCACGCTGACCTTCTTGCCGGCCGGCACGCGCACGACGCGGCGCAGCGACAGGATCGGATCGAGGGTGAAGCCGTCCGTGCCCGACAGCGTCGCGCCGGGATCGAAGGCGGCAGCTTCCGAAAGCGTGCGGCCGCGGCCGAGGAACTTGCGGCGGTCGGTCTCGAACTCGGTCGGGCGGGCCGAACCGGCATTGTCGGCCGCCAGATGGGCGATCACCATGTCCGGCTCGTTCGGCGTGCGCTTGTTGCGCCATGCGCGGATGACGTCGCCGCGACGGCCGATTTCCGTGCGGACGAACATCCGCTGGAAGACCGGATGGGCGTTGTCGTCGTCCTCGTTGGTGAGCACGGGTTCCATATAGGAGGTCACTTCGATGAAGCGGTCCTCGGTACCCATGTTGAGAAGCGTCAGGCGACGGCCTTCGGCATCATGCTCGGTCGCGACGATGCATTCCACCGTGCTCGTGAGGTCGCCGATCGTCTTGTGGAATTCCGCCCGTTCGTCGGAGAAGATCGCCTTGGTCTTTTCACCCTCGATGCGGCGCGGCTCGGCGGTGGCGGACCACCATTCGCCGGTCGTGGTATCGCGCAGGAACAGGAACTGGCCCCAGCGGTCTTCCGTCGGGTCGGGCTTCCAGCGGGCGACCGACAGGCCGTTCCAGCGGGAATAACCCGTGCCGGTCGCGGTCAGCATGACCGAATAGTGGCCGTTGGAGAGCAGCACCAGCTCGCGGTCCTTGGTGGCCGGGTTGTTGACGGTGCGGATTTCCGGCCGCAGCAACTCGCCCTGTCCCTTGCCGGGGGTCTCCTCGTGCTTGGCGCTCATCACCGGGATGTCGCGCGGCGCCTTTTCCTGCAGCAGCAGCTCGGCTGCCTCGATGATCGGGTCGGAGTGGAAGAGCTCGCGCAGCAGGCCGTTCATGACGACGTTGGCGACCGCAGCGATCGACATGCCGTGATGGTGGGCATAGTAGTTGAATACCACCGCGCAGCGCTTGCCTTCCGGCACGCGGGTCGGCGTGAAGTCGACCGCATCGTGGAAGCCGAACATGCCGAGCGCTCCGAGCGAACGCAGCTCGCTCAGGTTTTCCAGCGCGGCGATCGGGTCGTACTGGCTGGCCAGGATCGACGCATAGGGAGCGATGACGGCGTTCTGGCCGAGACCGCGCTTGAGGCCGAGCGTCGGCACCCCGAAGTTCGAGTACTGATAGTTCATCTGATGGTCGAGAGCGTTGAATGCCGCTTCCGAAATGCCCCATGGCGTGCCCAGCCGGCGGCCGTGGTTCATCTGTTCCCTGACGATCAGATTGTTGGTCTGGTTGAGGATGCCGCCCTGGCGCTCCTGCATGACGAGCGGCGGCATCAGGTATTCGAACATCGAACCGGACCAGGAGACCAGGGCGCCGCGCGCCCCGATCGGCACCACCTGGCGGCCGAGCTTGTACCAGTGTTCGGTCGGCAGGTCGCCCTTGGCAATGCCGAACAGGCTGGTCAGACGCGCTTCGGATGCGAGAAGGTCGTAGCAGGCCTCGTCGATCTCGTTGCTTTCGACCCGGTAGCCGATCGACAGAAGACGGCGGTCCTTGCGGAACAGGAAGCTGAAATCCATTCCGAAGGCGAGGTTGCGGGTCCGGTCGCGCAGCACGGCGAGCCGCTCGCGCAGGGATTCGATATTGCCGTTGTCGAAGACGCTGTCGGCGATATGCGCCTCGCAGGCGGTGACGAGCGACGCCGACCAGCGGGTCACTTCCTCGCTCTGCGCCGAGCGGACTTCCTGGTCGAGGTTGATCGCGAGCTTCTGGATGTCGCGGGCAAGCACGGCGAGGTTGATGATCCGGATCGACGCGAATTCATGCTCGCGCTTCACCGCGGCAAGCGCGTTGCCGAAACCGACGATACGTTCTTCGAGACGGTGGCGCAGCGGACGGACGGTCTTGCGATCGTCCGGCAGTGCCTTCAGCGTTTCGGCCAGAATGCCGGATACGTCGCCAAGGCCGTCGAGATTGCCCTGAAGGTGCGCGGAAGGAGCCTCGGCCCAGATGCGCAGCGCCGAGGAAATGGCGATGAGGTGGCCGGCGAAGTTGCCGCTGTCGACCGACGAGACGTAGCGCGGCATCAGCGGCTTCATCGTGTCGGTGTGATACCAGTTGAACATGTGGCCGCGGAATTTCTCGGCTTTTTCAACCGTCGAAATCGTCTGCTCGATACGCTCGATCGTGTCGGTGAAGCTGATCCAGCCGAAATGCCGCGCCGAGATCGTCGACAAGAGATAGACGCCGATATTGGTAGGCGACGTACGCTTGGCGATGACCGGGTTCGGCTTCTCCTGGAAATTGTCCGGCGGCAGGTAGTTCTGCTCCGCGGTCACGAAGGTCTCGAAATATCGCCAGGTGCGGCGGGCGATCTTGCGCAGTTCGACGGAAACGGGTTCCGGCACGAACAGCCGGTCTTCCGTCTCGGCCGACTGGCTGACGTACCAGGCGACGAGCGGCGAGAAGATCCACAGCACCGCGAACGGAATGCCGACCAGGAATGCATTGTCGCCCGGCATCGCCGACAGGATGATGCTGAGCACGGCGATCGCCGGCGCATGCCACATCGTCCTGTAATAATCCTGCGGGCTGCCCTGCGCACTCGACTGGATCGAGGCCGCGGTTCGCCATTCCAGCATCAGCTTGCGGCTGAAGAACAGGCGATAGAGGGACCGGGCGATCGCATCGGTCATGATGCAGGCGGAATCCGCGATGAAGACGACGCGCAGCGCCACCTGGGCATTGGCGGAACGCATGTCCGACCAGACGGAATAGAAATGCGCGCCCGGCACGATATCGGTCGAACCCGGCAGCAGGCCGGTGACCAGGCCGAGGGTCGGGGCGACGAACAGCGAGAAGATCAGCAGGATCTGCCAGACGAGAGCGCCGAGCGGGTCCATGAAGTACCAGCCGAGCACGGAAGCGAAGAACCAGGCGATCGGGGTCAGTGACCGGCGCAGGTTGTCGATCATCTTCCAGCGGCCGAGCGCGGTCACGCCCCGCTTCGGATCGAGGATGTAGGGCAGAAGCTGCCAGTCACCGCGGGCCCAGCGATGCTGACGGGAGACTTCGACCTCGTAGCGGACCGGAAAGTCCTCGACCAGCTCCACATCGGTGACGAGAGCGCAGCGCGCGAACGAACCTTCGAGAAGATCGTGCGAGAGAACCGAATTCTCCTCGATCCGGCCTTTCAGCGACGCCTCGAAGGCATCGACGTGATAGAGGCCCTTGCCGGTGAAGCTGCCTTCGCCGGTCAGGTCCTGATAGACGTCGGAAACGGTGAAGACGTAAGGATCGAGGCCGCGGCCGACGGAGAAGACGCGCTGGAAGACCGAGGCTTCCTTGCCGGTCGTCAAGGACGGCGTCACGCGCGGCTGCATCAGGCCATAGCCATGGATGACGCGATTGGTCTTAGGGTCGAGCACCGGCCGGTTGATCGGGTGGTGCATCTTGCCGACCAGCTTGGTCACCGCGTCGCGCATCAGGCGGGTGTCGGCATCGAGCGTCATGACGTACTGGACATCAGGCGGAACGATATTGGCACCCGAAAGATAGCTGGTGTCGCGGTCGCCGCGCAGCAGCATGTTGAGCTCATGCAGCTTGCCGCGCTTGCGCTCCCAGCCCATCCAGACGCCTTCGTTCGGATTGAACAGGCGGCGGCGATGCAAGAGGTAGAAGCGCGCCTTGCCGTCCTCGTCATATTTGGCGTTGAGCGCTGCGATCTCGCGCTTCGCATAATCGAGGATTTCGAGGTCGGCATCGCTTTCCTCGAACTTGCTGTCGCGCCAGTCGCTGAGCAGCGAGAAATAGATCTCGCCGTGCGGGTTGGCGAGATAATGGACCTCGAGGTTGCGGACGAGTTCGTCCACCGTGTCGCGGTCGGTGATCAGGCAGGGGACGGCGACGAGTGTCTTCGCCTCTTCCGGAATGCCTTCCTTGAATTCGTAACCGACCAGCCGGGCCGGCCGCACCACATAGGTCACCAGCGTATTGAACAGACCGGTCGCGCCTTCGGAAGCCGGCAGCGCAAACATCAGCAGGAAGAAGAAGACGACCGGCAGGGAAATACCCGCCTGCGCCAGGAACCAGCCGGCAACCGCCATGGCAAGCACTGTAATCAGGATGACCGGTCCGGCGATCGCGAACCAGTTGAGGCGCCGGACGAGGCGCACGAACCTCTGGACGAACAGCAGGTTGTAACCGACCGCGGCTTCCAGTTCACGGCGGCGGCGACCGACGACGAAGGCGCCGACATTGGTTTCGCGCGGATCGGAACCCGCCTCGGCGGAGGCTTTTTCGGCGAGCTGGATGGCGGCTTCCGCAACCTCGGACTCGCTCCTGCGGGAGCGGCGGGCAATCTGCTCGATGCGGTTGCGATAGGCATTGCGCGAGCCGAAATCGAGCGCTTCGTAATCGGTGCGCTGGCGGAAGATCTTGTCGATCTGCGAAACGTCCTCGAACCAGACGCTCCATTCCGTATCGTCGATCTCACGCAGGCTCTTGATGATGTTGCCCATCGTCACGTTGCCGGACGAAAGGCGGTTCTGCTCGGCGAGCATCACCTCTTCGACATCGGTGCCGGCCTGCTCGAGACGCTGCTCCAGCCAGGCGACGGCGAAACCCGAACTCTGCGAGGCATTGCGGAGGCGATACAGGAACTGCGCCGTGAACGTGTTGTCGCTCGTGAGGTTCTCGATGCCCTTCAGGACATCGGCGCTCGCCTCCTCGTTGTTGAGGCGGATGATCTCGTCGGCCGTCTCGTTGGCGCGGCGACGCATGTTGCGCGAACGATCGACGCGGGTCGCGATACGGCGCAGGTTCTCGATCAGCACGAAACGGATGAAGGAGGGCAGCGCCCAGAGCTCGCCGATCTCCAGCGGCTCCTTGATCTGGAACCCTTCGACCATCGCGGCCAGGCCCTCGCGGTTCAGGCTGCTGTGCGTATGGGCGACATAGAGCCAGGCGAGCACCAGCGTGCGCGGTATTTCCTGGCCGCCGACCATCATCGTCGGCAGCTGCCGGAAGAATTTCTTCGGGAAGTCGCGGCGGACCTCCTGGATCGCCTCTTCGACGATGTAGTAATTGTCGAGCAGCCATTCGGCGGCGGGCGTGATCGACGCGCCGGCATCGACGTCGGTCGCCGTCGCCCGGTAGACCCGAAGGATTTCCTTCTCGTTCTCCTGATGGCGCTTGAAGAATTCGAATTCCACGGCGCCCGGCAGGCTCGGCACGCCTTCCCTGCCGAGTTTTTCCCCGCATTCCCTCAATGCATCGATGTTGAAATAGGTCGAGCGGATCGAGTCGTTGTGATCGATCTGCTTGGCTTCGGTTTCGCGCGAGGAAGCTGACGGCGTAGTGTGAAATGACATGGATACGGGCTTCTGGTGAAAACTCTAAGGGTTTGTCGGCCTCGCCTTACTCGGCCTGCATCGGAAGCGCCAGTCATCATTTGGATTATGGTGACCGGCCGGATGCAAACCTGCGAGGGTGGGAAATAGAGGGCAGTCCGGATATTGCAAACGACTGGGGAAAATCTATTGCTCACTTCCTGCGGATTGACACGTATTCCGGCTCTAGCGAGCCCAGCCTGAATAAAACCTGAACGGAAGCAGGCCGTTGAAAATACGTCGGATTTTCGAACGCGCGAAATGGCTGCGATGGAACGCAGGGCGCCCCGGAGAGGCGAAATTTAATCGGCAAGGGTTACCTTCGCAAAGCCGCGCTGCTATTCATTGGAGACGCGAGGCCGATCTCGTCCTGCCCGCGACCGATCCAATCGAACTTTCGGTGTTTTGAGCGATGACGATCCCGTTTTCCAATGACATGGCCGAGGTAGTGGCAACCCGCCGCTACCTGCATCAATATCCGGAGCTTGGCCTCTCGGAATTCAACACGTCCGATTTCGTCGCCAGGCAGCTTGCCGACCTCGGATACGAGGTCACCCGGGGCCTCGGCCAGACCGGCGTGGTCGCCACCCTGAAGAACGGCACCAGCAGCCGCTCGATCGGCATCCGGGCCGATATGGACGCGCTGCCGATCGAGGAGGAAACCGGCGCGGAATACGCCAGCAGGAACAAAGGGCTGATGCATGCCTGCGGCCATGACGGCCACACCGCCATGCTGCTGGGCGCCGCCAGGATCCTGGCCCGGAGGAAAAATTTCGACGGCACGATCCACCTGATCTTCCAGCCGGCGGAGGAGAATTTCGGTGGCGCCAAGCTGATGATCGAGGACGGCCTCTTCAAGCGCTTCCCGTGCAGCGCCGTCTTCGGCCTGCACAACGACCCCGGCCTGCCCTTCGGTCAGATCGGCGTCAAGGAAGGTCCGATGATGGCCGCCGTCGACGAATGCCGCATCACCGTCAACGGCCGCGGCGGCCATGGCGCCGAACCGCAGGATACGTCCGACCCGATCGTCTGCGGCGCGAGCATCATCATGGCGCTGCAGACCATCGCTTCGCGCAACATCCACCCGCTCGACCAGATGGTCATCACCGTCGGCGCCTTCCATGCCGGCATGGCGAGCAACGTCATTCCCGAACGCGCCGAAATGCTGCTCACCATCCGCTCCTTCGACCCGAACGTCCGCAACGAGCTGGAGCGGCGTATCCGGATGGTCGCCGAGGGCCAGGCGGCGAGCTATGGCATGAGCGTCACGCTCGACTACAAGCGGGGTTACGAGGCGACCATCAATCACAAGGCCGAGACGGATTTCGTCCGCGATCTCGCCCGCCGCGTCGTCGGCGAGGACAAGGTCATCGACCTGCCCCGCCCGTCGATGGGCGCCGAGGACTTCGCCTACATGCTGGCAGAGCGGCCGGGCACCTATTTCCTGCTCGGCACCAAACGCACCGACAACGACCCGCCGCTGCACCACCCCCGTTTCGACTTCAACGACGACGCGCTGCCGATCGGAACGAGCTTCTGGGTGGAGCTCGCCGAAGCGTTTCTCCCGACACGATAGGTCCTCAAAGAAAAACACCTCCCGGGCGGCGAAGCGCGGGAGGTGCCTTCGGTCTTGGGAGGACCAAGCCCGAACCGGAAAAGACGAAGCCTGAAGGCCTCAGGGGAAAAGGCCCAGCGTCACGGCGCCGACGAAGATGAAGGCTGCCGTTACCAGGGCCGCATTGGCTGCCCATTGCCATTTGCCCGCGGCACCGCGGGCTGGGAAAGACCGTGTCTGATGCTCGATGTGACGCATGGATATCTCCCGGGTTCTGCCTTCGCCCTTTTCGAGCGTTGGCCTTATGCTAGCTTATCTCTACCAAGCCGATAGAGATAATGTTCCAAGCACCTGCCCGTTCCGTAGAAAATCCTTTTTTCTTAATGACCCATCGCCGCGATTAACGGTTTATTATGCTCAGGCGCCTTGTGAGCGCCTCAAGCACCAAAACGGTCCAGCGCCAGGCGGAAGATATCCGGGTCGATATTGCCGCCCGAGCAGACGGCGATCACCGTGTCGCCCAGCGTTTCGCCATGGAAGAGAGCGGCCGCCAATGCCACCGCGCCGCCGGGTTCGACGACGATCTTCAGCCGGCTGAAGGCGAGCGCCACCGCCTGCAACGCTTCGTCGTCGGTCACCACGAGACCCGCGCCGCAAAGCTTCGACATGATCGGGAAGGTGATGTTGCCGGGCTGCGGCGTGACGATCGCATCGCAGAGCGAACCGCCCTGCGTCGCATTGCGCTCGATCTTTCCCGACGCCAGCGAACGCGTCACGTCGTCAAAGCCTTGCGGCTCGCAAGGGTGCACGACAAGACCGGGCGCCCTGGCGTTCAGGGCAAGCGCGACGCCGGAAATGAAACCGCCGCCACCCGTCGGCACCAGCACGTCGGCCTTCTCGATGCCCTCTTCGCTCGCCTGTTCGGCGATTTCGAGCCCGGTCGTGCCTTGGCCGGCGATCACCAGCGGTTCGTCGAACGGCTTGATCAGCGTCAGCCCCCGCTCCCCGGATAGCCGCGCGCCGATCGCATCGCGATCCTCCTTGAGGCGGTCGTAAAGCACGACCTCGGCGCCATAGGCGCGGGTGTTCTCGATCTTGATGCGCGGCGCATCGGACGGCATGATGATCACGCTCGGGATGCCATGCATCTTCGCCGCCAGCGCCACGCCTTGCGCGTGGTTGCCCGAGGAAAAAGCGATCACACCCTTGGCCCGGACCTCGGGCGACAGCGCCGAGATTGCCGACCAGGCACCGCGAAACTTGAAGGAACCCGTATGCTGCAGGCATTCCGGCTTCACGAAGAGGCGCCGCCCGGCAATGTCGTCGAGGAAAGGCGAGGACAGAAGCGGGGTGCGCCGTACGTGGCCGGCAAGACGGTCACTGGCGGCTTCGATCATGGCGATATCGGTCATGCGGGGGGATCCATTCGGAAATGACGAGGCGGCGAGGCCGCAAGCCTATCGACGCTTTCCGCTCCGGTAAAGGCCGGGAGAGGACAGGCTCAGCCGGCTTCCGCCTTCTCAGGGATCGGCATCGAACCGAGCTTCACCAAAGCCTTGATCGGCAGGTGGTCGGAAGCGAGCCTTGCGAGCGGGCTGTCATGGGTTTCCACGGCGTCGATCAGCCCGGGACGGTTCGCCATGATGCGGTCGAGCGCGAGCACAGGCAGCCGCGACGGAAAACTCGGCACTGCCGCCGGCAGACCGAAAACGGTCGCGAGCGTGTTCAGCGAAGACCGGTCTCCGAGCCGCCATTCGTTGAGATCGCCCATCAGCACGGTCGGCTGCTCGTCGCGCGACCGCAGAATGTCGAGGATCATCCGCGCCTGCTGCTGCCGCGAGCGGTTGAGCAGGCCGAGATGGGCGGCGATGATGCGAAAGGCGCTGCCGTCCTTAAGTTCCAGTTCGGTGATCAAGGCGCCTCGCGGTTCGAGCCCCGGCAGCTTGACCTGATGGACGTCCCGCACCAGGCCTTCGCGGAAAAAGACCACGTTGCCGTGCCAGCCATGCGCCCTGGCGACACCGGACACGGGCACCGGGAAAAGTCCCGTCTCCCTTTCCATCCAGGCCAGGTCGAGCAGCCCGCGCCGCTCTCCGAAGCGGGTGTCGGCCTCCTGCAGCGCGATGACATCGGCACCGATCTCGCGGATCACGTGGCTGGTGCGGCCCGGATCGAACTTGCCGTCGATTCCGACGCATTTGTGCACGTTGTAGGAGGCGATCAGCATCCCGTCGCCACGTTCGCGCCCCTCATGCGTTCCGGCGCCGCGGTTCCTTCGAGCCCGGATCGAAGCGAGAATGCTTTTCGGAAGATTTGGGCGTTTTTCCCGCATGGTTCTTTTGAACTATTCGCCGATCGACAAAATTATAGGGCAGCGCATCCGTCTATCCACAAACTAGAGATAGGGCGAGCCCAGCCAAAGCACGCGCTCGATGAGGCGAACCAGAAAGGGCCTTGCCATCAACCCTTCGAGCGTCACTTCGGTTGCGGAGGAAATGGCCAGATCTATTCTCCGTTCCAGAGCTTCCGCGAATGGGCAATCCAGAACCTCGAGATCCACCTCGAAATTCAGCCGCAGCGAACGCGGGTCGAGATTGGAGGAACCGACATAGGCCCAGCGCCCGTCGATCACCAGAAGCTTGGAATGGTTGAACGGACCGGACGCCCGCCAGATGCGGCAGTAGTTCTTCAGCATCTGGTCGAACTGCGCCGTCATCGCCCCATCGACCAGCACCAGGTTGTTGGCGGTCGGCACGACGATGTCGACCTCCACTCCACGCCGGGCGGCGGTGACGAGTGCCGTGATCAGTTCGCGGTCCGGCAGGAAGTAGGGAGAGACGATACGGATAGACGACCGGGCCACGGAAAACGCGCCCATCAGCATCTTGTGGTTGGTCTCGACGCTGCGGTCGGGGCCGGATGAAACGGCGCGAATGATGACCGGCGATCCGGGCTCCGTCTCCGGCGCCTGCAGCGCCCAGGCCTCGCCGTCCAGCGCCTCGTCGGCCGCGTATCGCCAGTCGGCAGCGGCAATCGCAAACAGGTCGGCGATGACGGGGCCCGTCACCTTGAAGTGGGTATCGAACGAACATTTGCTGCCGCTGATCTCGCTCGAAAATCCTTCCCGAATATTCATGCCGCCGGTGAAGGCGACGCGGCCGTCGATGACCAGGATCTTCCGGTGGGTGCGCAGGTTCGCGTAAGGCAGGCGCAGGCCCATGATGACGTTGCCGTTGAAGACATCGACCGTGACGCCGCCGTCCCTGAGCATCCCCAATACGCTCGGCACCGAATACCGGGCGCCGACCGCATCGATCAGCACGCGCACTTCGACGCCGCGCTTGACCGCCGCGATCAGCGCATTCGCAAACCGGATGCCGATCCGGTCCCTATCGAAGATATAGGTTTCAAGGATGATGCTGCGCTTGGCTTTTCCGATCGCCTTCAGCATCGCGCCATAGGCCTCGTCGCCGGTATCGAGCGCCACGATCGTATTGCCGGTCGTCAGCCGATGCCGCGTCACCCGGTCGCCGAGCGTCTTCATTGCCCGGAAGCGATGCCCGAATTCCTCGATGATCAGATCGTTGGTCGCATCGTAGGACACGACATGCGCACGGATTTCTCCCTGCAGCAGCGCCCGCCGGTCGCTGATGACGGCGCGGCGGATGCGGTTTACCCCCGCCACGAGGTAAAGCAGCGCGCCGATGATCGGCGACAGAACGATGACGCCCACCCAGCCGATCGCGGAGCGGACCTCTTCCTTGGTCATGGCCGCGTGGATCGCAGCGGCAGCCCCCATCAGGACCGACAAAACGAAGAGGATATGCGGCCAATAGGGTTCGATGAGATCCAGCATGGCGAGCAATATAGGCGCGCGCTCGCCGTTCGCAATCGGGAGCCGCACCAATAGGTTAGCGCGGCTCCGGAAGTGGTCAGGCCGCGAGCTGCCTGCCGAAGGCTTCCAGCGACGCTTCGAACGTGTCGAAGATCGTATCGACCTGCTGCTCGTTGATGATCATCGGTGGGCAGAGCGCCAGCGAGTCGCCGATCGCCCGCGAGATCAGGCCCTTTTCGAGCATGATCGCCAGCAGCTTGGGACCGAGCTGGCCGGCCGCGAAACCGTCGCGCGGCTTGAGTTCCAGAGCGCCGATCAGCCCGACTCCGCGCGCTTCGATCGCCAGCGGATGGCTTTCCAGCGCCTTCAGCCGGCTCTGGAACTTCGGCGCCAGCGCCCGCACGTTGCCGACAAGGTCGCGTTCTTCGATGATCGCCAGGTTTTCCAGCGCCACCGCTGCAGCGACCGGATGACCGGCAGCGGTCACGCCATGGCCGAACGTGCCGATCTTCGCCGATTCATCGGCAAGCGGGCCGTAGACGTTGTCGTTGATCAGCAGCGCCGAGATCGGCTGGTAGGACGACGAAATCTGCTTCGACAGCGTCATGATATCCGGCTGCAGCGAATAGGTCGTGGTGCCGAACATCTCGCCGGTACGCCCGAAACCGCAGATCACCTCGTCGGCGATCAGCAGGATGTCGTATTTCCTGAGCACCTTCTGGATCGCATCCCAATAACCGGCCGGCGGCACGATGACGCCGCCCGCCCCCATGACCGGCTCACCGATGAAGGCGGCAACCGTTTCCGGGCCTTCCTTGAGGATCAGGTCTTCGAGATCCTTGGCGCAACGCTCGACAAACGCTGCCTCCGTCTCGTTTTCCTGTTTGAAGGCGCGGTAGTGCGGGCAGGTCGTGTGGAAGATGCCGGCCAGCGGCAGGTCGAAGGAGCGGTGGTTGTTCGGCAGGCCGGTCAGGCTGGCGCTGGCGATGGTCACGCCGTGATAGCCCTTGATGCGCGAAATGATCTTCTTCTTTTCCGGCTTGCCGAGCGCGTTCGAACGGTACCAGACCATCTTGATGGCGGTGTCGTTGGCCTCGGAACCGGAATTGGTGAAATAGGCCTTCGACATCGGCACCGGGGCCATCTGGATCAGCTTCTCGGCGAGATCGATCGAGGGGCCGTGGCTGCGCAGGGTAAAGGTATGGTAGTAGGGGAGCTTCGCCATCTGCTTCGCGGCGGCCTCGACGAGCCGGCTCTCGCCGAACCCGACGCCGACGCTCCAGAGCCCGGCCATGCCTTCGATATATTTGTTGCCGTTGACGTCATAGACATAGATGCCCTCGCCGCGATCGATCACCAGCGAACCGTCGCGCTCCAGCGCGCGCGCATTGGTGTAGGAGTGGAGCTGGTAAGCCTTGTCCCGGGCTTCGATGGAATTGGGCTGGATAGTCACGAAGGGATCTCCTGTAAGACACGCAACGGCCTATGAATTCCATAGGCGGAAACGGCGATATTGGACACCCCAAATCGCCGTTTTCATCGGCATCAACCGTTCAAAATAGTTGACGCGTCGATCAGTTTATTTGGTCATTTCAGCGTCATCGCCGCCACCGGAGGTTCGGCGCCGTCAGGAATGGGGCTCTTGTAGTCCTGCCCCCTGCGCCGCTTCTTGAGATCGGCCCAGGCCGCCTCGCGCAGCTGATCGCTTGTCATCGCCGCAAGCCCGGTCGCGGCCATCGCCTTGGCGGCGGAAACCATGCCCTTGTGGGCGAGCGGGCTCTTGCCCTGCGCCACCACCTGCCAGGTGTGAAGCTGGGTGCCGACGGCAAGCGTCGCGCCATAGGCCTGCACGGTCGGCACCACCCAGCTCACGTCGCCGACATCGGTCGAACCGCCCATCTGGCGGTTTTCGGTGTGCGGCGGCAGGATGAAGTCGGCAAGCGGGACGTCCCGCTGTTCCAGCCGCTCCTGGTTCCAGCTCGCCGCGATGTCTTCCGGCGTCAGCGTGGCGCGGATCTTTTCCGCAAAAGCGATGTCGGCCGCGTCGAAGGGCGGCGGACCCATGCTGTCCCAGACATCCTGCATCGCGTCCATCAGCGGCGTGTTGACGACAAGATTGGAGACGCCCGCCAGGATCGTGCTTTCGACCTTGGTCTCGGTCATCAGCGCAGCCCCTTCGGCAACCTTCTTGACCCGTTCGATCAGGGCAAAAAGTCCAGGCAGGTCGGCGGAGCGGACGACATAGCGCACCTTGGCATGCGCCTGCACCACGTTCGGCGAGATGCCGCCCGTATCCAGGACCGCATAGTGGATGCGGCTCTCGGACGGCATGTGCTCGCGCATGTAATTGACACCGACGCTCATCAGCTCGACGGCATCGAGCGCGCTGCGGCCAAGTTCCGGCACCGCCGAGGCGTGGGCGGCGCGGCCCGTAAAGGTGAAGTCGATGCGGCAATTGGCAAGCGAAGTCTCCCGCTGCACGCCGGCGAAATTGCTCGGATGCCAGCTGATCGCGATATCGACATCCTCGAAAGCGCCGGCCCGCACCATGAACGCCTTCGCGGCCCCGCCCTCTTCCGCCGGGCAGCCGTAATAGCGCACGCGGCCGGGCGTGCCGGTCTTTTCGAGCCAGTCTTTCAGCGCCGTGGCAGCCAGAAGCGACGCCGAGCCGAGAAGATTGTGGCCGCAGCCATGGCCGTTGGCGCCGGGTGTCATCGGGTCATGCTGGGTGACGCCGGCCTTCTGGCTGAGGCCCGCCAGCGCATCATATTCGCCGAGGAAGGCGATCACCGGACCGCCCTCGCCCGCCTCGCCGATCAGCGCGGTCGGAATGCCGGCGACGTTTTCGGTGATCCTGAAGCCCTGCGCCTCCAGCATTTCGCGATGGGCGGCCGCGGAAAGCGTCTCCATGTAGCAGGTTTCCGGTGTCTCCCAAACGCGGTCCGCGAGTTCCGTGAAGACCTCTTTCTTGCGATCGATGAAATCCCAAACGAGGGGGAGGTTGGAGTTGCCTGTCGTCATGAAACCGTTGCCTCGATACATTTATGCTGGTCGGAAGGGCGAACCGTAGCCAATTCTCAGCCGATGGCAATGCGGCATTGCCGCAGAAATCGGCACTGCGGAGAGATTGGGCGAAAAGGACGAGGATGTGACCAGAGCGCGAATGTTACCATCTCGACAACGGGATCATAATCGCTATGCTCGCGCACCACGGCCCGCAGGCAAATCTAAGGCAGGAGCCGAAAACAATAAAAACGCATCGGGATTTTGCCAATTTTGTGGAAAAATTTCTAAAAAATAAAGCGGGCGTGAAATCCGATACGGCGGGAGGCCGGTGATCGGAATCAAACAACAATAGGGACATGCGCGGCTCATCGCCGGAGCGGACCCGCCAGGAGAAACGCATTTTGAAGGCCGGCCGCAGCGAAATATCGCCGGCCAGGAGGTGGACACAGGAATACCAGTCGTTGGGCGCGAAAGCGCACCATTCCAACTGAAGACATCAACCGGGCACGGCACATAAGCCGGCCACAGGTCATTGGGAGATCCATATGAAATACAAACTCGCCCTTGCCGCAGCGCTGCTGTCGGCAACGTTCTTTGCAAGCACGGCCAGCGCCAAGACCTTCGTATATTGCTCGGAAGGTTCTCCGGAAGGCTTCGATCCCGGCATCTATACCGCCGGCACGACCTTCGACGCTTCGGCGCATCCGATCTACAACCGCCTGCTCGAGTTCAAGCCGGGCACGACCCAGCCGGAAGCGGCCCTTGCCCAGAGCTGGGACATTTCCGCCGACGGCACGGTCTACACCTTCAAGCTGCGCCCGAACGTCAAGTGGCAGACGACCGACTTCTTCAAGCCGACCCGCAACCTGAACGCCGACGACGTCGTCTTCTCGATCGGCCGCCAGATCGACGAGAAGAACGCCTGGCACAAGTATATTTCCGGCGCTTCGTGGGAATATGCGGAAGGCATGGGCTTTCCGAAGCTCATCAAGTCGATCGAGAAGGTCGATGACCTGACCGTCAAGGTCACGCTCAACCGTCCGGAAGCACCGTTCCTCGCCAATATCGCGATGCCCTTCGCGTCGATCGTCTCGAAGGAATATGCCGACAGCCTCGACAAGGCCGGCAAGAAGGAACAGCTGAACCAGATGCCGGTCGGCACGGGTCCGTTCACCTTCGTCGGTTACCAGCAGGACGCCGTCATCCGCTACAAGAAGAACGCCGATTTCTGGGGCCCGGCTCCGAAGATCGACGACCTCGTCTTCGCGATCACCACCGACGCCGCCGTTCGTTACCAGAAGCTCAAGGCCGGCGAATGCCACCTGATGCCCTATCCGAACGCCGCCGACGTGAAGGCCATGAAGGCTGACCCGAACCTCCAGGTTCTGGAGCAGGAAGGCCTGAACGTCGCCTACCTCGCCTACAACACCACCAAGGCTCCGTTCGACAAGCTGGAAGTCCGCAAGGCGCTGAACAAGGCGATCAACAAGAAGGCGATCGTCGACGCCGTCTTCCAGGGCATGGCGACGCCGGCCGTCAACCCGATCCCGCCGACCATGTGGTCTTACAGCAAGGCCACCCAGGACGACACCTACGACCTCGACGCGGCCAAGAAGATGCTCGCCGACGCAGGCGTCAAGGACCTCTCCATGAAGGTCTGGGCGATGCCGGTTTCGCGTCCCTACATGCTGAACGCCCGCCGCGCGGCCGAAATCATCCAGGACGATTTCGCCAAGATCGGCGTCAAGGTCGAGATCGTTTCCTTCGAATGGGCTGAATACCTGCAGCGTTCGAAGGACAAGAACCGTGACGGCGCCGCCATCATGGGCTGGACCGGCGACAACGGCGACCCGGACAACTTCCTTGACACGCTGCTCGGCTGCGACGCCGTCGGCGGCAACAACCGCGCTCAGTGGTGCAACAAGGAGTTCGACGAACTGGTGAAGAAGGCCAAGGTCGTGTCCGACCAGGGCGAGCGCACCAAGCTCTACGAACAGGCTCAGGCGATCTTCAAGAAGGACGCTCCCTGGGCAACCATCGACCACTCCCTGTCGGTGGTTCCGATGCGCAAGGGCGTGACCGGCTTTACCCAAAGCCCGCTCGGCGACTTCACCTTCGAAGCTGTCGATATCGCCCAGTAATTGCCGCTCCACGACGATTTTGCCGCGGGACGCGTTGCGTTTCCCGCGGCATTTTCTTATGAGACGACAAAATTTGGCGCAGACGCCAAGATTGCCGCATTCATGGCTTGACAAAGCTGCGAACCGGCCACGAACCAAAAACCACTGAAGGTTTCGAATGTTTGGCTTCCTTTTGCGGCGTCTTGCCGTGCTGATCCCGACTTTCATCGGGGTCTCGATCATTGCGTTTTCATTTATCCGACTTCTGCCGGGTGATCCGGTCGCACTTCTTTCGGGCGAACGCGTCATGTCGCCGGAGCGCCACGCCCAGATCAGCCACGATCTCGGCTTCGACCGGCCGCTGGCCATCCAGTATTTCGATTATCTCGGCGGCGTGCTGACCGGCGATTTCGGCACCTCGATCGTCTCCAAGAAGCCGATCCTCGACCAGTTCTGGGCGCTCTTTCCGGCCACCGTCGAACTGTCCTTCTGCGCCATCGTCATCGCCATCGCACTCGGCATTCCGGCCGGGGTGATCGCCGCCATCAAGCGCGGCTCGATCTTCGACCAGGGCCTGATGGGCATCGCGCTCGTCGGTTATTCGATGCCGATCTTCTGGTGGGGCCTGCTGCTGATCATCCTCTTCTCCGGCATCCTGCAATGGTTCCCGGTTTCGGGCCGCATCTCGCTGATGTTCTTCTTCCCGCAGGTCACCGGCTTCATGCTGATCGACTCGCTGCTGTCGGGCCAGAAGGGCGCCTTCGCCTCTGCGATCAGCCATCTGGCACTGCCCTCGATCGTGCTGGCGACCATTCCGCTCGCCGTCATCGCCCGCCAGACACGCTCCGCCATGCTGGAAGTGCTCTCGGAAGATTATGTCCGCACCGCCCGCGCCAAGGGCCTCTCGCCCTTCCGCGTCGTCGGCATCCACGCCCTGCGCAACGCCATGATCCCGGTCATCACCACGATCGGCCTGCAGATCGGCGTCATGCTCGCCGGCGCGATCCTGACCGAGACGATCTTCTCCTGGCCGGGCATCGGCAAGTGGATGGTCGACAGCGTCTTCCGCCGCGACTACGCCGTCATCCAGGGCGGCCTTCTGCTGATCGCGGCGATCATCATGTTCGTCAATCTCATCGTTGATCTGCTCTACGGCCTGATCAATCCCCGTATCCGGCACTAAGAAGGAGAAACTCCCATGGCCGATACCCTTATCGAGAAGGCGCCGGAGCCGGTTTCCAGCTCCGCCATGCGCCGCCAGATGCTGAAAGAGTTCTGGTTCTATTTTTCCGAAAACCGCGGTGCCGTCATCGGCCTGTTCGTTTTCCTGGGCCTTGTCTTCGTCGCCGTGTTCGCGCAGATCATCGCGCCCCATTCGCCGTTCGAACAGTATCGCGATGCCGTGCTGGTTCCGCCGGTCTGGACCGAAGGCGGCCGCGCCGGTTACCTGCTCGGCACCGATCCGGTCGGCCGCGACATCCTCTCGCGGCTCATCTACGGCGCGCAATATTCGCTGTTCATCGGCGTCTTCGTGACGACGCTGTCGCTCACCGGTGGAATCCTGGTCGGCCTGATCGCCGGTTATTACCGCGGCTGGGTCGATACCGTCATCATGCGCCTGATGGACATCATCCTCGCCTTCCCGTCGCTGTTGCTCGCGCTCGTGCTCGTCGCCATCCTCGGGCCGAGCCTGACCAACGGCATGATCGCCATCGCGCTCACCCTGCAGCCGCATTTCGTGCGCCTCACCCGCGCCGCCGTGATGGCCGAAAAGACCCGCGACTACGTGACCGCCGCCCGCCTTGCCGGCGCCGGCCCGCTGCGCCTGATGTTCCGCACCATCCTGCCGAACTGCACCGCGCCGCTGATCGTCCAGGCGACGCTCTCCTTCTCGAACGCCATTCTCGATGCGGCCGCCCTCGGCTTCCTCGGCATGGGCGCCCAGCCGCCGGCCCCGGAATGGGGTACGATGCTTGCCGAAGCGCGTGAGTTCATCCTGCGCGCCTGGTGGGTCGTCACCTTCCCCGGCATTGCCATCCTCGTCACCGTTCTCGCCATCAACCTGATGGGCGACGGCCTGCGCGATGCGCTCGACCCGAAACTGAAGAGGTCCTAGAGAATGGCGCTTCTGCAAATCGACAACCTGACCGTCGAATTCGAAACCGCGACCGGCTGGTTCCGCGCCGTCGACGGCGTCTCCATCTCGGTCGAAAAGGCCGAGGTCCTGGCGATCGTCGGCGAATCCGGCTCCGGCAAATCCGTCGCGATGCTGGCCGTCATGGGACTTCTCCCGTGGACCGCCAAGATCACCGCAGACCGTATGCTCTTCGAAGGCCGCGACATCCAGAACATCAGCCCCGCCGAGCGCCGCAAGCTGATCGGCAAGGATATCGCGATGATCTTCCAGGAGCCGGTCGCCAGCCTCAACCCGTGTTTCACGGTCGGCTTTCAGATCGAGGAAGTGCTGCGCATCCATCTCGGCCTCGACGGCAAGGCCCGCCGCGCCCGCGCCATCGAACTGTTCAAACAGGTCGGCCTGCCCAACCCGGAAGAGCGGCTGAACCATTTTCCGCACCAGATGTCCGGCGGCCAGTGCCAGCGCGTGATGATCGCCATCGCGATCGCCTGCAATCCGAAGCTCTTGATCGCCGACGAGCCGACCACTGCGCTCGACGTGACGATCCAGAAGCAGATCCTCGACCTGATCATGGCGCTGCAGGCCAGGAACGGCATGGGCCTGATCATGATCACCCATGACATGGGCGTCGTCGCCGAGACCGCCGACCGCGTCGTCGTGCAGTACAAGGGCCGCAAGATGGAGGAGGCCGACGTGCTTTCCCTCTTCGAAAACCCGAAGAGCAACTACACCAAGGCGCTGCTGGCGGCCCTGCCGGAAAACGCCACCGGCGACCGCCTCACCACCGTTTCCGCCTTCTTCGACGGCAATCCGGAACCGGCGCCCGGAGTAGGCGCATGAGCGAGACGATGACGAATAATACCATGCTCGAAGTGCGCGACATCAAGCGCGATTACGAACTGCCGGGTGGCCTCTTCAAGCCGAAGAAGATCATCCATGCGGTGAAGGGCGTGTCTTTCAAGCTGGAACGCGGCAGGACGCTTGCGATCGTCGGAGAATCCGGCTGCGGCAAGTCCACCCTTGCCCGCATGCTGACCTTCATCGACGAGCCGACCGGCGGCGACCTTTTGATCGACGGCAAGACGGTCGATACCCGTCCGGGCCACCTGACCCAGGACATGCGCCAGAAGGTGCAGATCGTCTTCCAGAACCCCTACGGTTCACTCAATCCGCGCCAGAAGATCGGCGACGTGCTCGGCGAACCGCTCGCGATCAACACCGACATGTCG
>Ga0102590_1001124_pt1 | contig 43832 bp, 52 predicted proteins | sample AraplaMF_Col_mMF_FD_76859 | JGI IMG/M metagenome (GOLD analysis project Ga0102590, IMG submission 76859) | Arabidopsis root microbial communities from the University of North Carolina, USA - plate scrape MF_Col_mMF | ecosystem: Host-associated > Plants > Roots > Endosphere | place: USA... | reverse complement strand
GCCTTCGGCGGGGCGAAGCTCGCCCATGATCGCCTTCAGCAGCGTCGACTTGCCCGCCCCGTTCGGCCCGGCAATCGCCGTCAGACTGCCCGAGGCGAAGGCGCCGGAGACATGATGCACGGCGGGGTGCCTGTTATAGGCGACGGTCAAATTCTCCAGACGGATCAGCGGCGTCATGGCAACAGAACCGCCCAGTGGATCGCCAGCCAGAGCACGGCAATGACCAGCGCCATGCCGATCACCCTAGATAAAGCCGACTGTCCCAGCAGGCTGACGGAGGGGCGGTCGGGGCTCGGGGGCATGGCGCATCCTACAATGTAATAACATTACGGTTATGTTATAACGATTGCGGCGAGATTGAGGCGAAGGCCAATCCCAGATTCATCGCTAAGCTAAATACGGGCAGCATTCGACATGAGATGATCGCGTGCGTGCACCCATTTGACAGCCATGTGCTGCCGGGCCAGACTTGACACATGATCAGGCCATGGCCCCTACTTGTTGACCATATTCGCAACGTGCGAGGACATTCGGAAGACGAAAAATTCTCGTCTGCCTTGCAGGGCATTGAGCAACTTGCCGATTTCATCGCTCGAAGTTCGCTTCGGAGTGCGCTGTTCGGATGGACATCGATGGCTGATCTATGCGTCCAACAAACCGACCATGCCCCTCCCTCGGTGCCCTACCTTCGGATTTCAGCGCAATCATCGGGCCTGATAGAGTTTCGCTATACCGACACGCATGTGGAACGCCGGCAATGGACGCGGACGGAAACGCCAGAACGAGCTGTTCAAAGGCTTAGGACCTTCTTGGGCCAACTTCACTGGGTTTCAGGTCCTGACAGCTTTGCTGCCATCCCGAACTAAGATTTTGCGGCCTGGCCATCCAAACTCGCACCGGCCCATCCCGCCTTCAATTAGCCAACCAGCGTTACGCAAAGGGAAATGAAAAGTTGACCAGATCGCCTCCTGACGTTTGCGATGCTCTGGGTTTCTGCTTCACGCTCGATCGACACGGTTGGAGCGATCTTCTCATCTCTTGCAATGGCGGAATAGTGAGGTGCCGCATCAGTGACGTGTTCTCGGATCCAGCATCAGAGCTTCTGAAACTGTGCCGTGGCGTCTTAGCCAACGAGGTCGTGTCCATTGCGCTCTATGATGAACCCGGCGGCCATGCCCTGTCAGTGACCCCGGACGCTCGGCAACAACATACGATGCTGCTTATGATCCAAGAGTTCCCGCTGTGTCATGGGGCCTATGAGCTCATTGGCGATGAGAAAACCATCATCTCAATCCGGGTTAAACGCAAGCAACTGCTCGGGCTGCTCATGGCGGAACTGTGGAAAGTTGGTCGCTTCTTGCTTGAACCTTCGTTTCAAAAGGATCGGCAGCAGGGATTTCCAACAGAGACGCTCCAGGCGCTGAACGAGGAATGGGATGCCCATGAAACCCTCGGTCCATCATTCTTAAAGTGACGAAATGTAACTGTGTCCCATAATACTTTCCATTCGCGAAACTCGCGATGAAGGCGACATTGTTGCGACGCGTCCGATCTCCGCATTCGGGGCGGTCTCTGACATTTGGCGGAGATCGGCCTATGCCGCCCTTCAACCAAAGCCCAAGCCTCTGGCCGCTATAGGCCGAAACGAGTGTATCCTGACCCCTGCATCGTGCTCGAGGAAGGCGAAGTGCCCCTAGGCCCATACCCTCAGCGCCCGTTCCATCCGGTCGGCGGCGTAGGTGACGAGATAGGCGATCACCATGTAGATGACGACAGCGATCAGGAAGGCTTCGAGGTAGTAGAAGTTCAGCGCCGCGGTCAGCTGCGACTGCGCGAAGATGTCGACGACCTCGATTGCAAATCCCAGCGACAGTGCCTTCATGATCACCATGATAGAGTTGGCAAGATCCGGGATGGCCGCGACGATGACCTGCGGCAGCATCACCCGGCGGAACACCTGGCTGCGTTTATAGCCCAGGGAGTAGGCCGCATCGGCCTGACCGTTGTCGAAAGAATTCAGTGCGCCCTTCACGACTTCCGCCTGGAAGGCTGCGACGCAGGCGGTCAGGGCGACGATGAGCGTGATCCAGTTCGGCGTCGAGTGGCCGTTATAGTCGATGCCGACGAGCGAGGTCAGGAACTGCAGCGTCGGCGGCAGGCCGTAATAGGCGAGGAAGATCACGATCACCATCGGAACGCCCTTGAAGACGACCTTGTAGGCGACGACCAGTTCCCGAAGCAGCGGGACCCGCCGGTATTCCACCATCGCAAAAAGGCTGCCGACGATCGTAGAAAAGACAAAGATGCCAAGCGCCATGGCGAGCGTCACCGGGACCGCGCCCAGGATGTCCCAGAGATCGGGCAGAAGGACTTCGGAATCGAACATGTGATGACCTCCTATTCGATCAGACGCTTGCCATCATGGTGGCCTTGGCCGGTGCGGTATTGGGCGCGAACTTTGCGTTTCGCGTTTCGAAAAAGCGCACGACCATCCATGCCACGAGGCATAGCAGCGAATAGATCACCGCCAGCACAAGGTAGGTCTCGAACTGGTACTGATTGTAGTCGCGCTCCATAACGAGATGGGCGGTCGCCATGACATCCGCGGCGCCGATGTACATCACGAGTGCGACGTTGTGGATGAGGTAGATGATCGAGTTGCCGTAGCCTGGCAGGGCGATGTGCACCGCCTGGGGTCCGACGACACGAAGGATCTTCTGAAGGAAGGTGTATCCGAGACTGTCGGCGGCGTCGTGCTGACCGCGTTCTACGGCGAGGTAGGCTGGCCGCAGAACCTCGGAAAGATAGCCTCCATGGTAGAGGCTGAGGCCGACGATCGCCGCGACATTCGGGGACACGAAGTCCTCGACCTCGAACAGAGCGACGACCAGCGGCAGTCCGTAGAAGGCGACGAACAGTTGCAGCACGACGGGGACGCTCCGGGCATAGGACACGTAGAGGTCGGCCAGCTGGCTGAGAGCCGGTATCCTGCGTACCCGGAACGTCGTCGCAATCAGGGCCAGCAGGAAGCCGGCGATCATGGCCGTGAACGTGATCGCAAGCGTCAGCGGCAATGCCTTGAGCAGCTCGGGGATCATGATGGAAAGGTCCACTTGGGAACACTCCTTGTTTCAAATTCAGCCTTGATCGTCGGCCCTGCCTTGGGCGTTACTTCATGTAGGTGGTGATGTCCTCGCCGAACCATTTCTGCGAGAGTTTGGCGAGCGTGCCGTCGGCCTTGAGCTCCTTCAGAGCCTTGTCGATGTCTGCGGAGAGCGCCTTGTTCTCCTCGGAGCGATGGATCAGCACGAATGTGTTGTTGATCGCGACCGGCTCGCTTGCCTTAACGTTGAGCTTCTGCTGGTCGATGACCGTCTGCTCGCCAAGGTTCGACGGCAAAACCAGCGCGTCGTATTTGCCGTTCTCGACCTCTTTCAGGCGATCCGGATAGGGAATGCCGGCGCTGGAGGCGGTGATCTCGATCTTGAAGTCGGGGTTCTTTTCCTGCCAGGCGGTGGCGAATTTGTAGATGCCGCCGCCGGCCGTCACCGGCACGATCTTCTTGCCGACCAGATCCTTCATCTCGTTGATGCCGCTATCCTTGCGGCTGTAGATCTTGATCAGGCTGGCGCCGATCGGGCTCTCGGGAATGAGGAACTGCTTTTCGCGAGCGGGCGCCCGGTAGTAGCCGCCGGTCGCGATGTCGTACTTGCCGGTCGCAAGGCCGGTCTCCTGAGCGATGTCGGCAGCACCCTCCATCACGAATTTGTACTGGGGCAGCTTGGCGTTGATCGCCTTCAGGACATCGGGTTCGTAACCCTGCGGCTCGACGCCGATGGCACCCCACGAGAGCGGCTTGGATTCGGCAGCCGTGGCGATCTTGATGGTGCGCACGTCCTCGGCATGGGATAGGCCCGCGGTTGCGAGGGCAAAGGCAACGCCGGCGACAGCGAGGCCGAAGGTACGGCGGGAAGTCGACTTGATGGAAGACATGTCAGGCATCCTTTCTTTACTGGATGGAGTGTTCGGAATTCAGGAACTGGGCAAGGCGCGGGTTGGAGGGCGTGTCGAAGATCTCGGCAGGGCTGCCTTGAGCGGCGACGACGCCCCGATCCATGAAGACGATGCGGTTCGAGATGTTCTTTGCGAACTGCATCTCGTGGGTGACGAGGAGCGAGGTGATGCCTGATGACGTGACGTCCCTGATCACCTTCAAAACCTCGCCGACGAGTTCGGGGTCGAGCGACGACGTCGGTTCGTCGAAGAGCATGACATCAGGCTTGACGGCCAGCGCACGCGCAATGCCGGTTCGCTGCAGCTGGCCGCCGGAAAGCTGGGACGGGTAGCTGTCGATCTTGTTCGAAAGGCCCACCCGCTCAAGCTCCTGCAAAGCGATCGAACGCGCCTCGTCCTTCGACTTGCGCTGCACGACGACGAGCGGATCCATCACGTTCTGAATGACGGTCATGTTCTTGAAGACGTTGAACTGTTGGAAGACCATCGCCGTCCGCAGCCGGATCGCCTGGACCGCGGTGCTGTCCGGCTTCCGGTAGTCCATCCTGACCTGATCGAAGGCGATCGTGCCGGAAGCCGGCTTGGCCAGATAGTTGATGCACTTCAGCAATGTTGTCTTGCCGGTGCCGCTGGGGCCGATGATCGACACCACGTCGCCGCGGTTCACCGAGAGATCGACACCGTTCAGGACCTGGGTGTTGCCGTAGGACAGCTTTAGATCTTTGAGCTCAAGCATTTCGGGTCGGTGTCCTTTCGACAGAGAGGTCGGAAAGCGTCGTGGTCTCGTCGTCGGCCCACTCGTCTCCGAGCAATTCGGGCGTGTCGAACGCCTGGAGATCGGCGAAATGACGCTCGCGGTCGGCGACGAACAACGCCCTGACGATGCCGCGGGCAAGCCGGTCGGCGCCTTCGCTGATCGCGGGAATATCGCCCGTGAGTTTGCCGTGGCTGAGCGTGGCGGGGAAATTGAAGCAGTGGATGCGGGCCAGCGCCGGGCAGGCGCCCGGCTCAACCTCGAGGAACTCGAACGCGTCGCCGAGGTCCGGCGAGGTTTCAAGCTCGTCGTTTCGCATGTCGGCGGGCACGGGAAAGCGGTCGCGCCACAGACGGATATGCGATGCGACGGGGCCAAGTTCCGGCCGGTTCGTCAGGTCGACCTTGAAGCCGGTGCCGAAGATCAGGAAATCGACGGGATAGCTGCCTTTCGGCGTCGTCACGACGATATGATCGCCTTCCCGTTGCAGCCGGTTGATCGGGCTTGCGAGATGGAGATGGGCCTGCGGGAATGCGCTGACACGCAAGACGCTCGGACGCGGCGGCGGCGTCTGCGAGCGCATGGCGTAGTCGAGAAACCGCCACTTCCAGTCATCCGGCAGACCGGCGAAGCCGTGCACCACGCCCTGGCTGCCGATGCCGGTGAATTTGTTGATCCGTGGCAGGTCGGCCCTGCGCACGAACAGGTCAAGCCGGGCGGCGCCTGCCTCGAGCGCGGTGGCGGCGTTGTCCATCGCCGAGGCCCCGGCGCCGACGACGCCGACCCGTTTGCCGCGCAATGCGGCGAAATCGATTTCGTCGGCGGTGTGAGCCCAGAACTTGCGATCGACGTCATCGGCGATCGGCGGCACGAAGGGGCCGCCCAGGCCGTCGCGGCCCGTCGCCAGCACCACATGGCGCGCGATCTTCGTTTCGGTCCGGCCATCGTGACGGCAGACGACATCGAGCAGGCCGTCGGCGCGCGGACGAATGGCCTCGACGGCGACCCCATTGCGCACCGGCAGGTCAAGCACACGCCGGTACCAGACCAGGTAATCCATCCATGTCTGACGCGGCGCCCTGTCGAGCGCGACCCAGGCATCGCGGCCGTGCAGCGCCTCGTAATAGGCGCGGAAGGTCAGCGCCGGCAGGCCCATCGCGGGCCCGGTCAGTTGCTTGGGAGAGCGTAGGGTTCGCATCCTGGCGAAGGTGACCCATGGCCCCTCGCTTCCGGCAGGCGCCTTGTCGAGAACGACGTGGTTGGCGACGCCGAGCCGCTTCAGCATGGCGGAGGCGACGAGCCCGGCCATGCCCGCACCGATGATCACGACGTCGACCACCCCTTGGCCATCGACGACGCGGGGCGGAACCCAGGACTTGGCTGGCAGCTCCAGCCAGGCGAGGTCCTGCCGCAGGCGTGCCTCGAGCGCTTCGAGACTGTTCGGAAACGCCGAGAGGTCGCTCATGACGGCACCTCCTCGGTCATCGGGCTACCGCCATAGACGGTGTCGGCCAAGGCTTCAACGCCGCCTGCGTCATGCAGCCGGCACCCGGGCATCGCCAGGGCCACCGCCCGCGCCGCATCGATGACGGCGGCAACCGTCGGGGTCAGCGGCATCGTGGCAGGCGAAATAGCGCCGAACAGGAAGGGGATGGTGTGGTCGAGGACGCGCATCACGATCCCCTCGAGCGGAACGCCGCAGACGGTCGCCGGCTCGACGATGGCCGCTCCCAGTCCGGCCCGGACCATGGTGAGCGCCGTCAGCGAGGCGTTGACGTCGATCATCCGCTGCGGCGCCACACCTGCCCGCTCCAGGGCTTCGTCGATGCGGTGCCGCAGGCGGTAGGGATTGGCGAGCGTGATGATGCGGCGCTCGGCGAGGTCGGAAAGACGCACCATGTCATCGTTGGCGAGTGGATCGTTGGCGGCAAGAGCGACGACACACGGCGCCTCGGCAATCCAGTGCACGTCGAGGCCGGGGTGCTCCAGCGGCAGGCTTGAGATTCCGAAGTCCGCCGAGCGGGCGAGCACCGCCTGCACGACATTCTCGGCCGCCAGCGCCTGCACATGGAGATGACGCGGTATCAGGTCCGGCGCGACGGCCGCGATCGCCTGGGGCAGAACGCCGGCCGCAAGTGAAGGCGTGGCCGCGATTGTCAGCGACGGCGGCTCATCGAGACCGATGGCGTTCGCTCGTTCGCGGATGTGGGCGAGGCTCGCAAGATGGCGCTCCACCTCAGCGTGAAAGAGCAGACCGCGCGCGGTCGGGCTGATGCGCGGGCCGCTTCGGTGCAAAAGCGCATAGCCGATATCGGCCTCCAGATCCTGGATCAGCCGCGTGACCGCCGGCTGCGATCGTCCCAGCAGCCTTGCCGCCCCGGTCACGCTGCCGGCGGACATCACCGCAGCGAAGGCTTCAAGTTGCCTTATATCGAAAGAGTTAGAATGCATAGTGGACATCAAACACTCTCCTTCATGCCAGTAAAGCATGACAATTCTCATTTGACGACTGGCAGTAGATAAAAAATTCACATCGAATGCTGTTTATCATTCCAGTTTGACATAATGAGGCGTCAGGCCTACCTAGGGCTTATGTCCTTTGACGTCTTGAGGAGCTTGTTTTGACACTCATCGAAACTCTTGCCTCTGTGAGCCCGGGTTCAGCCCTCGCGGAAGCCATGGGGAAACGCGCGGAAATCCTGCGCCTCAGTGAAGCGGCCCACGACGCCGTGCTTCTGCCACGCGATCCCGGCGGACTGTCGCACGGCCTGAGGGCCGCGCTTGCCGCCCGCATGGCGCGCCACAACCGCAGCCCGGCGCTCGCAAGCCACTACGACACGCTCGTCGCCCGTGCTGGCGAAGCGGCGACAGCCTTGCTCGCCGAGCCGGGCACGAACGTGACGGACCCGCGGACTGCGGAGATCGTTCGTCATGCCGACCGGCTGACGCTCGCGCCGCGCGATGCCACGCGTGCCCATGTCGAGGCATTGGGTCAGGTCGGCGTCACCGACGCTGACATCGTCCGGCTCGCGGAGCTTGCGGCTTTCGTCAATTACCAGGTGCGGGTTCTCGCCGGCCTGAAGCTGCTCGGAGAAATGCGATGAGCGAGGTCGTCCACACCTTCACCACCACGGTGCCGCGCTGGCAGCCCTATGTCGTTCCGGTCGATTTCGCGACCGCCACCGACGAGCAGCATGCAGCGATGCAGACGACACCGTCGAACAAGGGCATCTCGCCCTATGTGCTGACCCTGGCGCACGACCCCGAGACACTCGCGGTCCGCTCGCCGCTGTTCAACCTGATCATGTACGGCAAGGACGGACTGGCGGGGAGCGAGCGCGAATTGGGCGCGGTCGCCGCCTCCGTCGTCAACCGCTGCGTCTACTGTGCGGCCGTCCATGCATCCAGGTTCAACAATCTGACAAAACGCACCGATGTCATCGAAGCCGTATTCGCCGATGGTCTCGAGGCGACGCTCGACGAGCACCTCCAGGCAATCTTCGACTTTTCAGCCCGACTGTCGACCACGCCGCCCGAGGCCGTCGCGGCCGACGCGCAGTCGCTGGCAGACGTCGGGCTCGACGAGTTGGAGGCTCTCGATCTCGTCCTCTCATCGGCCATCTTCGGCTGGGCGAACCGCCTGATGCATACGCTCGGCGAGCCGATGAAGGACTAAAGCGCGTCGCAATCGTGCTTGATCTGGCCGCCCGGGAGCGAGTCGGTCACACACGTGTAAAGGGCGACCGAATGGCCGCCCTTCATCTTTCAGGAATGAGCGCTCAGAGCTGCTCAGCCCCGCACTAACCCGCGACCGCGCCGATTTGTTGCAACAAGCTCAGCAAGTCGGGTTGACCACGCTCTTCGACAAATTTTCCATCAGCCAGACGGTAGAAGTTCACGGCCTGGACCGTGATCGACTTACCTGTCGGCTCAACGCCGAGGAACGGACCCTGGTGCGTGCCGCGCATTGTGAAGCGTGCGGCTATCTTATCGTCTTCAGCGATGATTTCTTCCAAAGTCCATTGGATGTCGGGAAAGCCGCCTCGCATCATTCCAATGATCTCGAGGTAACCATCCGGGCCGCGCAGAGGCTCTTGCCGCCCAGGGACATGGAAAATTGCCTCCGGAGCAATCAACTCCGCGGCGAGTTGTTCGCTAGCTGTATTTATAAACTCGACAAACCGGCGCATTGCCATTTTGTTGCGTTCCATTGCCATTCCTGTTCTCCTTCAAGCACTGTTTCAAGCTGGATGGTTGCGATCGATCGACGATGAGTTTCGGCTTGTCGAAACGGCGGCGGTGAATTTCATGCGGCACTCTGGGGAAATCGGCGGGGCATGAAAAGCGGGACCCGCGAGACCAAACCTCGCTGCAGCGCCGCACGTCTTTTCGGAGTGTCGTCATAGTTCTTTCCGTCTGTCTTTGCCACGGCCATCCCACCCTGATCCTCAGAAGGAACCATCTGTCGACTTGGACAATTGCTCGTATGCGCGCAGCGCGTCGAGCTGTCCTTCGAGGGTCGGCTGGTAGGCCGCAAGAGCATCGCTTCCAGCCAGAAATTGCTTTGGCGGATTTTCCATGCCGACGAACTTGACAAGGACGTCGGCCAGCTTTGCGGGATCACCACCCTGTTTGCCATTATAGCCTGACCACATGTCTTCAGCGCTGCCTTCGGCGGCGTAGTCCTCGATGGTGCTGGCGGCGTACTTCGCATTCTGGGCGTCGAGCAGATCTGTCCGGAAGAAGCCAGGTGCGACGGCGGTGATCTTGATGCCGAATTGTTCGACTTCCTGAGCAACCGCCTGCGAGAGGCCTTCGACCGCGAATTTCGAGGCGCTGTATGCCCCGCAGTGCTTGAAGCCGACGATCCCGGCAAGCGAACTGATGTTGATGATCCGGCCCGACCGCTGCTTGCGCATGACCGGAAGAACCGCGCGCATCGCATACATGACCCCGTAGAAATTGGTCGACATCAGCCCTTCGATTTCGGCGGTGCTCAACTCTTCGAAGTTGCCGAGCAGGCTGTAGCCCGCATTGTTGAGCAGAACGTCAATGCGACCGAACGCCTTCACAGCTTCGTCTACCGCAGTTCTGGCCTGTTCCTCATTGGCGACGTCCAGCTGGACGAATAGAAGGCGGTCGCCTGCGACGTCGCTCAGGGCATTGCGTACCTTGTCGAGGTTGCGGCCGGTCGCGACGACGCGGTCGCCAGCCCTCAGGGCCGCTTTGGCACTGGCAGCACCGATACCGCTGCCTGCACCCGTAATAAACCAAACCTTGCTCATATCTCACTCCTGTTCCTGATGAACCGGAGGATAGATCGCCTAGCGAGGCACGATTAGATGGTATTATCGGCATGAAGTTAGAAATGAGATTTATGAATGCGCCGGGAGAACGGACATGCTGACGTCCCGCGCCCAAGCAAACCCCACTGGTGTTCAATCCTCCTTGTGAAGGAGGATTGAACCATCCCGTCCCCAAAGACGGGATCCTGTTTAAAGGTGAAGACGTCTGCGTTTAGGCGACGTTGATGTGAGTGGCGAACCAGTCCAGCACCAGTTGCGGGTTCTTCGCGAAATAATTGTAGCCTTGGAAACGCTGGTCCGTGCCTTCTATCCAGAAAAGTTTCTTATCCTTTGAGGAAATCGTGTCGTAGATCTCCTGAACATTAGACGGCTTGGTCAAGAAATCGTCGCGGACCTGCGCGACCAATGTCGGAACCGTCACCGACTTGGCATATTCCATCGGCCAGACGTCGGAGAGATGATAGCCGGTCCGCTTGTAGTAAGCGGCATCAAACAGCTCGACACCGTTGGCGATTTTTTGATTTTCCATCGCTGTCTGGACAAAGACGGCAGGCGTTACCGGCTGCAATGCAATCATCGCCTTGATGTGGGTGAACTCTTCCGAATGCTTGTGCATGCCGACGATGGTAGAGTTGGCGCCCAGGCAACGGCTGTAGAGGGCCGTCTTCATATCCTTGGTGTCGGGGCGCGATTTGGCGTAACGCAGCGATCCGATCACGTCACGATATTCCAGGGTACCATGGGCATTGATGCCGCCGCTTCCGGTGCCGCTGCGGCCATGGTTGCGCATGTCATAGGTGATGATGTTGTAACCTGCGTCATGCAGGATCTTGTATTCCGGCAGGAAGTTCACCTCGAAGCTGCCAAAGTCCTGCCAGGGCGCCAGATGCCCCGGATAGCCGTAGCGATTGCAGGGCATCGGGTGGTTCATGATGAGCAACTTGTCGGAGCCGGCGGCTGGAATGAACCAGCCCTCGATCGTGATGCCGTCCATCGCCGGGAAGAAGATTTCCTCATAATCCATGCCGTATTCGTTCGGCCACCGCAGAACCGGTGTGCGCGTCGAATGCGCCATCAGGTCGGCCATGCCGTTGATGAACGCTTCGGAGTTTGCATCCGGCGCTGTCGCAGCCGTCGCCGCCTTGGTATCTGCGGCCTGCGCACTGGTCGCGGCCGCTGCCATGAGAGGCAGCGTCGCGAGTGCCGCACTGGCTTTCAGAAGTTGGCGGCGGCTGTTGAAAGCACCTTCCGGTGAAACGATCGTGTCAGTTTGCTTGGCCATATCAGGCTCCTGTTTGCTTGAGACGTTGCGTTATCGGGACAATGGAGGCAGAGGGCACCGGATAGGGGTGTCGGCACCCTCTGCCACTGTCCGCGTTCACTGCTTGGGAGGAACGAAGCCTTCGGTGATGATGACCGAGCCTTCGGTCGAGGCGACGCGAAATTTCCGCGCGGCCGTGTACTGCGGAGAATTGTAGAAGCGCTGCGCGTCAGCCACGCTTGGGAACTCGGCGATGGCCATGACCTTTTTCGGTTCGCCTTCCACCGCCGTCGCATTCAGATTGAACACGATGATCTTGCCGCCGAATTTCGGAGCGAGCGGACCGGCCTCTTCCATATATTTGTTGTAGCCGGCCTGATCCTTGATCGTATAATTCGCAATCATGTAGCCGGGGGCCTGCGAATCCTGGGCAAAGGCGGTCGTGGTGAGGGTCAAGGCGATGGCGGCGGCCACACCGAAAGCGATCTTCTTCATTGTGTCGGGTCCTTTGGTTTTTGAGTTGAGGATGATCAGAGAGATCCGTCCGTCGATCTGGACAGCTCGTCATGGGTTCGCATGTCGCTGAGACGGCTTTCTATGCCGGGCGCGATCATGGCGATCGCATCCGTTCCGGCGACGAATATCTTCGGCGGATTTTCCATGGCGGCGACGGTGACGACGGCCGCGCCGAGCTTGTCGGGATCGCCAGGTTGCACGCCATGGAAGCTCGACCAGGTGGCCTCGGATGTTGCATCGCCGGCATAGTCTTCGATGCCGCTTCTGGGAACGTACCGAACATTCTGGCTGTCCAGCAGATCCGTGCGAAAGGCTCCGGGTTCGACGGTCGTGAACTTGACGCCGAATGGCTCGACCTCGATCCCGACGGAAAACGCCAGACCCTCGATCGCGAACTTGGTGGCTGAATAGGCACCGCAGTGTTTCAGGCCGATGACCCCGGCTGCGGCGCCGATGTTGATGATGTGACCCGACCGCTGCTTGCGCATGACCGGAAGCACGGCGCGCACGACATGCACAACGCCATAAAAATTAGTGGCAAACTGGGCTTCGATCTGGGGAAGGCTCTGCTCTTCGAAGTTGCCGAGCAGGCAATAGCCAGCATTGTTCACCGCGACGTCGATGCGTCCGAACCGCGCGACGGCGTCTTCTGCAGCAGCATTGACCTGTGCTTCGCTGGTCACGTCCAACTTGATGAACGCAAGATCGTCACCAGCAACGTCGCGCAAGGCATCACGGGCCTTGTCGAGATTTCTGGAGGTGGCAACGACCTTGTCGCCAGCCTTCAATGCCGCTCTGGCGACCCCGGCGCCGATGCCGCTGCTCACGCCTGTGATGAACCAAACTTTGCTCACGCTTAACTCCCTGTTTCGACAGACAGGAAGATAGATGCGCTCGGTCTATTTGATTAGAATGCATAATTTGCATGAAGCTAGAAAGCGGGTTTCTAAATAGACCCGCGTTCAACTGCTTTATGGCCGACAGTACGCGTCCGGCGCTTTCGGCCCCTGATCAGCTTCAGGCCATAGTGGGTGATAGACACGAAAAGCCCAATGATCGCTATGTGATGCAGGAAAAAGGCCGGCGTCGCAGTCTGGAAATCCCAAAAGTCGAAGCTCATTTGCATGAACAATTTCGATCCGACATTGACAGTGAGCAAGCTCTGAACGCCATAGACGGCGACGGTGATGGCGACCACACGCAAAACAAGCGTCGGCAGTCTGCCCTCGGCCGTCATGCCGAACCTGCTGCTCACCACGCCGACGATCATCGACCAGTGCAGACCCAGGTGAATGGAGGCCATGACCAGCGCCAGATAAGCCGCCGACGCGTGGATCTGGCGCAAGGTGAAGGTGCCGGTCAAAGACAGGAAGCCAAAGACGGTCTCTGAGATGATTATGCTGGTTACCAGCAAGGTCAGCATGGTGATCAGCAGCGAGAGATTGATCACCTTGGTGACGATACCGCGCGGTTCGCGCCAGCCCTTCGTGATCATGCCGTACCAACGGCGGTTGAAAATGTTGTGGCTGATCAGCAGCAGGAACATGCCTGTGCCGATTATCTCGTGTGCCGCATTGCCGAGCCAGTTGTAAGCCAGAGCGGCCAGCAACAAGCCGGCCGCCAAGACATCGAGGATCAACCGCAAGAGAAACAGTGGCTTCAAGGGACGTAAGCCCGCATTCTGTCGGTCGTGAACATGAAGTCATTATCTGCCTGAGACCCATGGCACGATTGGCATCGCTCGGCGAACGCGGTCCGACTGACCTGCATGTTGGTATCGAACTGCTGAAAATGCCAGTCTCCGGTGCGCTGCTCCTCCGGGATGCTGAGACCCCAGTCCACACCTTTCTCCATGACGAAATAGCCGGTGAGCTTGTAGTCAGCCCAGATGCCCAGGACCAATTGCGTGCCGGGCGGCAGCGGTCGGCCGGACTTCGCGATCTCCAGAGTTTCGCGCGTTGCAAACGCTTCCTCCCTGGAAGAGCCACGGTCGTAGGTCGCATAGTGGACATACCCATCGAAATTCTTTGGGAAGGTTGCTCGGTTTCCGGTTGCCTGCGCCATTGCCGAAGAACTGAATGGGCCGAAGACGCTGAAGACGATAGCGGCCACGGTCACGACAAGACGCAGGATGGCGGCGAATGGTTCATTGGATTTTTTGGATCTGGCGTCAGCCATAGAGGATTCCCCTGGTTTACCGGAGCGGGATTTGACACAGACAATCGACGACACCGTAGTCCGGCGAAGCCGATCAGATTAGGCGGCGGTATTTGCATGGGCTTAGAAAGCGGGCTTCTTAATCCGGCAATTGCTGCAGCAATTCAAAGTGCTGCAGCGTCGCGCGTCTGAAAACGCGCGGCGCCTGTCGGTCGGAAAGATCGCGACGCGCTTTAGGTTGTTTGGTCAACCAGCCCCATTTGCATTTCGTTCATGCGCCCGCCATGCACGGTCAACGTCGCGAGGGCGGTCCCGAACGCGCGGAGATCGTCAGGCGTCAGCTCGACCCGAAGTGCACCCAGGTTCTCATTCAGATGATCGATATTGCGCGTGCCTGGGATAGGAACGATGAACGGCTTCTGCGCCAGCAGCCACGCCAGGGCAATCTGAGAGGGCGTTGCACCTTTCTTTTCGGCGAACTGCTTCAACAACGCGACGAACGGCATATTGGCTGCCAGGTTTTCAGGGCTGAAGCGGTCGAATGTCGAGCGCAGATCGGTCTTCGGGTCGAACCTTGTGCTCGCGTCGATTTTGCCTGTGAGATAACCCATTCCGATGGGACCCCACGGGACGAAGCCGATGCCAAGCTCCTCACATGCCGCGAGAACGCCATTGTGTTCCGGGCTCCTTTCCATCACGGAGTATTCGGTCTGGACCGCCGTGAGAGGCTGGATGGCATGTGCCCGGCGAATTGTCCCGGCGCTCGGCTCCGAGAGACCGAAGTGCAGAACCTTGCCTTCCTGGATCAGTTCCTTGATCGCACCAGCCACATCTTCGATCGGTACGTTGGGATCGACGCGATGCTGATAGAAGAGATCGATGCGATCGGTTTTCAGACGTTTGAGCGAAGCCTCCGCCACCTGCTTGATCCGTTCCGGACGACTGTTCAGCCCGGCCGTGCCGTCAATTGCGAAGCCGAACTTGGTGGCGATTTTCACCTGATCGCGTATCGGTGCCAACGCTTCACCGACAAGCTCTTCGCTCGTATACGGCCCATAGACTTCGGCGGTATCAAAAAATGTAACGCCACTTTCGTGGGCAGCGCGGATGGTCTCGATGCCTTGGGCTGTCGAGGCGGCCGGCCCATAATTGGCGCTGATGCTCATGCATCCAGCTCCCATTTCCGAGACTTCCAACGTTCCGAGTTTCCGGGTTTTCATCTGGGCTTGTCCTGCCTGGGGAGTGCTTTTGGTTGCCTGGGGCTGATCCGACGAAGCGGCCCAGGCCGGCGATGCGACGGTCAACATTGCCCCGGCGAGCGCCGAGTTGATCAAGAAGTCGCGGCGAGCAACACCCGGATGCTCGTTGGCATTGGAACCCGCATTTGGCTTGTTTTTGTCCATGGTCGTCTCCTGAACTTTAGCGGCAGAGCCGTCTTTTCATCGAAGGAGGGACGAGCCGTGCCAGGGCAGCTTGCACTCAGGCGATCTGGATCACCTCGCCGGCACAGTGATTTTGCGCCCGTCCTCGTGACTGGAGATAAGCAGCGCAGCACCAGCGATTAGCCCCCATTTTCTGCATGGGGTTAGAAATGGGATTGATAAATGCCGTTACGGTCCCCGGTAACGGAGTGCCTCGACCAGAAGGGAGAAGGCCGGGGTGTGTTGCCGCCGGCTTGGATAGTAGAGGTGATAGCCTGGGAATGGCGGACACCAGTCTTCCAGAACACGGATCAAACGTCCCTCGGCCACATGGTGAGAAACCTGACTTTCGAAGACATAAACAAGCCCCAGTCCATCGAGGGCCGCGTTTTCCAGCATCTCATTGTCATTGAGAATAAGCGATCCGCTGACGCGCGCCTCCAGCTCGATGCCGTCGCGCTCGAACTCCCAGGCATATAGACCGCCTCCCCTGCTCTGCCGATAGCTTACGCAAGCGTGACTGTTCAGGTCACGTGGGGTTTCCGGGCGCTTACGGTTGGCAAAATAAGAGGGCGATCCGACAACCGCCATTCGAACCTCGGGGCTCACCCGCACCAAGACCATGTCCTTCTCGACCTGTTCGCCGAGCCGTATGCCCGCGTCAAATCGGCCAGCGACAATGTCCGTCAGCCCTTCATCGACATTGATCTCAACGACGATGTCCGGATACTCGGGCGCGAGCTTTAGCAATGCGGGCCAGAGCACCATCCGGGCGGCATGCCGAAAGGTGGTGATGCGAATCGTGCCTGCGGGCTTGTCGCGAAGGGCAGTGAGCGCGGCAATCTCGCTGTCGATGTGATCAAATGCGGGACGCAGGCTGTGAAACAGCCGTTCTCCCGCCTCTGTCGTCGAAAGGCTGCGCGTCGTCCGTGAAATCAACCGCACATCCAGACGTCGCTCGAGCATTCGGACAGCATAGCTGAGTGCGGACTGGGAGAGGCCAAGCTTTGCGGCCGCGCGCGTGAAACTTCCCTCCTCCACGACGGTGATGAATGCCGCCAGCTCGCTGAAATCACCTTTTCTCATTCATAAACCCCATTTCTAAGTTCATGCAGATTATAGCGGCTAATCGGCATGCCTGTCCTCCATTATTTAGTTGCTCGACACCGCATGCTGTTGGAGCGGCGCGAGGACGACGAGATCATGAGCAAGACACAACCGAAACTCTTCGACGCGTTCGCTTTCGCCAAGGGGATCACCCTTCGCAACCGGATTGTCATGGCCCCCATGACGACATGGTCGGGCAATGAGGACGGAACGGTCTCTGACGAAGAGGTCGCGTATTACCGTCGCAGAGCAAAGGACGTCGGCCTGGTGATTACCGGTTGCACCCACGTCATGCCGAACGGCGTCGGCTTCACGGGCGAGTTTGCTTCTTGCGACGATAGCTTCACGCCGAGCCTGCGCCGCCTGGCAGGGGCGGCCAAGAGTGGCGGCGCGCCGGCGATCCTCCAGATCTTCCACGCCGGCAACAAGGCCGTGCCCGAACTGGTTCCAGGGGGCGAGATCGTCAGCGCGAGCGCCGTCAAGGCTGCTGCGGGTGCATTCAACAATGGCAACATGACAGCGCGCGCGCTGACTCACGATGAAATCCTGGCTGTCGTGGCTGCTTTCGGCGAGGCCACACGCCGCGCAATCGAGGCAGGCTTCGACGGCATCGAATTGCATGGGGCGCACGGCTTCCTGATTCAGAATTTCTTCTCACCGCTATCTAACCAGCGAGAAGACGAATGGGGCGGTTCGCTGGAGAACCGCATGCGCTTTCCGCTCGCCGTCGCTCAAGAGGTAAAGCGGATCATCGATACGCACGCGAAGCAGCCCTTTCTGCTCGGCTACCGGATCTCGCCTGAGGAATCTGATGAAGGCGGCCTTCGGCTCAGTGACACCTACGAACTGATTGATCGCCTCGTCGTCGCCGGTGTGGACTATGTGCACGTGTCGCTCTCGAGCGTGCTTCATGCCAAACCTATCCACGATGCCGGCGGTCGTTCCATCGCTGAACTCATTGCCGAGCGCGTCGAGGGCCGTATACCCCTCATCGCCGCCGGCCAAATCAGAAAACCCCATGAGGCCGAAAGGGCCCTCGAATTTGGCCTGTCACTCGTCGCCGTCGGCCAGGGGCTGGTGATGAATCCGGAATGGGTTGAACTCGCCCAGAACCAAAGAAGTCACGAAATCGACATTGCGCTCAGCCCACTCACGGTTTCGGAGATCGCGCTTCCAGTCAAACTCTGGAACATCATTCGTGCCACGGCGGGCTGGTTCGAAATCCGAACTTAATCCTGCGAAGCGAGGCCGGCAGGATGGAAGATATCGCACGCTGGCTGGCAAATGACGCGCCTCATAACGGCGTCAAGGAACTGTTTGCCGCCTTCTGCCAACAGATCGTTCGGTCCGGCATGCCAGTTGGGCGCGCCTCCCTGGGGTTCGAAGTGCTGCGCCCGGAAGTGAGTGGATGGCAGTAGGCCGAAGCGCAGGCCTGCCTCAACTCTCGAGCGCGTCCAGACGGACATTGGAGAGCTGGAGCCAGGGGGGATTGTCGGCATACATTTCGCGGATAATCTGCTTTATCAATTCGATCCGGCCGCCGGCTTCGTTGCGCCGGTAGCTCATGATGATGGGTGAGGTCGCCCTCTCGTCGGCAATCATGCGATAGCAGACATCGTCTGGTCGCTGGCGCTGCGAGGCCGCGGGAATGATGCACAGGCCGGCGCCGGCTGCGACCATGCCCAGCGCCGTCTGGATTTCGCGAACCTCCTCGACATGTCCGGGATTGACGTTGATCTCGCCGAGCAGGTTCAGCGTCTCGTCCGCAAAGCTTGGCCGGGGCGTCGAGGGATAGATGATCAGGGATTCCCCCTCCAGCTCGCAAAGCCCTATGGGCTCCTTGGCGATGGATTTGGCATGGCTCTTCGGGAAGGCGACGACAAGCCGCTCCTCTCGGAGCGTCAGCCGTTCGACTTCCCTGTCATTGAAGCGCACCCTGCCGAAACCCAGATCGATGCGTCGCTCCTTGAGCGCAGTCACCTGTTCCGTCGACATCATTTCCCGGATCTCGATATCGAGATCAGGCCAGCGCTGCCGCATGCGCCTGACGAGATCCGGCATACCTCCATAGAGGGTGGAGCCGACGCAGCCGATGACGAACCGTTCGCGCTGGGCCTTTCCTATTCTCTGGGTCTGATCACGGATATGCTCGAGCCGGGCCATGATCTGCGAGGCCTGATCGAAGAAGAACCGTCCCGCCTCCGTCAAGCTCAACGGCCGCTTGGACCTGTCGATCAGGTTGACGCCCAGCTCTTCCTCCAGCTGCTGGATTTGCCGGCTGAGCGGTGGCTGCGCGATGTGGAGAATTTCCGCCGCGCGCGAGAAATTGCGCTCGGTGGCGACCGCCACGAAGTAGCGGAGTTGGCGCAGCTCCATTCCTATTATACCTCCCAGGTATAGATTTCGACTTATATGGTCTTGGACCTTACCTTAAACGAGGGCTAACCTTCCTGCAAATAAAGGGAGGAAGCGCGGTGCGTGCGGAAATTCGGATCGTTTCCATCGAGGCTACTATACTCGATCTGCCGACCATCCGGCCGCACACGCTCTCGATGGTCACCATGAACCGCCAGAGCATGACGATCGTGCGCGTTCGCTGCTCCGATGGGATCGAAGGCCTGGGTGAAGGCACGACCATTGGCGGACTTGCCTACGGACCGGAGAGCCCGGAAGGCATGAAACTCACCATCGACGAATATATCGCGCCCCTGCTCCTCGGCTGCGATCCGACGCGCGTACAGGCGACGATGGATCGCGTCCGGAAGGCGGTAAAGGGCAATCACTTTGCCAAATGCGCCGTCGAATCCGCGTTGCTGGATTGCCAGGCCCGCCGGCTCGGCGTGCCGATGTCGGAACTGCTCGGCGGCCGACGTCGTGAGAAACTGCCGGTTGCCTGGACGCTCGCATCCGGAGATACCGCAAAGGACATCGATGAGGCGCAGGCGCTGCTCGACCGACGTCGCCACAAGGACTTCAAACTGAAGATCGGCGTCAAGTCGATCAAGGAGGATATCCGCCACGTGGCTGCCATACGCAAGGCGCTGCCGGACATGGCCTCGGTTCGTGTCGACGTGAACATGGCCTGGCGGGAGCGCGAGGCGCGCAATGCGATTGCGGCACTCGGCGATGCGGGTTGCGTATTGGTCGAGCAGCCGGTGTGCGGCGTCGCGCCGCTTGCCCGGCTGACGCGAGTGTCACCGATCGCGATGATGGCCGATGAAGTGCTTGTCGGTCCCGAAAGCGCACTCGAAGCGGTGACGGCGCACGCAGCCGACGTATTCTCGATCAAGATCGAGCAGGCGGGCGGCCTGTTCGCCGCCGCCAAGGTCATCGCCATCGCCGAGACGGCCGGCATCGGTGTCTATGGCGGTACCATGCTCGAAGGGCCGATCGGCACGATCGCTGCCGCGCAGTTGATGGCCGGCGTGAAGGATCTGCAATGGGGCACGGAGTTCTTTGGTCCACTGCTGCTGACGGAAGAGATCCTCGCCACGCCCTTGGATTACAGCGATTTCGAACTGACCGTTCCCCAGGGACCGGGACTGGGGATCGAACTGGACGAGGATCGTGTGGCGTTCTTTGTTCGAGGCAGGATGCGCAAGACGATCAGCATTGCCGGATAAGGGAGGCGACCATGCTTTTCCATGTGAGGATGGATGTGAATATTCCCCATGATTTCCCCTCGGCGGAGGCGGCGGAGATCATCGCTCGGGAAAAGGCCTATTCGCACGAACTGCAGCGCAGCCGCAAATGGCGGCATATCTGGCGCATCGCCGGTGAATACGCGAACTACAGCATCTTCGACGTGAAGGACAATGCGGAGCTGCACGAGATCCTGTCGGGGCTGCCATTGTTCAAGTTCATGGACATCGAAGTAACGCCGCTGCTGCGGCATCCCTCGGCGATCCGCGAGGACGATACCTAGCGCCGTGTTCGGCGCGGGAACGGGAGCCGCATCGACTTTCTGAACAATGCAAGAGGAGGAAAAAATGAGCGTGAAGATTTTCGGCAGGCCCGACATTCAGGATTTTCTGAGCGTCCTGAGCGGCCTCGACAAGGACGGCGGCAATCCGCGCGTCAAACTGATCGTCCATCGGATCATGTCTGACCTGTTCAAGGCGATCGATGATCTCGACATCACCCCCGACGAATACTGGACCGGCATTGCCTGGCTCAATGAGATCGGCGCCGCCGGCCAGGCCGGCCTGATCTCGCCCGGTCTCGGTCTTGATCACTTCCTCGACGAACGCCTCGACGCGATCGATGAGGCGCTCGGCATCGAAAACCCGACGCCGCGCACGATCGAGGGGCCGCTCTATGTGGCCGGCGCACCGGTCAGTCATGGCTTTGCCCGTCTCGATGACGGCACAGACGCCAATGGTCACACACTGATCATGCACGGCACCGTCTATGGTTCTGACGGCAAGCCGCAGCCGGGTGCGACTGTCGAAGTCTGGCATTGTGACACCCGCGGGTTCTATTCACACTTCGACCCGACCGGCAAGCAGGCGCCGTTCAACATGCGCCGCACGATCGTGACTGACGAAAAGGGCTGTTACAAATTCCAGAGCATCGTGCCGCACGGATATGGCGTGCCACCGGGCAGCCCGACGGAACAGTTGCTTTCCGCCCTCGGCCGCCATGGCCAGCGCCCGGCGCATATCCACCTCTTCATCAGCGCCGACGGCCATCGCAAGCTGACGACCCAGATCAACATTGAAGGCGATCCGCTGGTCAATGATGATTTTGCCTATGCGACGCGAGACGGCCTGGTTCCGGCCGTGATCGAGCGCAGCGACGAGGCCAGCATCAAGGCCAATGGTCTGAGCGGCCCGTTCGCCGAGATCACGTTCGACATCCATCTGACCGCTCTGGTGGATGGCATCGACAACCAGATCAACGAACAGCGCAAACGCGCCGCCGCGTAAACGGCAAGGGCGGCGGCTGTATGGCCGCCAGCCCGCATATCATCGTCACCATCGACACTGTTGCAAGGGTTGCGCCGGTTACCGCGCACTTTGCGGGAGAGAAGCCATGTCTGCGATCATCGACAAAGCAAGAGAACTCGATCATCTGCTCGCCACTGCCGTGCAGGACGACAAGGAAGCCGGTCTATTCCGTTGCCGCCGGGACATCTTCACCGACGAAGACCTCTTCGAGCTGGAGATAAAGCATATCTTCGAAGGCAACTGGGTTTATCTGGCCCATGAGAGTCAAATCCCAGAGAACAACGATTATTACACGACCTATATCGGCCGGCAGCCGGTCGTCATCACCCGCGACAAGAACGGCGAACTGCACGCGGTCATCAACGCCTGCGCCCACCGCGGCGCGATGCTGTGCCGCCGCAAGCACGGCAACAAGGGCAGCTTCACCTGCCCCTTCCACGGCTGGACCTTTTCCAACACCGGCAAGCTGCTCAAGGTCAAGGACGAGAAAACCACCCAGTATCCGCCTCAGTTCGCGCAGAACGGTTCGCACGACCTCAAGCGCGTTCCCCGGTTCGAGAACTATCGAGGCTTTCTGTTCGGCAGCCTGAATGATGCGGTCGCGACGCTCGAGGACTATCTCGGCGAGACGAAGGTTATCATCGACCAGATCGTCGACCAGGCGCCGAACGGGCTTGAAGTGCTGCGGGGCAATTCGTCCTACATCTACGACGGAAACTGGAAGCTGCAGATGGAAAATGGCTGCGACGGTTATCACGTCAGCTCCGTCCACTGGAACTATGCCGCGACGATGGGGCGGCGCAAGGAAGAGGGCACGAAGGCGGTCGACGCCAACAGCTGGAGCCGTTCCGTCGCGGGTGTCTATGGTTTCGAGAACGGTCACATCCTGCTGTGGACCAACACCATGAACCCCGAGGTGCGTCCGGTCTACGACCAGCGAGACGAGATCGCGGCGCGCGTCGGTGCCGAGAAGGCGAATTTCATCGTCAACCAGACCCGCAACCTCTGCCTTTACCCGAATGTATTCCTGATGGACCAGTTCAGCACGCAGATCCGCGTGACCCGCCCGATCAGTGTCGACAAGACCGAAATCAACATCTTCTGCTTTGCGCCGAAGGGCGAAAGCGAGGCTGATCGCCAGCTCCGTATCCGCCAATATGAAGATTTCTTCAACGTGTCCGGCATGGGCACGGCCGACGATTTGGAGGAATTCCGCGCCTGCCAGGCCGGCTATGCCGGCACCGCAGCGCTCTGGAACGACCTGTCGCGGGGCGCGCCGCTGTGGATCGACGGTCCGGACGAAAACGCCAAGCAGATGGGCATCGAGCCGCTGCTATCCGGCGAGCGCAGCGAGGACGAAGGCCTGTTCGTCCGCCAGCACGAGTACTGGGCCAAGGTGATGCGCCAGGCGCTGTCCGCTGAAAAGAACGGAGTTGTCGCATGAGCATTTCCTATGACGCCATCTGCGCGTTCTTCTATCGGGAAGCGCGGCTCCTGGACGATCGCGAGTGGGACGAATGGCTGACCTGCTATGCACCCGACGTGACCTACTGGATGCCGGCCTGGGATGACGACGACCGGATTACCGAAGACCCGCAGTCGCAGATTTCGCTGATCTACTATCCGAACCGCGACGGCCTGGAAGACCGGGTATTCCGCATCAAGACCGAGCGCTCCGGCGCTTCCACGCCGGAACCGCGCACGAGCCACAATGTCACCAATGTCGAAGTGCTGGCGCATCGGGGCGACGAAGTCGACGTGCGCTACAACTTCCACACGTTGAACCATCGCTACAAGGTAACCGACCACTTCTTCGGCACCATGTTCGCCACGCTGCGCAAGGACGACGACGCACTGCTGATCGCGCGCAAGAAGATCGTGTTGAAGAACGACTACATCCGCCAGGTTATCGACGTCTATCACGTTTGACAGGCGTCGCCGGCCGGCAGGGGATTGATGAGGAGGGCTCCATGGCCAGCTACAGGATCGCATTGAACTTCGAGGACGGGGTCACCCGGTTCGTCGAATGCAAGGACGGCGAGAAGGTTCTCGATGTCGCCTTCCGCAACAAGATCAACCTGCCGATGGATTGCTCCGACGGCGTGTGCGGAACCTGCAAATGTCGCGCCGAAAGCGGTTTCTACGATCTCGGCGACGACTATATCGATGACGCGCTGACGGCCGACGAGGCAGAGCGCGGCCTCGTGCTGACCTGCCAGATGAAGCCGACGTCGGACTGCGTCATCGCTGTACCGACGACATCGACGGCCTGCAAAACCGGGCAGCAGAAATTCGCCGCCACTGTGGCGAAGGTGACGCCGCACAACGATGCGGCGATCGTATTGGAACTGGACGTGGACACTGGGGCGTCTCCCTCCTTCCTGCCCGGCCAGTATGTCAACATCGATGTGCCGGCCAGCGGCCAGAGCCGTTCCTATTCGTTCAGCACGGCGCCCGGCGAGCAACGCATCGGCTTCCTGATCAAGAAGATCCCGGGTGGGTTGATGAGCAGCTGGCTCGCCGACGCACAGGCCGGCGACAGGCTCAATCTGACCGGCCCCCTCGGCAGCTTTTATCTGCGGGATGTGCGCAGGCCGCTTTTGTTTTTAGCCGGAGGCACCGGCCTTGCACCGTTCCTCTCGATGCTCGAGGTTCTTGCCCGCGCTGGATCGGAACAGAAAATCCATCTGATCTATGGCGTGACGCGCGATCTCGATCTGGTTCTCGTCGACGAGATCGCGGCCTATGCCACGCGCCTGCCCAACTTCAGCTTCACCACGGTGGTGGCCGAGGAGGCCTCGAGCCATCCGCGTAAGGGATGGGTTACGCAACATATGCCGGCCGAGCTGCTTCATGGCGGCGATGTCGACGTCTATCTCTGCGGCCCCCCGCCGATGGTCGATGCGGTGCGCAAGCATTTCGACGACAACGGCGTGAAGCCCAACAGCTTCCAATACGAAAAGTTCACGCCCAATGCGGCGGCGAAGGAGGCTGCATGAGCGCGCCGCGCTTCGCCGGTCGGTTTGACGGCAAGGTGCTGGTCGTCACCGGCGCCGCGCAGGGCATCGGCCGCGCCGTGGCCATCCGCGCCGCGGCAGAGGGTGGCAGGGTGCTGTTCGTCGACCGCGCCGATTTCGTGACGGAGATTGCAGCCGAAGCCAGAGACGCCGAAACCGCCGCCTTCAATGCCGATCTGGAGAGCTATGAAGGCGCGGCTTCGGCGATGCGCTTCGCCGAGCAACGCTTCGGTGGCATCGACATCCTGATCAACAATGTCGGCGGCGCCATCCGGATGCGCCCCTTTGCGGAATTCGGATCGCAGCAGATCGACGCGGAGATCCGCCGCTCGCTGATGCCGACACTCTATTGCTGCCACGCCGTCCTGCCGCATCTGTTCGCGCGCGGCGGCGGCACCATCGTCAACGTATCCTCGAATGCAACGCGCGGCATCCATCGTGTGCCTTATTCGGCAGCCAAGGGCGGCGTGAACGCCATCACCCAGTCGCTTGCCATGGAACTGGCGGAGCGCAACATCCGCGTGGTCGCCACCGCACCAGGCGGCACGGAAGCGCCGCCGCGTCGGATTCCGCGCAATGTCGCGGGCGATACGGACGCGGAGAAGGCCTGGATGACCGACGTCGTCGGCCAGGTGAAACAATCCAGTTTCATGAAGCGGTACGGGACCATCGAGGAACAGGTAGCGCCAATCCTGTTCCTCGCCTCGGATGAAGCGTCCTACATCACCGGCAGCGTGCTGCCGGTGGCCGGGGGCGATACCGGCTGACATCTCAATACTGACTGCGTAGAAACTCAGGGAGGAGCCATGATGCGCACTATCGATGTGAATGAAGCGATAGACAACAATCCATTCGGAAGGTTTCAGTGGTCGGTGGTGGCGCTCTGCGCGCTGCTGCTGATCGTCGACGGTTATGACGTCTTCGTCGCCGGCACCGTGCTGCCGACGCTGATTGCGGAATGGGGCCTGACCAAACCACAGGCCGGCGCGCTGCAGGCCTGGGCGCTGTTCGGGATGATGTTCGGCGCCCTGGCTTTTGGCTCCCTGGCTGACAGGATCGGGCGCAAGAAGGGCATTGCGATCAGCTTCGTGCTGTTCACTGCTTCCACCCTTCTGACCGGTCTCGCCAGTTCGCCCGACCAGTTCAAAATCTTTCGCTTCATCGCCGGTCTCGGCTGCGGCGGACTGATGCCCAACGCGGTGGCGCTTATGAACGAATATGCCCCCAAGCGCCTCCGCAGCACCATCGTCGCGCTGATGTTCTCCGGCTACTCGGTCGGCGGCATGGTTGCCGCCGGGCTCGGCATCGGCATGATCCCGCAATATGGCTGGAAGCCCATGTTCTTCATCGCCGCCCTGCCGTTGCTGATGCTGCCGCTGGTGCTCTGGAAGTTGCCCGAATCCCTTGGCTTTCTGATCCGCCAGGGGCAGCAGGAGAAAGCCAGACGGATCTATGCGAAGATCGATCCGTCTGCCCGCCTTGGCAACGACGACATGCTGGTCTTCACCGAATCCAAGGGTGCGTCCGCATCGGTCGCCGAATTGTTCCGCCACCAGCGCACGTTGCGCACGCTGATGCTCTGGGTGGCGTTCTTCTGCTGCCTGCTGCTTGTTTATCTGCTGTCGTCGTGGCTGCCGAAAGTGCTGCAGGAAGCCGGCTATGCCGAAAGAGCGAGCCTCGTGAGCCTGTTCTCGCTCAATTTTGGCGGCATGGTCGGGGCCATCGCCGGCGGTTGGCTGGGCGACCGGTTCGGCCTGCCGAAGGTTGTCGTCGGCTTCTTCGTGGCTGCCGCCCTGTCGATCGCGCTGATTGGTTTCAACCTGCCGGCTGGGCTGCTGTTCCTGACGATCTTCATCGCCGGTGCCACCACCATCGGCACGCAGATCCTGCTCTATGCGAGCGTCGCGCAGCTCTATAACCTCTCCGTCCGGTCGACGGGGCTGGGCTGGGCTTCCGGTGTGGGCCGTATCGGCGCCATTGTCGGTCCGACCCTCGGCGGCGTGCTTCTGGCCCAACAGCTGCCGCTGCAGCAGAACTTCCTGATCTTCGCGATCCCCGCGGCCGTCTCGGCGCTCGCCATGCTGGTCTTCGCGATCAGCAACGCCCGCCGCGTCGACGCCGTTCTGCTCGCCGCAGCATAAGGGTCGGCACGCTGACGGCGGGCGGACAGAACATACCCGCAGGTCAGCGTCATGCTTCCGCCGACGGCCATCCCGATGTGGCCGTCGGCGCCTTCGCGTCGCGACTGCGGCGACCTTCGTCATCGGGATAGGAGGGTTCGGCCGGATCGTCGCGACATTGCCTCCAGCCATTTTCAAAAACCGAAAGTCCTCAAGTCATGCCCTATCTCGATCTCGCAAGCCACCGCCTGCACTATCGCATCGACGGCGACAGGAGTGCGGCCGGCAAACCGTGGCTCATGTTCTGCAATTCGCTCGGAACCGACCTGCACATGTGGGATGCGCAGGCAGCCGCTTTGTCGCAGCATTACCGCGTGCTGCGTTATGACCGCCGCGGCCACGGCCTGTCGTCGGCACCGCCGCCGCCCTATGCGCTGTCAGACCTCGGCAATGATGTCCTTGCGCTGCTCGATGCGCTGGAGATAGAGCGGACGCATTTCTGCGGTCTGTCGATCGGCGGCCTGACCGGACAGTGGCTGGGCATTCATGCCGGACAACGTCTGGACAAAATTCTTTTGTGTGCGACGTCCGCCAAGATCGGCACCGCCGAAAGCTGGGGCGCGCGCATGGCGGCCGTGCGGGAATACGGCCTTGGCGAGCTCACCGCTGCCACCGCAGTACGCTGGTTCACCCCGGCGTTCAACGCCAGCCAGCCCGGCATGGTGCGCGACATTCTCGACCGTTTCACCGCGACAACGGTTGATGGCTATATTGGCTGCTGCGCGGCGCTGGCCAACACCGATTTGCAGCAAGACATCGCACGGATCGCCAACCCCTTGCTTGCCGTCTCCGGTGAAGAAGACCCGGTATGTCCGCCGTCCGATTTGGAGTGCATCGCCGTTCGTGTGCGGCAGGGCCGTCATCTGTCCTTGCCGGGGCGGCATATCGTCAACCTGGAGTCGGCATCGGCGTTCAATGCTGCACTGAGCGAGTTTCTCGACGATTGATGGTTCGGAAAGGCATGCCAGTTGGGCGCGCCTCCCTGGGGCTCGAAGTGCTGCACCCGGAAGTGGGGGTCACCCGCTGCTCACGCCGAGGCTCTGGCGAGCATGCAATGCGGGATCGAAGGCGAGCTTCACGATCAGGTCCGACAGGCTGTTTAGCGAGACGTCGTGTCCCTTGAAGGGCTCGCCCTTTCTGGTGAGCCGATAGTTGATCTCAGCGTCGTGCGTGAACCAACCCGGCCGCAGGATGGTGTAATCGAGGTCCGACTGCTCGATCAGTGCCGCAGAATCTCGATAGGGATCGAGGACGCTGCGATATTTCTCGCCAGGGACTTCGCCATAGATGCCCATCGAACTGATGAAGATCAGCCGCTTCAGCCCCGCCGCGTGCATGGCGTCGACGATCGACCGTGCTTGGCGAGCCATATCTCCGGAAAGGTTGGCATAAACGACGTCCTGCTTTGCCATCGCCAACCGGAGCGCCGCGTTGTCGAGAACGTCGCCGTCGACGATTCTCACCTTTTCAGGTGCCGGGTTGGCAAGACGGCTTGCCCGGCGCAGATAGAGGGCGAGATTGGCGTCCGTCCTGTCGAGGAGCATCCGCGTCGTATTGCGCGCCAACTGCCCGTTGGCACCGAGTATAAGGATGTTGGTCATGCTGATTTACCTCAGTAGGTCGAGGTGAGAAGCTCCACGAGCCTCCACCCGGCGGGTTTGCGGACATAGACTTCGGTGAAAGCCAGACGATACTGTCCTCGGTGTTCCCCCATGGTCACCGTGAAAGCGGCCTTGCCTCGGAGCGTCGCTCGATCGCCTTCGACCGCAACCGAAGCGCCCCGCGGCTCGATGCGGTTGTAGACAAAGCGGCCCGATCGCAGCTCTTCGATCCATTCTCGCTTCGAAGACACATGCCCGGTGATGTGGACGAAGTGCAGATCGTCGTCGAAAAGCGCCTCGACCAGATCGATACGGCGGGATGTCTTCCAACGGAATTTGTCCAGCGAGAGGGCGATGATTTCCTCCTCGGCGCTTCGTGCCGCGTGGTTCATCGAGAACAGCCTTTCTGGTCGAGATGTGCTTGGGCCACTGCCTGCCCCCATCATCTAGTCCATGGGCGAAAAGACGATTAGACTGCAAAATCCGCATTCGGTATTGAGCAGAATTCAAAAATGTCCCGAGACAGCATCAACGACCTCACTGTTTTCCTGGCAGTCGCGCGAGAACAGAGCTTCACGAGAGCGGCGGCGAAGCTTGGCGTCTCCCCTTCGGCGCTCAGCCATTCGATGCGGCTGCTCGAGGAGCGGCTCGGCGTTCGGTTGCTGACGAGAACGACCCGGCGTGTCTCCGTGACCGATGCCGGGGAGCGGTTGCTGCACTCGATCGAGCCGCACTTCGACGGCATCGACACGGCGCTGGCGGCTCTGACAGAACTGCGCGACAAACCCGCAGGGACGGTTCGGATCACCGCCGGCGAGCATCCTACGACATCGATCCTCTGGCCGGCGATAGAGCGACTTCTTCCAGAATATCCGGATATCAAGTTTGAAATCACGGTGGACGGGGCGCTCACCGATATTGTCGCGGAGCGCTACGATGCGGGAATTCGGCTCGGCGAGCAGCTCAACGGCGATATGATCGCCGTGCGGATCGGACCTGAGATGAGGATGGTGGTGGTTGGTTCACCAGACTATTTCACGCGCCACCCAAAACCGTCGACGCCGCAGGACCTGACTGCCCATGCCTGCATCAATCTCAGACTGCCGACCTATGGCGGCTATCTGGTTTGGGAGTTCGAAAAGGACGGCCGGGAGGTTCGTGTCCGTGTCGATGGCCCGTTGGCTTTCAACAACACGCAGATGGTGATGAGAGCGGCGCTCGGGGGCGTGGGACTTGCCTACCTGTTCGAGGACCATGCACGGGATGAAATCGAGAGCGGGCGGCTTGTCACGGTTCTCGACGACTGGAACCCGCTGTTCGATGGTTACTTCCTCTACTATCCGAGCCGCCGCCAAATGTCTCCGGCCTTCGGCGTGCTGGTCGACGCGCTGCGATACCGACCATCTCGTTCCGATCATTGATGAGAATTCCTCAAAAGCGCATGCAGGAATAGCAATCTAATCGGCAGAATAGCCGGGTGCTATCTCTCGGGACATCCGCGGCGATCGCCGCAATGACGGTTCCGGAAAGCGCCATGACATCACCCCCACAGGCCAGCAACCCCTCCAGCCGAGCAGTCAACAAGACCGCGATTCTGACCATTATCCTCACCAGCTACGTGATGCTGGTGCTCGACACGTCGATTGTGCTGACGGGGCTTCCGAGCATTCATCATGAACTTGGCTTTTCCGATCCTGAGCTCGCCTGGGTGCAGAGCGCCTATACCCTCACCTTCGGAGGCTTCCTGCTTCTGGGTGCAAGAGCGGGCGACATTCTCGGCCGCAAGCGCATGCTCACCATCGGCCTCGCTCTCTTCACCGCGTCTTCACTCGCCATCGGCCTTGCCGAGACACCGGCCTGGATGATCGGCGCGCGTGCCGCCCAGGGGATTGGCGGCGCTATTCTTGCGCCGGCCACGCTGGCCTTGCTGCAGACGACGTTTGCCGAAGGGACCGAACGCACCCGCGCAGTTTCCTATTACAGCGCCGTCGCCGGCATTGCGGCCAGTGTCGGCCTCGTGCTCGGCGGCGTGTTGGCCGAGTGGCTGTCGTGGCGTGTGGGCTTCTTCATCAATCTGCCGATCGGCCTCGGCATGATCCTCGCCGCGATCCGCTTCGTTCCCGAGACGGGACGGCAGTCGGGGCGGCTCGATATTGCCGGAGGCCTGACCTCGACGATCGGCATGGTGGCGCTTGTCTACAGCCTGATCCGTTCGGCGAGCCATGGCTGGCATGATAGCCTGACCATCGGCCTTATCGCAGCCTCCCTATTGCTGCTGGTGGCCTTTGTTGCCATCGAACGGCGTGCTCGGCAACCGATCATGCCCCTGCGTCTATTCGCCAGTCGCGAACGCGTCGGCGCCTATTCTGCGCGAATTCTCTTCCTCGGCGGAATGATCGGCTTCTTTTTCTTCACGACGCAGTTCTTGCAGAGTGTTCTTGGATACAGCGCAGCCGCCACCGGATTGGCTTTCCTGCCCGCGACGCTCGTGAACTTTGCATCGGCAATGGCCGTGCCACAGCTGACGAAGCGGTTCGGCAACGCCCGCCTGCTTGCCACGGGTTTTGTCCTGACCCTTATCGGAATGACCTGGCTCAGCCGTGTCTCCGCCGATGCGGACTATCTGAGTGACATCGCCTTGCCGATGATCCTGATCGGCTGGGGCCAGGGTTTCGTCCTGAGCCCCCTGACAGCCTCGGGCATATCAGGCGTCTCCGGGGCCGATGCCGGCGCCGCCTCAGGTGTGGTCAACGTCGCCCACCAGCTCGGCAGTTCCCTTGGTCTTGCGATCCTGGTTGCCGTCACGGCTTTCGGCACGAGCGGCTTGGAAGGCATCCAACTTCTCGCCCATCGCGTGACGATGGCGTTGACGGGCTCGGCCGCGATGATGGCGCTCGCGCTTGTTCTCGTCCTTGCCCTGATCGTCCGGCAGCGCCGCCCCGTCTCAGCCATCGTCCCAGTCGCCGAAGCGTCGGTCGACGTCGCCTGAAGCGCCACCCTGCCCATCCGTCCCAACTCAAGGAGATTTCCATGCAGAACAATACTCTGGAACAACGCATCCAGAACCTCGAAGACAAGGTCGCCCTCAAAGCGCTCGTCGATACTTTCGCCAATCTCGCCGACCAGAAAGATTTGGCCACCCAGTCGCTGCTGTTTGCCGAAGACGCTGTCGTCGACACCTACTTCGAAGGACAGCTTTTTGCGTCGCTCAAAGGCCGCAAGGAGATTCAGGAGACGTTTACCGGCTTCATGGCCAATTTCGAGACGGCCTACCATATCAATGGACAGCATACCGCCGAAATTGACGGAGACCGCGCAACGGCAGTGCATTACTGCCTCGTTGTCCTCATCAATACAGTCGATGGCAAAAAGATGAGGAATACCAACGGCGTCTATTACAATGACGAGTATGTGCGCCAGGGTGGTCAGTGGCTGATCTCGAAGCGCACTTCGCATTTCACATGGCGTGACACGATGGAAATGGTGGCCGGTTGACCGAGGCCTGAGACGCCGCTCGACTCCCGCCGAAGCCTCACACACCGAAAAGGGGCGACCGAACGGCCGCCCCTTCATAACGCAAGCAATGAACGCTCAGAGCTGTTCCAGCATCGCGGCAGCACCCGAGACCGTTGCCTGGCCGGGGCTTTCCTCGACGTTGAGGGCTTTCACCACGCCGTCTTCCACCAGCATCGAATAGCGCTTGGAGCGCAGGCCGAGGCCGCCGGCGGAGAGGTCGGCGTCGAGGCCGACGGCCTTGGTGAAGCCGGCATCCCAATCGGCGAGGAAATGGATCTTGCCCATGCCGCCGGATGATTGCGCCCAGGCGCCCATCACGTGCCAGTCGTTGACTGATACAACGGCGATATCGTCGACGCCCTTGCCAAGGATGGTGTCGCGGTTTTCGAGATAACCCGGCAGGTGGTTCAGCGAGCAGGTGGGCGTAAAGGCGCCCGGCACGGCAAAGAGCACGACGCGTTTGCCGGCGAAGAGCTGATCGGTGGTGATTTCAACCGGGCCGTCAGCCGTCTTTTCCTTGAAGGTGGCGGCAGGAAGCTTGTCGCCGATCGCGATGGTCATGGTCTTCTCCTTGGTTTCCGGCTTTGGGGGTTCTGCTTGGCGGCGGGCGCCGCAGGGGATCTGCGGCGACTATAAGACCCGGTCATTGAAAGGCAAGAGTGGTCTCCATCGCCCTTTCGCCGTCGATGACCAGTACGCCCCAGCGCTTGCCGGATATGTCGTAATTCTCAGGCAGTTTGCCGATAGCGACGTCGACCTTGAAAGTGGCGCCGTCGCGCTTGCCGCCGATCTGCTTGGTGAAAGCATGGCCGCTCGGGCCGGTGACGATGATATCGGGCGCGCCCTTGCCCTCGCCCGCCCCCCCGCCCGGCAGAGCGAGTGTCAAAGACAGCGTCTTCCTATCGGGCGACATCGCGTGCGCCGTCACGCCGAAATCCTGCGATGGCGGCTTCGGCAGCTTCGCATCGGCAGCCTGAAGGATCGCCTCCTCTTGCGGGTGCGACTGGATGGCGGGGCCAAGCTTCAGCTGAAAATTCGCCTGGAAGGGAATGCAGATATCCCTGCAGATGCCGATGAAGGCGGCAGCGTCGATCGTAACCGGGCCTTTGCCGGCCGCCGTCAGTGACAGCGGCAGCGTCACCGGCGTGTCATAGGCGATATCCTCGACCGTGCCGTTGAAAAAATGCTTCGGAACGGGATAGGCGATGGCATCGAGCGTGACGCCACTTCCCGCCGGGATGGTGATCTGGGGCGGAATGCCATTGCCGCCGGGCTCTTTCCAATAGGTGATCCAGCCGGGCTTCGGCTCGATCTGAAGGGCGGCGCGGATTTTGCCGCCGGCATCGGGCGCGAGCGCCACGAGGCGCATGCGGCCGCCCTCGTTGTCCGCCCAGGCGCTCATTTCCGCATGGGCGGAATAAAACGGCACAAGGGCTGCGGCCATCGACACAACCGCGATTAAAAGCCTGCGCGGGCCTGAGGAAATAATCATCATGGAACAAAGGTTTACCGAATGTGCTGTTTCGCCGCCAGAAGCCGCGGCGATATAAATCTTCATTTTCAGTTGATTGATGTGTGACATTGGCCCATGTTTCTTTTGTCGAGGCCTTGGTGCGGTCTAGCAGCAGGAGGAACGATGTCCTTATTGACGCTGAAGAACAGACGGGAACGTGGCTTCTTCGATGGCCAGTTCCTCATCGCCATGCCGGGCATGGAAGACCGCAATTTTGCGCGCACCGTCATCTACATCTGCGCGCATTCGGATGCCGGGGCCATGGGCTTCGTCATCAACCGGCCACAGAGCCTCACCTTCACCGATGTGCTGCTGCATCTCGACATGATCAAGCAGGAAGATTCGATCGTGCTGCCGAAGCGGGCGCGCGACTTTCCGATCCAGACCGGCGGCCCGGTGGAAAGCGGCCGTGGTTTCGTGCTGCATTCGGACGATTATTCCAGCGACTCCAGCATTCCCGTCAGCGACGACATCTGCCTGACGGCGACGCTCGATATCGTGCGCGCCATCTCCAAGGGCAATGGGCCGACGCGGGCGACAATGCTGCTCGGTTATTCCTCCTGGTCGGCCGGCCAGCTCGAAAGCGAGGTCGTCAACAATGGCTGGCTCACCTGCCCGGCCAACGAGGAACTGATCTTCGACCGCAGCCTCGACGACAAATACGAGCGGGCGCTCGCCGGTATGGGCGTGACCGCTGCGATGCTTTCGGCCGAAGCCGGCCATGCCTGAAAGGCTGGCCTGACGGCAGCGGGAACGAATAGCCACGAGTGACGTTTCATTTCGGCAAGCATGGACAAAAGGCCCATGCCGACCAAGGAGACATCACTTATGGGTAGCACCAGCGACAAGATTTCCGGTAAGGCAAACGAAATTGCCGGCAAGACCAAGCAGGCCGTCGGCAAGGCGACGGACGATCGCGAGATGCAGGCCAAGGGCGCCGTCCAGGAAGCCAAGGGCAAGGGACAAGTCGCAACCGGCAAGGTCAAGGACAAGCTCAAGGGCGCCGTCGATCGGCTCTGAGCGACAGCACTAAGACGCGCAAAGGACGCTGTGATTCCGCTTTAAGGAATGCGCAGTAGACGCTCATCCTTTATTACCATGCCTGCTGCGCCCTCGCGCGGCAGGCATTTTTAATCCGTCACCCTCATGCTCTGCAGAGATAGATACGATGAAACTTTTTGCCTGCGACAACTGCGATCAGGTCGTCCACTTCGACAACCGTCGATGCGTGCGCTGCAACCATCGCCTCGGCTTCCTGCCCGGCGATCTCGCCATGCATGCGCTGGAGCCGCGCGACGAGACACTCTGGCAGCTCGTTTCCAATCCCGATCGCGACGTCCGCTTCTGCGCCAATGCCGGCCTCGATATCTGCAACTGGCTGGTGGACGGTGACGGCGAGAGCGAATTCTGCGTTGCCTGCCGCCATAACCGGCTGGTTCCGAACACCGATACCCAGGACGGCATCGACCGCTGGCGGCGCATCAGCCAGGCGCAACGTCATCTGTTTTATTCGCTGCTGCGCTGGAAACTGCCGCATCCCGATCGGGCGCAAGACCCGCAAGGCGGCCTGGTCTTCGATTTTCTCGAGGATTCGATAGAGAGCAACGGTTATATCGTGCCGGCCATGACCGGTCATGAGGAAGGCCTGATCACCATCCGCGCCGCCGAGGCCGACGATGCGACGCGCGAACAGGCGCGCAGCTCGATGAACGAACCCTATCGCACGCTGCTTGGCCATTTCCGCCACGAGGCCGGCCATTTCATCTGGAACAAGCTGGTGCGCGATCGGGGCGGCCTTGCCGATTTTCGCGCCGTCTTCGGCGATGAACGGCAGGACTATGCGACAGCCCTCCAGAACCATTATGCCGGCGGTGCGCCCTTGGGATGGCCGGACAATTTCATCAGCGCCTATGCGGCGTCGCACCCCTGGGAGGATTTCGCCGAATGCTTCGCGCATTACCTCCATATCGTCGATACGCTCGAAACGGCGCGCGCCTTCGGCATCGCCATCGATCCGCGCGGCCATGAGGAAATATCAGGCGAGGTGGATTTCATCCCTTACCGGGCAAGAAGTGCCGAACAGCTGGTCAGCGCCTGGGTGCCGCTCAGCCTGGCGATCAACGCCATCCAGCGCAGCATGGGGCAGCCGGACTCCTACCCCTTCGTGCTGTCCTCACCCGTCGTGGCAAAACTCGAATATCTGCACCGGCTGATCCAGGGCGCCGCGACGGCGCCGCCGCAGCAGCAGGCGGCTTGAGGAGCTGGAAAGCTACCGAACCGGGTTACGAGTTCGACTGCTTTCAAGGCGACCAAGATTTTTGGCGGGAGGTGCTTTGCTGGAGCTTGCAAAAATTTCGGCTCGGCGCGGAACTAATTTGGCCGACGTGCACCTCTCGAAAGCTATGTCGTCGGCTCTCGTCCCGGATCTAACATGCTGCAGGACTCAATCGCATCTAGTTCCATATGGTCGGGACGGGAAACTCGCGCTGACACATAGAAGCGATTGAACGGACCTCGGCAGCCTGTTTGAGCGCCAGTTCGCCAAGCAGATCTGCGTATTTCTGTGTCATGGTATGTGCCTCATCTCTGGTGCTCCCACCAGCGATCATGTTCTTGATGCCGCGCTCGTATAAGATGCGAAACTTGGCTTGATACGCTTGCGCTTTCTTGGGCTCGCGCTTGTCTTTGAATCCCTGAGCGAGATGGCCGTAGTAAGCGGCACACAACATCGGCCGGTCGTCGAAGGGTTTATGCACCGGTTTTTCGGTCGCAACAGCTCTGCTCGCACCACAATACATGCCAAACGCAATCAAAAGGCAGAAAATAGCAATGGTATAGATCGGACTCCTAAAGCTGAGTGACATGTGCACCTTCTTTAAAACGAAACCGCCTTGCCCTTCTTGAACGGCTCCATGCCCCGGCGGGCAAGTTCATCGGCGCGTTCGTTTTCCGGGTGGCCGGCGTGGCCCTTGACCCAGTGCAGCGTCACCTTGTGGCGGTCACGGGCCGCCTCCAGCGCCTGCCAGAGTTCGGCATTCTTCACCGGCTTCTTGTCTGCGGTCTTCCAGCCGTTTTTCTTCCAGCCGAATATCCACTTGGAGATGCCGTCCTTGACATAGGCGCTGTCGGTATAGAGATCGACCTCGCAAGGGCTCTTCAAGGCCGATAGCGCCGAGATCGCCGCCAGCAGTTCCATACGATTGTTGGTCGTATCCGCCTCGCCGCCGCAAAGCTCCTTTTCGACATCGCCATAACGCAGCACCGCGCCCCAGCCGCCAGGGCCGGGATTGCCGGAGCACGCGCCGTCGGTGAAGATATCGACGTGTTTCATAGGCTCAATCCGTATTCGGCGGGCGATTTGATCTGGCGGTGGAACCGCAGCTTGCGGAGATATTCGAGCGGGTCTTTCTTGGTGACCATGGCGCCCTCAGGCGTCGTCAGCCAGTCATAGAGCCGGGTCAGAAAGAACCGCAGCGCCGACCCGCGCGACAGTACCGGCAGGGCTGCGATTTCCGCATCGCTCAACGGCCGGACGCTCTGGTAACCCTCGAGCATCGCCGTGCCCTTGGTGATGTTGTAGGCGCCGTCCTTCTCGAAGCACCAGGCATTCAGGCAGATCGAGACGTCATAGGCGAGCAGATCGTTGCAGGCGAAATAGAAATCGATCAGGCCGGAGAGCTGATCGCCGAGGAAAAAGACGTTGTCGGGGAAGAGGTCGGCGTGGATGACGCCGGCCGGCAGGCCGCTCGGCCAGGCAGTGGAGAGGAAGTCGAGTTCGCTGCGGATCTCGGTCTGCAGGCCGGGCTCGACCTCGCCGGCGCGCGGCTCGGATTTTTCCCACAGCCCCCGCCAGCCGTCGATCGACAGCGCATTCGCCCGCTTCAGCTCAAAACCATCGCCGGCCACATGCATCTCGGCCAGTGCCTTGCCGACTTCGCGGCAGTGCCTGGCCTCCGGCTTTCTCAGCCACATGCCTTCGAGGAAGGAGATGAGTGCTGCCGGGCGGCCGGAGAGCGAGCCGAGCAGCGCGCCATCCCGGCGCGGCAGCGGCAGCGGGCAGGACAGACCGCGGGCGGCGAGATGCTGCATCAGGCCGAGGAAGAAAGGCAGATCGCTCTTTTCCACACGCTTTTCATAGAGCGTCAGGATCAGCGGATCCTTGGAGGTATGAAGCAGGAAGTTGGAGTTTTCGACGCCTTCGGCAATGCCCTTGTAGGAGAGCAACGTGCCTGCGTCATATTCCGTCAGGAACCACTTCAGATCGTCTTCGGCGATATCGGTATAGACTGCCAAGTGAGGTCTCGCCCTTCATGCCTTGTTGATATTGGATTTGCCGGAGTGGACGCTAGGCCGAAAGGCCGATCTAGCCGTTGACGAAAGCCATGTCGGCCGCCGTCAGCTCGATATTGCGCAGTTCGCGATTGACGAGGAAGTTTTCGGTTTCCTGCACCGTTTCTGCCAGTTCGACGCGGGCGTCGAAGCGGGCGCGGAAAGCCTCGATGATCTCGTTGACGATGACCTCGGGGGCGGAAGCGCCGGCGGAAAGGCCGAGCGTCGAAATCGCGCCGATCTCGTCCCAGTCAAGCTCGGCGGCGCGCTGTACGAGGATCGATTTCTTCGCCCCTGCCCTGAGCGCCACTTCGACGAGGCGCTTGGAATTGGACGAATTCGGCGCGCCGACGATGATGAAGAGATCGCAGCCCGGGGCTGCCTGCTTCACCACTTCCTGGCGGTTGGTCGTCGCATAACAGATCGAGTCCGCTGCCGGCGCCGTCAGGTTCGGGAAGCGCTCGTGCAGGCGGGTGATGACGCCGGCCGTGTCGTCGACCGACAGCGTCGTCTGGGTGACATAGCCGAGATTATCGGGATCAATAGGGACGTAGGCATCGGCATCCTCGATCGTCTCGATCAGAGAAACCGAACCCTCCGGCAGTTGCCCCATCGTGCCGATCACCTCGGGATGGCCGGCATGGCCGATGAGGACAACATGGCGGCCGAGGCGATTGTGGCGCATCGCCTGCTTGTGGACCTTGGAGACCAGCGGGCAGGTGGCGTCGAGATAGAAGAGGTTACGGCTTGCCGCATCCTCCGGCACGGATTTCGGCACGCCATGGGCGGAGAAGACCACCGGCTGGGCGCGATGTTCGGCCGGGATTTCGTCCAACTCCTCGACGAAGACGGCGCCCTTGGCCTCCAGCCCCTCGACGACATAACGATTGTGGACGATCTCGTGGCGCACATAGACCGGCGCGCCATAGGATTTCAGCGCCAGCACGACGATCTGGATGGCGCGGTCGACGCCGGCGCAGAAGCCGCGCGGACCGCAGAGCCTGATCGTCAAAGGAGGTTTCGCCGCAATATTCATGTCAGTTCCGGGTTGAGAGATTTAGGGACCTCTAGCCCAATATGGTCGAGAATTGAAGTGATACTATTGCTGAGATGTCTTGGCGCCCTTGCGGAACCAGGAGATCGCCACGACGACGATAAGCACGGCGGCCAGCCCGTACCAGGTGAAAGCATATTGCAGATGGTCGTTCGGCAGATCCACCTGGGTGACGCCGCCGATCGGCAGGCCCGCCGGATTGGGGGTGGAATCGGCATCGACGAAGAAGGGAATGACATCAGCTTTCTCCAGCCCGACGCTGGAGGCCATGACGTCGAGATCCTTCCAGTAGAAGATGTTCTTGGCGACGTCGTTATCCGGCACCACCCAGGAGGGCTTGCCGGGAAGCTTTTCGCGCGCCAGGCCGGTGACGGTCTGCTGATCCGTCAGTTGGCCCTGCATGCGCATTTCCGGCTCCTTGTTGTCAAAGGGAACGAAGCCGCGGTTGACGAAGAGAATGCGCCCGTCGGCAAGCTCCAGCGGGGTATAGATGTAATAGCCGGTCTGGCCGCGCCAGGTGGCGAAGAAGTGCCGCTCCTTGTTGTTGATATAGCGGCCGGTAGCGGTGACCTTGCGGTATTCGATGTCGCCGCCAGCAGCTGCCATCGCCTCGATGTCGGCAAGCGGCACGGGGCTTGCTGCCTGCCGCGCGGCGATATCGGCGATCAGGCCTTCCTTCCAGTGGAGGCGCTCCACCTGCCAGGTGCCGAGCGAAATCAGGATGGCAAGGGCGATCAGCACCAGGATACCGGTCAAGACAGGCAGCCGCCGGCGCGGCGTTACATGCACCATTTCAGTCACTCAGGCGTCCTTCGCGGGCATTATGACGGTATTGCATGGCGATCAGGATGCCCTTGAACCAGCGCAGCGTCAGCAGCGACAGGACGATCGTCAACGGAGCAAAGAGCAGGATGTGCACCCAGATCGGCGGCCCGTAATTCACCTGCAGCCACAACACCATGCCGATGATGATGAAGCCGACGATGAGGATGACGAAGACGGCGGGGCCGTCACCGGAATCGGCAAAGGAATAATCGAGGCCGCAAGAAGCGCAGCGCGGCTTTAAGCCGAGCAGGCCATCGAACAGCTGTCCCTGACCGCAGCGCGGGCAGCAGCCTTTGATGCCGGTCTTCACCGGATCGACGGGGGGAAAATGGGCGCTGTCCTCGTTCATGGCATTCCTTCCCGCAGATGCATTCGCGGTCGCGGCTTCTTCAATGCTGCCTTAACTCTCCCATAAAGTATTCGCATCCCGAATGGAAAGGCCTGCGCGGTTTCGCCTCAGCGATTCGCGCCAAACAAAAGAAGAAGACTGATGAGCAACGATAGCCATACCGGACAGATCATTATCCTGAACGGCGCGCCGCGAAGCGGCAAATCCAGCATTGCGCGCGCAATTCAGGAAGGATTCGAGGGACCTTGGATCAACCTCGGCGTCGACACCTACAATGCCATGACACCGAAGCGCTACCTGCCCGGTCTTGGGCTCAGGCCCGGCGGCGAGCGGCCGGAGTTGGAGGAACTGGTGCCGTTCCTCTATGCGGCGCTTTATGAATCGATCGCCATCCATGCCGGATTAGGACTCAATGTCGCGGCCGATCTCGGTCATCACGATAGCTATTCGCAGCCGCTCGGCATTCTCGGCGACTGCGCCCGGCGGCTGCAAGACTTTTCCGTGCTGTTCGTCGGCGTGCGCTGTCCGATCGAGACGATCATGCAACGGCGGGAGGTCGTACAGGAAGGGCGCGAGACCCTCTACCTGCGCGGCAACGAGGAGACACCGGTTCCCGAGCCGGTGCAGCGCTGGCAGGACGAGGTTCATCGTCCCGGCATCTACGACATGGAGGTCGATACGTCGGTGCTTACGGCGCTCGAATGTGCCGAGGCGATCCGCCACCAGCTTGATCTCGGCATTCCCGAGCCATCGGCCTTTGAAAGGCTGGCCGGTTTGCGTTGAAACAAAAAAGGCGGGGCCAATGGCACCCGCCTTTTTGATTTTTGTCCGTCCCGATCAGCCGGCTGCGAGGGGTGCGCCCCAACCGCCCCAGACGTAGATGCAGAAGAACAGGAACAGCCAGACGACGTCGACGAAATGCCAGTACCAGGCTGCCGCCTCGAAGCCAAAATGCTGCTTCGGGGTGAAGTCGCCGCGCAGCGCACGGATCAGGCAGACACCCAGGAAGATCGTGCCGACGAGGACGTGGAAACCGTGGAAGCCGGTCGCCATGAAGAAGGTCGCGCCGTAGATCGAATTCTTGAAGGCGAAGGGCGCGTGGGCATATTCATAGGCCTGGACGCTGGAGAACAACACGCCGAGCAGCACCGTCAGCGTCAAGCCCTGGATCAGGCCCTTGCGGTCGTTGTGCAGCAGCGCATGGTGCGCCCAGGTCACCGTCGTGCCCGACAGGAGCAGGATGACGGTGTTGTAGATCGGCAGGTGCCAGGGATCGAGGACCTCGATGCCCTTCGGCGGCCAGGTGCCGCCGGTATAGAGCAGGCGCGAGGCCTGGATCGCTTCGTTCGGATAGAGGCTGGCGTCGAAATAGGCCCAGAACCAGGCGACGAAGAACATCACTTCCGAAGCGATGAACATGATCATGCCGTAGCGCAGGTGCAGCGAGACGACGCGGGTGTGGGAACCCTCATGGGCTTCCTTGACCGTATCGGCCCACCAGCCGTACATGACGTAGAGCACCAGCGCGAAGCCGATGTAGAAGAGCCAGGGATTGGCGAGTTCCGCGCCGGCGACCTTGAAGGAGCCGCCGTTCAGGTAGCGCATGTAGCAGACGCCGCCGATCGCCATGATGAAGGCGCCGAGCGAGGCGAGAATCGGCCACGGGCTCGGATCGATGATGTGATAGTCGTGATTCTTCTGGTGAGCATCGGCCATGTAGCTATCCCCGGATGTCTTCCTTCACTCCGTTCCCGGCATAGCCGGAAACGAGCCTTGATCAAAGTTTCTTTTCAATCTTCTCCGCTCCACCCTCATTCGAAGCCACCGGCTTCGGACCCTCTTTCGGGTAGAACGTATATGACAGCGTGACCGTGTGGATATCCTTGGATTCCACGGCCTTGACGATTTCCGGATCGATGTAGAACACGACAGGCATGTCGAGTTTCTCGCCCGGCTTCAGGTCCGTTTCCGTAAAGCAGAAACATTGCACCTTGTTGAAATAGACACCCGCTTCGCCCGGCGTAACGTTGAAAACCGCCTGGCCGCGCTGGGTTTCGTTCGAACGATTCTCGGCGGTGAAATTGACCTGGATCGTCTCGCCGATCTTCGGATTGACCTCGCGCTCGACGGGCTTGAATTCCCATTGCAGGCCGGGCGCGACATTGGCGTCGAAAGTGACGCGCATCGTGCGATCAAGCACGACGCTCGACACCTGGTCGACGCGCTGCGTCGTGCCGTTATAGCCGGTCACCTGGCAGAAGATGCGGTAGAGCGGCACGGCGGCATAGCTCATTGCGCCCATGCCGAAGACGAAGCTCAGACACATCATCACGACGGCGCCGTTATTGCGGCCCTGCTTCTGCGGTGTACCGGCGTTTTCGCTCATCCAGCCATTCCCCCGCCGATCTTCACGATGGTGATCGCGTAGAAGAGAATAACGAGGCCGGCGAGCACCAGCCCGAGGGCGACGTTGCGGTTGCGGCGCGACTTGCGCTGCGCTTCCGTGAGCTTGATCAATTCCATCAGAACCAACCTCCCGCATGCGAGACCAGCAGCGAGGCCAGCCGGTCGATCATCAAGGCGGAGAACACGGCGAAGAGATAGAAGATCGAGAAGCCGAAGAGCTTCTTCGCCGGGATCATCTTCAGATCGCCGTCGGGCATGCGCCAGACGGCGATGGAACAGTATATGAAGATCGCGCCGAGAGCGGCGGCGACGAGGCCATAACCCAGGCTCGCGAAACCGAGGAAGGACGGCAACACCGCGCAGACGGCGGTCAACACCGCATAGGCGACGATCTGATGCTTGGTCACCCGTTCGCCGGCGACGTTCGGCAGCATCGGCACGCCGACGGCCTCGTAGTCGCGCATCTTGAAGAGGGCAAGCGCCCAGAAATGCGCCGGCGTCCACAGGAAGATGATGAGGAAGAGAACCGTGCTCTCGACCGTCACGCTGTTGGTCACGCATGCCCAGCCGATCATCGGCGGGAAGGCGCCGGCGGCACCGCCGATGACGATGTTCTGCGGCGTCGAGCGCTTCAGCCACATGGTGTAGACGACGGCATAGAAGAAGATGGTGAAAGCGAGGATGCCGGCCGAGAGCCAGTTGACGGCCAGGCCGAGGATCACCACCGAGAAGCCCGAAAGCACCAGGCCGAAGGCCAGCGCCTCGGAAGGCGCAATGCGGCCGGCCGGGATCGGGCGGTTGGCGGTGCGGCTCATGATCGCATCGATATCGGCGTCATACCACATGTTCAGCGCGCCGGAGGCGCCGGCGCCGACGGCGATACAGAGAATGGCGATCAGGCCGAGGACAGGATGGATGTGGCCCGGCGCCAGCACGAGACCGGCAAAGGCAGTGAAGACCACGAGCGACATGACCCGTGGCTTCAACAATTCGAAATAATCGCGCGCACTCGCTTCCGACAATTCGCCGTCCTTTGCAAGCACCTCGTGATTGTCGATGACCGTCATCATTCCGTCCTGAATGTCTTACCATCAGGACGCCGTATCGAACGCGGCGTCCTGATGTCCGCGCAATTTACTTGATGCGCGGAAGCTGTTCCCACTGGTGATAGGGCGGCGGCGAAGGCAGCTGCCATTCGAGCGTCGTTGCACCCTCACCCCACGGATTGTCGCCGGCGACGCGCTTCTTGGCGAAGGCTTCGAAGACGCCATAGAGGAAGATCAGCACACCGAAGGCCGAGATGTAGGAGCCGATCGAGGAAACATAGTTCCAGCCGGCAAAGGCATCCGGATAGTCGATGTAGCGGCGCGGCATGCCGGCGAGGCCGAGGAAGTGCTGCGGGAAGAACACCAGGTTGACGCCGATGAACATGATCCAGAAATGCAGCTTGCCGACCAGCTCGTTGTACATGTAGCCGGTCATCTTCGGGAACCAGTAGTACCAGCCGGCGAAGATCGCGAAGACGGCGCCGCGCGACAGAACGTAGTGGAAGTGGGC
>Ga0102590_1001122_pt1 | contig 43857 bp, 43 predicted proteins | sample AraplaMF_Col_mMF_FD_76859 | JGI IMG/M metagenome (GOLD analysis project Ga0102590, IMG submission 76859) | Arabidopsis root microbial communities from the University of North Carolina, USA - plate scrape MF_Col_mMF | ecosystem: Host-associated > Plants > Roots > Endosphere | place: USA... | reverse complement strand
TGCCGCCTTTGCTCGGGCCGTCGTTGCCGCCGTGTCCAGTTCCGTCATTGCCGCCCTTGCCTGGACCGTCGTTGCCGCCCTTGCCCGGGCCGTCATTGCCGCCCTTGCTCGGGCCGTCGTTGCCGCCATTGCCAGGGCCGTCATTGCCACCCTTGCCTGGACCGTCGTTGCCGCCCTTGCCCGGACCGTCATTGCCGCCCTTGCTCGGGCCGTCGTTGCCGCCATTGCCAGGGCCGTCATTGCCACCCTTGCCTGGACCGTCGTTGCCGCCATTGCCCGGACCGTCATTGCCGCCCTTGCTCGGGCCGTCGTTGCCGCCCTTGCCAGGGCCGTCATTGCCACCCTTGCTCGGGCCGTCGTTGCCGCCCTTGCCAGGGCCGTCATTGCCACCCTTGCCGTGACCGTGATCTTTTCCGCCCTTGTCGTGGCCGTGATGATCGCGGTCCTTGCCGCCGTGATTGTCTTTTCCGCCGTGGCCCGGACCGTCCTTGCCGTGCCCGTGATCTTTCCCGCCCTTGCCGCCGCCGTGATGATCATGGCCCTTGCCGCCGTGATCGTCCTTTCCGCCATTGTCGCCGTCGCCACTGCCACTGCCAGTGCCATTACCATTACCATTACCATTACCATTATCGCCATCATTCCCATTGCTGGCGAGGGAGCCGGTGCTGGATGTCTTCTTGCCGCCGCCAATGTTTGGGCTGCCGCGATCGTTATCGTTCGGGCTGAACCTGCTATCGGACTGAATTGCTCTGGTCGGCATGCACAGTCTGTATTCGAGTGTACCGCGAACTGCGGCCTTGCAATTAACGACTGCCGGGGCTGCCGTTGCCAAGCTGCTGCTTGCCAGAAGGGTAGCAACGGCGACGCTGAATTTCGCTGCTATGCTGATCATTTCAATCCATCTCCCAAGGTTAACTGAATGTTAATGGGGAGAACTCTTATACTAACAATCAATTAACCCGAAGAATAGATAATGGTTAATCTGTCTCATTCGTCTAATACAGTTAAATTCTAAAGTATAAAATTTTACTAAATTTTTATTTCGCCTATGTTATCGTCTCGGAATAAATAAAAGGAATCGGCTATGAGGCGCCTCTTTTCGCTCGCTGGCTTTTTATTCATTCTTCTGCATTTTCAAGCTGTTGCGGGATCATCGCTTCCTGTGACGCGAAGCATCGGCGCACCCGTGGGATTCGCCGTAGCCTGCGCCAAGTACAAGTGGCTGTGCGGCAGGATGGCGGCGCAACAGCTGAATGATCAGGCAGGAACAGCGCTTCTTCAAAAGGTCAATCGTGCCGTAAATGGACGTATCATTCCCGCGGAAGATCGCCCGTCTTCCCGAAATAAGGATGTTTGGTCTCTGCCGGTTGCCGGCCGTGGCGACTGTGAGGACTACGCTCTCCAGAAGATGAAGGACCTGATCGAAGCTGGTTTTCCATCGAACCGGTTGGCGCTTTCCGTCGTGATTGGACCGCACGATCAAAACCATGTCGTTCTGATTGCCCGGACGGACGGCGGCGATTATGTGCTCGACAATCTGACCAGTGCCGTGAGGCTCTGGCGCACGACGGGCTATACGTTTCTGGCCACTCAGGATTTCCAATCGCGAACGGGCTGGCGCGTGACGCTTGCTGGTCCCCGCTCAGGTGAGTTCTCGTGAACTGAAAGTCTCAAGGCGGCGCGCTCGCCGCTGGCAAGTGCAGATCCTGGCGCTATCTTTGCCGCAGAGCGCAAGCCAGGGACGATCGCGTGACGAAAACCGAACTCGCGGAGATATACCGCGGCTACATCGCCTGCCTGAACAGTCAGGACTGGACCAATCTCGGGCAGTTCGTCGGCGACGATGCGGTTCATAACGGCCGGCGGCTCGGGCTGTCGGGTTACGTCGCTATGCTCGAGCGAGACTTCGATGAGATTCCCGATCTTTATTTCAAGGTGCTGATGCTCCTTGGCGATCCCCCATACATAGCCTGCCGGCTCGGCTTCGATTGCAGGCCGAAGGCAAAATTCCTCGACCTCGATGTGAACGGCAGGCGCCTTTCCTTCACCGAGAACGTCATCTACGAATTTCGCGGCGGCAAGATCGTCGAGGTCTGGTCGGTCGTCGACAAGGCGGCGATCGAGTCCCAGCTCGCGGGCTCGAATTGATCGTGCGGACGGTTTCCGGTCTGCGTTTTGATCAGATGATGGCGACGCGCTCGCCGAAGGGTGTGTCGTCGTCGAAATTGCGAGTGCCGATCCGGTCGCTTTCGCCTGACAAGACCGGCTCTTCCGCCAGTTCGCCAGCCTCTTCCCCTTCTTCCAATGCCGCATGCCCGTGCCGCTTTTGCGGATGCGCCTCGTTTTCGACGATCAGATCCGCGTGCGGGATGAGGTCGCTTGCGGTTTCCTTTTCTGCGGCCTTCTTCGCTGCCAGTTGATCGGCCGTGATCTGCGACTGGCGGGCAGCGACCCAGGCATTGTCGGGTTCGGAGCCGATCGAGGTGCTGGTGCCGACCTTGGTGGGTTCGGACGGGGCGGTGGCGAAGATGGGGTTGATCGCGTCGACCATGAAATTCTCCTGCGGTGGCCAACTGGCGAAACAGCCGGCCGTTTCGTGGGGTGAAAAACGGCGCGGTCTTGGGACTAATCAGGAGACATATCGAGCCTGCGCCGAAAAACACAAGGGGACATTGACGTGACTGCCACCTTGGACAATGACGAAATCGGTAGCAGGTTGCGGGAAATTCGAGGAAGAATTGTGTGCACAAGGGGGTGCTCGGCGCGTGGTTAGTGTAAGAATCGGAAACACTTTGTGACTAAGTGTCTCCAAAAGCAGCGTTTTTTGACTTGCTGCGCGCGAAGACATGACGGATATTGTTTAAACGTTGAGGAAGCCGTCATGATTAGAATGATTGAAAACCCTGCCGAACTGGCTGGCGAGGATATCACCGGCAAATATATTCTCCGGAGGCTGAACTATCACTGGTTCGCTTACGGCAAGGCGGCTATCGTGACCGCCTGCAAGGGAACGATCCTGCAGCTCGAGCGGGAAGAGACGGTCTATTCCGAGCGTTGGGGCCGCCGCGCCTATACGGGCACCGGCAAGCGTTATCCCGGCGGCATCTGTCCCATTTCGGCGGTCGCCTGCGTTTGCGATACGCCCGACGACGTCAATGCCGTTATTCAACTGGATGTCGAAGCGCAGGACGAATTTTATCAGCTGATCGCCAAGGCCGAAGCCAGAGTTCAGGCTCTTGCCTCTTCCTCACGAAACAGCCAGTTTCTGGAAGCTGCCGAGTAGGCGGCTCTTTACCGAAATCCGCCCTGAGCCGTTATTGCGGCAACGGCAGAATTTCTCCGACATCTCGAATCCTGGATGCAAAGGCGTCGCTGCGATCAAGGCAGCTTTCGTCGCTACGCTGCCATTGGGGAGCGTTCCGTCTCCTCAATCCGGTGCGGTAGTGTTAGACTCGGGCGGCAGCCGTTGGGATGCAGACAGCTTGTTCCCGGTTGAACGGAGAGCGGTCATGACAGAGCAAGACACTCGGCCCAATCACTCGTTCGCAGCGACGGCGCCATCGCTCGGCTCGCTCGCCATCATCATTGCCGTGATGTTTGCCGCGCTATTCTGGCCGGCCGGTACGCTCGACTGGCCGCGTGGCTGGATCTTTCTCGGCCTCTTCCTTGCACTGACATGTGTCGCGATCGTCTGGATCTGGCGGACAAATCCGGAGCTGTTTGCGGCGCGCAGCCGATATCAGAAAGGCACCAGGCCCTGGGACGCGGTGGTGGCGACGCTGACAATCATTCTCTTTGCCGCCATTCTTCCGGTCGGCGCGTTCGACGATGGGCGTTTCCATTGGGCGCCGCAGCCCGGTTGGATCGTCCTCATCGGCTATCTCCTGATGACATCAGGTTATCTCGGCCTAACCTGGGCGCAATCCGTCAACCGGCATTTCGAGCCGACGGTGCGCATCCAGACCGACCGCGACCACAAGGTAGTCGACACCGGACCCTACGCCGCCATCCGCCATCCCGGATACGCAACCGCTATCGTGCTCAGCGTCGGCATGGCACTGTCGCTTGGATCGCTCTACGCGCTGATCCCGGCCGGCCTGCTCGTTATCGTCCTCTTCGGCCGCACGCTCGGCGAGGAAGCCGAACTGCGCAAGGGCCTCGAAGGCTATGCGGACTACATGGCGCGTGTGCGTTGGCGCTGGATTCCGGGCGTGTGGTGAACGCCTTGGCGGGCGCAAAGGGCGCCTGACCACCAGCCTCGCGTTATCCTATCAACCGATCTGCCTGAGATCGCGCGCGAAGCGTTGCCAGTTTGCGACGTAGTTTTTTGCCGAGCGGCGGATGGCTTCGATTGCCGCCTCGTCGAGCACGCGCACCGCGCGGGCAGGTGTTCCGACGATCAGTGAGTTGTCGGGGAATTGCTTGCCTTCGGTCACCAGCGCACTGGCGCCGACGAGGCAGTTGTTGCCGATCTTCGCACCGTTCAGGATGGTCGCACCCATGCCGATCAGCGTGTTGTCGCCGATGGTGCAGCCGTGGAGGATGGCGTGATGGCCGATGGTGCAGTCTTTGCCTATCGTCAGCGGGAAACCCATGTCGGTATGGGCCATCACGCCTTCCTGGATGTTGGTGCCTTCGCCGACGGCAATCGGCTCGTTGTCACCGCGCAGCACGGCGCCGAACCAGATGCCGACATTCTCGCCGAGCTCTATTTGGCCGATGATATTGGCGTCCGGTGCGATCCAATAGAGGCCGGCGGCGGGCAGTTTCGGCGTCGATCCGCCAAGTGCGTAGACGGGCATCGCTTTCTCCTCAGACGACCTCGACCGATAGGGTGGCGACGCCGTCGATGCCGCAGTTGATGCGATCGCCCCTGGCCACCGCGCCGACGCCGGCGGGCGTGCCGGTCATGATGATATCGCCCGGTGCGAGGGTGAAGAGCTTCGACAGTTCTGAGATGATCTCCGGCACCTTCCAGATCATCTGGTTGAGATCGCCATCCTGCACGCGCTTGCCGTTCTGTTCCAGCCAGATCTTGCCTTCAGCGGGGTGGCCGAGGCGGCTTGCCGGAATGATCGACGAGACGGGGGCGGAATGTTCGAAGGCCTTGCCGACTTCCCAGGGACGGCCGAGCTTCTTTGCCTCGCCCTGTAGGTCGCGGCGGGTGAAATCGATGCCGACGGCATAGCCGTAGATGCAGTCGAGCGCGTCGGCGGCCTCGATGTTCGCGCCACCCGATTTCAGCGCCAGCACGCACTCGACCTCGTAATGCACGTCGTTCGACAGCGGCGGATAGGGAAAGGCCTTGCCCGCCGGCAGCAGGTTGTCGGCATTCTTCTGGAAGAAGAAGGGCGGCTCGCGGCTGGGATCATGGCCCATCTCGATTGCATGGTCGGCATAGTTGCGCCCGACACAATAGACGCGGCGCACCGGAAAACGCTCGGCGCTGCCCTCGACCGGCAGCAACACCGGTTGCGGAAGCGGGATAACGGTGACGGGATCGGACATTGGCGGGTTCTTCCTGTTTACGAGTCTTGCGCCATCTTAGACGGAAAACATCGCGCCGGGAAAGCCGTCCTTGGCGTCCGGCTTCGGTGCATTGACGCTCTCACGGTGGCGGGTTAACCTTAGCCATGAGCAGGATTTTTGCAATTTCGACGACGTCTACGACCACCGCGCCGCGGTGGGTGGTAGACGCGTGAACTGAATTCCGTTCATCGCTGCTAAGACCAACCCGCCGGAGACGAGCGGGTTTTTTGTTCCCGCCCGTGTCCGCATTCGAGGACGAGATCGTGGACGATATCCAGAAGCATATTCTTGCGGAGCGGGCGCTGGTCGCTGCCCGCAACTGTGTCGCCAGCCGCTTTGCCGGGGCTGCTTTCACTTATGTAGCCGGCTCCCTCATGCGCGGCGAAGGGACCGCCTTTTCGGATATCGATCTGGTCGTCGTGTTCCCGTCTCTCGAAAGAGCCTGGCGGGAATCGTTCACTGAGGACGGTTTCCCGGTCGAGGCCTTCGTCCATGATCCGCAGACGCTGGCGCATTATCTCCATCAGGATGCCGACAGCGGCTATCCGATCATGGCCAACATGGTCGCGACGGGCTGTATAATGGGATCGGATATCGACAGCGCGCGCGTCATCCAGGCAAAGGCGGCAAGGATGCTTGCGGCGGGGCCGAAACCTCTTGCCGGGGTAGATTACGACTTGCTGCGCTATCAGGTCACCGATCTGGCCGACGACCTGCGCGGAACGCGCCCGCCCGAAGAGATCGCCGCCATCGCCGCGCTGCTCTATCAGAAGCTCGCCGACCTGATCCTCCTCGGGCGTGGCGCGTGGGCTGGCCGGGGAAAGTGGGCGCCGCGTCTGATGAGAGAGCTCGACGCGCAATTGGCGGCCGAATTCGACATGGCATTCGGGCTGGCGGCAGCGGGTGACGGCGCTCGATTCCTGGCTTTGGCCGACCGAGAGCTTGCCGTGCATGGTGGCCGCTATTTCGAGGGATTCAGGCAGAACGCGCCGCTGGAAGCGCGCCGCCTGGAATAGTTTGGTATCGGTCACATTGCCGCGTTTTGAAAATTGGATGGAAGATGCTTGAGTATGAATTCAAGGGTGCCTTGCCGTCGGCGGTAAGGCGTACCGCCAGATTGCGTCTCAGAATTCCCGTGGAAGGGGATATCGATTTCCTGACCCGACTTTTTTCGCAGCCGGAATTGGTCGCGCACCGACCGGTACCACGGCCGGACTCGCGCGAGGAAAGTGCAGCGCGGCTTGCGCGCGACATCGGGCATTGGAAAGATCACGGGTTTGGGCGCTGGGCCGTCGAGGCGAACGGTGCGCTGATCGGTTTCGGCGGCGTAACCCTTTCCAAGGAATTCGACGGCCTCAATCTTTCCTATCATCTGCAACCCGAAAGCTGGGGGCAGGGATATGCCACGGAATTGGTCAGGGAAGCCCTGGTGTTTGCCTTTGATGATCTGCATGGGGAGCGGGTGATCGGATTGGTTCGTACCGCCAATGCCGCTTCAAGACGTATTCTTGAGAAGTGTGGCTTCAACTTCGAGCGGGAGGTGATGCTGCATGGCGCGCCAACCAACATGTACGCCTTTGGCAAAACGAGCGGCTTATGAACGAACATCCGTGCGCAATTATCAGGCGTGACGAGACGTCGTCGCCGGTCATTCCTCGCCGGATTCAGCCAGCGCATCGCGGACGATCGCGTAATAGGGGGCAAGCTCGGGGATATCGGCGGCCAGCCTGTCGAAGGCGGAGTCGGATGGCGCAAGGGTGCCGGCGTATTTCGCTTGCGTGAAGGCCCGATGGGCGGCAAGGGCTTCGGCCTCGGCCTTGTGCACGACGGTATAGACGGGCGAGGGGACAGTGCGGCCTTTGACGATGATGCGATCGAGCTCGACGACGGTGTAGGTGCCGGCGACCAGCCTTGCGGTCTCCTCGCCGAGCAGCAGTGCTACGCCATAATTCTTCGAGGCGCCTTCGAGGCGGGAGGCGAGGTTGACGCTGTCGCCGAGGCAGGAATAGTCGAAGCGGCGGGTCGAGCCCATGTTGCCGACGATGCATTCGCCGGTGTTGATGCCGACTCCCATCTTCAGCACGTGCGGCTTGCCGCCGCGCGCCGCCGCCTCCCGTTTCAGCTCACGGTTCAGGCTCGATATCGCCGCCTGCATGGCGAGCGAGGCGGTGACCGCGTGGAGCGCATGGTCGGGATCGTCGAGCGGGGCGTTCCAGAAGGCCATGATGCAGTCGCCCATATATTTGTCGATCGTGCCGCCATGATCCATCACGACGTCGGAAAGCGGCGTCAGCAGCCGGTTGATCAGGCCGGTCAGTTGCTCCGGATCGTCCTTCAGCGTCTCGGCGATGGTTGTGAACCCACGCACATCCGAAAACAGCACGGAGAGCGTGCGCCGCTCGCCGCCAAGCTTCAACTGCGAGGGATCGTTCGACAGGCGCCGGACCAGATCGGGCGAGATATATTGGGCGAAGGCGCGGATGATCTGCCGCTTGTTGCGGCGCTCCTCGGCATAATCGAAGGCGGCCTGGCCGAAGGCGACCGAGACATAGGCAACGACTGGCCCGAGTGGCGAGACGAAGACATGGGCAAAGCGGATACCCGCAAAACTCGCCGCTGCGAAGGCAAGCACTGCCGCGGCGCTGGCGACGATCGTCAACCATCCCGTCGAGCGCCAGACGGTGGCGGCGGCAAGCAGCACGGTGATCAGGATGCAGGCGGCGACCAGCGGCAGGCGGGCTTCCGCGATCGACAGGCCACGACGGATATTGTCGTAGATCGTCGCCTGGATCTCGACACCGGAGACCAGCTTGCCGGTGTGAACGGTATAGGGCGTGGCAAAGGCATCGACGCCACCCTTGTCGATGGCAGGCGCATTCTGCAGGCTGAGGCCGACCAGCACGACGCGGCCCTTGAAATAATCCGGTGGCAGCAGGTTCTCAGGGTCTAGCGCCTGGTAGTAGGAGACGGTGGGATAGCTGCGGGCCGGGCCGAAGGATTGGATGAGTCGGCCGGCCGACAACACCTCGGCCGGACCTCCGGACGCCTTTGCCAGCATGGCGGCGAAGCCGTCCTTATAGCCGGGAATACGCCGGAACGTGCCGTCGCCGCTGAGATCGATCGAGGCAATGCCGGTCACAGCACCCGCTTCGGTCAGTTGCGGCAGCGGCGTCGCGCGGATCAGCTGCGAAGCCTGTGGCGTCTCGATTAGTGTTTCGTCGCCGGCGAGCACGACATCGGGGCCGACGGCCTTGATGATCGCATCGTCGTTGTCGGGGTTCGAGGGTTCGGCCATGATGATGTCGAGGCCGATGACACGGGCGCCGGCCGCGCGTAACTGCCTGATGAGTTCGGCATGCAGGCTGCGCGGCCAGGGCCATTGCGCATTGATATCGGCAAGCGAAGGTTCGTCGATCGCGACGATCACAGGCCCGCCTTGCGGTGGGCGTGGATCGTCGACGGTCGAGAGATAGTCGAAGCTTCTGAGTTCCAGCAACGACCATGCCGGCAGGCGCGACAGCAGCGAGATGGTGACGAGGGTGGCGAGCGCCAGCACCAGCAGCCTGAGATGACGGCTTTCAGCTTGCCCGCCGGCCGGCCGAGGCTTGCCTCGCACCGGCATCAGAAGCGGACTTTGAGCGTGCCCTTGAAGGCGCGGCCCCAGCCGGGCACGCCGGGCGTGAGCTCGAAATCCTCATCGAGCAGGTTATAGGCGGCCGCTTCCAGCGCGATGCGTTTGTCCAGGGGTTCCCAGATCAGGTGGGCATCGAGGCTCCAGTAGTCGTCGAGTTTCGTGCCGAGGTCGTCGCCGTCGCGCTCGCCGACATAATTGGCCGCCACCGTCGCCTTGACCTTGGCCTCATTGACCCAGGTCAGTGCGATCTGGCCAGAGTTGCGGGGAATGAACGGCAGCGAACCGCCGTAGTTCGGCTCCAGCGGGTCCTTGTTCTCCGATTCCATGTAGGCATAGGTGGCGGAAAGGCCGAAACCGTAGCCGAGCGCGACGTTGGCGGTCACGGCGGCGCGGTCGACGCTGCCGCGCGACAGCGGCAGGCTGTCGGCCGCCGGAAGCGAGATCAGCGGAAAGTCGATCGAGAAATCATGCAATTCCTGGTGTTGGTATTCGACCGAGGTGAAGAAACGATCGGTCCACTCGGCATCCCATTGCAGCGCGACCGTATCGCTATAACCTTCGATGCCGACCGAGAACTGGTTCGGCTGCAGGCCGAGGATGCCGATCGGGGCGAGGGTGGGAACGCCGGTATCGACGCTCTGACGCATGAAGGCGGCGCGCAGCCAGTGGTTCTGAACGGGCGACCAGGCAAGGCCGAAGCGCGGCTCCAGCCGGCTGACATCGACGCCGTCGCCTGACATGTGCGTGCCGAACAGCGCATATTCGCCCTTCAGATCAGGCGCGATCTCGTGCAGCACGTCGACATAGGCGCGGGCGATATCGATGCGATTGTCGGCCTCCGTGGGGCCAAGCGTCGTGCCGTCGAGGAAGCCCGGAACGATATCCTCGATGTGCAGGAAGCTGCTGTTGTGGGCATCGATCCAGCCGCCCTCGATGCCGTAGCGGAAGGTCAGCGGTCCCGCCCCAATGTCGTGATTGAGGGCTGCGACATAGGTCTTCGAGCTCTGGTCCTGGCTGATCTGCGCGAAAGGGCGGATATCGGTGCCGGGACCGCCAAGGAACGGCACAGTCTCCCAATCGAACGCCAGTTCGTCGGTGGTCTTCGTTCGCGTGCCGGAATAGAGCAGCGCTGCATTCAGCACGTTTTCGTAGCCAAATGTGTGGCTCCAACCGATGCCGGCATTGGTCGTCGTAATGATGTCGCGCCGGGTCTGATAAAGCGGCAATTCGTCAGGTGCCAAAGGGAAGCCGAGCAAGGGAATGAACAGCCCGTCGTTCAAAATGGTCGACAGCTGGGAATTGCTGCTCAAGGTATCGAGGTCGAAATCGCGTTTGGCGCCGTTGAAATAGGCGACGACACGATCATCAGGGGTGATCGTCGCTGTGAGATAACCATTCCCGCTGAGGATCTTGTTCTCGGTGGAGAAGCCGCCGAAATCCGTATAGTCGCCATCGCGGGCGATCTCCTCCCAGTTCAGGTTGCCGTAGAAGCTGAGCGGGATGGTCTCGTTGGAGAAGCCCTGGATCTCGGCCTCACCGATGCGCCTCGTATGGCCATCGACGCTGTTGATGCCGCCGCCGAGTGAACCTTCGATGAAGGGGGTGCGCAGAAGCGTTGCCGAGCGCGAACGGCCCGACAGCATGTGCGGATCGAGCAGCAGTCCCTGGAACAGCGAGGAGAAGCTCGACGTGTTGACGCGATACTGGCTGATGTTGTCGTCGCCGAAATCGGTCGCATTATTGAAGGGGAAGATGCTGCCCTTGATCGACTGGTCGGTATAGCCGCTGCCTTCGAAGGGACTGAAAACGGCATCGCCATAATAACGGCCCCACGCGTCCAGGCCCTGCAGGCGGAAGGCGTTGTTCAGCGTCGATCCGGCATCCTGGTTGGCGCCGAGCGCGCTGTAGTCGCCGCCGCGCGCCCTGGAGCGGCGGAGAAATTCCTGGGCGTTGCGGATCGCGCCGTCGGCGTCGTAGTCGTCGATGTCGACGGCGGTGCGGAAGGAGGAGATGACGGGATCGTTCTTGTCGAGCCTGTCAGCATTGTCGACCGCCTGTGCGGAGGGGATGCGGTCACCCTTTTCGTAATGGGCGGCGGCGAGCATCAACTGTGACTGCGAATGGGCCGGATTGGCGGTGCTGGCGGCCAGCAGGTCCGCCAGCGCCTTGTCGCGTTCGCCGGTCTGCAGGTAGTAGCGGCCGCGGGCGAGGAGAGCAATGTCGTAGGACGGATCGACCGCGAGCGCCGCATCGATCTCGCGCTTGGCATCCTTCATCCTGGACTGGTCGAGATAGAGAATGGCAAGATTGCCGTGGGGAACCGGGTCCTGCGGATCGAGCGCGATCGCCTTCAGGAAGGCCGCCTCGGCCTCGCCATTGGCGTCGCGGGCGCTCTGCAGCAGGCCCATCGAGTTCAACGATCCTGATGCACCGGGCGCAAGCTCGATGGCGCGGTTCAGATCGGCCTGGGCGCCGTCGATGTCGCTTTCGTAGCTCGCCTTGTAAGACGCACGCGCGGCAAGGGCGATCGGATGGTTCGGATCGAGCGAGAGGGCGCGGTTCACCGCCTCCTGCATCTGGGCGCGGTCATCGATCAGCTGCGCCAGCTGTGCGCGGATCGCGGGCAGGGTGGGATCGTCGGGAAAACGCTTCTCAGCGTCCCTGATCACATCGACAGCGGCGCGCGGGTTTTGCAGAAAGCCGGCGGTGTAGGCCTGCATGATCGCGCCATAGGGGCCGACAGCTGATAACGGCGGCTTTTCGACATGGGCGGGATCGGCAAGCGAACGGGCGAAATAGCCGCCATATTGCGCCATGTTCCGGCGGTTGGCGTCGAGATGCGGCAGTGCTGCCGCAAATAGCCTTGCGGCCTCGTCGTATCGTTTTTCGGAGCCGGCGATCGTGGCATCGATCAGGTCGACACGGGCCTTCTGGGCGGTCGTCAGCTTACGGCCCCGAACTTCCTGAAGCGTGGCGGCTGCAACCTGCCGGCCATCGAAGGCGCTCTGCACTTCGGCAAGCTCCAGCCAGTCCTCGGTGGTGCGACGCTCCGGCGGCAAAGCCAGCAGCCGGCGGCGCTCGTCGGCCATGCGGCCTGCCGGCAGCGGCGAGGTCGGCATCAGCCCGAAGCCGTCACGCAGGTTCAGGTAGAACAGCATCTGCTCGCGATCGTCGGGTGTGACGATGACGAGCTTGCGCGGCGCCTGGCCGATCGTGGCGACCGCTCCTTCCCCCTCGTTCACCTCGACGCTGCCCTGCGGGTTGGTGAGCGCGACGCGGCCTTCGAGCACGATCATCGAGGTCTTGGCGCCCTCGACGGTCATCGTCCAGTCGGTGCCGCGGATGGCGGCTGCGGCCGCCGGCGTTTCCACCGTCAGGCCCTGGCCGCCGCGCTCGGCGCGCGCCCAGATCGTTCCCGATTGCAGCTCCAGCGTCGTGTCGCCGCTCGCGGCCATCTTCTTGACCTGCAGCGAGGAATTGCGGCCGAGACGGACCTGGGTGTGATCGGAAAAGACGATGGCGAGCTGGCCGTTGGCATTGGTGCGCAGCACGTCGCCAGTCAGGAGATCCTGATTGATGTCGACGACACGCCAGTTCGACACGTCGATGAAGCGGACCTCCTCGCCGGTCTTGCGGGCAATGACGGATCCGGCAACCGGTGTTGCACGCTGAACAGGGTCGGCCGCCGCCGGCGGCGAAAAGCCTGGCAAGACGAACGCAAGCGCCACCCCGGCGCGACAGATGTTTTTCCAGCGACCCAGCATGACCCAACCCCAACTCCCACATCCCCTTTGTCCATGTAGAAAAGAAAAGTCAAGCGCATTGCACACGTGTTCTTGAGTTCGCCGTGCAGTGTAATATCAAGGAAACACTTTGTAGATGGAGTATTCAGGTGAGCGATTTCGAAAATGCAACTGATCTTATGCTGAGCGCGCCGTCGAGCGGTGATATCAGTTCCGAGTATTTCGACCATATCAAGAAAATCAACGACATATTCTACGACCAGGTCAAGATATCTGACCAGAAGGCGGCCTATATCTTTACTTTCATGCTAGCCTTCCTGGTGAGTTCGAGCGAGGTGAGGGCAGTCTTCAGCCCGGCACGCTACGCGAGCGGGGCGCCAGGGAGCATGCTGTTCTCGGGCCTGCTTGCTGCAGCCTCGGTCTTTTCCATCCTGTCGGCGATCCTCGTCGTGTTGCCGCGCCGTTTGGACAGCTCGACCTCGCTGTTCTGGGGCGCCTGGCAGAACCACCGCGACCTGTTCTTCGAGGCGGCACTGAGGCGCGACGAACGCTATCTCTTCGACCAGTATCTCGAAAACGCCAACATCCTCTCCGCCATCGCCCGCAGCAAATATCGTTGCGTTACCTTCGCGTTCCGCGGGCTGATGGTGAGTGTGATCGCTTACGTGCTGCTGTTGGTGGCGGTGTGAGCGCAACATGGCTCAAGAGAGCCTCGCCCTGAGGTGGCCCGGAGGGGCCTCGAAGGGCGAGGCATGCTTTCGCCGGGCACGCAGAAACGTGCCCGGCTACTTTCAATCCTCGACTTCGAGGATGAGTTCAAGTTCGATCGGCAGGCCGAGGGGCAGGCTGGCGACGCCGAGCACGACACGGCCTGAGAGTTTTTCCTCGCCGAAGACCGTAAGCAGCATTTCGGATGCTCCGTCCGCAACCTTCGGATGGTCGCGGAAATCGCCTTCGGTCGCGATATAGACGCCCAGCTTGACGACCCTAACGACCCTGTCCAGTGAACCGAGATAGTCCCTGGCGGCGGCGAGCGCGCTCAGCGTTGCCGTTTCGGCCGCCTTCTTGCCGTCTTCGGCCGTCAGAGCACCGCCGACGCGGCCGATATAGCGCGGCTCATGGCCGACGACCGGCAGCATCCCGCTGAAGAAGACCAGGTTACCGGTCCTTATCGCTTCGACGTAGGCCCCAAAGGGTGTCGGCGGCGGGGGAAGCGTGATGCCGAGTTCGTGCAGCCGCCGTTCCGCGCCGGTTGCCTGCGCTTTCGCATGGTCTACCATCTGCCCAGATGTGCGCCGCCGTCGACGTGCAGCACCTCCCCGGTTACGCGCGGCGCTTCGGTGAGGAAGACGACTGCGTCGGCGATCTCCTCGACGTTCGATATGCCTGCCATCGGCGACAACGTCTTCAGGAAATCCTTCGGATTGTCCTTGTGCAGCGGCGTGTCCACCACACCGGGAGCTACAATATTGAAGCGAATTCCTTGGTTCGCATATTCCATCGCCAGGTTCTTGGAGATGGCGTTGATACCGCCCTTTGTCATCATCGACACCGAAGCGGAGAAACCGGCGATCGGATGATCGGTCAATGGCGTGGTGATGCTGACGACGCTGCCGCCGGTTTTCTGTGTGAGCATCTGCCTGACGACCAGTTGGGTCAGGTGGATGAATCCTTCGAGATTGGTCGAGGACAATTTTTCGAAGTCGGCCATGGTGAAATCGACGAACGGCTTGGCCAGGAAAATACCGGCATTGTTGACGAGACCGTCGATCGAGCCGAACCGGTCGATTGCGGTCCTTGCCACCACCGCTGCGGTTTCGGCATCGCCAATGTCACCGTCGACGAGCGCCAGCTTGTCGGAGGCTTGGAAGGCGTTCGAAGTGCTGACCTGGCGCGAGGTGGCGACCACATTATAGCCGCGCTCGATGAAGGCGTTAACGAGGCCGGCTCCGATACCCTGCGAGGCGCCCGTGACGATGACTGTTTTTTTCGTAGTCATGCTGATCTCCATAAACTGGTTCGGGCAACGCGGGCCTTGCATTTGCGAAGGCCGGGTCGCTCGAGATGGGGCTGCTGCGAATGCGCCTCCATCGGGTTGTCTTGTTTTCGCAAGGTGAATATGGCGAAAACTCCATTACCCGATTAGATGGAAATATCTGGATTCTCTTTTGCATCCATGCAAAAATATCGCGATGGCTGATCTGAACGATATCGCAGTCTTCGTGAAGGTGGCGCAGTACGGCAGCTTCAGCCGTGCTGCCCATTCCCTCGGCATGCCGGTATCGACGGTCAGCCGGAAGGTGACGTCGCTGGAGGAGCAGCTCGGCGTGACGCTGCTGCAGCGGACAACCCGCAAACTGAGCCTGACCGCACAAGGCCGAGCCTATTACAACAGGTGCAGCGAACCGCTCGCCCATCTCCTCGACGCCGAGCAGGTACTCACCGAGGCACAGAGAAAACCGGAGGGTTTGCTGAAGATCTCCGTGCCTGTCATCTTCGGACAGGAGGTCTTTTACGAATTCGTCTCGGCCTTCCTGAAGGCATATCCGAAGATCCAGGTCGATCTCTTCGTCACCAACCTGTTCCTCGATCTGATCGCGGAGAACATCGACCTCGGCATCCGTTTCGGCGAACTCAAGGATTCGACCATCGTCGCGCAGCGGCTCGGGAAGAGCGTGCGCTATCTGGTCGCTGCGCCCGACTATCTGAAGGGCAGGGTGCTTCCCTTGAAGCCCGAAGACCTGAAGGACCATCAGTGCATTCTCTTGAACGGCCGCAACGGCGAAGCGGAATGGGATCTCGTGAACGGGCGCAAAACGGTTCGCCTGCATGTGTCGGGGCCGGTATCGAGCCGGGATTTCGATGCGGTGAGCGCCTTCACCTATCGCGGACACGGCATCGGCCTGCTGCCTTCGACCTATTGCGACGAACAGATCAGAAGTGGCGAACTCATCCGCCTGCTGCCGGACTGGTCGTCCGAGGAAATTTTCGTGCACGCCGTCTATCCCACGCGCCGCTTCTTGCCTTCCCGATTGCAGGTCTTTCTCGATGCGCTGAAGGCATGGAAGACCCCCTTGTGGCTTCCCTTGCATTGAAGGCCTTCCGATCCATCACCGAAAATTGAAGCCGTGCGCGTGGGCGAGCGTCCTGCGTCGGCCAAGCTGTGTTAGAGTTTGCTGGCTTGGATGGCGCAGGGATTGGATTACCAATGCTGACGACACTTGCGGTGCTTATGGGGCTGACAGGCATTACCCCGGCCGCGCAGGCGGGGGGAAGCGAGGTCGACGTGACGCTGGTGCTCGCCGTCGACACCTCGCGGTCAATGGATTTCGAGGAGATCGGCATCCAGCGCGAGGGTTATGTCGAGGCGCTCAAGCACAAGGAATTCATCGACGCGGTGAAGGGCGGGCTGACCGGCCGCATTGCCATCAGCTATTTCGAATGGGCAGGCTATGTCGTCCAGGATTCCGTGATCGACTGGCAGGTGATCGAGACGGAAGAGGATGCGATCGCGTTTGCCGACAAGCTCGAAGCCCGACCGATTGCCACGCAGCGGCGCACATCGATCTCCACCGCGATCGCCCAGGGCGCCAGCATGATCGTTTCCAGTCCCTTTCAGTCCAGGCGACAGGTGATCGATGTCTCCGGCGACGGGCCGAACAACTCAGGCGATCCCGTCACCCCCGCCCGCGACAAGGCGGTGGAAGCAGGCATGATCATCAACGGCCTGGCCATCATGCTGCGGCCCTCCGATGCGCCGAACGGGCTCGACAAATATTATGCGGATTGCGTGATCGGCGGCCCCGGCGCCTTCGTGTTGCCGGTCCGCAAGATCGAGGATTTCGCCGTTGCCGTGCGCCGCAAGCTGGTGCTGGAGATCAGCGACCTTTCCCGGCCGGCGACGGTGCAGAAGATCGCTGGCGCTGAGGCGGGCACTGACTGCCTGATCGGTGAGAAGCAGTGGCGGGACATCTTCGACCGCTGATGCCAGAACAGGATGATTTTAGGCCGGGTCGGCCTAATATCTCAATCCTGTCCTGAATTACATAGTTAGAGCAATCGCGCACACTTTTCGGCATCATGCTCTACCGGGTTAGCGCGCCGAAGTTATATCCGTCAGTATTTGGTAAGCGGCAGAGACTCGATCCTCGTTGGGATAGTTTTTATTGGCCAAGATGACGATGCCAACTCGCTCTTTCGGGATAAACGAGACATAGGCGCCGAAACCATTCGTTGAGCCGGTCTTATTGATCCATACATCGTCGCGCGGTTCCATTGCGGGCATCAGTTGCTTGACGGGAATGGTTTTCAGCATCGCGCTGGAATTGTTTTCCATCAATGTCGTCAGCTTCGCGGGATAAGAATACTGCTCCCAAATAAGGTCTTGGGTCATTGCGCCGACATCGAAGTATTCCCTATGCGTATTCGTGATCGCCTGCCGGAGCTTTTCGTCCAGGTCGACGAGGCCCATGTTCGCGTCGATGAACCGGATCATGTCGCTTGCTGTGGATTTCACTCCATAGGCCTCGGATGAAAGAATGGCAGGTGTCATACGAACCGGCTCACCGCTTCGCTTGTAACCTTGGGCATAGTCGGCCATCCGCGATTTCGGCACATCGATAAACGTGCTTTTCAATCCAAGGGAGGGAAACAGTTTGCCTTCCATCAAGGCGACGAAACCATCGTCCATGCTTTTCGCCGTTATATAGCCAAGCATCCCGATGCTTGGATTGGCGTAAGTTCGATGGGTTCCAGCCTCGTATGAAGGATGCCAGGCTTCAAAATAGTCCATCAGTTGTTTTTCGGTTTTGACGTCATCAGGAATTTGCAGCGGAAATCCGCCAGCCGTGTGCGTGCCCAAATTCATCAGCGTGACATCGCCGAAGGGTCTTCCCTTCATCGATGGAAGATATTTGCTTGCCTTGTCCGACAGCGAAAGTCGGCCGGTCATCTCAGCGTAGGATGTGAGGGTCACTGTAAACGTTTTGCTGATTGACCCGAGTTCGAACATGGTGGCCGCAGTGACGGGCTTGTCGGTGTCCTTCGACACGACGCCGTAGTTGAAGATGTGGTCCTCTCCGTCAACGGTAATGGCAACGGCCATGCCCGGGATGCCGTATTTATCCATGATCGGTTTGATCGCGTTGTCCGAGATGGCTTGCAGTTTCATCTCGTCAGCCGCAAAGCCATTTGAGGAAATGCATGTCGCGACCAGGGCGGCTGATAGAATTCCTATCCAATCAAGCTTCATTTTTTCATCCTCCAGACGCAGCTCAATCAGCGCAAAGGCGCATGAGGACGGCATTTAATGGCACTGTTTTGCGGCAGCAAACGATGATATCTCGGAGGAGATACAAGAAAATCTAGGGCTAAGATGGTTCGGCAATTCCTCCCTTTGAATGGCTTGAGAGCCTTCGAAGCTTCGGCGAGACATCTCAGCTTCACCCGCGCCGCAATCGAACTTTGCGTTACCCAGGCCGCCGTAAGCCAGCAGGTCAAAAGCCTGGAGAAGCGATTGGGCGTTGCGCTTTTCCAGCGCCTCCCAAAGGGTTTGAAAATCACCGCGGAAGGTGAAGCTCTTTTGCCGACGTTGACCAATTCCTTCGATCAAATGGCAATCACGCTGGACAGGATTGAAGCCGGGCAAGTTCGGGAATTGCTGTTTTTGGGCGTGGTTGGAACCTTTGCTGTCGGCTGGTTATTGCCAAGGCTTCCGGATTTTCAACAGCAGCATCCATTCATTGACGTGCGCATTTCGACAAACAATAATCGCGTCGATATGGCCGCTGAGGGGCTGCATTTTGCCATTCGCTTCGGCAGCGGCTCTTGGCACGGCACAGAAGCACTGCGTCTGTTCGACGCTCCGCTTTCGCCTCTGTGCACTCCCAGACTGGCAGACCGTTTAAGCTCGCCTGCTGACCTGGTCGAGGCGACGCTTTTGCGGAGCTATAGGGCGGACGAGTGGAGTTCCTGGTTCGCGGCAGCTGATGTTCCGCCGGCGGCACAGGTCAACGCAGGGATCGTTTTTGACTCTTCCCTCGCCATGATGGAGGCGGCCATGCAAGGATTGGGAATTGCTCTGGCGCCGCCGTCGATGTTTTCCAGGCATCTGTCATCAGGGGCTATATTACAACCTTTTCCCACGACCATATCATTGGGCAGCTATTGGCTGACTCGACTTCAATCAAGGCCGCCAACGGCAGCCATGCTCGCATTTTCCGATTGGATAACGTCGCAGATCTCTTCCGCATCTCAATGACAGCTTCTGGCGGATCCTGATCCTCGACCTGACGTCGGCAAGGAGATCGGTGAATTTGGTGAGGCATAGACACGATAAAACATTTCGGTATGGCGCGCGCCATACCGAAATGCCCTTGCTTCTCAGAGGATGTTGCCGCCTTTGCCTACAAAGGAAGCTGCTTGCCGGCCTGTTCGCTGACCATGTATTCGGCGTACCAGTCCGGCCAGCCTTCGTCGTGTTTGCCGCCGTTTCGCTTCTCGTGTTCACCGTGGGCAGTTGCCGCACGGCGGAGTGCCGACGCAAGCTCGGTCGACGTCGTGAATTTCGTCTCGTCGGCGTCGACGCGCCCCGGCAGCCGCGTGGTGACTTCCTGGAACAGCCAGCCGTTGCCGTCGGGATCTTTGAATGAGGCGAAGGAGCGATAGCTGCGATGATCGGGATCGCGGCCGGCGATCCGCAGTCGGCCGAACAGATAGGGTTCGTCCTTGCCGGCATAGACGCCGGCAGCGTCATGGAACACTTCGCTGACCTCGATGCCGCGGGCGATGAGATCGCGGCGGGCGGCCTCGATGTCGGAGACGATCAGGTAGAGCCCCTGGGCGGAACCGGGGGCCGCGGCGGTGACGTTCTTGCCGAAGATGATCGCGCAGCCGGAGCCGGGCGGGGTAAACTGGATTACACGGAAATCGGCATCATTGGCGAAGTCGGCGTCGAGCCGCCAGCCCAGGCCGTCGTAGAAACGTTTGGCACGATCCACGTCGGAAACAGGGATGACGACCACCTCGAGCTTGGTGTCGACGGGCTGTGTTCTCGGGGTCTCAATGGGGGTTTCACTGCGCATTGCATTGCTCATCTTCAGCTCCTTGGGGTTTTGGATGCGTTAAGAATGGCGATACATGTCAGTGGCCAGTGGACCACAGTGCGGTGAGGCCGTCGAATCAATTATTCTGTCTGATTTGGCCGTGTAGCGGAGTTGTATCGAAGCGGCGGGACTGTTCCCGCCGTCTTCTGTTCGTCGAACCGCTGACTACGCGGCAAGAGCGGCGCGGGTTTTGCCGATCGTCAGAGCTGCCTTTGCCGCTTCACGGCCTTTCTCGACGAAGTGCGCGCGGTAGATCTGCTTGTGATGCTCGGTTTCCTGATACTGGTGCGGCGTCAACGACACCGACAGGACCGGCACGCCCGTATCCATGCCGGCGCGCATCAGCCCATCGACGACGGCCTGGGCGACAAATTCGTGGCGGTAGATTCCGCCGTCGACGACGAAGGCGGCGGCAATGACGGCGCCGTAACGCCCGGTTGCCGCAAGATCGCGGGAAAGCAGCGGCATCTCGAATGCGCCGGGAACATCGAACACGTCGACCTGCTCGGGCGGAACGAGCTGATAGAAGCCATCAAGGGCGCGGTCGACGATGTCGGCGTGCCAGCTGGCTTTGACGAAGGCGTAGCGGGTGGGTGTCACGGTAATCTCCTTTGGCGAACAGACACATCACCCAAGGCGATCACGAACGTCCCCGACAGCCGCAAGGGCGGCAGGAACGCACGTTCTCTTTCATCCGGACTATGACCGTCGGCTCAGGCATCTCACCTGATCTGCTGACCCTTCCTGAGAAGGCGCTCGCGGGCTCGCAATCAAAATTGCATACCGCCGGTAGGGACTTTCACCCCGCCCTGAGAACGGCACGAACAATAGGGGGAAGGCGGCGGGCTGGCAATAGGTCGAAATGCTTTCGCGGCCGGAGCTGGATCAGAGCTCCCCAAGCGGCGATTTCGCTCGTTCGTCGATGGCGACCGGCAATCCCTCTTGCGGCGGAGGGGCATGCGCCTACATGCTCTCTGTGAGGACATCTAGGTCAGAAATACCACGACAAGACAGGACGCGCTGTCTCCGCCTGGGCGGGGCCGTGACAACCATGGGAGAGAGTGATGCCAGAATCTTTCGTCGTTCACCGCGAGGCGCATATCGCGGCGCCGCCGGCCGCGGTGTTTGCGCTGATGACCGATCCGGAGAAGATCCTGCGCTGGATGGGAACGGAAGCGCAGGTCGAGCCGCAGCCCGGCGGACTCTATCTCGTCAACGTCACCGGCGCCCGCTTTGCGCGCGGCTCGTTTCGTGAGGTGGTGCCGGTTCATCGCCTTGCCTACAGCTTCGGCTGGGACGGCAGCGAGGTGGTGCCGCCGGGGTCGAGCCTGGTCGAGATCGACCTGATCGAGCAGGGGGGCGGAACGCTGTTGCGGCTCACCCATAGCGGTCTGCCCAGCGCCGATCAATGCGCCGGCCATGCGGAAGGCTGGGCGCATTACCTCGGGCGGCTGACCGAAGTCGCCGCCGGGCGTAGTCCAGGTCCCGACCCATTTTACGGCAGGACGTAGCCCAGCGTTTCCACCTTCGACATCGCGCGCTGCCAGAACAGGATGATTTTAGGCTGGATCGGCCCAAAGTCTGAATCCTGTTCTAAATTAAAGAGTTAGAGCATAAGGTCGTCCGAAAACCGCTCACATTTTTCGGCATCATGCTCCAGCGCCAAACATGAACGCGCAGTTCATCTCCAGTTCAATTTAGCGGCCATAAAGTGGAGACGGCTGGATTGAAAATGGAGTTCTCGATGAAAGCGCTTTCTATCGCGGCCGCCTTGCTCGTTGGCGGCCTCTCGATCGGCACAGCTGAGGCGACGCCGATGGGGACAATCAATGTCCAGAGTAATGTGACAAAGGTCGACTACGCCTGCGGTCGCGGCTGGCATCTGACGCGCTGGGGCGAATGCCGGCGAAACTGGAGACGCCCGCCGCCGGTAGCTTTCTACGGTGGTCCGCCCCGCTGGGGCTGGGAGCGGCGTCACCGGGATTGGGATGATGGCCCGCGCTGGCGCCATGAGAGGCGCTGGGATCGCGACCGGCGTTGGCGGGATGACGACTAAAGGTCTCGCTTAGATGTAATGGATGAAGGCCGGAGCGATTTTCGCCCGGCCTTTTCTAATGAAACAGCTTCGCCGACGCTGACAGCCAGCGTTCTCCGGATTTGCCCGAGAGGGTCAGATCCTGCCGACGAGCCAGTGCTTGTCGTCGATCAATTCCTCGAGCTCGATGGGATCCTTGACGCCGAATTCGAACCATTCGACGAGTTCTTTCGCCTTGCGGCTGCTCTCCTCCGCCGTCAGCTCGACCTGATACCTTTCGCACCATCGCCGAAGGATCGACGTCAGCAGCGTCATGTCATTCCCATCCAGCGGATCTTTCGGCCAGAATATCGTGCCCATCGTACCCCTCAATCACACGATGACGAACGGCCCTATAATGGATTCAAAGTCGCGCAAGTTTAAAGTGTTTATTTTTTGTTTTCCACCGTGGCGAATGGTTTTCGACAGGGAGCGGACGTCCTTTTTCGAACCCGGGGATGACCGCAAGCGGTCACTCCGGGGATATCCTTGCGGCCGCCCCGGTGAGCGTGCGATGTTAAGCCATGGATCTGCCGTCCCCCCTTGCCTGGCTGATTGACGAGGCCGGCGCCTCGCCTGGTCCCGAACGGTTTCTGGCCGAACTCGGGCGCCGGCTGCTGGCCGATGGCCTGCCGCTTTCCGGTGGCGCGCTGACGCTTTCGGTGCCGCATCCGATCATCGCGCGGCGCACCTGGCTGTGGCGGGCCGAGACCGGTGCTGTCATCGAGGCGTTGGCCTTCGCCGCGGCTCCGCAGAGTGAGGCCGGGCGCGAGTGGCTGGCCGGGTTGGGACCGGTATGGGAGGATAGGATCGGGCCTGTACAGGACAATCAGATATCTGACAGACCGGTGCTCGGCTGGGCGGGTATCGCCAATGGGGCGGGGGCCGGTGCATTCGGCCCGGCTGAGGCTGGCCTGCTGCGCGAGGTCGCGCGTTTTGCTGGAGCGCCGCTCGCCGCCTTGGCGGCGCGGGAGGCGAAGGCCGCGCTGCTTGAAGCCTATCTCGGCCGCCGCAGCGCCGCCCGGGTGCAGGCCGGCGCCCTTGCCCGCGGCACCGGCGAAACCATCCGCGCAGCCCTTCTCTGCGCCGATCTGCGCGACTTCACCGCGCTCTCCGAAGTGACCGAGCCTCACGTGATGATCACCGCACTGGATGCCTGGTTCGACCGCGTCGCCGGCGCCGTGCATGCCTTCGGGGGCGAGGTGCTGAAGTTCATCGGCGACGGCGTGCTGGCGATCTTTCCGGTCACGGCTACGTCGAGCGAGGGCGACGCCGCTCGAGGGGATTGCGAGGCCTGCGAGGCAGCACTGCGCGCGGTCGCCGCCAGCCGCGCTGGCATGGCCCATCTCGATCAGGTGCGCCAGGCGCAGGGGCTGGCGCCGCTGCCCTTCGGCGCAGCATTGCATTTCGGCGAGATCCTGTGGGGCAATATTGGTGCTGCCGACCGGTTGGACTTTACCGCCATCGGCCCCGCCGTCAATCTGGTCAGCCGGCTGGAAGGGCTGTGTAAGCCGCTCGGCCGAAGCGTGCTGATCTCGGGCGCGGTTGCGGCGAATACGGCGACGGCACTGATGCCGCTCGGAGAGCACACCTTGCGTGGCATCGCCGACCCTTGCGCGGTCTTCACCCTGCCTGAGGATTGAGCTGCGGACAGGGCACTTGCATTTATGCAAAGAAAGCTTTGCAAAGATATCTTTGCAATAGTAGGCTTCCGGCATGAAAAATCCGCGCCCGCAGCCTGCTCAATCCGTCACCGCACCCCGCACCCTCAGCCGTGTCGTGCCCGATCCAACCGCGCTGAAGGCGCTGACGCATCCTGTCCGGCTGCGCATGCTCGGCATGCTGCGGGTCGATGGCCCCGCCACCGCGACGCAGCTTGCGGCGCGGCTCGGGCTGAATAGCGGCGCGACCAGCTATCACCTGCGTCAGCTCGCCCAGTACGGATTCATCGAGGAAGCGCCGCATGCTTCGCGGCGCGACCGCTGGTGGCGCGCCAGCCACGAGCTCACCTCGGTGCCGGCAAGCGAGGTTGAGGGCGAAGCGCTGGATCTCGATCTCGCCTTCAACCAGGCGATACTCTCTCTGCAGGTCGGCCAGATGCAGCAGGCGCTGGAGGAATATGCCGAACTGCCGGCGGAATGGCGCAAGGCGAGTACGGCCAGCGACATCATCATCCCGATGACGGCGGAACAGGCCGAAGCCCTGACCAGGCGGCTGACCGATATCATTCTCGAAGCGATGCGGGTGGCGCCGCCTTTGGGAGAGCTCGCACCCCCGGATATGGTTCCTTTCTCGATCATGCTGCACGCCTTTCCCTATCCGGGCCGGCTCCCGCATCGCGAGGGGGATGATGGGTCATGAGGAAGGGTGGGCCATTCCTGGCGCTTGCCGCGGCCGAGACGCTTTCGCTTTCCGGCACGCGGCTGTCGACCATCGCCATTCCCTGGCTGGTACTGAGCGCGACGGGCAGCCCCGTTTTAACCGGGCTGACGGCGATGATGGAGATGCTGCCCTATGTCGCCGCCAAGGCGCTCAGCGGGCCGTTGATCGACCGCGTCGGCCCGAAGCGCATCGCTGTCGTCTGCGACACCGCGTCGGTGGCCGTGGTGATGCTGGTGCCGCTGCTCGATTGGCTCGACCTGCTTGGTATGCCGCTGCTACTGCCTGTTGTCTTTGCCATGGGTGTGCTGCGCGGTCCATCCGATGCTGCCAAACAGGCGATGGTGCCCGATATTGCCGAATTGGCGGCCGTGCCGATCGAGCGGGTGACCGGCCTCGTTGGCGCTATCGAGCGGCTGGCCTCGACGGCGGGTGCGGCCGGCGCCGGCGCGCTAATCGGCCTGATCGGCCCGGGCCAGGCGCTGGTGGTCAATGCCGTCACCTTCGCCGCCGCTGCGCTGATCGTCGGAGCGGGCATCCCCGGGCTGCGAAGCATGCCCGAACCATGCGGCCTGCCTCAGGCCCGGCCGTCCTCCTATCTCGGCGATCTCAGGGAAGGCTGGCGCTTTCTGCGCGGCGACGCGGTGCTCGTCAGCATCGTCATCATGGTGGCGACCACCAACCTGCTGGACCAGGCCTATCACGCGGTGCTGCTGCCCGTCTGGACGCAGAGCTCAGGCCATGGCCCGGAATTGCTGGGGGCGATGTTTTCGGCCTTCACCGGCGCCTCGATCGCGGGTGCTGCGATTGCCGCTGCGATTGGCGAGCGGATGCCGCGCCTGGTGGTTTATACCGTGGCCTTCCTGCTGACCGGATTTCCGCGCTTTCTCGTTATTGCGCTGGATGCGCCGCTCTCCCTCATCTTCCTCACCTTGGCAATCGCAGGATTTGCCTCGGGCTTCCTCAATCCGATCCTGTCGGCGGTGATCTTCGAGCGCATCCCCAAGCCGCTGACCGGCCGCGTCACCTCGATGAACGCCGCCCTTTGCTTCGCGCTCATCCCCTTCGGCGGCCTCGTCGGCGGCGCACTGATCAGCATGATCGGCCTTGCCGCGGCGCTCTCGCTCACCGGGCTCACCTATCTCGCCGCAACGCTCTTTCCCCTGGCGCTGAAGAGCTTCCGCGGCTTCGACAAGCCTATCACCCAGAGCTAGCGTCGCTGTTGGGTGCCTGGCCCTGGTGCCCAAGCTCCTCGACCATCAGATCGATGAAGCGGCGGACACGCGGTTCCAGCAGGCGCTTGTCGGGATAGAGAGCGACGATCTTTGCGTCGTCAGTTTCGAGGCCGGGCAGGACCTGCCGGAGGCGCCCGGCGATGAGATCGTCGGCGACGAGAAAATCGGGAAGGAGGGCAATCCCCAGTCCTGCCAGGGCGGCGTCGCGGATCGCCTCTGCGCTGTCGAGCCGCAGGCGGCTGCGCCCTTGCGCTTTGATCCAGGGACCGCCTTCACCACGAAAGCGCCAGCCCTGCCTTTGATTGCGGCTGGCAAAGATCAGGCAGTCGTGGGTCGTGATATCGTCGATATCGCCCGGCTCCCCGCGCTCTGCGAGGTAAGACGGCGAGGCGCAGAGCCGCGCCTTGTATCTGGCGACCGTGCGCGCGATCAGGCCGGTGTCCGTCGCCGTCGCGCCGATCCGGATTGCCAGATCGAAGCCGTCCTCGACGATGTCGGCCGGGCGATCGGTGAAGCTCACTTCGACCTGGATGTCGGGCCAGGCCCGAAGATATTTTTCGAGCAGGGGCAGCATGACGAGCCGCCCGAAGGCATCGGGAACGGTGAGCCTGAGAACGCCTCGCGGCGTGCTGTTCTGCCCTGCCACGCTCGCCTCCGCCTCGTCGACCGATTCAAGGATCTGCAGCCCGCGCTCGTAGAACATCCGGCCTTCGTCGGTCAGGCTCAGCGTCCTCGTCGTGCGGTTGAGCAGACGCGCGCCGAGCCGGTCTTCCAGGCGGATGACTGCCTTGCCAGCCGCCGAACGGGACAAACCCATAGCCTGGCCGCCGGCGATAAAGCTCCCCGCATCGACGACGGCCATGAAGATCAGGATATCGTTCAGGTTCGTACGCGGCATGAGGCAACTCGAGCGGTTCGGCTACATCAATAAGTCGGGCAGTCATGGGATCGTTCAAGGCCCGGAATATCAACGCCCATCGCGGCAGTAAGGTCCGCACGCTTCGCTTCTATGTAGACGTCCCTTCGCCAATCAACCTGCTATAGCAGCCATTGCACCGGATCGCAGGCAAAGATGGGCACTGGAAAGCCGGGCTACAGCATGTCGCCGAGGCTCCAGTGGTTGTTCCATCGGACGTCGATCTCGTCGTCGACATTCTGATATCTTAAGTCGGTGGAAAGGCGCAGCTGCCGGCTGCGGTCCTGATTGATGGTCGAGGCGTGGATCATGTAGGGCGAGTGGAGCACCACGTCACCGGCCTCATAATCGGCCGCGAGCCAGCGGGTGTCGAAGCGCTTCGCCATATCCGGGAGATCCTTCGAGACCCAGCCGCCTTCCGCCATGTGACTGTTATAGGCGCTGATCCGCTCTTCCGGAGAAAGATCGCCACTCGTGGCCCGGAACTCGGCTTCCATCTTGACGCCCAACGCGTGCGAGCCTTCGAGGTAAACCAGGCCGCCCATCTCGGTGGGGATGTCGCCGATTGGAATCCAGGCCGTCACCAGGCGGCTGGTGCCACCGCGGAGATAGACGAGATCATAGTGGGCGGGCGTGGCCGTCGGCGATCCCGGCTGGATGAAACGCATGAGCTTGCGCTTATGCAGATAGGAAATGCCCTGCAGGAAATCGTCCATGAAGCGGGTGAGCGGCGGTTGCGCACAGAAGCCTTCATAGGCGGCTGAGCGGACGAGCGACATCAGGCGCCGGTCCGCCAGGCTCCTGTCGAAGCCACCGGCAGACGCAATGCCAAGGGAAAAATCGCTGCCGGGCTCGACCAGTCCGGTTTCGGCGAGATGTTCGAAGACCCAGCGGCGGAAGTCGATCACGCCAGCCTTCGGCAGAAGGCTTTTCAGCCAGACATAGCCATCGTCCTGGTAGCGGCGTCGGATGGCGTCGACACCGATGGCGGGATCGGTCGGCGTGAGCCAGCCCGTCCGCTCCGTAGGCAAGGTTTTGCCATGGGCGGCAAGGGGAAATTCCGGCTTTCGGATCTGCATGACCTCCGCAGCAATTGACATTTCACTCCACCGTCGCTTGAGTTGGTTTGTCATCAATTACCTGATCCGGCTGGCCAACCGACATAGAGGAAATTCATACCTGGACTTTTCGCTCATCATGAGAAACACCGAAGCCATCTATAGAACGCCGCCTGCCGCTGCCGGCGGACTTGCTGTCACCGGCAGCGGCAGGCAGCAGGCCCGCCGCGCGGTGACGGAGCGAAAACTGCCGAGTTTCGCCGTCGTCCTGGTAGAGCGCGGGCAGGGCTGGCTAGAAACCGCCGCCAGCGGCCGGCTGAGCCTGACCGGACCTGCATTGTTCTGGCTGTTTCCCAACCGGGTGCATTCCTATGGCCCCGACGAAGGCGGCTGGGACGAGCGCTGGGCGCTTTTCGAAGGATCTTTCATGCGGGACTTCGTGAGGATGAGGATCATCTCCGAGCGACATCCCGTCGTGGCTTTGCATCATCTCGATGAGGTGGTCCGGCTGTTCGGCAAGCTTCATGCCGATCTGCTTGACGATACCAATCTCGGGCAGGCATCGGCGGCATTGATGCTGCATCGCATCGTCATATCAGCCGCCAGACAGGCAAGCGGCGCGGCCGATCGACGCCAGGAAAGGCCCGACATGGCGAAAATCGTGGAAACGCTACGGCGGAGGGCGATGCAACCGTTGGACCTCGCAGCCTTTGCCGCCGAGCACGGCATGTCGCCGGCCACGCTGCGCAGGCGGTTCACGCTCGAAACCGGATTGCCTCCTAAGGCATTTCAGCTTCGGGCGCGCATGGATCATGCCAAACAGCTATTGGCAACCACCGACGAAAAGATCGAAACGGTGGCCGCCATGATCGGCCTGGACGATTCGTTTTATTTTTCGCGTGTTTTTCACGAACGTGAAGGCTGCAGCCCTCGCGAGTTCCGCGCGAGGTATCCGCGAGTTTGAGAGTCCGGCAGCTGTGGCCGGAGCGTCAGCGCCAACCCATCGCAGGCGCGACGTGGGTCAGGATGGCTTCGATGACATGAGCGTTGTATTCGACGCCCAGCTGGTTGGGGACGGTGAGCAGCAGCGTGTCGGCTTCGGCGATTGCCTCGTCCTCGGCGAGCTGCTTGATCAGGGCATCGGGTTCGGCGGCATAGCTGCGGCCGAAGATCGCCCGGGTCTTCTCGTCGATGAAGCCGATCTTGTCCTCACCGTCGTTGCCGTAGCCGAAATAGGCGCGGTCGCGGTCATCGACCAGCGCGAAGATGCTGCGGCTGACCGAGACGCGAGGCTGGCGCGTGTGGCCGGCTTCTTTCCAGGCCTCGCGGTATGCCCGGATCTGGTCGGCCTGCTGGACGTGGAAGGGCTCTCCCGTCTCATCGTCCTTCAGCGTCGAGCTCTGCAGGTTCATACCGAGCTTGGCTGCCCACACGGCGGTGGCATTGGAGCTGGCGCCCCACCAGATCCGTTCGCGCAGGCCCTCGGAATGCGGCTCGAGGCGCAGCAGGCCAGGCGGGTTCGGAAACATTGGCCGCGGGTTCGGCTTGGCAAAACCTTCGCCGCGCAACACTTCGAGGAAGACTTCGGCATGGTGGCGGGCCATGTCGGCCTCGCTCTGGCCTTCGGGCGGGGCATAGCCGAAATGGCGCCAGCCATCGATCACCTGTTCGGGCGAACCGCGGCTGATGCCGAGCTGCAGACGGCCGCCGGCGATGAGGTCGGCCGCACCGGCATCTTCGGCCATGTAGAGCGGGTTTTCGTAGCGCATGTCGATGACGGCAGTGCCGATCTCGATGCGGCTGGTTCTCGCGCCGACCGCTGATAGCAGCGGGAAGGGTGCTGCCAGCTGTCGGGCGAAGTGGTGCACGCGGAAATACGCCCCGTCAGCACCGAGCTCCTCGGCCGCGACGGCAAGGTCGATCGACTGCAGCAACGCATCGCCGGCCGAGCGCGTCTGCGATTGGGGCGAGGGCGTCCAGTGCCCGAACGAGAGAAAACCGATCTTCTTCATACCGATGCCGCACCTTGATCCGTTGTATCTGGGGTCGACCGGTCATCGCACAGTTTCGGCCTGGAAGACAATCGGAACCGAAAGGGGCCGAGCGCGTGCAGCGCTTTTCCCGCACGACCACATGGCGCTGCTCGGCCTATAAATACCGGGCGGTGGCGACGGGCGCGATGAGCTTTGCCCTGAACGCCGAGCTCAAACCCTGGGACCACGCCGCCGGCGTCCTGATCCACCACGAAGCCAGCGGCTATAGTGCGCTCCTCTCCGGCGAAGCCTATCGGCCGGCGATGACCAAGGGCTGGCTGCTGTTGGCGCCGGATGCCGAAAGCTGGGAAGCGATCCGGCGGAGTTTTGCCGAGGGGTGATGGCGGTTGGCACGCTGGCGGAAAATCTAGCGAAGGCGCCCACTTGAAGCGGGAGGCGCAAGACGCGGCCCTTGACCCAACCCTCTTCCAGTACACGGGGCGAGGGGACGTGGCATGCGGGAGGTGGGCAGGGAACGGAGGAAGTGCAGGCAGACGGATGAGGGTTTTATTTTGTGCCGATAGCGGTCGCTCGAACATCGTAACGACTAGCGGAAACCTGAGCGGATTTGTATCGTCGCTTAGCGGGGTTGCGCCATTTGCATGACAGGGTGATCCCATCAAGGCGCTTACTACTCGCCAGAGGCTGCATGAAAATCATAGATAATACAACGACGTCCCGTGCAATCGGTTGTATTCTCGGTCAACTGGCAGGAGATGCGCTTGGCTCGCTGGTGGAGTTTCAGACGCCCCAAGAAATACGCCAGAAATATCCCCGTGGCGTCCGCGAAATTCATGATGGCGGCGCATGGAACACCATTGCCGGTCAACCAACTGATGACTCCGAGATGGCGCTGGCTTTGGCCAGATCGATTGTCGCGGAAGGAGCATACATTCAAGACGCTGCCCGACGGGCCTATGAAGACTGGCTGGCATCCAAGCCTTTCGACATTGGCCGGACGGTATATAATGGAATTCGCTACGAGCCTGATCATCAAAGCCAAGCCAATGGTGCGCTCATGCGCGTGTCACCTCTCGGCATTTTTGGATCTCAGTTTCCAACCGAACGGGTCGGGTTCTGGGCGGAACAGGACGCCATCATCACACATCCGAACCTTGTGTGCCGGCAGATCAACAATCTCTTTGCTCGCGCGCTATCGTACGCAATTGCCGAGGGCCCGACGCCTCGAGATGTTTATCAGACGATCAGAAAATGGTCCGATGAGCTTGGTGTCCATGACAGCATTCGTGATGCAATCGCCGCCGCCGAAAAGGAACCGCCAAAGGACTTCGTGAATCAGCAAGGTTGGGTCCTGATCGCGTTTCAGAATGCCTTTTTTCAATTGCTGCATTCGAATTCCTTGGAGGACGGCGTAGTGAGCACCGTCTCAAATGGTGGTGATACCGATACGAACGCAGCGATTGCTGGAGCTCTGCTCGGTGCGATTCATGGGGAGTGCGCAATTCCCAGCCGATGGCGTGAATCGATACTTTCCTGCCGACCACACGAGGGAAACCCAAAGGTCGCGCATCCAAGGCCTGAACTATATTGGCCGGTTGATTGCATCAAGCTTGCCAGTCAGTTGTTGAAGAGGGCTGGTTAGCAATGCCGTATCCATCCGCGGATCGGCATCCTCGATGGTCGATGCGCCGATCAATATGCGAACTCAAGCCAAAGGCGAGGCAATCGCCGTAAGTGCCGGGAAATGAGTCGGATTTTCTGTCGGCAGTATTGAGATCCGCCGCGGCGACGATCCGGACTTCACCTGACCCCCGACAGGCGCTAAAAATGAAACATGCGCTACACGTTCGCCATAGGTGATATCCACGGCTGTATCGATCCGCTGAACAGGATGATCGATCGGGTCGAGGCTTATGCGTCTGAAGGGACCGTCGTCTTCCTTGGCGACTATGTCGATCGCGGGCCTGACAGCAAAAGCGTTCTCGACCGGATCATCGCCGGTCCATCGGACCCGTGGCGATGGATCTGCCTGAAAGGCAATCATGAGGACCTGATGGTTGCTGCCTATGCCGATCGCGACAGCAGAGACGTCTGGATCGGCATCGGCATCGGCGGACTTGAAACCGAAATGTCCTATGGCGGCAGAGTTCTGCCCCAGCATCTGCAATGGGCGGCCGATCTTCCCTTCATGCACATTGATCGATATCGCATCTTCGTCCATGCGGGCGTCGATCCAGCATTTCCGCCGGAGCAGCAGAGCGAGCACGATCTTCTCTGGTTACGGTTCCCTCCCGGTGAGTCCAGCGACTATTGGGGCAAGCACCTGGTCCACGGCCATACACCGTCGCTGTCTAACCCGGTGACGACAGGAAACCGCACCAACATCGACAGCGGCTGCGTCTTCGGCGGCAAGCTTTCCTGTGCGGTCTTCGACGACGATGTTGCCGGCGGGCCGATCGACTTTATCGAGGTGAGGGCATGAACTTGGTCGCGCCGGTAGGAGGTAAAGCCGGACGCGGCTGAGTGGGAGTGCGGCTTGCTCCCTCTTCTCCCCGCTGGGAAGAAGAGATACCGGTGGCGTCGTGGAGCGTTATGGGGGGCTTGTGCCCCGCCAGCCAGCGGCGAGCCGCAGCCAGGGTGCCAAGTGGAAGCCGCTCATCAGCAGGTACATCGGCACCATTCCGCCGATCGGGAAGGCATCCGGCATTGTCGTGCAGATCATGTCGGCGCTGCCGGTCGTGGCTGTCAGCACCGCCATGATCGCGAATGTCGGAGCGGCTGCAAGCGACAGCCAATCGGCGGCGCGGCCGGTGATCCGGCTGCCTGGGCTAGCCATGCCACCGCTCGGTTTCCCAGCTGATCCATCCGCGGCGGCAGCCAGCGAGAGCCATTCGGCGGCGTTGAGAGCGACGTTGCCGTCGCCTCTGCTTGGAGTGTGGGCGGAGAACAGCATCGGCGTCACTCCTTGCCGTACCGGTCGTGGTGGCGCCACCAGATGCCGGTTTCGTTGCGGCCCTTGGGGGCGCGGTCGAGCCATTGATACATGCCCCATAACCCGTCCAGCCCGCGCGCATAGCTGGAATAGCTGTGGTAGACGGCACCGTCGATGAGCTCGAAGGCGCTGACACCCGGGCGGTCGCGGGTATAGGTGGGGACATCGGTGCCGGTCATGGCGGCGATCTGGGTGATCGGCGCCTCGCTGTCGCGGGGCTGCCGCTCCTGGACAGTCCTTGCGGCGAGCGGTTGGGGGGCGGGCGGTTCGCGGCGGTAATTATAGTCTACATCGCCCTGGTGCTGCTGCTCGGCAGAGAACCAGACGCTGAAATCGCCGTTGAAGTCGCTGCCAAAGGACGACGCCCAGGGAAAGCTCCAGTCCATCCGTCGCTTGAAAGCTTCGAGCTTTGCCAACGGCGCGCGGGAGACCGCCCAAAAGGCGACGTCGTGGTTCTCCAGGTGAACGAAGAAGCCGTTGAAGCCATCGGCGATCGACGAGCAGGACGGGCATCCCGCGGTATAGTCCGGCCCGAACATGAAGTGATAGACGAGAAGCTGCGAGCGGCCACCGAAGAGGTCCTTCAGCGAGACGTTGCCGCCGTCGGTGTCGAAGCGGTATTGCTTGTCGATCCTCACTCGCGGCAATCGCTGGCGCTTCATCGCCAGCGCGTCGCTCTGCCGGGTCAGTTCCTTCTCCTCCTCGAGCAGATCGAGCCTTGCTGCCAGCCACTGCTGGCGTGTTGCGTTCAGCTGTGCCGTCATGGGTCTTCTCCTTTGCCTGTCTCTCGTCGTAGCATCCGGCGCAGGCTTGCTTGCCGGTCGACGACAAATCTAAGGCCAGGTGGGGAAATGGTGGGAGTGACAAGTGTGACGGGATTTGAATGGACTCGCTGATCACGGCGGCGGCGCGGGCGCTTGCAGCGGGAGATGCGCTTGGCGCGCTGAAGCGGGTGGCGCTGCGCGACGATGCGCCGGCGCTGGCGCTGCGCGGCATCGCGATGGCGCAGCTCGGTGATCTCGTCCGCGCCAAGGCGCTGCTGAAGAGTGCGGCGCGTGCCTTCGGCCCGCGGGAGGCGATGGCCCAGGCCCGCTGCGTGGTCGCCGAGGCCGAGATCGCGCTCGTCTCGCGCGATCTCACCTGGCCGCCCAAGGCGCTGGAGGCGGCGCGCAAGGTGCTCGAAGCGCATGGCGACAGGGTCAATGCCGCCCATGCCAGGAATGTCGAGCTTCGCCGGCTGGTGCTGATCGGCCGGCTCGACGAGGCCGAGCGGGCGCTGGAAACGCTCGATCCAACGCCGCTGCCGCCGGCGGCGAGGGCCGCTCATGAGCTGGTAGTCGCGGGCATCGCGATCCGGCGCCTGCAGACAAATGCGGCGTACGAGGCTCTCGACCGGGCAAGACAGGCTGCGCGCGAGGCCGGTATGCCGGTATTGACGGCGGAGGTGGAAAATGCCGCCCACGTGCTCAGCTCGCCGGTGGCGCGGCTGATCTCGCGCTGGCGGGAAAGCCCGCTGTTGCTCGAGGAGGTGGAAGAGCTGCTGGGTTCGGGCACGCTTGTCGTCGATGCCTGCCGCCATGTCGTGCGCGACGATCAGCTTTCGGTGCCGCTGGCAACGCGGCCCGTGCTCTTCACGCTCGCCCGGACGCTTGCCGAAGCTTGGCCGGCGGATGTGGCACGCGGCACGCTCATTGCGCGCGCCTTCCGCGGCAAACATGCCGATGAATCGCATCGCGCCCGGCTGCGCGTCGAGATCGGCCGGCTGCGCGCCGAACTGCGGGGACTGGCGGAGGTTTCGGCGACGAAACGCGGCTTTGCGCTTTCGCCGCGTCGTGCCGGAGAGACCGCCGTGCTGGCGCCACTGGTCGAAGGCCAGCACGGGGCGGTGCTCGCCTTTCTCGCCGATGGCGAGGCGTGGTCGAGCTCGGCGCTCGCGATCGCGCTCGGCGCCAGCCCGCGCACCGTGCAGCGGGCGCTGGATTCGCTTGCCGATGAAGGCAGGGTGCAGTCCTTCGGGCGCGGGCGGGCGCGGCGCTGGATGAGCCCGCCGCTACCCGGTTTCCCGACGATCTTGTTACTCCCAGGACCGCTGCCAAGCGATTAGTATGGCCCGACTGATGAGGATGGCCCTACGGGCGAACAGGATGGAAGAGATGAAAAAATCGGCTGCGACGATCATCCGTGAATATGGACCTTTTCCCGGTGCCGAGCGCGTCAACGGTGTCACCTTCGACGGTGAACACGTCTGGTTCGCCTCGGGCGACAGGCTGAATGCGCTCGATCCAGCAAGCGGCGAGGTGGTGCGCTCGATCGAGGTCGCATCCCATGCCGGCACGGCCTTCGATGGAGAGTTCCTCTATCAGATCGCCGAAGATGTCATTCACAAGATCGACCCCAAGTCCGGTCGTATCCTTTCCACCATCCCGGCGCCGGGCAATGGTGGCGATTCCGGCCTTGCCTGGGCCGAAGGCTCGCTCTGGGTCGGCCAGCACCGCGGCCGCAGGATCCATCAGATCGACCCGGAAACTGGCAAGATCCTCCGCACCATCGAATCCAACCGCGTCGTGACAGGTGTCACCTGGGTCGACGGCCAGCTCTGGCACGGCACCTGGGAAGGCGATGACAGCGACGTCAGGCGCATCGACCCGGAAACCGGAGAGGTGCTGGAGCGGCTGGAGATGCCCGAGGGTACCGGCGTCTCCGGCCTCGAATCCGACGGCGGCGACTGCTTCTTCTGCGGCGGAGGCGGCAGCGGCAAGATCCGCGCGGTGCGCCGGCCGGGTTGAGCGCGATGCCCGGAGTCATCCGAAGGGCCGGGAGAGGCAAGGTTGACAAGGGGAAGTAGTCGATGCGGCGTATCTTCCCCCCGGGCGACAGTCAGCTCGCCAAGCCGGACGTCGATATCAAGGTCAGTCGTAAGAATTTCGATCAAGTGAGCGATTGATTTCATCACGTCACGATCTACTTTCGCGGCAGTGTCGAGGCTTGGGTCGAAGGCTGTACGCAAAGCCGGTATGATCGCGGGGGAGAGACTTTGAAACATCTGCGCACGACGCTCGGGCCTAAGAGCAGATCCGAACTTGGGATGATCCTCCCGCATGAGCACGTCTTCGTCGACCTCAGGACGCCGGACCAGCCCGGTTATGCCGAAGCAGACATCGAAGACGTCGTTCGGTTGATGGCCCCCGAAATCGAGCGGATCAAGAAGCTCGGGGTGACGGCACTGGTCGAATGCTCGACGGGTGGCGTTGGACGCCGTGCGGATATCGATCTTGCCGTGTCGCTCGCGACGGATTTTCCGATTGTCGTGCCCACCGGCAATTACCGTGAACCCTGGATTCCCAAATGGGTCCGTCAGGCTTCCGGGAAAGAGCTGGAGGCATGGATGCTTCGCGAGCTGACGGAGCAGATCGACGAGACCGGGTTCCAGGCGGGCTGGATCAAGCTCAGCGCCGGCGATGACGGCATGACGGCGCTCGAGACGAAAATCCTGCGGGCAGCCGCGCGCGCCGCGGCGCAGACAGGCGCCGTCATCGGCAGTCATACGATCAGGGGACGGGTCGTCATGGATCAGCTCGATGTCATCGAGGCAGAGGGCTACAGGGCTGACAGGTTCATCTCGATCCATACGCAGGAAGAGAAGGACTTTGCCTATCATGTCGCCGTCGCCGAGCGAGGCGCTTGGATCGAGTACGACCATGTCGGCCGGGGCGGAGACAACGAGGTGGCGGAGCTGGTGATCAAGGCGCTGGAGGCGGGCTGCGGCGATCACCTGTTGTTGAGCCATGACCGTGGCTGGTTCGATCCGGCGCTGCCGATGGGCGGGATACCCAAACCGTACACCCATCTCTCCACGGTCTTGCTGCCAGAGCTGAAACGGCGGGGCATAGACGACGGGACCCTGATGCGCTTGACCCACGACAATCCGTTCGAGGCTTTTGCCCGATAGGGAAGTGGCTGGCCTAATTGCTCGAAAGGGCATTTGTTTCAAGTTCAGGCCGAAATGTTGATCAGCCGGGCTCGCGGGGGCCTATTCAGAAATCGACGCGATACCGGGATCTATGCCGCGCCGCGCTCGTCGAACAAGAGCGCCATGCTGATCGCATCGATGAACCGACCGTCGATGCGTGCCGCACGTCGGACGATGCCTTCGCGGGCAAATCCCATCTTTTCGTAGAGAGCGATAGCACGGGCGTTGTCTTCATGAACATCGAGTTCAACCCGCGCAAAATCGGCGTCCTGCGCGGCTCTCAATGTCGTCTCGATGAGCCTTCGTCCCAGACCCTTGCCCCGATAGGCGGGAAGAATCCCCATTCCGAGTTTTCCGCGATGCGCGTGGGACGGGAAAAAATGTCGGCTGATGTCGCACCAGCCGACGACCTGGTTTTCAGCGGTGACAACGAATTGCGGATTGCCTTTTGCTATCATGCCCATCACGAACTCCCGCATCTGCGGCAGCGGCGTTGCTTCCAGCATGGACAGGTATTTTTTCTCCCGCGCGACCACGTCGAGCGCATGATGAAAGCTGTCGATATGGACGGCGGCGATCGGCTCGATCCTGATGCCTGATGTATCCGACGATGCTGCATCCATGTGCTTCTCCTTCAACGATTGCGATGCCTATGAGGGGACCTGCCGCAGACCCGCACGGGAGCGCATAATTCACGGTCCGTCAACCTTTGCGTGTCAATTTCTCGGCAGCGGGCGCCATCAAAAGGTTGCAGGTATTGAAGGTCGGGCTCACATCGCACATTACGTTCGTCCTGGTGACGCTCACCTGCGCGGCGGCTGTGTTGCTGTGCGGATTTGCGTGGCTCGCAGCGGTGAAGGTCGATGATCTCTCGCTCCGTCGGCAGGCCGATTTCGTCCGACAGGGACTGGAAGAGCAGATCGCGGCACTTCCGCGGGAGCAGGAAAGCGTCACCAAATGGGACGATGCCTTCCTCTATACCAAACAGCGGAACCATGAGTGGCTGCTCGACAATATCGGCCAGTGGACCAACCGGTATTTCGGGCACGACAGAACCTACATCTTCGACGACACCAATCGCCTGATGTTCGCCTTCCGTGACGGCGCCGATGCCATGCCGCCGCGGCTCGGTGACGACGACGGCCAAGAAATGACTGCTCTCGCCGGAGAGATTCGCGCCGTTCTCGTCGAGCGGGCTGCAAAGCCCGGCGCTGAAGCGCTTGGTCAACTGGCCAAGGTTCGGACGATTATGATCGGCAACAGACCGGCAATTGCCAGTGCGCGTCCCATTCTGCCGAGCTCGGCCAGGATGCAGATCGAGGCGGGCCAGGAGTTCATCGCCATCTCGGTCAAGTTCATCGATGGAAAAACTGCCGAAAACATCGCCCATCATGCGCTGCTCGAAGGGTTGCATTTCGCGCCTTCGAAAGGTGAGGACGAGCGGGCGCAAGTGTTGGTGTCGTCCCATAACGGCGGCACGATCGGCTATCTCGTGTGGCCGCCTATCCTGCCCGGTTTTATGCTGCTTCATCAAATCGCGCCGGCAGGGCTCGGTTGCCTGGCGCTGCTGATCACCGTGGTGTTCTGGCTCGGACGAGGTCTGCATCGCACCTCGCTGACCCTGCTGGACAGCCAAGAGCAGCTCACCCACCACCGCAACCATCTGGAAGAGATGGTGGCCGATCGAACGGCCGAGATCGAAAGGCAGAGAGAGGAACTGGACCGCCTGCTGGTGCACGAACGCCAGGTGAATGCGCTCCAGCGCCAGTTCGTCGCCATGGCCTCGCACGAGTTTCGCACGCCGCTCGCCATCATCGACGCCGCTGCGCAGCGGCTCTGCCGCTCGACCACCAACGTCAGCGGCGATTACGTTCACGAAAAGGCCGGCGTGATCCGCAGTGCGGTGGTGCGCATGGTCGATCTGATGGAGAGTATCCTCGCCAGCGGGCGGCTCGAAACCGGACAGATCACACTGAAGCGGAGCGAAGGTGACCTGAAAGCGGTGCTCGTCACGTGCTGCGACAGGCAGCGCCATCTCAGCCGCACGCATGTGTTCCATCTCGATCTTGAGCCCATACCGGATGTATTGACGTTCGACCGCAGCGCGATGGAACAGGTCTTCACCAACCTGATTTCGAACGCCGTCAAATATTCACCCGACGCGCCTGACATTCATGTTCGCGCCCGGGCCGACGAGAAGACGGTGGAGATCGCCATCTCCGACAGCGGCATCGGCATGGATGCGGAGGATCTGCCGAAGCTGTTCCAGCCCTATTATCGCGCCCGCAGCGCGACAGGTATTGCCGGAACCGGCATCGGCCTCAACGTCGTCAAGCAGGTCGTCGAACTGCATGGCGGCACCGTCGAGGTGACGAGCGAACTCGGCAAAGGCACAACATTCACCATTCTTCTGCCAATAGAGTTTCTATTGTCGGATCAACAAGTCGCAGCTTGAGGAAGAGCTCATGGTTACAGTCCTGTGCATAGAAGACGAAGTCGAGATCCGGAACCTCCTCGTCGAAGAGTTGAGCGAAGCCGGCTACAGGACGCTGGAGGCCTCGAACGGCGCCGAGGGACTGGAAATGATCCTGTCGAAATGGCCCGATATCGTCATTAGCGATATTTCGATGCCTGTTATGGATGGGCACCAGCTTCTGGCGGAAATTCAGATCAACCACCCCGAGCTCTCCAACATTCCCTTCATCCTGCTGACGGCACTGACCGACCGGGAAAACACGCTAGCCGGCCTGCGCGGCGGAGCGGCGGACTATCTGACGAAGCCGCTCGACTTCGATCTGCTACTCGCCAAGCTCGAAGGCTGCGTGACCCGTCTTGCCAACGACAAGGCGGTTCACCGGTCGTTCTGATGATCGATGGCGTTAGGGGGCGGCTGCGTCAATTCCACGCCTCGCGAGATTTTGACATTGGCGGCTCAGCCGGCAATGGTTCCCTGATGGAAGACGATTTTCCAGCTCCCGCCAGAGCTTTGCCAGATGGTGGTTCTGAGCGTCGTCCTGCCGGGTTCGTCCAGCGTGTAGTTCAGCAGATAGAGGTTTTCGGCGAGTCGGCGGATCGAGAAGTCCCGGCAGGGCCAGTCATGCCTTTCCGGCTGCTGGTAGCGCTCCAGTAGGTTGGCGATGACGAAGTCCCGCCGGTAGATCCTGCCACTTGCGCCAATCTCGAAAAAATCCTCCGCCGTCATGGCTTCCAGATCGTCACGGCTCGTGCCGAAGGCACGCCGGTGGAATATCGGCTCCCTCTGCCGGAGTTCGCCTAGAATGGTTTCGAGATCGAGATCAGACATCGTCAAATTCCCTAAATACGCGAATGTCGAACGATATCACTTTGTTTTCTCGCGGCGCTATCGCGACAGCCCGCCTGCTCAGCAACGTTAGCTCGGACCAGCATCGAAGGTCGCGCAGGGAGGCCGCGGCCCGCATTCCTGTTCGCAAAGCCGGTAGACTCCGTGCTTCGCGATGCGATCGTCCTCCGGCTCAAGCCGTTCTGCGACGCGCGTAAGCGCTGTCCTGCACGATATCGTTCAAATTGAATTGCCTGATCAACTGGCGAAGCGTGGCGCCTTCGTCGGCAAGCGATGCGGAAGCGGCGCTCGCCTCCTCGACCATGGCTGCGTTTTGCTGCGTGGTCTGGTCGAGGCTGTTGACGGCCGTGTTGATTTCCGCCAACCCGACGGATTGTTCCCGGGCGGAGACGGCGATGGCCTCGACATGGCGGTTGATGGCAACGATCAGCTCGCCGATGGTTTTCAACGCCTCGCCGGTTTTCGAGACCAGTCCGACGCCGGCTGCGACTTCTCCCGCCGATGCATGGATCAGCGTTTTGATTTCCTTGGCCGCCTGCGCGGAGCGTTGCGCCAATTCGCGGACTTCCTGCGCCACCACGGCAAATCCCTTGCCTGCCTCGCCGGCGCGCGCGGCCTCGACACCGGCATTGAGGGCCAAGAGATTGGTCTGGAACGCGATCTCGTCGATCACGCCGATGATGTTGGAAATCTGGCTTGAGGATTGCTCGATCCGACTCATGGCCTGGACCGCCTGGCTCACGATCTCACCTGATGTCGTCGCGCCGGCATTCGCCTGCGCGGCTACCTCACGCGCCTCCTCGGCACGCTTGGAGGCGGATGTGACATTGGCTGTGATTTCATCGAGAGCCGCGGCTGTCTGCTCGAGCGCCGCTGCCTGTTGTTCGGTTCGTTTCGCCAGGTCGTTTGCACTATTGGCGATTTCATTCGAGCCGCTGTCGATGTTGACGGCCGATCCCGCCACTTCGGCGAGGGTCTGGCAGAGCCTTGCGACGGCGTCGTTGAAATCCTGGCGCAGGCCCTCGAAATCTGCATCGAAAGGCTCGGTGATCTGAACGGTGAGATCGCCGCCGGCAAGTTGCTTCAGGCTCTCTGCCAATCCGTTCGTGGCTTGCGCCATCGCTGCAGCCCGCGCGCGCTCCGTCTGCTCGCGGCGCTGCCGCTCGGATTCCGTCAGCACCCGATTCGTTTCGATATTTTCGTCGGCTCTGATCTTGGCAAGCGCCGTCTGCCGAAAGACCTCAACCGCTGCCGCCATCGCACCGATTTCGTCCGTGCGGCTGGAATAGGGAATCTGCGTGCCGGTGTCGCCAGCGGCCAGCCCGGTCATCGATTGCGTGATCTTCTTGATCGGACGCGAGATCTGGATTGCCACATAGGAGATCGCGCTAGCAACGATCGCAATCACGAGTGCCGTGAACGCCGAAGTTGTCCAGAGAATGCCCAGGTACGTGGATTGACTGTTTTCGTAGGACGCCTCGGAGCCATTGACGTTTATCGTCAGCAATTCATTGGCCAATTCTTCCGCGCGGTCGACGAATGGCTCCATGTCGGAATAGAAGATCGTCTTGGCAACATCGTTGTCGTTCTTGCGGGACTTTTCCAGCATAGGCTCGGACGATTTCTGATAGCTGGCGGCCTGCTCCTCGATCTGCTGCAGCAATTGGCCTTCGCGCGGCGAGGATATAAGCGGCTTATAGGCTGCAATCGCATCGTCAAGCTCAGTGCGTTGAGAGGTAATCTTTGCTTCTGCGGCGGCGATAGCCTGGTCGCTGATCGACATGATATGGTTGGCGTAGGCAAACTTCATGCGTTCCAGCTGGAAGCCGATATTGCGGGCAACCGAAACACTCGGCAGCCAGTTCTTGGCGATTGCCGTCGTGTCCTGGTTAACCTGCTGCACGCTCCTGAGGGAAAACAGCCCAAAGCTCAGGAAGATGAACGCAAATGTTACATTGATGATTGTCAGCGAGGTTCGAACCTTTGGCTTGCGCATGCAACACCTTCTTACGGAGCAATGATCAGGCCAAAATTCTAGACTTGGTGATCGTTTGGCGTGTGCGAATTCTAACTCTCTGCATTTAAAGAAAAATGAATATATGTATGAGGCATAGCGGGCAGGCGGCTGTGTTCCCCGCGTCTTACGCGGATGACCACTAGTACGAGGACGGTTGCCGCCGAAGAGCACCCTTGTGTCTAATGCGTCTCTTTCGGCAGGAAGTCGCGGAGCGCCTCGAAGACGCGCGGGTCGAGCGTTTGAGACACGTTGAAGCGCATGAAATACGTTGCCGATTGCGACAGGCTGAATGCATTTCCGGGAGCCAAAACGATCCTCCTTTCCAGTGCGGCCCGCGCCACATCAGCCGCATCGATGCCGTCGGGCAGCAAGCACCAGAGGAACATTCCGGCCTGGGGCTCCAACCAGGGCGTTATCCCTAAGCCCTTCAGCTTGGCCGAGACCTCGCTCATCGCTCGGGAGAGCCGGTGTCTCAGCGTCTCCATGTGTTTGCGATAGCTGCCGTCGCTCAAGACGTTCAGCACCAGTTCCGCCGTCAGCCGGCCGCCGCCGAAGGAGGTGGCGATCTTGAGGTCTGTCAGGCCGTCGATCCATTCCGGTTTCGCCACGACGAAACCGCAGCGGGCTGAGGCCGACAGGGTCTTCGAGAAGCTGCCGATGTGGATGACCCGCTCGAGCCCGTCGAAGGCGGCAAGGCGGGGGGCCGGCGTATATTCGAAATCGGCGAAGATATCGTCCTCGATGATGGTCAGGTCGAACTGGTCGGCGAGTTTTAGAACGCGGTGGGCGGTAACAGGAGACAACGTCGCGCCTGTGGGATTGTGGATGGCGGAGTTGGTGATGTAGAGCCGCGGACGCTCACCGGCGACGACTTGCGCAAACGCTTCGATATCGGGACCGGACGGAGTGTAGGGCACACCGACAATCTTTGCCCGATGGGCGCGCAGCAGCGCATGGAAATTGAAATAGCAGGGATCGTCGACCAGCACCGTGTCGCCGGGTTCCAGCAGGAAACGGCAGAGCAGATCGATTGCCTGCGTGCCGGAATCGGCCAGCATGATTTGGTCCGGGGAGGCTTCGATCCCGCGTTCACCCATGCGGCGGGAAATCAGCTGGCGCAGTTGCGGCAAGCCGAGCGGCGAGCTGTAATCGGCGAGCGCCGGCCCGTCGGCGCGGGCAAGCGTTCTGAGCCCGCGGCGCATGCCGTCCCCCGGCAGCCAGGAGGGCGGCAGCCAGCCGCAGCCAGGCTTCAGGTCGGCTTCGGCTGCCTCCAGCGATTGCCGCGATATCCAGAACGGATCCACCGCGCGGTCGAGCTTCGGCCCGGTCTCGGCAAGCGCAAAGGGTGCTGCCTGATTGGCGACGTAGAATCCCGAGCCTGGTCTTGCCAGGATAGCGCCTTCGGCGACCAACCGTTCATAAGCGTCGACGACTGTCGATGTCGACAGCTTCAACGTCGCGGCCAGCCCCCGCACAGAGGGTAGTTTTGCGCCCGGCGTCAGGCTGCGCCCGGCGATGCGCTGCCTGATCGTCGCGGCGACCATCTCCACGCGCGTGCGTCCTTCGTTCATCCGTATTGCTTCCTGCACCATTACAGTTTCGCGAAATTGTATCAGACTGTGACTGTCATAACCATCCGTGTTGGCCGATAAGAGCTAGAGAATGAAGGAGTGCAGCGCATCATGGAGCGCGAGATGGACCGCATGGCATCGGGATGGATCAATGGTTTTATCGGGGTGGTGATCTTCAGCGGATCGCTGCCGGCGACGCGCGTGGCGGTGATGCAGTTCGATCCGGTCTTTCTCACCGTGACGCGCGCGGCGATCGCCGGCATTCTCGCCCTTGGCCTGCTGATCGCTTTCAGAGAGAAGCGACCGAGCCGGCGTGACAT
>Ga0102590_1001117_pt1 | contig 43991 bp, 38 predicted proteins | sample AraplaMF_Col_mMF_FD_76859 | JGI IMG/M metagenome (GOLD analysis project Ga0102590, IMG submission 76859) | Arabidopsis root microbial communities from the University of North Carolina, USA - plate scrape MF_Col_mMF | ecosystem: Host-associated > Plants > Roots > Endosphere | place: USA... | reverse complement strand
CAAGGATAAAAAAACGTTACTCCAGGTCCTGGACTTCCACAATGCGAAATTCAAAGAAAAAGTAGATAAGGAGAAGCGGTCAGGTGCAACACTCAAAAAATGGTATACCACCAAGGATAAGTTAACTACTTTTCTGAAAGCAGTGCATAAACTGCCCGACATTCCCCTGGAAAAGATCGAGTATGCCTTTGCTGAGGACTTCTTCGACTATTTAACACTGACTGAAGGTATCCACGATAATTCAGCACTTGCAACTCAAAGAAAATGGCTCCAGATCAACCCTCTGCAGGATTATCAATGTCCCTATGTAAATCCCGACCGGGATATCCTGGACCTTGACGAGCTAAGCACCCTCTACTACAAAGAAATTTCTATTCCGAGGTTGGCCGAAATTCGCGATGCATATGTCTTTATGGCGCTCACCGGCTATGCATACAATGATGTTTTAATGTTGGAACCCGATAACCTGGCTAAATTCTTTGATGGTGAAGATTGGATTGTAAAGAACAGGGAAAAGACCTGGTGCCGGGAAAATGTACCTTTGCTGCCTATCGCTAAGGAAATTCTCCAAAAATATAAAAACCATCCGCATTGCATCGCTAACGGCCGTCTTTTGCCCATCATAAGCAACCAACGCTTCAATGGTTATCTGAAAGAGCTCGCAGATATATGCGGCATTAAAAAGAAGCTTACCACTCATACTGCGCGCCATACTTAGTATTACTGTTTAATTTGAGGCGTCCGAATATGTTCATCGCCATTGCTACTAGCTACTTATGTCATCTGGTCGTTATTATCTACTAGGTTGTATCGGTATTAAAAGTTAGGGTAAAATGGGTGTGCTTTGATGCTTTCTATGGGCGGGATTCCCATCTGTTGTGTAGCTTGATAAAAATGGGATTACCATTTGTGGCTGATGTCCCTGATAATATTGGGATCTGGCTGGAACCATTCCAGATGAGAGTACCGCTTAAAGTTGCTAACACTCCAGGCAGAAAGCCTATTTATGCCAAACCTAACCGGGAATCGGTATCAATCCGCAGGTATGCAGATAGCTTGAAAAAGAAGTACTGGAAATGGATGAAGATACGCCACCAGAGTAAAGGCAGGTTATTATTTGCATGGTTCCATAGTCGGGAAATTTATATATACAATCCCATAACACAGAAAAGGCAGCTACTGCCTGGAGCGACACTAAGACAGCTGGCGTATATGCAATGTAAGCGTTTCTTTATTGAAAAGTCTTTTAGAGAGGCAAAGAAGGAGCTCGGGCTGAATCAATATCAGACTCGCAGTGCCCAAAGCTGGCACAAGCACATGGCAATGGTTATGCTCGGGCAATTATTTATCAATACGCAGAAGACTTTTTGTTATAGTAGCGAGAAACTATGGCTAACAACACAGGATACTATTTTACTTGTAAGATCGGTGCTAAAAATGACGTTGAGAACCGTCACACAGTTTATGGGAACTATCCTTGCAAAACAGCCACCAGACTATAAAAAACTAAAGAAATTATTATTTATTCGAATTTGACAGAATCAAGTTAGTGTGATATAGGTTTGGTATGAGTTTCCCATAGGTTACCTGCTCTTATACTCAGATTCAACATATCCTCCAGGAGCATACCGGGTCGTATGCTTCTCGTACCATGTTTGCTGTCCCTGGAGCATCAAACCCATATCGCGCACATAATTCCTTACTGCGTCGCTATAGGCGCCGAAATCAGGAAGCGATGCCTCGAGCGATAAAAATTCCTCCAGATCGGCATTATGGATGTCTAAAGCCGCTCCATACGCCTCTTCCAGTGAAAGCTGGCGCTCCCGTTGCAATACAAGCACCAGGTTAAAAGGGTCATTATCCCGTAGCAGCTCTTTGGGTAAGGTATAAAGATCGTTGAGCCACGCCGTCATCCTGGTGGCCAGCCTGGCAAGACGGCGTACCACCGGATCCATTACAATAGTGTCCGGTAAAGCGGTTCCTTCCTGCACCTCCAACAGGTCCAACATGGGGTAGATCGCTACAGAAAGCTCCCGGATATGTATAAAATCCTCCAGAGATGGGGAACACCCGGCAATTTTATACGGTGATTCCAGTATCATGCCCTCCAGCTGAGTGTCCTGGTGAACAATAAACCGCTCCATCCAGTGATCAGGCATCAATGCTTTTAGATCGTCCCGCAAGGCGGCCGCCTGCCAGTAGATGCCATTATCCCATAGCTTGGGCTGTTCTCCTTCCAAAATAGCGATAAGGCGTTGACGTATATCCTGCAGTTCTGATATGCTACAGGGCTCATAATAATCATCCAGCATAATACCCCAAAGTATCCAGCGGACTAACGGCTGTATACGGGAATTGGGAGCAACTAATGGGAAGCAAAGGGCAGCCAGAGTACCAATGTTCATTTGTTTATACTTCTCCCGGGCAGATGTAGAGAAAATATGATAATCCATATCTATCCAATGGTTGGTATGTTGGATGAATACGTCTACATTAGGATTGGTGATCTTCTTAAATGGGTAAACGGGTACAGGGGCATTGATTAGGGTCTTCATAAAAAGTATTTTTAATGCAAAAAGTCTAAAGTAACCGCATATACTGCTACATGTTAACAGTAGTTTGTTATATTTTGCCTTTAATTTTGGCCTGTATATCTATAACATAGTCTTTTTATTAGGACCCCTCAAACAGGAAAAGGCGCTCCAAGCAACAACGTTCACTAACCTGCGATCCACATCATTCGGGTATTACCTGGTTCTTAAACTATTGCGTTATGTATGAAATTAAAACCAGTCATGCCCAGCAAACACCGTTCATTGCGGGCATTCCCTCCGATTTAGAGCGCTATGCGATTGACAACGCCGACAAATCCTTCCATGTCTCGGGAGATTACGGCTTACAACTTTTCCAGCTGATAGAAGGAGATAATTTCGAGACATGGTGTATAGACTTTGATATTAAAGCTGACGCCATCCTGTACTCTTCTGCACAAAAGCCTGCGTTGTCACTACATACGGCTGTAAAAAATGACTTCAACTATCATCTTAATGGCATCGGCGATGTACTACTGCCTGCAGGAAGATTTAATTTTACGTACGCACCGCAGCTGGAGGGCCGTATGAAAGTTGAGGCCGATCAATTTTACCGGTACTTTGAAATACATCCGGTGTTTTCGATTCTTGAAGATCTGGCAGACTGTTTCCCCGACCTGGTGCCATTCCTTCGGCGTGTTGAGCGAGGAGACACCGTAATGCTAAAAGATTCTCACCCCACTGCTACACAAGAAATGCTTACCATTATTCATCGCATCCTATACAATAAGCTTGAAGGACGTTTAAGAAAAATATACCTGGAAATAAAAATATATGAGCTTGTCGTACTTGCCTTGTACCAATCCCTACAGGTTGAATCACCGCCGAATGCCGTTTTCTTAACCGCCTATGAAATAGAAAAAATCCGAGAGACAAAGGATCACCTGGAGAAAAATATCGACAACCCTCTTCCTATATCTGCGCTGTCACGAATAGTAGGCATGAACGGAACCAAGTTGAAAAGAGGGTTCAAACAGTTATACAATGCCACGATATTCGAATTCGTGATCAATCTGCGGATGGAAAAAGCGATTGATCTATTGCAGAAAACCAATATATCCATCCAGGAAATTGCTATTATGACCGGATACAGTAATGTTTCCAATTTTACAAATGCCTTCAAAAGAAAATTCGGACAACCGCCAAGTTTCTTTAAACTAAAAGGATGACACCACTACTCGTCCCTATCCTTCCACGGCTTTTGCCAAAAAAAACCTTTCTCACAAATTTTAAGTCCAAAATCACAAACAAAAATGGAGTTTTATTTAGAAATTTATGCCTGTTAACTACCTGAGGTCGAAGGACATGATCAATACCGGAGTTGATTTTTGGCAATGCCCTCAAATATTATCTGACTTCAGGAGTAAACATAAAATCCACATATTATAACAAGACACAGCATTCAAGTAAAACTATATGCGATCGGATACAGAACCGGACTAATTCCGTGTTCAGGCATCCCTGACCGCTAACAAGGAAGTATCAACCCCCTCAACAAACCATTTACCATGTTAACTATAGTACCACCCTCTTAAAACCGGGAGTTTATATTCCATTCATTACCTATTGCATTATGGCGTTCATTATGCGGCATGCTGCTTATCAGCTGTCCAAAAAGAAACCGCCCGGGCAAACTTTTGTTCTCAAAGATAAACATCACTATCTATGAATAACATAGGAAAAGATCTTGTATACAAGGAATCGGTCTGTGATAATAAAATTTTGAGGAATGTAACTGGTCCTCTTTTCCAAGCGGGCCATTTAATCTATAATTATTAGGCATCCAATGAATCGCGACGAAAGTGTTACGAGTCAACATCAAAGAGCATTACAATGAAACTAAGCTCCATACAGTCCCTAAGGGCAATTGCTGTTTTATTAGTGGTATACACGCATTCCATTGACCTGCAAATGCAGTTTGCCGTATCACGGCAGCAACAGTTTTTCCATTTGCAAGACTTCGGCGCCATTGGTGTAGATCTGTTCTTTGTAATATCAGGGTTCATTATAACATTTATAGGGAACAAATATATAGGTGCAGAGCAAGGGTTCCATTTCCTGGTTAAACGATTTTGGCGCATCAACCCGGCTTATTACCTAGCGAGCCTGCTGTATTGGGGTATCTATACTATACAATCGCGGCTAATACCCGAAGAAGTGCAGATGTCTTTTCAAACCACCCTGAATGCCTTATATGAGACCCTGCTGATAATTCCGGTATCGGGATATTATCCACCGTCTGCACCATTGTTGTATATCGGTTGGAGCCTGAGTTTTGAATGGCTCTTCTACCTGCTTTTCCTCTTACTAATAGTAAGTAGGGTTAAGTATAAGGCAGTCTCCTTAGTATTCATAATAACAGGACTTGTAATATTAGGGTATTTTATGCGTGTTCTGGACTACCGGCTGATATTCATTACCAACCCCATTATGCTGGAGTTTCTTTTGGGAGTTATGATCTGCTGGATCTATCTCCGTGTAAAATCGTTACCCCACATTGTGGCCATGCTATTACTACTTCTGGGCATTGCAGGTTACGTTGCCCTTATCTTAACCGGGTTTGGAATAATATCAGAACTGGAGCAGGTGTTGAGCAGTAACGCGAGTATGAGGCGATTCCTGCTATGGGGCCTTCCCAGCGCAGCACTCGCTGCTGGCTGTATCTTCCTGGAAGGCAATAAAGTGTTTAACTACATTATAAACAACAGGTGGATGCAATTGATGGGTGATGCTTCTTATTCCATTTACCTGGTTCACTTGTCAGTGTTTTCCTTACTGACCATTATCTATTATCGGATAGGATTCTTTATGCCTGCGGATCTGGCTGTTATGCTACAAGTGCTTATAGGTGCCACGGCAGGCATTGGTTTCTATGTACTGGTTGAAAGGCCTTTGTTAAAAAAAACTTATAGGAACTACATACCCCATTTCATTAAGATGTAATGCTAATTCAACGTATATGAAAAAAAGAGCCATTATAATAGGAGCTGGCCCTGCCGGATTAACAGCAGCCTATGAGCTGTTAAAGCGGACCGACATACAACCTATTGTCCTCGAACGGTCGGGCGATATAGGTGGTATCTCTAAAACGGTTAACCATAAAGGGAACAGGATAGACATAGGTGGCCATCGCTTCTTTTCAAAATCGGACAGGGTCATGAACTGGTGGATGGATATTATGCCTGTGCAGACAGATGCTACAGCACCATTTAAGATCACTTACCAGCAGCGGTCCCGCAGCATGAACCCAGCAGACCAACCACCTCCGTCCAACACTACAGCGGATCAAACCGACAAGGTGATGCTGGTCCGCAAACGGCTCTCCCGCATTTACTTCATGCGTAAATTTTTCACCTACCCTATTCAGCTATCTATTGACACCTTACGCAGGCTGGGTCTTATCAGAACGATTGCCATTCTCTTCTCTTATCTGAAAGCACAGCTATTCCCCCGTAGGCAAGAAAGGAACCTGGAGGATTTTATGGTGAACCGCTTCGGGTATACTTTGTATAACCTCTTCTTTAAGGATTATACGGAAAAAGTATGGGGAATCCCCTGTGACAAGATCTCCGCTGAATGGGGCGCCCAGCGTATTAAAGGTGTATCTGTCAGCAAAGCCATCCAGCACGCCATTCAATCTGCCCTGCAGAAAAAGCAGAACGAAGACATTGCACAAAAGGATACAGAAACTAGTCTGATCGAGCAGTTTCTATATCCAAAACTTGGACCAGGGCAATTATGGGAAGAGGTGGCCAGGCAAGTGGAAGATATGGGCGGTAAGATACTGATGCAGCATGACGTGAAGCGTATCTATACAGAAGATAACAAAGTTACTGCTGTAGCAGCTATCAATCATATAACCGGTGAAACCAGCTACCTGGAGGGCGATTACTTTTTTTCCACAATGCCTGTACAGGAGCTGATTGGAGGCCTGGACGGCCCCATACCAGAGGAAGTGAAGCAGGTGGCGTCCGGCCTCCAATACCGGGACTTTATTACGGTAGGCATCCTGCTGAAAAGATTGTCGCAGTTGGATAAACAGACCGGGGAATGGAAGCCACTGGAGTTGAAAGATACATGGATTTATATACAGGAAAAAGACGTCAAGGTAGGAAGATTACAGCTATTCAACAACTGGAGCCCATATATGGTGAAAGATCCGGATACAGTTTGGGTAGGCATGGAATTCTTCTGCGATCAAATGGACGATTTCTGGAAGATGCCGGACATTGAGATTCAGCGGTTGGCAATCCGCGAGCTGGAGAAGATCGGGTTGGCCAGCGCGGCCAATGTATTGGACGCTACGGTACTGCGGATGGAAAAAACCTACCCCGCCTACTTCGGCACCTATGATAGGTTTGATGTCATACGGGGATATGTGGACAATTTTAAGAATCTGTTCTTGGTGGGTCGCAATGGGATGCATAAGTATAATAATTCGGATCATTCGATGTTGACGGCGATGGTGGCAGTGGATAATATTTGTGCTGGGGTGGTTAGCAAAGAGAATATTTGGGCGATTAATACGGAACAGGAATATCATGAAGAAAAGGGAACAGTGCAGCAGATGGATGAACCGAAAAGAGAAACGGCAGTGATGCAGCAGGCTGGAAGCTTTAGTCTGAAGGACTATATTTTTAAGCATCCTGCTTATAAGTGGTACGCATACATAGGTATTCTGGGCACTATTGTACAGTGGGTAATCTTCAAGTTCCTTTACCCCTATGCAAGCTTTATAAATGGAGATTCCTATGCGTATATTGAAACGGCTTTAAACAATATGTCGATCAATACTTACCCAGTTGGGTACTCCATGTTTCTTCGCTTATTCAGCGTTTTTACTAAATCTGATACAGCGTTGGTCACTTTCCAATACCTGATGCTGCAGGCAAGTATAATGGGGTTCTTGTTTACGGTATTTCATTTCTACAAGCCCAGCAGGATTGTTAAGATACTTTCATTCGGGTTTCTGCTGTTCAACCCTATATTTCTCTATGTGGCCAACTATGTCTCAAGCGATGCGTTGTTTATTTCCCTAAGTCTAATTTGGTTCTCCTTACTGATCTGGACTACTTACCAGCCTTCACGACGCTTGGTTATCTGGCATGCATTGGCATTGTTCATTGCCTTTACAGTTCGGTATAATGCCTTGTATTATCCTATTATTGCTGGTGTTGGATTTTTGCTATCTAAGCAAAAGGCACTATTAAAACTGGCAGGCCTGGGATTAGTAATTCTATTGCTGGGAAGCTTTATACAATATACTAGCAATCAATACTTCTCACTTACAGGAAAGCGGCAATTCTCCCCTTTCACCGGCTGGCAAATGGCCAACAATGCAATGTATGCTTATCGAAAAGTAGATAGTGCACATCTGAAACCGGTACCAGCTAAATTCCGTAGCCTTGATAAAGCAGTAAGGAATTATTTTGACAGCACCCGTGATACACGGAAGTACCCGTATGAATTAATGAAGATAAGTACCGTATATATGTGGTCTTCCTTTTCTCCTCTGAACTATTATATGAACAAACAATTTGAAAAGGATACTACGAAGAATGTCTTGAAAAGATGGGCTAGTGTAGCCCCTTTGTATGCGGACTATGGGGCATACCTTATGCGGCAGTACCCGATGACTTTTGCGAAACATTACCTATGGCCCAATGCATTGAAGTATTATACCCCGCCGCTGGAGTTCCTGGAATCTTATAATACAGGTACAGACACAATATATCCCATAGGCAGGGTGTGGTTCGGCTACAACAGTACCAATGTAAAAAGCTATTTTAAGGAACTTAGGGTCAAAGCACTTGATTCCTATTCCATACTGGCAGCTGCAGTCAATGTAATATTCCTGTTCAGTTTACTGAGCTTTATGCTATTACAAGGTTATCAGCAACGACCAGTACTACTAAAAGGCCTGATATTGGTAGCTGGGCTCTGGCTAAGCAATTTTGGTTTCAGTGTTTTTGCCGCTCCTATCGCCTTACGTTTTCAACTGTTCCCACTCATTATCCTAGTACCGTTCTCCTTATTACAGCTGGAATTTGTTGTAAGAATGGCCAAGGCACAAGAAATAAGCCGACAACCTAAAGAAGGTACAGCATTGCAAATGGCGGGGTAAACATTGCCTCCTACTGTGCCATCATCTAAAATATGTAAATGATAAAAGAAACACCATGAAAGTCATTGCATCTATCGTATGTATTACCTTCCTATATGGCTGTTATGCCAAAAAACCGGAGCAAACAGGGCTGGAAGGGAAGCCGCTACCTGCATTTAACCTGCTGTTAACGGACAGCTTAACCCGATTTAACACCGGAAATATTCCTACAGGAAAGCCGGTGGTATTATTCTACTTTGGGCCTCACTGTCCTTACTCCAAAGCACAAATGGAAGAGATAATTGAAGATATGGATCGTTTAAAGAATATACAGTTTTACCTTTTCACCACTTCTTCCTTCCAGGAAATGAAAGATTTTTACGAGCACTACCGCTTGCAACAATACCAAAATGTAAAGGTAGGGCTGGACTATAATCACTTCTTCATGGACTACTACGAAGTAATAGGCGTACCCTATATGGCCATTTTTGGAAAAGATAAACGCTTGAACCAGGCATTTGTTGGAGAGGTCTACGGAAAACAAATAAAAAAAGTAGCTGAAAAATAGTCAAACTCATCCGGATACTTCGCAGGGGGTGAATGCCTGCCACCTCGCAGTGAAGTAAGACAAGCGCAGGCATATTTTGACATATAAAGTTTAGCTTTTTGATTTAAAAAGCACTTTTATTATGAAAAAAGCACGTATTATGTTAACAGCAATTGGAGTTTTGGCAGTTGTTGGTAGTGCATTAGCATTTAAAGTGAGGACTACAGAGTCATTGTACTGCTCACATCCCATAGATCGGATTTGCAAAGTTCAAGTTTTTGAAATAAAAACTACACTTGCTCCTGCCGGTAAAAACTGGGAATGTACAACCGCTGCAGCACCGCTTACAACCACCTGCCCAGCCATTAGAGTTACACAAGGGCTGTAAAATAATGAGTACTTAATCAACTATAGCCGGCACGGCAATCTTGTTGTTTCCCGTTGCCTGGCCTATAAGACCTGTTAGCTAAATGGCTGTCCCGGTCTGCGGGACAGCCTACTTTAAAATACTTCGTTCAAAGCATTAGGCTCCAATAATATTAGAATAACAAAAGAAATGTTGACCATAAAAATGCAACTGAAACATAGCCAATTTTATGCGAATATTTTCATCTTAAAAAAACATTTTTTTGTATGAAAAGAGCGCGTATTTTATTAACAGCGACCGCCATTGTAGGAGTTATAGGTAGTGCATTGGCATTTAAAGTAAAGAATACACAGACGTTGTTTTGCTCCCATCCAGTAGATCGCATTTGTAGAGTACCGATTAATGAAATAAAGACTAACATCACTGGTAGGCTATGGGAATGTACTAATTCTCCAATACCCCTTACCACAACTTGGCCACCAATCGTTGTAACAGGAGGACTCTAATCCATCTATTGCGGTGCAGAAACTTGTTGTTTTTTGCAGCCTGGCCTATTTGAATCTTTAGTTTAAAATTTATCGTTGATCAAAAAACATATCATTATGAAAAAACCATATATCATATTGACGGCTATTGCTATTTTCGCTGCAGTGGGAATTGCGTTGGCCTTTAAAGCGAATCCCGATTGTGACATGTTTTGCGCCGACCCGATAAATGGAATTTGCAATGTACCAAGGTTTAATATACAACCTACTCTTCCTTTCTTTGGCACTACTGCGCATTGTACGACATCCCCAACACCCCTTACCACAACCTGCCCGACAATAAAGATAACAGCATGTAATCCCTAATAGTAATTATTATAGGCAGATGATTTTTGTCTTTTTCACTACTCATTTTTTGTCAACTATTTTCCGGACGGGACAGCCAGCCACCAACCCTATGGTACACGGCCTGATATGTCTAGCTCTAAACCAGTTATAAATCCTTTGTCGGCCGCACGTATTCCCTGTGTCATCCATTGTGGAGGTGGTGCATCTTTTAGATAATGATCAAAAAACTGCTCGATGCGAGTATTCAAGTCGCGACTATCTTTTCCGGCGACTCCATGCTGCCCTTGATCATACTCCAGCATCCAAACCTTTTTTCTCAGACGGCGAAGCAACCTAAAAAACTGCAGTCCTTGAGTGTAAGGTACTGCGCCATCCCGCTTGTTATGCATTAGTAGAATCGGAGTAGTTATTTTATCGGCCTCAAAAACAGGGGAACCTTTTATAAACAGCTCGGGAGCTTCCCAAAGGGTGGCCCCAATACGCAATTGCCCAGACTCAATATCCATAATGCTAATGTCTTTTTCTGATCCGTAAACACTCACCAGGTTCGCTAACCCGCAGCCGGAGTAAGCCGCCGAAAATATGCTCGTATGTGTCACAATATAATTCACCTCATACCCACCCCAGCTGGCGCCTTGTATGGCCATGCGCTGCGCATTGACCCACGGGAAAGAAGACAGATAACGGGCAGCAGATACGACATGATTATAAGCGCTTAAACCTGGTGTCCCAATCTTGTAATGTATATCAGGCCTGAATACCAGGTATCCATTACTCACCAGCCAAGATACTGGTAATGTAGATGCCCCAAAGGCAGGCGTGAGATAGTGATGTAAGTACTCCGACTGTTCCTCATAGAAATCAAAAACAATGGGATATTTTTTTCGGGGATCAAAATTCTCCGGCTTATAGAGAACGCCTTCTGCAAAGGTGCCATCAAAAGTTTTCCAGCGCAGCAGCTCACTACTCATCCAGTTATATTCTTGCTCCGGCCTACATTTGCTGATTGGAGTAAAATTCTTAAAGTCTTTTGTCCAGTAATAATTGGGAGCAATTGCAGCTGTTTCCCGTTTGACTACGTAAACTGCCGCTTTTTTAGCCCGCAAAGGAGCCAAGTCCATTCCCCTTTCATAAGCATAGGCTCCTGCCGATTGCAGTTGGGGTGCTTTTCCTAATAAAGCACCGGGTAAGTAATAGAACCCCATTGATTTATCCTTTTTGTTAAATCCACACAACCAATATCCTTTCTCGGGTGCCGGAGTGAGATTTCTTTGCGCAAGTTCATATGCACCGCCTTGTGGTCGCAGGAATCGGAACACCACCTGTTGCCTACGGCCAGATCCCTGGGTAATATTAATAAGTGGCTGATGTCCTAACAAATCCATCTTCCAGATATCGTACCTGTCACGCATCAGTACAGCATTTTCGGTCTCCAGCCAGGCTTCGGTTTCCGCAATTACATACCGGTATATTGGCCAATCCTGGTCACTTCTACTGCAATCCATATCCGGGCTTAATAATAAGTTCCGCCAGGTACCACTGGCTGTTTCATAGCTGGCATAACGCTTTTGTTCAGGGTCTCCATATAACACAAATCGTCCGTTAGGAGAGAGCCAGAACCTGCCAGCAGCACCTTCCAATCCCTCCTTTAGGAGGCCCCTGGTACCATCGCTTAATGCGATTAAGTATACGGAGCTGCGACCTGCTGGATTCCACTTCCATTCAGTACTTAGGGTTAAATCAGGATGGCTGCGGACCAATACGAAATTCCCCTTTGCATCCATGATGGATTCCTGCGCCCCACCTGCTCCAGTTAACAATACTATCTTACTCTTAGGTGCTGTACCAACTGCTGCATCTTTAATTTGAGCCGGCTGGGGTAACGGATCCAAGTAGCTCCTCACATTCACTTGTACCGCATCAGGATTGGCCGTTGTGGTTACCCAGGGTTGCAGGTCAGGATTGAAAATGAGTTTACGGGTCCATTCACTTTGTTCACGCTCATTGAGGCCAGCAAAGAACTCCTCCTTAGAGCCTGCTGGACTGCCATCTAGCTTAAAATAGATCCAGCTGCCATTATCACTGAACCGAAGGTCATCGGGAGTGATTCTAAATCCAGCTTCTATGCCTGGGCTGTCTGCATCTACCCTCTGTTCAGCCTGAGCAGCTCCTTTTATATAGTACCATAATGCATACTGCCTCCGGCTGCCCTTCACCAGAGGAGCCACAAAGGCCAATTGGATGCCTTTGTTATCGAAAACATAACCGGAAGCTTCTGTTCCTTCCCAAATTGCCTTACTGTGGCCATCTTCCAGGTTTAACCAATATAACGTGCGAGGTGCCTTTGCCAGCAGGCTATCAGATACAGTCGGTTGGGATACCATTTCATAAAGCAACACCGTTCCACTATCGTTAAATAGGTAATTCTCCACCGGCCCTATGATTCGTGTGTTGCCAGTATGCAAATCTCTGATTATAAGCTCTTTGGATGAATCTACCTGGTAAGCTAACCATCCCTCCCGGCTATTTTCCGGCATCTTCCAGGTATTGATCTTTATGCGTTCTTCCACATCCGATGTACCCAACGGCACTAGCTTTAGCCAGTTACCTACCTGCACTATTGCCAGCTTGTTGTCTGGCGTAAATCGGCAGCCATCTACACTCTCCACCTGTCGCTTCCAATCCCCTTCCAGGGCCTGGATAGTAAGGGTCCATGATTTTCCGTGTACACCCGTAGTATACATGAAATAGCGCCCATCATCACTTAGCTGGCCCCCTGCAACCTCGGGCCAATTGGTATATACACTATGATCTATAGGGGGTTTTGGCGCATATTCAGTTCTTTCCTGTGAAAAGCCGTAGGCTGTAGATAAAGCCAATACAATACCTGTAGCAAGAAGTTTCATAATCATAAATTTTAACTTACTTATGAGGGTTTCATCGGAAGTGATATACAAACCATAGTGCAAATACTCGTTGCACCACCTCCATTTGCATCGTTTCTATATAATTGTCACCAGTAACCTGATCAAAATTTTTTCTATCATTCAGGATGTCAAATACGGAGATCTTCAGCTCTCCTGTACGGTTGGCAAAGAGTTTTTTAACAAGGGAGGCATTCCATAACGCAGATTGTAGACCGGGTAAATTCTGCTGTGCCTGGTTTAACTGCAATCCGCAACTGGATAAAAACGTCCATCCTGCTGGCCAATCATACCTCAGCTCACCTCTATAGTGATGCGAAAAAAAGCCACTTGACTCTCCGGATTGGATAGAATAAGCTGAACGCGCCCAATTAAATCCAGCTGAAGCATCAAGTTGCAACCGCTCCCCGTAGACGTAGCTCAATTGCAGTTGTTGTGTCCAGTTCAGGTATCTTCTTATATTTGGCTGACCGTTAATGAAGCTGATCTCCCTGGAATATACTAAGCCGGCATGCACTCCGGCATTGCCCTTATGAGAGGCATTACTAACGGGAACGCTATATCCCATACTCGTACGTATTTGATAGTTGCCATTTACATTCAAGTATTGCTGCTCCTGTATGCCCTGGCTTTTGGTGTATATAGAGCCGATAATTTTGTTGAAGGCATTATTGAAGATCAGCTGCCATAATAGGCTGTGGAATTTCCTCGTATTAACTCCCCGGTAGTCCAGTCTGACCATGTTACCCCACTCCTGTCTTAATCCAGGATTACCCCGGCGTATCAATAACGGATTGGTATAATCTGGTATAGGTTGTAATTGCCCGGGATCAGGCTGGCGCGTGTACCCATTATAAGTAAGCTGTAGTCTTTTTTGCGGACTGAAGCTATAGATAAAAAAAGCCTTGGGAAAAATATTGGTAAAATACTGGCTATTACCCTGGTACCCGGCTACACTATTATTAGACTGTTGGCTGCTATATTGCAAGGATAAGCCTAACTGATACTGGAGCTTGGCCTTATAACGATTATAGGTCAGTCCAAATTGATGCCTATAATAACTGCCATTAAAAGTATTAGTAGCGGAGCTATCTATGGCATCGTACTTCCCCGTCAACTGGTTGTAGCCGAATGTTTGCTGCCCAGCTTCGTTTCCCGAAGAACCCAGGTCATAAGAAAAATCCAACACCTGTCCTTTACCAACAGGTTCTGTGAACGACACGCCAATAGCCAAATCATGACCACGCGTTAACTGGTTAGAGCGCTGGTCTCTTTCCATGCTATCCGTCAAAGAGCCGCCTGCACCATACAAACGGGTGATAGATAACAGCTCTCCTTTACCGTTACTATGAGTATGGCCGTTATTGATGCTTAGACCTAGGTAACGGCCCGTTTTTTTAAAGCGGTGGTGATAACGAAGACTTAAGTTTCCGCTCCAGCCGTTCTCTGTTGTATGATAGTACGTAGATGCATTATTAACTGGCTGCATCCTATTTCCTTTTCTAATACTGCTAGAAGTGATATCGCTGTTATACTCTAAGTTTTGTTGTCCAGACCATGAAGTGAGGACCTCAAGCTGATTCAGAGAATCAATAGCATAGTTAAGACCTAAGTTGAAATAATGGCGGCGATCGTTATGCCCCAAGCTGCTTTGCTTATCCTGCAACAACAGGGAATCCATTAGAAAGGTTTGCCGTCGGCTGCTGCTAGTGCTGCGACTATTGAGCAACTGTGCGCCATATTCAAGCGTTGCTTCCAATTGTGAGCTCCAGCGATCCCGATAGGCCAACGTCAAATCGTGCTGTTGATTATGCAGCGGCCCTGCACCTCCCTGCAGATCCCCACCGTTATTGCTATTAAAGATACCGGACAGATAGGTATCTTTTTCAAAATAATTCGCGGATGCGTTGGCAGCATAACGTTGCTGGCTGCCATAGCCTATGCCAGCCGTCCCGAAGCCTCCCCTTTTCCGGTCGGGTTTCAGACGTAGGTTGATGACCTTGCCGGCATCCGGGTCAGATATACCCGTCAGCTTGGCTTTTTCGCTCTTTTCGGTAAACGCATCAACTCTTTCCAACATATCCACTGGCAGATTCCGGATCGCTAAACGGGGATCGCCAGAAAAGAAGACCTTACCGTCTACAAATATTTTCTGTACTTTTTCCCCAAGCACTGTTACATTCCCCTGGCCGTCTACGGTTATCCCTGGCAGTTTCTTTAATAGCTCTTCGACAGTAGCGTCCGCTTTTACAGCAAAAGCACCGGGATTAAATTGGAGCGTGTCACCTTTCATGCGCATAGGCGGTATCTCGGCTTTAACAATCACCTCATCAAGCTCAGTAGGGACCCTGCGCAGCTGCAAATTTCCTATATTATAAAGACTATCTTGCTTGCTAATCTCAATGGCAACCACACTATCCTGGTAGCCCATATGCGATGCTTTTAGCAGGTACCGACCACACGCTACTCCTTTGATTATAAAACCCTGGGGGGTGTTGATCACTTTTCTCATCGCGGAAGTATCAGTACTTTGTATTTGCCACAATATAATGGTGGCATTGGGAAGAAGACTGCCAGTTAGTGCATCAGTTACTTGACCCCGGATACCGGCATCAGCTTGTGCATATAAGTAAGAATAGCCAAAAGAAAGGGAAAGTATTATGATGATCGTTTTCATGGCTAACCGCCTAATGGGATTGTTACCGCCCTCACAGCAGTAGCCTTGTAGCCCCGGATAAATGGATGGGGACGTTAGCCATGAACCTATAAGATACCTGTTACTGTAAATATAAGAAAAATATGCTGGCCTTATACTCATTGTATGAAAACCGGATCACTTTTTACAGGAAACAATGACCATTACATAAAATGCCATTAGTTTTCATCTCTCCCCCATGTAGGTTTTCCCTGCTTCACCTTAATAATCATTTCTTCATATCCCTTAATCTGCCTCTCCAAATCTTTAATAAAATTGTCATACGCTTCGATCTCATCTCGTCTTGTTAAAGTTGTTTTATCTCTTTCCGTTTTAATCTTCCTTTCAGTGGCTAGTTGTATCGCCTTTTCTTCCCAGTTCAGGGCTTCATTTTTACGACCTGCCTTATAAAGTAAATTAGCATATGTATCCAGCCATTGGTGGTGGTCAGGTTCTACATTTATGAGTAGCTCCATCCATTCAATGCCCTTATTAAGCGCGGTTGAATCATTGCTGTGCTGGAAAATCAGGCTATAGATCATATTGTTCAACAAAGTCTTGCCGATACCAACCGTATCCAGCCCGTACTGTTCCTTTTTCTGAATTGTATATTTTATCAAATGCGACCAATCCTTCTTTTCCTCATACCAGCGAAGCTGGGCATTCAACACAATCCTTTGTGCCACTGCTTTAGAATATTTTTTTTGAATAGTGCTGGTTAGTCGCTCCCAATCCGGGTTTTCTACAATGGCTTTGCCTTCTTTATACAACCTAGGTTTGATTTCCTCATTCGAGATAATCCAGTCAGTGAAGTCCTGTGCGTAACCCCTCCCAATAACTTGGTCAACTTTTTCAGGTTGCTGGTAGAAAAGGATAAACATCTTATCTGTTGAACGGATCAAATCCACGGACGTTGCCATGATCTCAATATTCTCCCTTTTCAGCCAAACAGCTTCGGGCTGTTGGTATAAATAATTTTTCAAAAAATCATTCGATAACTGCCGAGCTGTATACGTATCATTGATCCTATTTGCCACCTGAATCATATAAGGCAGGTCCTCGTATCGCTTTATCCCCATGCGATAGTTTTCAAGCAAGGTATAATATTGCATCTGTGCAGAAGTAGCGTTAGCAGTAACCTTCAAAAAATCCTCCATGGGCATGGCTCCGCTATACCGGTGCACCAGCTTTCCATAGGGAGAAAAGAAGAGATAAGTCGGAAAGCTGTAAACCCGGTATTGTTTCTGTATTTCCGCGGCATTCTGGTACCATTCTCTTATGGCCTCATTATCCGAAGCAGTTGTATCCATCTGCACTTTAACAGAAATAAAATGTTCATTCATAAAAGTGCCTAGCTCCTCGACTGGATATACCATCCGGTCCATCTCTTTGCATGGGCCGCACCAGCTGGCATAACAATCCACAAAAATATACTTATTGGCAGCCCTAGCTTTTCCCTTTATCTGCTGCCAGCTCTGATTTTTTTCAAACTTAATGCCTTTTTCGTCGCTCGGCGGTCTCATTTCCTGTAACTGAGCGTGGAGAAACAATGGGAAACTTATTAAGAATAAACAAAGGAATTGTTTCATGGTCAATGTATGTTATTAGAGTTATTCAATAGCCAGTATTCTGTTGCAGGTTGGGCGCTTTCTTTAATTCCTCCAGGGGAATGGGATACAATTGCCAGCTGGGTTGCCAAACACCTCCCTTTTGCTGGGCTACTTGATCCATCACATCATCCACTTTACCACTCCGCTTTAAGTCCAGCCAACGGTGCCCCCATTCGGTAAATAATTCTATCTGACGCTCATGCAAAATGGCACTTAACAAAGCGTTTTTATCATTAGCTATATCGGGCCCTAATCCTGCCCGGGCACGGATTATATCCAGGTCGCTTTTACTACCACTAATGTTCCCCTGTTGAGCACGGGCTTCTGCCCTCACCAGGTACTGTTCTCCCAAGCGCAAAACCATAGTATATTCTGTAATCGGCTCATCGATAAAAGCTTTGTACTTAAACGCATAGTAATAATCTGATACAGGATCAGTGCTAGCATCGGTATATTTCCCTACCCAGCTATCCTTTCGCTTATCACCAGGCTCAAAGCTATTAACCAAGTTATTACTCAAATAAACAGGCCAATCACTGTTTACACCCAATGGAAGCATGAACAGATAAGCATCTTGGGTATTAAATCCACTCCGAACGGGCTGCAATTGCCAAATGGCCTCTCTACTGTTCTTCAGGAATACATTCTCGAGCGGCTCCAGCCCATATAGAGAAACCTGCCCGATCACTGCGGACGCCTGTGCTTCAGCATTGGCCCATTCTCCGCGATATAGATAGCTTCGGGCCAGCAGTGCAGTGGCTGCCCATTTATTGGGCCGCACTCTTTCTTCGCCATCAAGTGGATATACAGTCATTGCATCTGACTTTACATATCCATCAGTCAACAATGCCTGTGCCTCTTTTAGATCCGTGATAATCTGCTGCCATACCTGGGATTGGGGTGCACGTGGCAGCAAACGATTTTGTTCAAAGTCCGTACCGAGAGCAAGAGGTACATCCCCATACAGATTCACCAGCTGAAAATAGCAAAATGCCCTGATGAACTTGGCCTCGCCCAGTAACTGTTGCTGCACAACTGGGGTAAGGGTTTGATTATCCCTTAACCCTTCTATGGCAGCATTAGCTGTAAAAATGATGGGATAAATATTCAGCCAGAAATCAGAAGACAATGCATTAGTATTGGTTAGTTCATTCCGGTAATAAGGCGCATAAGCAGGATTATTCAGATCAAACAACGTTAATTCATCCGCAGATAAGGCGGGAAACAAGGACATGGAGGTAATGCCAGCGGTACGGAAATCGCCTTGACTCATGGTGATATAGATACCTGTCAGGACTGCTGCGGCAGTTGGATCACTGCTGTATACATTTTCATTGTTGGTGCTGGTTACCGGAGAATTGATATCCAGATTCTTTCCACAGCTCCCAAAGGCCAAACTTCCCAGCATCATACTGATGGCCAATAAATGTTGATAATGTTTATGAAAATTTAAGTTTAGCATATCTCAAGTATTTCATTTCATCAATAGTATATTTTACAACGTCACCTGTAACCCGAAAGTTAGTACCCGTAATGGAGGCAATGACCGTACACTTCTACTCTCAGGATCTATGCCTTTGTATCCGGTAAACGTCAACAGGTTTTGGGCATGCATATATAACTTGGCCTGCTGCAGATGCATGGTTCTTTTCCATAATGAAGGTAATTGCCAGGATATAGACAAATTTTTAAGCCGAATGTAGGAGGCATCGGCTGTGCCAACATCACTATAAGAACTTGCATTTGAATATGGCCGGACAGCACTTGATATGGAGGAATATTTTTGAACGGTAGTATTATCTCCTGGTTTACGCCAACGGTCTAGGACTGTAACTGGCTGGTTGGTATTAAAGAAACCTGGGAGGTTCCCAAAGATGAAATTTATACCGGTTTGCTTTGCAAACTGAAAAAATATGTCAATCTCGAAGCCCTTGAACTGAAAGCTATTCTGAATCCCCCCGTAGAACTTGGGTAAATTGTCAGCTACAATGATGTCATCTTCCCCGAATGTAGGGTTCAGTGTGGGTTTGCCCTCTTTATCTGCAAATAAATAATAACCAGTCACAGGATCAACACCTATCAAATGGAATTTTTTATTAATATTAATAGATCTCCCTATAACCAAGTCATCTGTATATGGTGAAGATTCAAAGTCCGGATAAGATACAAGTTTGTTGTCCGGTAAAGTCAGATTAATAGCGCTATTCCATTTAAAGTCGCCTGTCGTAATATTGGTACTATTCAGTGAAAATTCCCAGCCTGTATTTTCCACCACGGCAGGAAAATTCCTGGTGATGTTGTTAAATCCAGTAATAAAAGGCAAAGCAAAAGGTAGTAGTTGATTGGAGGTACGATTACGAAAATAGTTCGAAGATAACAATATCCTATCATGCCATACCCCGAGGTCCAAACCAAACTGCAGCTTTTTTGTTTCTTCCCATTGTAAATGCGGGTTGGATAACGTTTCAACACGCAGGCCGGTAGCTTCCTGGTAAGGCACATCTCCACTAACAGGGCTATACCTGGCTAGGAATCTGTAGTCCTCTATTTGGTCGTTACCTGTAGTACCGTAGCTAGCTCTAATCTTACCGAAGCTGACAAACGGTATTCGCTGCTTCACGAAGTTTTCGTTAGAAAATACCCAGGCGCCACCTACGCTGCCAAAAACATGAAACCTATTTACCTTGCCAAAACGACTACTGCCATCCCGGCGTGTGTTAAGGTTTAATAGATATTTATCGTCCCAGTTACATCCAATTCGTCCAAACAACGCATTGTATTTATAAACAGATGCCACGGTAGGATTCATATTAATGATAGTTGACGCAGCCGTCAGGTCCTCCAATACCTGATCGCTATTATATCCATATCCTAGAACAGATATTTGGTTCGTATTGGTTTGTTGCACAGTAGCCCCCGTCAAAAAATCCAGTTTCGCTCTTCCAATAATAAGATTGTAAGTTGCTTGAGGTTCTATAATCCAAGTACGTATACTACCGTTTCCAAATACCGCTACTCTTTGATAAAAAGGCCTTTCATGTGGGGCTTGTGCTATGGACGGTGCTAGTACGGTTTCATTGGTATTAAGTTGGTTATAACCCAGACTGCTCTTGACCTCAAGTCCAGGCAGTATCTTATAACCAATTATTGTGTTAGCCAGTAAATTATTAGTCTTAATATTGAATTTTTCGTACTGATAAGAAATAGGATTCTTCCAGGTGGCCACACCATTTTCGTCCAGCGCCCAGTTTAAAGTCCTATCCGGATTATATAACGGAGGCGCGTCAGGCGCCAGCCTGGTTGCTTGGTCGGTGAGATCCGTGGGGATCAGCCGGTTATCATCAATCAGGTAATTACCGGAAAACTGCACCTGGAATTTTTGATTGGGAGATAAGCTGTTGAAGTTAAAATGAACATTGTATTTAGCATCAGAAAGATTGCCCGGAAAAACAGTCGTCTCTTTATGATAAGTGCCTCCCAGCAAATAGCGTATACCAGCATTCCCGCCGGTAATGCTAATCTGAGCATCGTTGTATTGGGCTGTCCCCCCAATTAGCTCCTTCTGCCAATCAGTATATCGCGACGTGTCCCAGGCACCGTTGATATCATAGTCCGTAGACCGAATGGGTTGATCATCATTTCTTTTTGCCTCATGTCGCATTTCCAGATACTGCGGGGTATTTAGCATATCCAGTTTACGAGTTACCTTACCCCAGCCTTTCTGCATATTGACATTTAACTGAGTAGCCCCTACTTTTCCCTTCTTAGTAGTGATCAATATGGCACCATTGGCAGCCCTGCTGCCGTAAATAGCTGTTGCATCGGCATCCTTTAAAACATCAATACTTTCAATATCTGCCGGGTTAATGAAGCTGAATGGACTGCCTACTGAGCTACTATTACCTGAGGAACCAAGTACACTAGCGGAGATACTTCGTATAAGCTGGGGTGGATAAGGAACTCCATCCACTACAAAAAGTGGGTCGTTCCCACTAGTCATGCTGTTTTGCCCCTGTATGCGCACCCTAACGCCGGAACCCGGTAACCCGGTACTCTGTTCAATGAATAATCCTGGCACCCGTCCCTGCAATGCCAACATGGGATTATTCACGGGCTGGGTCTCTATTTCCTTCGCTTTAATAGTGGTAATGTTACCCGTGCTCAACCTACGAGTAGTGGTGCCATACCCTACTATGATGGTTTCGTCAAGTCCCTGTATTAACAGAGGGAGAATTACCAAAATAGTTTTACCATTAACAGCCACTTCCCTAGTTTCATAGCCAATCGAGCGTATGAGCAAACTGCTATTTCTTTTAACACCATTTAAGTTAAAGCTTCCGTCGGGTCCCGTTGTAGTGCCTTGTTGCCTGCCTTTTATCATAACCGTCGCCCCCGGTATCGGCCTGCCTTCAACATCAGCCACTTTACCACTAATTGATGGGAGTACATTTACCAGTGTATCAGGATCCACTCCATTCGAACTTCCCCTCTCCTTCTGACCAATGATGATCAAATTCTCAGTAACCGTAAACCTCAATTCTTTACCTTTAAGAAGAACGGCCATTACATCTCTTATAGGTGTATTAATGAAATTCACGTCTACCTTCTCTTTGTCGTCGACCACCGAGTTCGAATAAGACACCTTTAATTTAGTCTGCTTATAAATTGATTTGAAAACCTCAAAGAGTGCAATATTATTTGCCTTGAGAGTAACACTCTCCCCTGGTTGACGTAATCCTTTGGCTTGAAAAGTAACAAGGCAAGCTAAGCAAATAGTGAAAGCGTAGAGAAACTTGCTGGCGTAGTTTCCGCTTTTTGGAGTCTCTTGCATAATTCCAATTATTTTGGTTGGTATTTGATCGGGCTAACTAAAAACGGATGGTTTTATGTTTAGAAGACACACGGAATTACGGGCTTGTACTATTCAACTAATAATTTTTTGTTACTTAAATGTTAACTAAACATTACTATTTGGTAAAAGTTTGGTAAATTAACAGCAGAATTGTCAGAATTCCCCGAGAGCAACGGTCGTGAATACATTTAGCGAGTGAATAGTTGAGGAAGTTACTTGTAGCAGAGAGTCGCCCCATCCCTTATAAATCATTTAGCTATTAGTCATTAACCTTGTACTTAGCTACAAGCGAAACTGTATTTCTATCAGCAAGGCCTCAATTGGATAAACGGTAGCCTTACCACGCAAAGAACATAATAAATTTCATGTGAATGTTTCAAACAAACGACGATACTCCTTTGCTGAATGCCCTGAAGTTCGGTAAGATCGAAGCATTTAGTCAATGTTATATTAAATACCGTACGCGTTTAGTTGTCTATGCAATTTCTATTCTCGGAAATGAGTCAGACGCGCAGGATATAGTGCAGGATTTTTTTACAGACTTATATGAAAAACAGTTATATAATAACATCAACACTTCGCTGAAATATTTCCTCTATGCGTCCGTCAAGAACCGGTGTTTAAATAAGATCAGGAATGATGAGAACAGGCAACGGATATTAAAGATCATCAGCCCTTCTGAAGACAAATTATTATCATCTGAGGGCGAAATTGATCTGCGATGGCTGCAGGCTGAAATATCTTCAAAGATCCGCAACGTCGCGCCCCTTTCTTCCAAAGTTTTTGAACTGGCCTATTTTAGGGGTATGAATAGAAATGAGATTGCGGAACAAATGAGGATCAGCCCCAATACGGTAAAAAATCAGCTTCTAAGGGCATTGAAGATCGTAAAGTTCCATTTTGGCAAGAAAATTTAGTTCTGATAGTACAAATCCTCCACTTCGAGTGTCATATCTACAATATGCGTATGAATTCTGATCACATACATTGGTTATTGATCGAACAGCTAACCGGAGATATAGACGAAGCTGACGAGAAACGTCTTGCCCAACTTTTGGATAGTGATCCAAAACTACGGGAAACCTATAGACAACTTCAGCAGCAATATGACAAAAAGGACTTAGAGACAAAATTTGAGCGGTTCAAATCCCCTGAATTTTGGAAACCGATCCCTGATCTGAAAGAGAAAGAAAGGCGTTCCCGTACCGCGAGAATAAAATTTATTAGTATCGCTGCGGCGGCAGCGATACTGGCAGGTATTTTCATCTCTACTTACATCTACAATTCAAAACAAACTGTTTCTCACCCTGAAAGAACAATAGCTGATAATAAGGAGACTAAAAGTATCAAATTGCAACTACCTGGAGGTAACACAGTCAATCTAAGCAGTAGCAAAGGTCAGGTAAGCGTAACAAACGGAACCTTATTAAATAATAATGACGCCCTCTCTTTTGAGGTTCAGCCGGATAAAAGCCGGTCGCTTGCATTGAATATCCTGAGCGTACCAACAGGGGCAGATTACAAGGTCATTCTATCTGACGGAACATTAGTATGGATCAATTCTTCTACCATTATGAAGTTCCCATTTAATTTTTCCGATAATAAAAGGGAGATCACAATTAATGGAGAGGCGTACCTGGAGGTGGCAAAAGATCCTGAAAAACCTTTCATCGTTCATACTGACCATGGATCTGTAAAAGTATTAGGCACGCAATTTAACATAAATACTTACGACCCCGAAGTCATGCGTGTTTCACTGTTGGACGGCGCTGTACAAGTTAATACTGTTGAAAAGAAGGTTTCACTCAAACCAGGCGAAGAGGCCGTATTTGTCGCAAATCTTAACAAGATCTCCGTACATGACTTTGACGAAGAAGAAGTATTAGGCTGGCAGCAAGGCATATACTACTTCCATAATAATACCATCCAGGAGATATGTGATGTATTACCGCGCTGGTATGGAGTAAATATTATAATCGATAATAGTGCCATCATAAATAACCGTTTCACCGGTATATTAAAAAAGAGAGAACCTATGGATAAACTGCTCCGCACATTAAAGGCCACCACGTCAATAAACGACTATGAATACAGAAATGGCGAATTACACGTAAAATAGAATAGAAATAACCATTAGAATAGTCCGCCCCGAGCTATGTTAAATCCTTGTCCTGCAACTATGGCAACATCATCGTTACTGTTCAAGACCAAGACAGGCCTACCAATGGCTATCGCCTTAATTATTTTCATAGCCACTGCTATAATTTACTTCCGGTCAGGCAAAGCTGAATCATGGAATATTATAAATGTCAGCAATGGACATACCGGCTTTGTTGTATTACCAGATAGCTCAACAGCGAATTTAAACGCCGGTAGCTCTTTAAAAGTATCAACCGATTTCAAAAAGGTCCCTATTATGTACCTGGATGGAGAAGGACATTTCAATCTAAAAGGAAGCCATGAGCAGAAAACCATTTTAAAAACAAGCATAGCGGAAATTACAGCAGACGAAAATGTTTTCAATGTCAGTACATATGAAAATAACCTGTCCATAGCTTGCTTAGATGGTTGTCTCTCTATTAATACAAAAGATGGGCATCAAATACGGCTAAACCCAGGTCTAGCCCTAAACTATAATTTTGATAATAAATGCTGGAGCACAGATAAAATAAACAGGGAAACTGTCACTTCCTGGCTTCATGGTACTTATTATATGAAAGAAGAGAAACTGGGGAACATTTGCAAACGCATCGAGCGGACCTACAATGTAAAAATTCATTTTGACTGTGACGGTTGCAGTGAACGCCGGTTTAGCGGTCATTTTAAGAAAGCTGAGCCAATTAGTGTGATACTTAAGGATTTGAGCCTCGCGGGTGGTTTAGGTTACTTCTATGACAGTGAAGGATTAATACACTGGCGCTAAATCTTGTGAGGTTTGTCATTGATCAAGTTTCGAAGTTGGGAATTGGCTTCTGAGAATTGTTTTGTATTTGCTGACTACATGTCTCATCTGTTTGCTTATGCCATTCGTCTCTATCAGCATTCTGAAGACTTCAACGAAGTGTATCTAATATGTGGCGATAAATATAAGATAGTAGCCAGTTCATTTTCTGAGTTTTTAAAATTATATTTCGATGATTCAATGGATCTAAAAACTATTTAGGCTGGTTAGCTATGTTACTTAAAAATGAGTCGTTCTATGGACATTAGAAGTGAGCTATCAAAATTTGAAAGTGCCAGGTTGCATAATTTTTTAGGAGACGAAATTTCTCCGGTATGTAACTTAATAATTAAGTCTTTATCATTTTGGCGGGATGCAAACCAAGCTTTTAAAATTGCCTCTTGACCAGGCCTTAAAGGTCCTATTGCACTGCTTCGATCTAAATCTTTGTAAATTTCTGTTGGGTCAATTTTCTTTTCAACTTCCTTTTTTCCGAGTTTCTTCTTGAAGTTTACCATAGTATAGTTGTTTTAAGGGTTCAGTGGTATTTTCAAGAAAGAGGTGGTTAAAAGTTTCTTTAACCTGATTAAGCGGGTGTAACTTTAGAAAGATAAGCTAAATTTAGCAAAAATTTTACATATTATAGGCAGTATAGATGGGTTTTAACATGAGCCGTTCTATAAAGTAACCTAATCGCCCCCCAGATGCCCAATACTAAGCGCTCAAATCATTTTATTTGCTCAATAGGTTACTTTTTGAACCCAAAACGTTTTAAACTATGGCACTCTGGGACTATCCCAAAGTGGATAAAGCAGCAATAAACTGCAGCCTGGCGGAAAACAAATTTCATTCACTCTTCCAGGAAGTTAACGGATTTATTTGCCGACCTAGTGATCCCGATAAAGGTTGCGATTTCGTCATCGAGCTAATTGACGGCGGCCGTGCCCTGAACTGGCACTTTCAGGCTCAACTCAAAAGCGTAGAAAATATTAAAGTTATCGAGGGCAAGCTGATAGCTTATCCAATAGAGACTTCCAGGTTAGGCTACTTACTCCGCAGCAATCCCCCTATTGGTCTGATTGCTCTTTATTCAGAAAAGGAGGCTTGTATTTACTATGACTTTATTGAAGACATCTATAAACGTGTAATCGACCGACATAACTCGAGGGATTGGGAGGCTCAGGATACTGTCACTATCCATATAGCACTTGACAACGTAGTCACCCTCCCCAACTTGCAAGGTATTCATCATAAAGTATCGCAAATTCATAAAAACTTGCGACAATTGGTCCAATCAAAAGGGGGGAATTATGGATTACCTATCGTGGACGTCGAACCCACTACTGAAATTGACTTGAATGACCTAAAGACCATTAAGAAGGTCCTCCGCGATTTAGGCCTATCATTCCTGTTCCATTTCCAACTGGGAATGGCAAAAGACCGTATGCTCACCTGTATAGCTTCATCTGTTGTACTGACCGCCATAGGTTTTGCCCATCATTGGTTATATCGTAAGTAAGACGGGACTGTTTACATGATCGGCGGGCAGGTGGAAGCTACTAGTATTCAGGAATTTTTCGTAAGTTTAATATAAGAATTGATTGTCGATATCTTCTTATCCCGTTTTCTATGCAAAGCTATAGCCGAACCCCTTTTAATTCCTCCTCCCGTGCTGTTGCACATAATTCCAGCTCCAGGGGCCTTGCTGTCCCGGCTCCTATTAAGCTAAAGAGCATATCGTCACAAACCGGTACAGGAGTTGTACAGGCTTGCTGGGCGACAACCGGCGAGGCTAAGATCCCTGTTTACACTTCGGCTAAAGGTCCATTGGCACTCATTCAGCTGGACGCAGGAATCGAGGTCAAAAGATTGAATAAATCAATGCAATTTGGTCGTTACAACATACAGGTATTAACAGGTAAGTATAAAAATCAGGTAGGCTACGTTAAACATGATCAAATAGCAAAAATGCCTGAACCAATAGGACAGGATGAGAAAAATATTGGAAGGGGTAAAGAGGAAGAGGAGCTGCAGGAAGAAGAGCCGGTGAAGATAAAGGCAAAAGGTAAAGGGAAAGCTGAAGCAGAAGCCCCTGCACCTGCCCTGCCCAGTGCATTCACAAAACTTTTAGGAGGCGAGAAAACAAACAAGAGGAAAAGAGAAGAAGCGAATGCATGGTCTGCCAAGGTACCTGCAGTAGTGAAGGGGCCCCGTAAAATGCCGCACGGTTTCCAGGATCAATTTGGCGGCGCGGCTGATATCTATACACAGCAAGGTGTTAGCGGTTTTAATACACCACCCGGATCCCCGAATATTCACGAAAATGAGTTAAGAAGGGAGGCAACGCCGGAAGAAATAGGTAACGGCATCATTTTCAATTTTGGGCAACAGGCAGGAGATGTTGAAAAATATGGAGGGGACTACCGTAATTATACGTTATTTGGCGGTAAAGGCGGTTCCTTTGACGTAGAGAAAGATGACAGACATGATGTCAGACTTTCGAGCCTCTTGTTCAATCAGGCAGCAGCCCAGGCGCCATCCGGCACATTGAGCGCTAAGCCGCTAACAACGAAGGAGGAAGCGGACAAGGAACGTTATCAGAAACGGGCACGGAAGGAGCTGGATCTGGAAGGGAAAGGAGGAGCAATCATGCATGAGCCTGATCAGCAGTTTTTACCTGAGGGAGATCCGGCACGAGCCCGGGGAGGCTCACTAATGGGCACTCACCATGGAACCAGGACTGCTAACGCCCTGACAGGGCAGGTACTTCATCCCCTGCATCCCCAATATCAGAAAGCGGTTGCGGGAGTGGGCAGTATGTTAGTCAAAGAGATAGATGGATATATATATTACTACGGGCCGCATGCGCAAGAAGAGGAAGAAAAGCAGCCGCAATAGATCTTATAAATAGCTTCTTCATCTTCGTTACCAGGGTATTTCTCCTGTTTCAGGATTATTTTCCTCGCTAAAAAATTTTCCTGTTGGGCCATCATTGTCAATCAGGGCATATTTCACTACCCGTTTTCCTGCATCTTCAACAGCTCCGGTCCCACGATGTCCATTGAAATCTGTTTTTGTAAATCCCGGACAAACGGCATTTATTTTGAAGCTGGTATTTTTAAGTTCGTAAGCCAAAACAACAGTATACATATTCAGGGCTGATTTTGAAGAAAGATATACAGCACCTTTGTAGTCGTAGTATTTATAGTTCGGATCGCTGTGTAGTGTAATTGAACCCTGACTTGAGCTTACATTTACAATACGAGGTGCTGACGACTTTTTCAATAAATCAATAAATGCCTGTGTAACCCGCACTACGCCGTAAACATTTACATCATAAGCTGCTTTAAACTGGTCAATAGTTGCGTCAAATGCCGTTTGCGGGTAACCTCCATAAATGCCCGCATTATTAATAAGTATGTCCAGGACTTTTGTCTTTTTACCTATTTCTTTACGGGCTTTCTTTACTGATTCGTCATCTGTAGTGTCAAGCTGAATAGCCTCTACATTGTTTAATCCTTTAGCCTTTAATTTATCAACGGCTTCGATGCCATTTTCTACATCACGACTGCCGAGGTAAACATAAACTCCTTTTTGAGCCAGTTGCTGTGCAACTTCAAAACCAATACTTTTGTTAGCTCCTGTTACTAATGCAAATTTCATTTCCTGTATGAATTTTATGAAGCAAAAGTAGGGGGCTGAAAAATGGCGGAAATGGACAATTCAATTTATTTCCCCGACAAATCTTGCCCGGGCAAAAATTCACTTGCACTTTTTCCTGTACTTTTTTTGAAGAGCCGGGAGAAATAATCAGGGTCATTAAAGCCCAATTCATAGGCCAATTCCTTGACAGAAGTAGTAGAATAGCGCAATTTCCTCTGGGCTTCCGCCATCAAACGGTTAATAAAATAATCTTTGGGCGATGTGCCAGCATATTCTTTTACAATCCGATATAGACTGTTTGGAGTTAAAGCTAATTTTTCCGCAATTGCGTTGATGGAAGGTTGCTCGGTAAGGTGCGTTTCCACGACCAATTTGAATTCAATAAACTTTGAAAGGTTAACGTTTAAGATATTGGCGGATTCTTTGTTCTTGAAGTAAGCACTGTTTAATTCTGATAGCAATGTGTTCAAATAAGCTAGTATTATTTCGGTGTCGGTCTCATCTTTATCCAAGTAAAGCATCTGATTCAGCATTCCGAAAACCTTTATTACTCTTTCTTTTGCAGCATTGTCGAAAACGATGGTTTGTGCATTTAAGGGGTTGACCAAAAAGGGATACTGTTGTGGCATCAATGCCAATGTATTTTCATCAAACAGCAGCTTGAAATATTTAAGATCGTCTGTTTTAGCGGGTGGCGTAAAAAATTGATTTGGCATTGCAAAAAGCAGGTGCCCATCAGTAAGCGTAAAGTCTTGTGAATCTATATTGTAGGTAATTGAACCGCTTTCAATTAATACAATAAAATAAGAAGATAATTTGCGCGGTTGCAGCTGTTTTTTTTGAATATCAACTGGAAGATAAGGATTGTCGTTTGAGCGAATCTTTATTCCCAGCTCATCATGCTGCAAGTCCTTATTTTTTCCTTTTGGTTCCTTCATATTATTTAGCTAGAAAACGGCTATTTAAATATTATAATTGGCTATACTATTTCAGCTAATTTACGCAAATCGAATGTAAAAAGGTTCGGGTTTTATATCATGATGTGAAATCGTCAAGTTATTCTACGGAAAGACATCAGAAACCCCGAACGCGCCCGCGACAACTAATTTGCGTGCTTCCTTTAGCGCTCCATCCAGATCAGCAATTCCGGCGTCCTGGCCTTGCTTACAATAATGCGCTCAGGCGTTTCCACGTTTAGCTTCAGTACAAGCCTTCTATTAAAAAAATGTTCGGCCATCACCAGGGCATCGCGGTTGATGATAAACTGCCGGTTGGCCCTGAAAAAGCGGAGGGGATCCAGTTGCGGTTCCAGCTCATCCAGCACTTCTTTCAGCAGATAGGAGTGGTGGTCGTGGGTATATACGGTTACCGTGCCACCTACGGAATAAATAAAGGCAATATCCGTTGCCCTGACAGGGATAATTTTGTCGTTCCTGAATGCCAGCAGGCTGTTTTTATATCGGGGGTGCAACTGCGCCAACAGGCCCTCCAGGCGCTCATTAAGTGTTGTGCTCTTCTCCCCCAATACCTGCTTCAGCTGCTCATATTTACGCAAGCTGCCGGCCAGCCTGGCCTCGTGTACAGGTTTCAGCAGGTAGTCGATACCGTTAGCCTCAAAGGCCTGTATGGCGTAGTGGTCAAATGCGGTGCAGAAAATGACCGGGCATATCACCTTTACCGTCCGGAAAATATCGAAACAAAGCCCGTCGGCTAATTGTATGTCGGACAGAACAAGGTCCGGCGGTGGATGGCTTTGAAACCAGTCAACTGCGGTTTTCACCGTAGGCAGGATATCCATTACCTGTAACCCGCTGCCCAGGCCTTGTACCATTTCCTTTAGCTCTCTGGCCGTTTTGGCCTCGTCTTCAATGATAAGGATATTCATGATCTGCTGTCTAATAAAAATACGCTTACTGAAAATCCGTCTACCTCTTCTTTTATGCTGATGTCACTCCCGGTCAGTATCCTGTAACGCTCACGGATATTACTCAGTCCAGTGCCGGTACCCGGGCTTTCGTTCGCCACGGTCTTCCGCTGCAATGAGTTGCTGACCACCAGCCTGTCGGCGCCGTCTACAAATATGCGTATCCTGAGCGGTGTTTCGATGGTGGCCACATTGTGTTTCACGGCATTCTCGATGAGCAGCTGCAAGGTGGACGGTGGGATCTTTTTGTTATAATACGCTGCTGGTATCTGTATATCTGCGATCAACGCGTCTTCAAAGCGCTCCCGGAGAATATGCAGGTAGGCCTGAGTAAAATCCAGCTCTGCCTTCAGTTCAACCATGTCGGCCATACGGCTGCCCAGCAGGTAACGATATACTTCAGACAGCCGCTGGATAAACTCCCTGGCTGGCGGCTCCTGCACCATGGTCCGTAAGGTGCCCAGAGAATTGAAGAGGAAGTGGGGCCTGATCTGCTCCTGCAAAAGGCTCAGGCGTGCCTGCAGATTTTCCTGCTTCAGCCGCGCATTTTCCAACCTGGACTGCTGGCTCAAGGCAGACATCCGCAACAGAAAGGCGATGAAATATAAAAATCCGCCTAATATAAGCCCTCTTGCCACCAGCAGGAAATAAACGGCTTTCATACTCCGTTGCAGGACCTCCATACGGTTCCGCACTTCCGCAACGTCGCGTAACAGATAAAAGAGTGCGATGGAAACAACAATGCAACCTGTTACTGCTACCAGCGCCTTCCATCCGTATCCGGCCGGCCGGTCCCGTTGAATAATATATTGTATCCATAGCCAGCTTAGGAAAGCATTGATAAAGGAGCCCAATAAGACAAGCAATGAAGATAGCATTTCTTCCCGGCGTGCCCGCAGCACCTGTCCCAGCAGGGCAATGAACACTGAAATAATGGCGCCTGTAAGCGGATAAAACTTCTTCATGGCACAAAACTATTGAAAAGACCGGTTTGTAGCGGTAGAGGCATATGAAACGGACAATCCGGCCTATGAACCGCCCAGAGCTCGTTTTATCCCACTCAATGACCGGACGGTTCATCAGCGAAAATGCCTGTTTCATCCCCAGGACGAGTATTTTCTCCCATCCCGAAACGTCTTAAAGGGAAAATCAATGATTATGAAAAAAGCATTTATCTCCCTGATCCTGGTATCAGGATCTTTTGTTGCAAAGGCCCAGTGGGTAGTAGTAAAACGTCGTGCTCCAGGGATGATCGTAGCAGCTCCTCCGGTTCGTGTAAGGGTGGCTGTTCCGGCGGCGCGGGTCATTATTGCACGCCCCCCTGTTGTGGTAGTACCGCCGGTAGTAGTAAGGCCGTCCAGGTTGCTTGTACAATCAAGAATTGTTATCCTTTAATCTTATACGCATATATGAAAAGCTTAGCACTTAAACTTTTGCTGACATTGATGCCCTTCTCTTTCATGAGCTGTGAAAAAGGCGGCGAAAAACACTCTTTCAGCGTGCGAGGGAAACTAACGATAGACGGTCTGGAGCGGGTCTTTATCGTAGACCTGCCGCCTCATTATTACGACAGCGCCGGCTTTGATCTGGTGATCGCCCTGCATGGAACGGGCGGTAGCGCGGAACAATGCAAAAGAGATTATGGCTGGACAGCGAAAGCTGCTCAGGCGGGGTTCATTGTGGTCTATCCCGATGGCGTTCGGAGCAACGGTCCCCTGGGCATCAGAACCTGGAATGCGGGTGACTGCTGCGACTATGCGCAGGAAATGAATATCAATGATGTTGGATTCATTAGCGCCCTGATAGATGAACTGGTGGCTCACTACCGGGTAAACCCCAGTAGGGTATATGTTGCCGGCATGTCTAACGGCGCTATGCTCACCTACCGCCTGGCCTGTGAACTACCGGGAAAAGTAGCCGCCATAGCGTCGGTCAGCGGAACGCTTATCACTAAGGCGCCCTGCAATCCCTCCCGGCCTGTTCCGTTGCTACATATACACTCAGCCCTGGATACGCTGGTGCCCTATCCGGGCGGTATAGGTGTTGGGGGTTATTATTTTCCCCCGGTGGATTCTGCCCTGCAGGTATGGGTCGATATTGCAGGCTGTGCCCATCCGCCGGTAACAATTACAGACAATAACATGTATACGGCCATCCGGTGGACAGGCTGCCGTGAAGGGTCAACAGTGATCCGCTACCTTACCAAAGACGGCGGCCACTCCTGGCCCGGCGGGCATAAGCCCAGGCCAGGCGCCGATGAACCCTCCACGGCCTTCAACGCTACAGATATCATCTGGGATTTTTTCCTTCAATATGCATTACCGTAAAATCATACCCATCATGAAAAGGAAACATCTATTTACCTGCAAAATTATTTTGACAATGATCTTCCTACTTGCCGTTTTCAGCGGGCACTCACAGGAGAAAAGCGACCTCGCCCGGAAAATGACGGACAAAATGAAAACAGCGCTGTCGCTTACCGACGAACAATATCCCAAGGTACTGGCCGCCAACGAGCAGTTTGCAACGCAAATGGCGGCGTTGAAAGATGGCGGCGGCGGCCGGCTGTCGAAGCTAAAAAAGCTCAAAGCTATGGACAGCGAGCGGGATAAAGCCTTGAGAACCGTGCTCACTGAAGCGCAGTACGCAACCTTCGTACAACAAAAGAAAGAGAACAGGGCAAAGGCCAAAAGCCGGTCGCGGGAGAGGTAGTGGCAAAGTGTCACAGAAACTGCTGCTGCGCTAACTGGACCCCTCAGTTTTTTGAAATTGGCCTATCAAGCCAGCCAGGTTGAACGCTAATTTTACACCAGGTTAATAAGATCATTTCACTACTTAAATATTAAAATTATGTTGAAAACAATATTGAACAAAAAAGGAGGTGTGGTATGAAAGCAATAGTAGTGACAGACGAAGCTGCGGGAAAGGCTGGAATGCAGCTTGTAGAGCGGCCAGAGCCGCAAGTAGCGATAAATGACGTCATCGTTGAGGTGCATGCATCGGCAATAACAGGAGATGAGCTATCGTGGCCCTCGACCTGGACCGATCGCGCCGGTAGAGACAGGACGCCATCAATCCCCGGTCATGAGCTGGCTGGCATTGTTACCGCCCTTGGCTATGGAACGACGGGCCTGTCCGTAGGACAACGCGTGTTCGGTCTCACCGACTGGTACCGCGATGGTACGTTGGCGGAGTATGTAGCCGTTGAGGCACGAAACCTGGCGCCACTGCCGGCTGATGTTGGCTTCATGGATGCCGCAGCCCTCGTGATGCCCGGTCTGACCGCATGGCAGGGGCTATTCGATCATGGCCGCCTCCGCGCGGGGCAGACAGTGCTTGTACACGGTGCGGCTGGCGTGGTGGGTTCAATGGCGACCCAACTTGCACGTGCAGCCGGTGCTTATATTATCGGCACAGGCCGCGCGGACGGTCGCCAGGCGGCGCTCGATTTCGGTGCACAGGAGTACGTTGATCTTGAAAACGACAAGTTGCAAGACGTCGCCGGAGTCGATTTGGTATTCGACATCTTCGGCGGGGATATTGGCAATCAGTCCGCAGGCCTGATCAGGCCTGGAGGAACGCTGGTGAGCATCGCAGGTCCGATCGAAACCCGGCCTGCAAACGGATCGACAATCGACTTTGTTGTCATTGCAGATCCAAACCAATTGAGTGAGATCGCGCAGCGACTGCGCGAAGGACGTCTGCGGACGAACATCGGCAATATATCTTCTCTCAACGACGCCGTAGCGACATTCAATTCGACCAAGCGGGTCAGCGGAAAGACGATCATCCGCGTTCGCCCTTAAAAGACCAGAGGCACCTGGAATACCAGGTTGTATCGTACTCTGAAGTTGAAATTGTATCCATCCGCCAAGGTGGAATCATTCAGAATTTTACGGCGATATCTTTCTTCCAGTCTTAACCGGTGCGACAAATTACTTTTGGGATACTGGGTTTGCCATTGTATTTGTTGCCATGGCTGGTGCTCAGGTCGTGAAACAGCTGCATGCCCCTCATCGGGAAAATAATTAATCCAGGCATAACCGGCTGTGATCTTTGTAACATCATTCAGGTAATACATGATCCCTGTTCGTAGCACACCTTGATAAAAAATTGTCCGGTGGCGGACAAAAAATGTCCATTTGCGGACAGTTACAAACTTGTTATTGAGCATAAACAGGCCCTTTCTACCAGGAAACGGCCTGTTTAATGAGTTGGCATCTGGTTTGTACGACAAAATGGAAACTAATAATTATGAGCTTATGCGCCGGACATATCTGGGTGAATTTGAAGAAGTGGTTTTATTGATGGTGGCCATCCTGGACGGGGAGGGTTACGGTGTGACGATCAGCGAAGCGCTGGAAGCGCACACGGGACGTATCGTTACATTCGGCACGGTGCATAACACGCTGATCCGCCTGGAAGAAAAAGGATTTGTGAGCTCCGAACTGGGCGGAGCCACGGCCGAACGCGGAGGACGACGTAAGCGGCTGTTCCGGATCACGGCGTTAGGGAGCCGGGCGCTTCAGGAAATTCAGCAGCTCCGGCAAAACCTCTGGCAACTATTACCGCCTGACACACTTCGACTTGGTGGCATATGAAATCACCTGTCCGACCTCCCCGCTGGGCCCAATGGCTGCTCATCCGATTACATCCTGACAATACGTTGGAGGAGGTAGCAGGTGATTTGGATGAGCTATACACATATTGGTATAAACGTTCGGGCAAAACCCAGGCCACGCTACGTTATATCCTAAACGTAGTGTCGGTGCTGCCGCCGTTCGTGCGCCGAAGAAAAACGAATAAACAATATCAACAACCGGAACGCCGGACCACTTCTAACATAACATCCATCATGATTCGGAATTATCTGAAAATTGCGTATCGCAATCTGAAACGGCAAAAAGTTTCCACCAGCATTAATATAGTTGGTTTAGCCATTGGATTGGCTACCTGCATACTGATCACACTTTATGTGCAGGATGAGTTATCCTATGATCGCTATAATGAGAAAGCAGATCGGATTTTCCGGGTTGGATTCAAGCTGCGCCTGAACGGTGAGGACGTTAGTGGCCCCATAACCGGCCCGAATGTTGCCCGGGACTTACAACGGGAATTCCCGGAAGTATTAAAAGCAACGCGTCTCCTGAGGGGTAGTGAGTTTGTCAGCTACGGAACAAGCTCATTTAAAGAAGATAATCTGTTGTTTGCCGACTCAACTTTTTTTGATGTGTTCACCATTCCGTTCCTGAAAGGAAATCCTAAACAGGCGCTGACCGAACCAAACACCCTGGTATTGACCGAGGAGACTGCCCGGAAATACTTCGGCAACCAGGATCCGATCGGGAAAGTCTTATTATTTGGCAATGAACAGACGCCTCACCGGATTACAGGCGTGGTCAGGAATGTACCGGAGAACGCTCATTTCCGGTTCAATATGCTGGCTTCGTTGCCTGGTTATGATGAGCAGCATATCGGATGGCTATATAACATCAACTACTATACCTACCTGGTGCTGCCCGAGAAATACGATTATAGACAGCTGGAGGCTAAAATCTCGCGGCTCGGTGAAAAAGAGATGGGGAGTGAAGTACAGCAATTTTTGCAACTCAGTCCAAAACAGTTCCGTGAAAAGGGTGATGATTTCGGGATCTTTCTCCAGCCACTCACTGATATTCATTTGCGTTCCCCCTTCGGCGGGACAGAGTTAAGCCCCGGGGGAAATATTCTATACGTATACGTGCTTACTGCCATTGCTGTCTTTATGTTGCTGATAGCCTGTGTGAACTTTATGAACCTGTCGACAGCCACGGCAGCCCGGCGTTCGCGTGAGGTGGGGGTACGTAAAGTGCTGGGATCTGTAAAAGGTCAATTGCAGCAACAGTTTCTGATTGAATCGGTTTTGCTGGCGATTGCAGCATTGCTGGTTGGATTGCTGGTTGTGGGCTTCGCTTTGCCCTTCTTTAATCAGCTGACAGGCAAAGCCCTTACGCTGCGTTTATTGACCAACGGATATGTAATCGCCGGGTTAGTGGCGGGTACTGTGTTAGTGGGATTGTTGGCAGGTAGCTACCCGGCTTTTTACCTGTCTTCATTTAAGCCGGTTTTGGTGTTGAAAGGGCGGATTACAACCGGGCGCAACAGCTTTAACCTGCGAAGTGGCCTGGTGGTGTTTCAATTTTTCATCACTATTTCTATGATCATTGCCACTGTTACCGCAGACCGGCAACTACGTTACATGCGAACGCAGAAAGTCGGCTTTAATCGCGAACAGGTGCTCGTTATTCATGATACGCACATGCTTCACAATAACGAAGCCGTATTTCGGGATAAGATCATTCAATCTCCGCAAGTCATCATGGGAAGTATTTCAGGACAAGTACCCGTTGGGAATTCGGCCATCGATAACACCCCCGTAATGTCCAGAGAAAATCCTTCTAAAGGGGTAATGAGCCGGTTCTACAAAGTTGACGAAGCGTATATTCCTACACTGGGAATGCGTTTGGTGCAGGGGCGTAATTTTTCAAAAAATTTCCCCACCGATTCCTTTGCAGTTATTCTGAATGAAACGGCTGTACGGGCATTAGGCTGGCAGCAGCACCCGATCGGAAGAGAGTTGATTGGCCATGTTGATGATAACGGCGTAAAAACATATTACCGGGTCATTGGTGTTGTAAGCGACTTTCATTTCGAATCCCTGCGGCAGAAAATCGGGCCTTTAGTCATGTTTTTCGGCAGAAATTCAGGCAACATCCTGGTCAAAACCCGTACTGATAAAGTTCCGCAGTTGCTCGCTTCACTGAAGCAGCAGTGGCAGTCATTTTCGCCCGCAGCCCCTTTCTCCTATTCGTTTCTAAATGACCGGTTTGAGCACGTTTATCTCAGTGAGCAAAAAATAGAACAGGTATTAACGCTCTTTTCAAGCCTGACTATCTTCATTGCCTGTTTAGGGTTATTTGGATTGACGACCTACACCGCCGAACAGCGTACAAAAGAGATTGGCGTACGGAAAGTGCTGGGCGCCTCCGTTAGCAGTGTCGTAGCCTTGCTCTCCAAAGACTTTCTCAAACTCATTGTGATAGCGCTGATGCTGGCCTCCCCTATTGCGGGCTGGTGTATGAATCAATGGCTGAAAGGATTTGCCTATAAGATTACGATTGACTGGTGGATTTTTGCGCTGGCAGGATTGCTGGCGGTCGGGATTGCCTTGCTTACGGTGAGTTTTCAGAGCATCAAAGCCGCACTAACGGATCCTATAAAAAGCTTACGCAGTGAATAGCACAAACACTGGGACCGTATCAAAACACACCATTGTCTATTACCTGATGCGCACGTAGGTAGATGCTGAGGTGCTCATAATCATCTCTCCATCATCATCGTAAGGATAAAAAGAAAGCCACAGCGTATCGCCTTTTACAGTATAAATATCCCGGGTACCGGAATTGCCGAAGCGGATAAGATCAATACGATCGCCAGTGGACTTATCTGTCTCCCGGCTTAAACTAAAAGTACTGCTTTCATAGCCGTCAAGCCAGGCTGTGGAATCATATCTTTCATACCGGTTGTGATCGCTGAATTTCAGTGTGTTGCTGTTTCCCGGAGGATAGACGATAAGCGTATCTTCAATGTGCTGCTGCCTCAATTCCCACTTACCCATCAGCGGAAGCGGTGAGGGTTTGTCTTTTTTGCAGCCGATGAAGCTGAACATGAGAAAGAGCGATAGTAAGGTAAAATTGAATTTCATATTGGGATATGCAGGTTTGGATTGTATAACGGGAGAATGGGTGTGAAAGTTACATTTATCAGGTAATGAAAAAGTCCACAGGCCGGCCTGTGGACTTTTCATGTATAGTTTACTCCGATAACTTTCTCCCAACAATCACTCACTATAATTCCTGCCGGTAGGAGACCTTATCCACGATCAGCCATTTCCCGTCTAATTTTATCATGTTAAACCGGTCAATGAACCGAAAGGTGGCAAAAGTCAATTGCACGTGGGCAGATGCAGTATCTCCATCCCAGGTATATGAAAGGAGCTCGGGTTGGCAGTCCTGTACAGTTGCCTTGGCAACCAGGTCCAGGTATTGTGGTAGTGTCCATTGAACCAACTTTCCTTCTATGATAGTCCTGATGTACGCATCGGGGTGAAATGCGCCCCGGAGCCTTTCGATATCCAGTACCGGACGCCCCTGAAGATAATCATTAAGCGTAAGGAGGATCAGATGCTTTTCCTCTTCTACGCCAACTTTGCTTGCTACAGTTTCCATGGTTTTTTTGTCACAAATTTATTTGTTTTTTCCGCTATTTTTTTGATCCTGTTTGGGATATGATTAAAGCAGTACCACAAAAAGATAAGCAGGTCAGGAAGCCAATAAAATTTTCGCCTTCCTGCCACTGTGGAAAATTAATGGCGTAATAAAGGTGCAACAACAGTAACCAGATAAATAAATTTAACCCAAGGAGCAGTAAAATCGCTTTTACTTTATAGTTACTAAAAATACTGATCGCTGAACCTATGAGTGCCACGCCGCCCAGGAAAGTCCAGAATTGCGGGAAAGGAATATACTTTGGCACTAAATGGCTGACTCCTTCCAAATTATTGAAATGGCCAATGCCGAAATTGTATAACATAATTGCAAACAGGTACTTACCCAAAGGGCCTGTTTTAGCAAGCAACTCCATTAATTTATGTCCCGGTTTGGGTGGGTTAATTGTTGAAACTACCAGAAATCCTCCGGACAATGCTAAAATCTTATTAAGGTTCACCCAATAATTATTAAAAGAGCCTGCTGATAAAAACGTGGGCAAGTGACCAAATAGAAACAGTAAAAAGAACAGGATGCCCATTAATAATGAGAGCTTAGTATATTTTTTACCAATGGCAATTAAAAACCCTGCACCAATGAGCAGCATCCCTACTAAATAAGCGATAAAAGTTAAATTGGAAGGAATACCCGTTAATCCAGGTATGATAACCGGCCTGATTCCCGGGTAAAAAAAATGCAGCACTCCTACGCCTGCTATGCCAATTGCAAAAAAAATGCGGCCTATGCTTGTCCATATATTCATATAAGATCTTTTACAGTGTTTTGATATAATAATGCTGGCCGGCTTGACTCAACCATTTTGCCAGGATACCGAAATATGAGGGAGCATCTGGTGCAAACGCAGTTGCATTGGCAGGGTCCAGCTCTTTCTCAGGAGCCACAGTGGTGGCCATCTCATGATTGGCTCCGGCAATAACTGCATAGCTCAGATTTGCTTTCTTGTCAGCCATTTTACTGAGAAGCGCTGCAGAAATTCTGACAGGCACCCAAGGATCATCTGCTCCAAATAACAGGAGTACGGGACAATGGACCCGGTCAAGCGCTGTGATTGGATCGAGCGTAATTTCCTTCGCCCACCGGGCATGAGCAGGATCCTCCAGCATTGGAGAGATATAACAATATTTAAACCATGGCTTTTTAACAGCATCAGCCAACATTTGTTCAACAGCAGCGCGATCTCTTCGCCCACGCATAAAGTCGTCAACAGCTGTTCGGGCCCCGATTGCGGCCCTGATATCTTCGTCGCCGAAACCTTTAACGCGTAGGATATTTTCTACTGCAAAATTCATTTGTATATCCGGCGTAGTCAGGGGTGCGGATATGGATATGGCGAAGGCCACCTGCTGTGAGCGGGATGCGGCGAGCACCGAAAGCCAGCCTCCCTGACTTAATCCCCAAAAACCTATTTTTCGTGGGTTGATCCGCTTGTCAGCAACAAGCATCCGCAATGCGGCCAGACCGTCATCAGCTAAGGTATTGAAATCAGCACCGACGCGTTTGCCGCTTGATTTGCCGCTACCTCGCCTGTCATAAATGAACACCGCATAGCCCAGGGCAGGCAGCAGGTCTTTTAAATGTTGATAGAGTGGAAGATCCCGCGTCGCTGAGGAGGCGGAATGGAGTGCAATAACGGCGGGAACGAGCTTTGAGCCAGCAGGTAAGTAAAGCGTACCAGAAAGATGAACATCACCGTTCTGAAACTCCCTTTCCTCAGCTACTACGATCGTCGATGCCGGTGCGCTCCAGGCAGGCGTCCTGACCTGTGCAACTAGAGGCAAACCGCTCCCATAAAAGCCCAGTAACGCTATCATTAGCGCCCGCGGGAATTTCAAAGTTGAAGCTTGTTTATTCATAGTAAATTGTTTAGTTTGTTATGCAAGTAAATTACCAGGCATAAAAATCCATTACCAAAAACTCAGCAAAAGCCCCCAAAACTGAATAAATACGTGCCTTCGGGGGATTTTGGGGGGCTTGATAAGGTTGGAAGGACTAATTTTGACCGTATTAAGCTTGCTTTATGAACGAACAGGCATTAATAAAAACCAGCGTAATAGATATTTTTAATAAAAATGGGTATAGTGATCTCACCAGGATGACCCAACGTGACTTTGATTATATTGGAGAGCTGCTACAACAAAGGTCCGGCATCCTGATAAGCGGAACCACTGTAAAGCGGCTTGCCCATGGTGAATTCACCCGTTTGCCGCAAATAGCCACCTTAAATGCGATTGCCAGTTACTATAATTATAAGACCTGGCAGGATTTTAAAGCAAGTAAAATCGAAGAAGGAGCAGAGAAGGAATCACCCCCCAAATTAAAACGGAAGTTTAGTTTAAAATATTTGTCTATACCGGTTGCCATCATCATCCTGGGAAGCCTTTATTTCTTCCGCTCAACAAAAGGAACCGTGAACAATGCAGAAAAGGCATCTTTTTCATTCCGGAAGAACACCGTGAACGATATTCCGAATTCCGTAGTTTTTAACTATAATATTGATGAAGTGCAGGCCGATAGTTTTTTCATTCAACAATCCTGGGATAAAAACCGTAGGATCAAAATCTACAAAAACAACTACACCATAACAGATATATACTACGAACCCGGTTATCATATTGCGAAACTCATCGCTAATGATTCTGTTATCAAGACAGCAGATGTAAGTATTCCCACAGACCGCTGGTTTTTTTATGCCATTGACAATATAGCCAACTACAGCACCCAGTACATTAAAGTGGATACTTTCAATAATAATGGCAGCCTCGGCCTGAGCATACGGCAATTACAGAAAAATAATATTGAAATCAGCAAAGACAAGCGGTACCATTACGTATACTTCCCCAGCCAGATGAATATACCCGGCGATAATTTCCAATATAAAACCAGGGTACGCATGCAGGAAGTAAGAAATAGCTTATGCCCATACATTGAAATAGAGCTCTATTGCCAACGGTCGTTTATAAATATGAGATGCACAACAAAAGGATGTGCGCATGAGGCCTTCGTGGTATTCGGGGAACAATTAAAGAAAGGAAGTGACAATGATCTATTGCCCATAACCTTTGATGTAAGCCAGTGGACAGATATAGAAATAACAGTAAAAAACAAAGTGGCTGTTGTGAAAATAAATGGTAGAGAAGCTTTTTCAACACAATATACCACAGATACCAAATACCTGGCTGGGCTTGGCTATATTTCAAATGGGCTATGTGAAGTGGATCGGGTAGAGTTGTACAGCCTTGATGGAAAAGTTATGTACAGCAATGAATTTTGATGCTATGTTAGCTTTATTTTACGACTTCACTCACCAAAATGACAGGAGCTACATTGGTATAGTTTGCAAAATCCGCACGAATGGCATCTCTATTTGGAGCGATAGCCGCCTGATATTCACTTAAGCTCTTCACATAAAATGTACCGATCGCCATAAAAGGTAAAGGTTGGCTGGGAATACCACTGGAAAGTCCCTTTTCAATAGTATATTTAACCAGGTTTGCCCCTAAAAAACCGGCCACCATGGGCATGTGCTTAGTTTCATAGTACTCCATATTGAAGGTTTTACCCTCGGCATAAGGATACATGACGGATATCTTAATTAAACCTTTTTCAGGTTCTCCCGAATGCTTTTCCTGACTAAATGCAACAAAACAAGTGGTTAAAAGCAGCAAGGATAAAATTAGTTTAAACTTCATGTTTAGTTAGCTTTAAGTTACAAGATAAGAGGAATATGCTAGCTAGATTACTATAACGAATTTAAGTAAATCTAATGTAACCCATCTTTTCGATTTCCCAAAAAACATTTACTGATCTCCTGATATAAAAAGGCTTCAAAACAAATATGTTCTGAAGCCTTTTTTTTTGTATGAGCGTCAATTATATCGTTTCCGCCAGTGTAGATGTAGACGGCAGCGTTATACCCAGCGTGCTTGCATAATGCATCACTTCATGCTGATAGCCTGCCTGCTGGAAAAAGTCTTCAAAGGTATTTTGTGTATACTGGCTGTCGGTAGCCACGTAAAATGGCGTATAGTTGAGGTTCTGCTGGGCATAACCATATATCAGGAACGCACCGGCCAGCAGTATAAATGCTTCCCGCAAACTTAATGTTTTCCCTTTATAGGTAACCGTTATTGAGCCGGAGGAAGGGCCGCCGAGATACATGAAGCCGATCTCCAGCACGGAGGCGTCAACCGGAAACTTCGGCACAATGTCATTATCGTTTGCATAATGCCATGCATTGGGGAGCTTACCATCCAGGTCAGATGCAAACGCCTCATTGCCGGCTGCCGGAGCGGCAAAGGTAACCAGTGTGGTAATACTGGCGACAGCAGGCTTTGTGCCGATCAATGAGGATATAAAGTAGGAGGCAAATACATTGGCCGCGTTGCCGCCCAGGCTGTGGCCTGTAATGATCACCTGTTTCCCGTTATCCACTGCATTGGTCTGCAGGTAACTGAAGATGCCAGGACCGGTAGAATCGATGGTATTCTGCATGCCATTTACCTGGCTGAATGCCCGGTTGGCGCCGGCGGTGATCTTGGCATTGCTGGTGGATGGCGATACATCGGTCCAATCCACGGTGGTGATCACATCCATATCTTCCAGCACCCCGTTGGC